>ERZ890953.88-NODE-88-length-52766-cov-24.198251_pt1 | contig 52766 bp, 45 predicted proteins | sample MGYA00521264_ERZ890953 | MGnify/ENA primary metagenome ERZ890953 (study PRJEB32303, sample SAMEA104408629) | aquatic metagenome | biome: Brackish water; feature: Chemocline; material: water | place: Baltic Sea | collected 2014-10-26T21:54:00 | depth 200 m ...
AAGCACGTCTTGTAGGCGGCGATGCCGCCGGTCACCATCAGCAATATGTTTCTGGGCAGCTGAACGTTCTGGGGAACGCCGACCGTAGTCATGGCCTACTCCTCGACCTGCTCGTTCTCCTCCATGAGCTGACGCAGGCGTTCGCGCTGATCGTAGTGATCGATCTTGCCGTCGATCAGCCGCTGGACCGCGGTCGAGGTGAGCTTGCCGGGCAGAGCGACGCCCAGGGTGCGTGCGCGGTCGTTCAAGCGGCGCGCCTCAAGGGCCGCGACCTTGATGGCCTCGAACTTGTTGGGGATGACGTCCGTGACATCCTTGCGTCGGATGTAGGTCATGGTCACCTCTCGGGGGTCGGAGTCCAAATTGTCGCCGGCATACCGCGACACCGCCGGTACGGGCCGGAACCGCAAAATGTAGGTCAACAAAACGATTTTGGCAAGGATCAGTCCTCTAGCGGAGATCCTGGAATCCGTACCCGGCGGCAGGATTCGGCGAGAATGATCGCCTCCAGACGAGTCAAGGCCCCATCTCGATCGCCGTTCACAACCCAATAACGGTAATGTTTGGCGTAATCCACTTCCCAGCGGGCGTTCCCGAGGCGCGTGTCGATGACCTCTTCGGCATCGGTGCCCCGCTCCCGCAGTCGGCGTTCCAACTCCTCCCAGGAGGGTGGGAACACGAAGATCGAAACGAGTTTGTCCCCATACAGATCGATGACCTTCTTGCCACCCTGAACATCGAGGTCTAGCAGGGGAATCTCCCCCCGCTCGATCATGGCGGCCACGTGGTCCTTGCGTGTACCGTAGCGTCGCTTGTGGACGTGGGCCCACTCCACAAAGGAATCGGCGGCGACGAGGCGGTCGAATTCGGCGTCGTCCACGAAATAGTAGTCCACACCTTCGGTTTCGCCCGCGCGGATCGGACGGGTCGTGGTCGACACCGAGAAATTCAGTCGTTCCACGCGCTCCAGGAGCGTGCGGACGAGGGTGCTCTTACCGGCCCCGCTGGGCCCCGACATCAGGACGATCATGGGGCTACTCCAGGTTCTGGACCTGTTCGCGCATGGACTCGACCTCTTCCTTCATGGCGATCACGCTGTTGGTGATGGTCATGTTCTGGGTCTTCGAACCCATGGTGTTGACCTCGCGGTGCATTTCCTGCAGCAGGAAGTTCAGACGCTTGGCCACCTGCCCGCCGCCTTTGACGGCTGCCGCGACCTGCTCGAGATGACAGGAAAGCCGTTCGCACTCCTCGTTGATGTTCCCCTTGTCCACCAGGATGGCAGCCTCCTGGGCCAGTCGTTGGGGATCAAGAGAGCCTTCGAGAAGGGTATCGAGGCGTTCGCGGAGGCGGGTCTGGGCCTCCTCAAGCGCCTGGGGCACCAGCTCGTTCACCTTGGCGAGATGGACGGTCACAGCATCGAGACGCTTGCACAGTTCCGCAGCGGTTTCGGCGCCTTCAGCTGATTTCATCATCTGCAGACCGTCGACGGCGGTGTTCAGGGCTGCGAGCAGAGCGGTGCGCAAAACTTCGGCGTCGTCCTCGGCCTGTTCCCCCCTGAAAAGCTCCGGCACGGCCAGAACATCGGCCAGCGAAGGTTGGGGCCGGGGCAGGCCGGCGGCCTCCATGCGGGCGGCCAGCATCTCGAGAGTGGCTAAGGCGCGGTCGGCAGCCTTGGCGCTTACAGCGGAGCCCTCCACCGAAGTCTCACGTTCGATCTGGATCAGACAGCTCACGCGGCCGCGGGCCACACGCTCCTTCAGAACGTTGCGCACGTCGATCTCGAAGCTAGCCAGGGCCGAGGGAATCTTGAGGGCCACATCCAGGAAGCGGTGGTTCACCGCGCGAAGTTCCACCGAGACCATTGAGTCGCCGGCGGCGGCCTCGCCGATCCCGAATCCCGTCATGCTCAACATCGTCGTCTCCCGTCGGTTCGGCATTGGATGGCTGGGCGGCGCAAGTGTAGGCAAGTGGGCCGTGGCGGGCAAGGCTCATCCTTGCACACGAAGAGCCGGCGTTCGCCGGCTCTTCGCTCAGGCATCGACTGACGATCAGCGGAACAACGTTTTGACATCGCTCCAGCTCAGGTCTTCGTTGGCGACACCGCTGCAAGCAGCACAACCCTGGCCCAGGAATCCAACATCCTCACCCCAGGGATTGTTCAAGGATCCGGAAAGGGCGGGCGAGTCGGCACAGACCAGGAAGTCGTCACCCTCAGGATTGCAGAACAGGGGATCGACGGCGAGGTTGTTCACCGGATCGCCGAGATCGTTGCCGCCCAAGTTGTTCCAGGCGATGCAATGGGTGTAAATACCGCCGTTGGCTGCGGCTCCGGCGCTGCTGAAGGCGATGATGGTGTTGGAGACCGTCGTCGCTATGGAGGAATCGGCCTCGATGCCGCCGGCCCCAGCGCCACCGTCGTTGCGCATGAGGATACAGGCGTCAACAGTGGCAGTCGAAGAGTTGAAGTGCATGGCACCGCCGCCGAGGGTGCCTGCAGTGTTTTCAACGAAGAGGCAACGGGCTATCTGAGCCTCGGCATGATCGATCATCAGAGCGCCGGCTCTGTAAACGCTCGTGTTGCCGCGGAATTCACAGTCGAGGACAGAGGACGACGAGGTGGTGTAGCCGATCCAGACGGCCCCGGCGTTCATGCTGACGGAGTTGAGCTCGAAGACACAGCTTGCGATCACGGCGGTCGATTGGTAGACAACCACGGCACTGCCATTGCCCCCGGAGGCGTTGAGGATTGTGAAACCCTCGATGTGGACATCCGCGCCGTTGCGGATATTGAAGCCCAGACCCAGGCCTTGGCAGTCAATGATGGTGAGCTCCGGGCCGTCAGGAGCGATTAGCACAAGCCCCATACCATCAATCTGGATGTCGTGATTCCCGGCGCCGCTGTAGGTTCCGGCCGCCACCTGAACTGTATCGCCGTCGGCGGCGGCAGCAACGGCCAGCCCGACGGACGCATGATCGACGGGCACGTGGATGGTGGCGGCTCCAGCCGCCGAGACGGTCAGCACGACGAACAACGACAGCAACCTGATGTTCATGGGGTCCCCCTGAGTTCTCAACCGAAATCGCCTCCTGCCTGGAGGCGGTATGGGAAATGAACACCATGCGAGACATCGATAAGTTGCACACACAAATCTAGCTGCACTATTGACGAAATACCTCTGAGACTTCATCCTCCTGCCCGTTATCAATCGTCCCATCAACTCAGGGGGAGCCCTCCATGAAACGTCTGTGCATCATCGTGTTTCTGATTATCGTCGCAACTACGGCCACCGCCGGCACCAACCCCTTCGGCGTGCGCGGCGGCTGGGCCACAAGTCCCGACCAGTTCTTCGTCGGCGGCCAGCTGCTGGCCAAGGACCTGAGCCCCGAGATGAACATCGTGCCCAACGTGGAGTTCGGCTTCGGCGACAACATCTCGATCTACTCCTTCAATGCGGCCCTGCACTACGCCTTCCTGAGCTCCAACATGAACGGCTTCCAGCCGTATGTGGGCGGCGAACTGGGATTCAATGTCATCAACTACGATGACGAAATATCTGGCGGCGTCTCCTCGTCCCTCAAGTCCCAGAACAAGATGGTCATCAACGGCGTCGCCGGCATGAAGAAGCGCATGGACGACAAGAAGGAGATGTTCTTCGAACTGAAGCTGGGCCTGAGCGACTACGCCAACGATCTCAAGATCCTAGCCGGCCTGAACTTCTTCTAGATGGCCGACCTGCCCTACCCCTGGCGGCGACACGGCCACTTGGCCGCCCTGGCCCGCGACTGGGACCGGCGCTGCGCCGGCCGGCGGGTGGACCGCGTCGGAGGAGGACCGGGCTGGCTAAGGCTGACCCTGATCGATACACGGGAGGAGTCGGCTCCACCCGTGCATTGTTTTTTCACGGCTCGAACCGGCGCCGCACTGTGCTGGGACGCCGACCGCTCCCCCGCCCCGCCCGTGCTCGACGCTCTCGGCCGCGAGAAGCAGCGCGACGTGTGGGTCACGCCCCACCTGCTCGGCGCGACCTTCGTGCGTGCAGGCGTGCTGCCCGAGGATCTCGTCCTCGTCCTGGAACTGCGGACCCCGACGGGATCCCCGCTCCACCTGCTGCACCAGCTGTTCGGCCCCCGCGGCAACACCGCGCTGATCGACGGGGAACAGCGCCGTCTCTGGTCGGCTCACCCCTCGCCCCATCCTCTGCTGCTCGAGCCGCCGCGAGAATACGCTGCGGTCCCCACAGAGCCGACTCCCGCCGACGCCGCGAACCTCTTCCGCCACGAGGCCCCCACACACCTGACGGCGGCCCTGATCGCCGAGACGCGCCACCGCCACGAAACGGATCTGCGCCGCGCCCGCGACGGCGCCGAACGCCTGCGCGACAACCTGGCCCGCGACCTGGGCGCGGCCGACGACGGCGACCATTGGCGATTGATCGGCGAAACCCTGGCCATCCATCTGCACACTCTGACCCAGGGCCTGACCGAGGTCGTGCTGGGCGATGCCGAGGGCGTCGACCACGTCATCACCCTCGACCCCGCCAAACCGCCGCACGCAAACATGGAGGACTGCTTCAAGAAGGCCCGCAAGGCCCAGCGCGGGCTCGAGACCATCCGCACCCGCCACACCGACGCCGTCACGGCGCTCGCCGGCCTCGAAGCCGCCGCCGAAAACCTGGCAGCTGTCGACGATGACGACCACGACGCTGCTCTGGAAGCCCTCGCCGCCTGGCGCGCCACCCACGACGACTTGCTGCCAGGCCGCACATCCCGCGGCGAGCGCATCGCCACCCCGCCTTCCGACAAGCCCTTCCGCCGCTACCTCGTCGATGATCGCTGGGAGGTCTGGGTCGGCCGCAGCAACCTGGAGAACGACGAACTCACCCACCGCGCCTCGTCTCCCGACGACTGGTGGTTCCACGCCCAGGGCGTGCCCGGCAGCCACGTGATCCTGCGCACGGGCGGCCAGCCGGACCAAGTGCCCAAAGCCGTACTCGAAAAGGCCGCCGCCATCGCGGCACACCACTCCAAGGGGCGCACGTCAGGCATCGTGCCGGTCATGATGACGTTGCGGAAGTATGTGCGGAAACCGCGCAAGTCGGCGGCGGGAGCGGCCTTGCCCCAACGGGTCAAGACGCTGATGGTCGAGCCCATGATCACGGGCGACCAGCAGCACTGATCGCCCGTTTCTTCATCTCAAGCCGAACTAGCGGAACAGGGCCTTCACGTCGCTCCATGTGGCGATCTCGTTGTCCACCGTGGCGCCGTTGAGCATGGCCACCGGGATGGCGTACTCGTTCCCGGCCCCGTTGTAGGTGTTCGACGGCACCGTCGCGCCCGCGCCGTCGAAGTAGACGGGCGTGGCGTGGGCCGCCGGCGGCATCAGGAAGAAGGACACGGGCGTGAAGGGCACGTTGAGCAGGCTCCAGTGATAGAGCACAACGGGATCGCCGTTCATGGGCCGCGGCGGGTCGTAGGCCACCGTCAGTTCATCCCCGTCGAGCAACACCGAGAGCGGCAGGCCGACGACTTCCTCCGACAACACTATGTGGTTGCCCTCCAGGCTCATGCGCACCTGATAGCCGCCGAGTTCGGATCGGGTGGGATGGGTCAGCACGAGGTAGGCGTCGGTGACCGTTGTGGTTTGCCAGAGCTCCCAGAGAGGATTCTGGAGGATGCCGCCCCAGGCCCAGGTAACCGAGGCGTCGAAGAAGATGCGCATGCCGTCCTGCCACATCAGGGGCGGGAAGTCCATGCCGTCCATGTTGGGTTGAGCCGCGACAGGCAAAGCGGTGGCAACGAGGATGGCGATCAGGATCAGATATTTCATGGTTTTCCCCCTGTGAGTATGTCGCGGAATTATACCACATTAGGACTGCAGATATTCAATGTTAACCGTGCGGTTTCAGAAGATCGCGGTCAACGCAACCGCTCGATCTCCTCTTCCAAAACCGCGTCCAACTCGGCCTTGTCCACCTGCCGATGCAGCACCCCTTTGCGGTAGATCGCCACCTTGGTCCTTCCCGCCGCAATCCCCAGATCCGCAGCCTTGGCCTCCCCCGGCCCGTTGACGATGCAGCCGAGCACCGAAATCACGCGGTCACCGGGCAGGTCCTTGGCCAGCTCCTCGACACGATTCGCCAGGGCCACTACGTCCACTTCGACGCGCCCGCAGGTGGGGCACGCCACAACCCGCGCTTTGCCCTCCCGCAGCCCCAGGGCCTGGAGCATATGGAAGGCAGCGTTGACCTCGTAGACGGGATCGTCAGCCAGAGATATGCGCACCGTATCGCCGATACCTTCGGCCAGCAACACGCCCATGGCCGTAGTCGAACGCGCGATGCCCGCGGCCAGGGTGCCGGCCTCGGTCACGCCCAGATGTTGTGGCACATCGGAGATCTTCGCGAAGCGACGGCAGGCCTCGATAACCTCCATGGGCTCGCTCGATTTCAAGCTCACGAGCACGTCACGGTAGTCGAGCTGCTCGAAGACTTCGAGTTCGTCCAAGGCGCTCTGGACCAGGGCTCCGGCGGGGTCGGTCGCTGCGAGCTTCTCGTAGCGCCTGTGCAGACTGCCCTTGTTCACACCCACGCGGATCGGCACGCCGGCATCCTTGGCGGCCTGAACCACTTCGCGCACTTTGTCGCGAGAACCGATGTTGCCGGGGTTGATGCGCAGCTTGGCCACGCCGGCTTCGATGGACCGCAGAGCCAGCTCATGCTGGTAGTGGATGTCGGCGACCAAGGGCACGTTCGCACCCTTCACCAGCAAGGGCAGGGCCTCGGCGGCGGCATCGTCGTTGACCGTCACGCGCACCAGTTCGGCGCCGGCGCTGGCCAATTCCATGATCTGCTGGCCGGTGGCGAGCAGGTCGCCGGTGATCGTCGTGGTCATCGTCTGCACACGCACCGGCGCATCGCCGCCGATGGTCAGATCGCCGACGGTCACCTGGCGGGTGGGGCGGCGGGGAGCCGTGACAGGCTGACGATCAGATACGCTCATGAATCCTCGCTCAGATGCGGACCCGCCGTGCGTACGTCGCCGGCGCGTCGGGTCCAACCGCTGCGGTCCAGGTGTTCGAGCAGCGGGATGCCCAGCTTGCGGGCCAATCCGCTGAGCTCGCGGAACTCGGAAAAGTTCATCTCCTCATGCTCGGCGAACCAGCCTCGCAGGGCAGTGTGCAGGCCGTTGATGGCTGCCGCCGCGACAACGTAGTCGGGGGCGACGGTCACCGCATCTCCGCGCTCCTGGAGGTGGCGCAGCCATTCCTCCGGCGGATAGCCATGGTCACGGCCTCCAGGCAGGGCCTTCAAGAGCTCCTCGGAGCCGGGCCACTGCAGACCGGCTTTGGTCAATGCCGCCGTGAGGGCCGTCACGGCGGCCTCGATCTCTCTCGGCAGAGGAGCCCGCTCCACAGGCACGACTCGGTCGCCTTCCGAACACCAGCCGTGCTCCCCACCCACCGCTTCGCAGAATACGTTCCACTCGGCGCTGCCGCCCTTGAACTTCACGCGGCGGCGCATTTCTTCGCGGGGCATGCCCCGGCGCAGGGCATAGCGCTGGATGTAGACGGACAGCAGATCGGCAACCTGGGCCCCGACTCCAGAAGCCACTTCGGTGTGGTAAAGACGCTTGCCGGCGCGGATCGTCGCCTGGTCGTCGGCGAAGACCTCATGCTCGCGGATCAACAGACCTTCTGTGCCGGCCTCGAGCAGTTTTTGACGGAACAGGTCGTCGGCGCCCCCATCCTCGAAGATGGACAGCTCGGCCAGGGAAGCTTCGTTGAAGCGTTTGCGGACAGGCGGCTCGGTCGAGAGAATGCGGCCGCCGGCCATGGTGATCAGCGGTGAATAGAAACGCAGCACGAAACGGTCGCCGGGGCGGGCCACGAGGCGCTTCTCCAGGTGGATCTGCACCAAACCGGTCGGATTCAAAGATTCGTGGGACATCTCCTCGCGGTCCAGAAGAATCACCCTTCCGAGGACCTCGCGCCCTGCATGATGAACGTGCACTCTCTGGCGGTTCTTGAGCTCACCCTTGAAGTGGGACACGAGGGTTACGCGGGCGTCGATACGCAGAGTCGGTTGCACGGCGCCGGGCGCCACGACCTGATCGCCACGTTCCACATCATCCTTCTTCACGCCGTGGAGAGCCAGGGCCAGACGCTGGCCCGAGACACCACGTTCGGTCACCGCTCCGTGAGCCTGAACGTCGCGTACGCGAAGTTTGGCGCCCCCCGGCTCGAGCACCAACTGGTCGCCCGCAGCTACGGTGCCGTCCCAACAGGTGCCGGTCACGATCACACCCGCACCCGGCATGCTGAACACCCGGTCCACGGGCAGGCGGAACGGGCCGTCGTGGGTACGAGGCGGCAAGGCGTCGACCTCGGCCCGGAGGGCCGCTCTCAGATCGTCCAGCCCTTCACCCGTGTGGGCCGAGACGAGCACGGCGGGTTTGTCGGCCAGGAACGTGCCGGCACAAAGGTCACGCACTTCTTCGGCCGCCACTTCCGCCAGCTCACGATCCACCAGATCGGTTTTGGTCACGACGATCACACCGCCCCGCACATCGAGCTGGGCGAGGATCTCCAGATGTTCGACGGTCTGAGGCATCACACCTTCATCGGCGGCCACCACCAGGAATGCAAGGTCCACGCCGCCGGCGCCCGCAACCATCTGCTTGACGAAGCGTTCGTGGCCGGGCACGTCTACCACTCCAAGCAGGACGTCATCATCAAGGGGGAACTCGGCGAAGCCCAGCTCGATGCTGATGCCTCGCTGGCGCTCCTCTTTGAGACGGTCGGTTTCCACGCCGGTCAACGCCTTGACCAGGGCCGACTTGCCATGGTCCACATGTCCCGCTGTGCCCAGGATGTAGTGCCGGCGTTCGCTCATACGTTCTCCCGGCGGATGCGCGCGCCCAGGGCGTTGAGCTTCGCCTCGATCCGCTCATAGCCCCGGTCGATGTGGTAGACGCGGTCGACGGTCGTGGTGCCCCGGGCCGCAGCACCGGCGAGGACCAACGCCGCCGATGCCCTCAGATCGGTGGCCATGACCGGCGCTCCTTCCAGCACCGGTACGCCGACGATGGTGGCGGTGGCGCCGTCGAGGCGGATCTCAGCACCCAGGCGACGCAGTTCGGCGGTGTGGGTGAAGCGGTCTGGATAAATCGTCTCGGTCAGATGACTCACACCTTCGGCGACGCAGGCGGCCGCCATGAACTGGGCCTGCATGTCGGTTGGAAAGGCCGGGTACGGCCTCGTCACGATCTCCACGGCGCGCAACCGCTCCGGAGCCTGCAACCGCACGAAATCGGTGCCGACGTCCAGCAGACATCCCATGTCGCCCAGGGCGGCGAGAGCGGATTCAAGATGAGCGGGAACGCAGTCGCGCACCACGACGTCGCCACCGGTAAGAGCCGCTGCGCAAAGAAACGTGCCGGCCTCGATGCGATCAGGAATGACGCGGTGGCGGATGGGATCAAGTTCACCCACGCCTTGAATCACCAGGGTCGGCGTCCCCAAACCGTCGATGCGGGCTCCGGCAGCCACCAGGGCCCTGCCCAGCTGGGTGACTTCTGGTTCTATGGCGCAGTTGCTGAGTTCTGTCCGACCTGCGGCAAGAGTCGCCGCCATCAGCACGTTGCAGGTGGCGCCCACGCTGCTGGGCTCGAAGCGGAAGCTGCCGCCCTGCAGGCCGCCGTCCGGTGCTGTGGTGTGGATGAATCCGGCCTCCAGCTGAACTTTCGCGCCCAGCCTCTCCAAGCCGCCGAGGTGCAGATTGACGGGCCGCGGACCCCAGGCGCAGCCACCCGGCAACGAGACCCGGGCCTCTCCGCCGTAGGCCAGCAACGGACCGAGGACATAGATGCTCGCGCGCATGGTCTTGACCAGATCGTAGGGGGCCTCGACACCGGTCACTGCCGTGGTGTCGATGGTCAGGTCGCCACCCTCGAGATGGCACCTCGCCCCGAGGATTTCGAGCAGGCGCATGAAGGTGCGCACATCCCGCAGATCGGGCACGTTGCCGATCTCAGAGACGCCTCGTGAGAGCAGCGCTGCGGCCATCAGGGGCAGCACGGCGTTCTTGGCGCCGCTGCAACGCACCTCGCCGGCAAGCTTGGTCGGTCCTTCGATCACGAAACGATCCACGTCGTCCTCCTGGTCCGGGGGGACGGCCCCCGTCGTGCGCCCGTCAGTTCGATCCGTCGCCCGCTCCGGGCCAGCGCCCGGTCACGACCCGCGGGTGGCCGTTGAGATCGTTGCGCACCTCGATGTCGACGAAGCCGGCATTCGTCAGAATCTCCGGCACGCTCACGCCCTGATCATAGCCGATCTCGAGAGCCACCAAGCCACGGGGCGTCAGCCAGGCTCCAGCACCTGCGGCAATGGCGCGATAGACATCAAGGCCGTCGGGTCCGCCGTCGAGGGCGTCATGAGGGTCGTGATCGACCACTTCGCGGTCGAGAGTCGGCACCACGTCGCTGGGAATGTAGGGAGGATTGCTCACCAATAAGTGAACCTGGCCCCGCAGCTGGACCGGGAAGGGTCTGAACAGAGGTCCCGCGAGGGGCTCGACCCTCGCCCCCACGCCCAGACGCCTCGCATTGACCGCTGTCAGCGCCACTGCGGCAGGGTTCACGTCCGAGGTCCACACCCTCAACCGCGGCATCTCGGCCGCCAGCGACACGCCGATCACGCCGCTGCCGCAGCCGATCTCCAGGGCCGTCGGATTGAGCAGACTGCTGGTATCGCTCGTCATCAGGGCGACACAGCGTTCGACGAGCAGTTCGGTTTCCGGGCGGGGTATGAACACACCGGCCTCCACCTTGAAGGCGCGGGAGTAGAACTCGGTCTGGCCGATGAGGGTCTGCAGGGGTTCGCCTGCACCGCGGCGCTTCACGAGGTCGCGGTAGCGGGCGGTTTCATCGCCGGTCAGGGGACGATCGTGGTGCAGGTAAAGTTCGAGGCGGGTCAGACTCAGCACATCGCCGAGCAGGCGTTCGGCATTGAGGCGCGGCGATTCCACGCCGTGCTGCGTGAACCAGTCGGCGGTCACCTTGATGAGTTCCCGCACCGTCTTGAGCCCCTCGGTCATGGGCCGGCGTCCTCTCCGCTGGTTCCGATCAAGAGCCCGGTCGCCCCGGTCACGAACCCCTGCGATTGGCGTCGAGGGCTTCCTGGCGGCGGTACTCGTGGATCGCATTGACGATCGGGTCGAGGTCCCCCTGCATGATGGCGTCGAGGCTGTGGACGGTCAACCCGATCCGGTGGTCTGTCACGCGGCTCTGGGGAAAGTTGTAGGTACGGATCTTGGCGCTGCGGTCGCCGGTGCCGACCATCGACTTGCGCTCGGCGGCCCGCACGGCGTCCTGGTCGGCGATGGCCTTTTCGAGCAGGCGCGAACGCAGAACCACCATGGCCTTGGCCTTGTTCTTATGCTGGGACTTCTCGTCCTGGCACTGCACGACCACGCCGGTGGGCACGTGCGTAATGCGCACCGCAGAGTCGGTGGTGTTGACGGACTGTCCACCCGGTCCCTGGGCGCGGTACACGTCGATGCGCAGATCGTTCTCGCTGATGTCGACGTCGACTTCCTCGGCCTCGGGCAGCACCGCGATCGTGATCGCCGAGGTGTGGATGCGGCCCTGGCTCTCAGTGGCCGGCACCCGCTGCACGCGGTGCACGCCGCTTTCCCAGCGCAGGATGCCGTACACGCTCTCGCCCTTGATGGCGTAGGTGATTTCCTTCATGCCGCCCGAGGTGCCGGGCGTTCCATCCATGAGCTCGGTTTTCCAGCCCATGCGCTCGGCGTAACGGACGTAGACCCGCGACATCTCCTCGCAGAACAGGGCGGCTTCGTCGCCGCCGGTGCCGGCACGCAATTCGAGGATCACGTTGCGGTCGTCGTTGGGATCATGGGGCAGCAGAGCAAGTTCGAGATCGGCGCTTACGGCCTCGAGATCGGCTTGGAGCCCCGGCAGTTCCTCTTTGACGAGATCGATCATCTCCTGGTCGGTCTCGGTGCGCAGCAGGTTCTTGTGTTCGGCGACCTGGTCGGTCAAGCCGATCCAGCGGTCGCCGATCTCCAGAATCTCACGCAGACGGGCGTGCTGACGCGACACGTCGCGGAAATTCTTCATGTCCTTCATCAAATCGGGATGGCTGAGCTCTGCTTCAGCCTCCTGGTACTGCTTACGCAGACCCTCGATGATGTCGCGCACCTCAAACCTCCGAAATCGGTTCGGCGGACGAATCGGTCATTTCGTAATACGTGCGTTCCTTAAAGTCGTCAGCCTCGGGAGAGAGTACGGCGCGCAGGGCGGCGAGTCCCACCTCGAGCTGGTCGTCCTCGGGCGGCTGGGTCGTGATCTTCTGAAGCATCAGCCCGGGCCAGATCAAGGGCTTGATCCCCCACGAGTTCTTGAACTTCCCAGAGAGCTTGATGGCCTCGTAGGCCAGACCGCCGATCACCGGAATGAACGCCAGCCGCTGCAACCTATCGACCACGCTTTCTGGCTTGCCCAGGAAGCTGAACACGACCAGGGCGATGAGCATGACGAAGAACAGGAAGCTCGTACCACAGCGGGGGTGCAGGGTCGGAAACGGCCGCGTCTCGGCGACGGTGAGGTCCTTGCCGTTCTCAAACGCGTGGATCGACATGTGTTCGGCGCCGTGGAACTGGAAGACGCGGTTCATGTCCTTCATCAGCGAAATGAGCTTGAGGTAGGCCACGAAGAACACGATGCGGATCACACCGTCGACCAAGTTGAACCACACGCTGTGCTCGACACCCATCCATTCCGTGATCAGCAACGGCAGATAGAAGAACAGTCCCATGCTCAGGGCAAAGGCCACCACGATGGTGCCCCACATCATCACGTGGTCCCACAGACTCTTCTTCTCCTCCACGATGCGGTCCTCGGCCACTGCCTGGTCGGCCGAGAACATGAGGGACTCGATACCGATCCCCATGGATTCGATCAGATGGATGCCACCGCGCAGCACCGGCACGTTCAAAAAACGCAGCCGCTTGAAAATACTGCGGAACGGTTTCTTGCGCACGACGATGCGGCCGTCGGGAGTACGCACGGCCGTGGCGATCGCGTTGGGAGAACGCATCATCACGCCCTCGATGACGGCCTGGCCGCCGACAGCCAGATCCAATTCGCGGGGATCTTCTGACTTGGTCTCGGGAGAATCGCTCATCTCGCCTCCAGGTAGCACGGCCAGTGATCGGGGGACCGGTCCAAGATACACCCTCCGGAGCAAAACAACGAGGATGCCGAGCAAAGGAAGGTCTTCAAAAAAAACGAGGATGCCGGTGGTGTCGGCATCCTCGCGGAACTCACGAACGCGCATCCGACGCAGCCAAACGTGCCGCGTGGGTCGCTAGTTCTCTTTCTTGTCGCCGTAGATTCCCTCGTAGCGCTTACGGAAGCGGTCCACGCGGCCTGCGGTATCCATGATCTTCTGCTGACCCGTGTAGAAGGGGTGGCAGTTGGAGCAGATCTCCACGTTGATCTTGGCCTTGGTCGACTTGGTCTCGATAACGTTGCCGCAGAGACAGGTGATCTCACACGCCACGTAGTCGGGATGGATGTCCTTCTTCATCGTTCTCACCTCACGACGAGCGTCTCTTCTCCAGGGATCGGCCCCCAAATCTAGTCAAAAAAGGGCCGCGAGCAAATGAAATTGAGCGATCAGGCGTTCATGGCGGCCAGGAACTGCTCATTGGTCTTGGTCTTGCCCAGCTTATCGATCATGAACTCCATGGCCTCGTTGGGGCTGTAATCGCTCAAATACTTGCGCAGCACCCAGATCTTGTTGAGGTCCTTGGGGTCGAGCAGCAGGTCTTCCTTACGGGTTCCCGACTTGAAGATGTCCACGGCCGGGTAGATCCGCTTCTCGGCGATCTTGCGGTCCAGAACCAGCTCCATGTTGCCGGTGCCCTTGAACTCCTCGAAAATGACTTCGTCCATGCGCGAGCCCGTCTCGATCAGAGCCGTGGCGATAATCGTCAGTGAGCCACCCTCCTCGATGTTCCTCGCCGCACCGAAGAAGCGCTTGGGCTTCTGCAGGGCGTTCGAGTCGACACCACCGGACAGGATCTTGCCGCTATGGGGTACCACCGTGTTGTGGGCGCGGGCCAGGCGGGTGATCGAGTCGAGCAAAATCACCACGTCTTTGCCGTGTTCGACCAGGCGCCGGGCCTTGGCCAGCACCATGCTCGCCACCTGCACATGGCGCTCGGCGGGTTCGTCGAAGGTCGAGCTGATGACCTCGCCCTTGACCGAACGGGCCATGTCGGTGACCTCTTCGGGCCGCTCGTCGATGAGCAGCACGATCAGCACCACCTCGGGATTGTTCTCAGCGATGGAGTTGGCAATCTTCTGCAGGATGATGGTCTTGCCGGCGCGCGGGGGCGAAACGATGAGGCCGCGCTGTCCCTTGCCGATGGGCGCCATGAGGTTGATCAGCCGACCCGTGATGTCGCCGTTCTCCTTTTCCAGATTCAACATCTCGTCGGGATACAGCGGCGTGAGATTGTCGAACAGGGTGTTGTTCTTGGCCTTCAGCGGCTCTTCGCCGTTGACCGATTCCACCTTAAGCAGGGCGAAGTAGCGCTCGTTGTCTTTGGGCGGGCGCACCTGGCCGGCCACCGTATCGCCGGTCTTGAGGTCGAACTTCTTGATCTGGGAGGGCGAGAGATAGATGTCGTCGGGGCCGGGCAGGTAGTTGTACTTGGCGGCGCGCAGGAAGCCGTAGCCCTCCTGCAAGACCTGCAGCACGCCTTCAGCGTAGATCAGACCGTTTTTCTCAGTCTGGCCCTCGAGGATCTTGAAGATGAGCTCGGATTTTCTCAGCGTGCTCAGGCCTTCGATATTGAGGCCTTTGGCGATCTCGACGAGCTCTGTAATGCTCTTCTCCTGGAGTTCCTTGATGTCCATTTCGCTCCTTGGCGGGGCTGCCGAACGGCAGAAAGACTCTGAGGTTGGATCTTGGTCCGTGGGATTGACGGGGATCGTGGGTTGCGCTGCGGGCCGATGATGGGCGACCCGAGACGTTCATTCTAGGCCATGTACAGGGAAAAAGCAAGGGCCGTGCCGCAGGACACGGCCCCTGTCAGAATTCTACTGGGAGAGCTGCCTGTATTGCTCCATGGAGCGCTCGGACTCGGCGCTGTTACCGAGTTCGTGCTGACACATGGCCAGATAATAGAATCCAAGCGCATTGTCGAAGTCCGATTCGGTCAAGGCGATGCCGGTGTTCGCCCCCAACTGGAACTGCTCGCGGGCTTCATCGGGCAGGTCGTTCGCGTCGGCGGCACCGGTGTCGTTCTTCATACTCACCGCATAATCGTAATGGAGCTTCATCTTCAAGAACAGCGTGTTGTCGGACGGAATGTCCTCCAGATCGAGAGCCTTGTCGAAATTCTCCAAAGCTTTGACGTAGTTAAGTACGGACGTGTCGCTGTAGTTCATAGCCGCCTGCAGCCGCAACGAGAGCAGATCCTCATCGTTCTCGACGTTGTCGTCGGCCACATAGATGTTGGCCACACGGACGAACAGGTCGGCGGCACGCTCGTAGCGCCGCTCCTCCTGGGCCAGGTTGGCGATGTCGAGCAGAAGGCCGGTGTCGTTGGGATGATCGATCAAGAGCTGGTCGTAGATGCCACGAGCTTCGTCATTGCGTCCGAGCAGATTGAGCACGTTGGCCTTGTCGGCCTGAAGGGCATAGGCATCGGGGTTGTCCTGAAGCACCTGATTGAGCAAGGTCAGCGACTCATCCAGCAGCTGCGTTCGGCGCTCTCCATCTTCGAGGCCGCTGGATTGGATCATTTTCATTCGCGCCACGTTCTTGATCGGCGCAATGGAGTCGGGATAAGCCGCATAAGCCAGGCGGAACTGACCCTCTGCCGCCTGGAAGAACTCGTCCTTGAGTTCCCCTTCGGCGTCACGGGCGCTGTTCAGCTCATTGGTAGCGTTGTTCTTGCGCAGGGCATAGCTGTACAGAAGCGAATTGTTCACCTGTTCTGCAAGCATCGGATCGAATTCAACGGTCTTCTGATAGTAGTTGTAGGCCATCGAGTACTGGTTTCTAGCCTCGAGGTACTCGTTGTCATTGACCGCTTCCTCGGCCAGCTTCGTATGCGATTCCCCCAGATAGAAGTACGCCTCTGCCTCGTCGGGCGAGTACTCCAGGCCCTCATGCAGAACATCCACGGCCTTCTGATACATCTGCTGGTCGATGTACAGGATGGCACTGGTCACATGGGCGGAGCGGCAACCGACGAGGGCGGCCAAGCTCACCAGAGCAGCCAGCAGAATCACATGCTTGCGGGTCATCGACGTTCCCCCTGAGTGGATCGGGCGGCAGATAAGCGTGTCCTCGATCATTCCGCCTGGGTGGGGCCGGGGCCAGATCGCGGGATTCCGCGACGGAGCGCGGTGCATCATTCCCTTGGCATCCGGGAAGATATAGGAATTAAAAGCGACTGCAGGGTCGCTGTCAAGATCCCAGGGTCGAGGCGAGGCTCCTCAAACGTCCCGACTCACCGTTTTGGGTGCGTCCGCGACCCCTGACCATAGAGGTCCCACTGCATCCTCTGCAGATAGGATTTGCGCTGCTCGGGGGTCAGAACCTCGAGCTCTGCCAGAAGCTGGTCCGAGACTAGGGAGTCGACCTCCGTGCGGACGGCTCCGAGTCGACGTCGAGTTTCGCCCACGGCAGCTCGGTCGATGTCGTTCTGCTGCAGCAGGGCGCGCATGGTGTCGAACAGCTCCCTCATCTCGCCACGGCTCTGTTCCATGAGTTCGCGCCGCTCCGCTCGCAGGGCGGCGAGCTGCTCATGTTGATCTGCGGTCAGGTCCAGGCCGACATAACGACGACCGAGATGCTCGCCGTCGGGTCGGGGGCCCATGGGGTCCCTGTTGGGTCCCGTACCCGGTCGTCGATGCAAATCTGCCGACCAGGGTCGTTGCTCAGATTCATCGGCCACACGGATCAGCAGGCCGATGTTCAGCCCCGCCGAGAGAAGCAGGAGTACCAGGAGCAGGCGTTTCATCGCGCACCTCCGTCGGCGGTGTCCATGGTTTCGACCGATGTGTAGAGTCCGTCGAGGGACCAGACCGTTTCGTCCCACAGGCTGCCGACGACCACCTCGTCCGGCGTCAGCCAGATCGCTGCGGTCGAGCCGCCGGGAATCCACTCCGCCCCCGCGAAGATGCCGACGGCCATGCAGGCTGCCGCCGCCGTCATCATGGCGAATCTGGGAATCCAACCGCCGACGCGCGACGACGTTGTCCTGCTGCGGATCTCGAACCAGACCGACGGCCCCATATCCGGCACGGCGGTATCGCCGAGAGCTTCGCCCAGCAGGCTGTCGAGGTGTTCGTTCGTCTTGTCGTGCGTGTTCATGCCGTCTCCTTCTTTTCACGGATCAGGTGTCCGCGCAGGGCCGACATGGCCCTTACCAGCAGCGATTCCACCGCACCCTCGGTTATGTCCATAATGCGGGCGATGTCCTGCTGGCTCATCTCGTGAAATCGTCTCAAGATCAGCGCCTCACGTTGCCGGTCGGGCAACTTGGCCACCGCAGCCCGTACCTGCTGCCGCGTTTCGTCGGCCATCAGCTCGGCGTCCGGCCCCGGCGCTTCCAGCTCTCTGTCATGGCGGAAAGCATCGAAGCTGACCCAATCGACGATCTTGCGCCGGCGTGCAAAACTGCGGGACTGATTGCCGGCGATGCGGAACAGCCAGCTCTTGAAGATGCCGCGAGGCTGATAGCGTCCCGCATGGGTATGAACCTTGACGAACACGTCCTGAGTGAGTTCACGGGCGTCGTCTTCGTTGCCGGTCATCCGCCAGAGAAAGGCGAAGACTTGGCGCTCCCAGCGCTCGACGAGGAGACGGAAAGCCGTCTCCTCGCCGTAACCGATCCTCACCATGAGATCGTCGTCTGTGGGATGAACGTTCACTCGGCTCTCCCGCTCAGATCCGTCGTCCGCCGTGGGGCTTGCGGCCTCGCCCTTCCCTGTCGCCTTCGGGCCGCGGACCGGCACCATCGCCCTTGCCGCGGCCGCCGCGACGGTGCTTCATCATCATCATCTTGTCGCGTTGCTCTTCGGTCAACACTTCGCGCACCTTCAACCGCATGGCGGTGCGGGCCACCTGCAGTTCGGTACGCATTTCGCCGACTTTGCGGGTCAGGCCGAGGACTTTGCTCTCGTCGACATCGTCTTCGAGCATCAGACCGCGCAGTTCATGCTGCAGGCGCATCAGATCCTTGTGCTTGCCCCTCAACTCGGTGCGGTTGTCTTGGCGAAACGCCTCGATCTGTGCCGCTTGGGCTTCTGTCAGATCAAGTGCCTTCATCATACGGGGGCCGCAGGCATCATCGACGCCGGGTCCGTGATCTCGCCCGCCATCGGGTTGGGCCCACACGAGGCCGGTCGTCAGCGTCAGGGCCGCGACGAGGGTGAGCAGGAATTTCGTTCGGGTCGTCATGATCTTGTCTCCATGGTTGGGTTCCGTCCGGGGACCGCCGTCGTCCACCCACTCAACGTCCGGTGCACGACGATCCTGCGCTGGGATTCAGTCATTCAGCAGGAGATGCAAGCAGAGACTCCGCCCGCTCATAATTGGCCAGAAGATCTGGATGCCCCGGAATCCGGAGCAGTCCGGAAGCAAAAGCGTCCCGTGCTTCGGTCAGCAGACCCGCCCGTCCCAACACCACACCCAGATCGAGATATCCTCGCGGGTCGTCCGGAACAGCAGCGATCAGCCTGCGGGCAACTTCGACGGCGGCGTCGGTCCGACCTGTGCCGGCCAGGGCGACTGCGGCATTATGGAGCAGGTCCGGATCGTCGGGGCTCGCCGCGAGAGCGGCTTCGAGATAGGGTACGGCTTCGGCACCCCTCTTATCCTGCAGAAGCATGCCGATCAGGTCCTCGCGCAAGGCGTCCGGCTGGCGTACCAGGCCGAGACCTTCCTGAGCCATCGTTACGGCACCGGCGTGATCGCCTTCGAGCCAGACAACGCGTGCGAGACCACACCAAGCCTGAACCCGGCTCGGGTCTCGGGCGACCGAACTGCGATAGATCTGCTCGCTTGCTGCGAAGGCACGGTCGGCCTCATCCTGATGTCCCGTGGCAGCGGCGGCCATACCCACGTGCTGCCAGCGCACCGCGACGTTGTCCAGCCCCGAGGTTTCGAACATCTCAAGAGTGCTGGCCAGACCCCAGGGATAGACGATCAATCCAGCCGCCACGACCAAGACGGCCCCCCGAGCCAATCCGGCGCCGCGCCGTGTCCACATCTCCAGAACGCCGGCGGTCGCCGCCAGGGTCAAAACTGGCACGAGGATCAATCGATATCGCGAGACGACGAAGAAGAACGACTGGAAAGCGACAATCAGGATTACCGCCGCAATCCACGGCCTCATTTGCCGACGTGTCCGCCAGCTCAGGACCATGCCGACAAGAGCCAGGGCCGCAATCAACCCGTACGGCACGATCAGGAAACGGTAGATCGGTACATCCCGCGACCAAACACCCGGCGGCGAAATCTGCGGGATCTCAGCCGCCGCGAAGTGGAGCCAGACCTTGCGGACCCACAGCCCGGACACGCGCAACGGATCGTCAGCCATGACTATGAAGGCCTCGCGCGTCCATTGCCGGTCAGCCTGGGCCAGACCGATCACGGATTCGCCAGTCTTGCCCGAGAGATAGTCCGCGCCCCCCGGATCGTTCTCAACGTCGAAGCCTTCGAAAGCATGGAAGAATCCGTTGGCTTGAGACCAGTTGCCGACATAGAGATTCACACCGCCGTTGAGGCTGGGACCTGTGAGTCGACCTGCCTGGCGCGAGTTGTGGATCACCGGAGGCAGGAGACATAAGACCAGGGTCACAACAGCAACGATCCCCGTCCGCTTAAAGGCGGCGCTTCCGCACCCTCTGGCCAACAGCCAGATAACAGGGATGATCAGCAACACGCCCGTGCCCCGCAGCAGAGCCGCTGCTCCGACGAGCAGCACACTGATCACTGTCCGAACCACTACGCGGCGCGGACCGACATACCCCGCGGCCACCGTCAACGCCGCCGTCGCGGCAAAGGTCAACGGCACTTCGAGCAGCACCTGTCCGGCCAGGATCGCCGCCGGCCGGTAGCCCAGCCAAAGAAGCGGGGGCAGCCATCCCCAGCGCGGGCCGAACCAAACGCAGCCGATACGCATCAGCAACCCTGCCGTGGCTAGCCAGAGCAGGGCCTGCAGCGTACGGATCCCCCTAGGAGGCGCACCCTGCCTCAGGCGATGCTCGTCGAGTTCTCGACCGCTGCCCGTTGCGGCCACGAGATAGGAGTACAGGGGAGACATATAGAAGGGGCCGTCGGGGATCCAAGCTTCGTGGGCTAGAGCGTGGGCTTTGCGCAGATAGTGCGCTTCATCGAGAATCGGCGCCCGGCTCAGAACCGAACGGTCCACATCGCGCCAGGCGATGCCCCAGAATGCCGCCGCCGCGAGAACGACGGCCAGCACCGGCCATAGAGTTCGAAGAGAGCCGTTCCGGAGCAAGGGTCCTCCCCAGGAAGGATCAAACGCTGAAGCGGATGTTCAGGATGTCGCCGTCCTGCACTTCGTAGGCTTTGCCCTCCAGGCGGACAGAGTTGGCTTTCTTGGCTTCGGCCATGGAGCCGGCGGCCATCAGGGCATCATAGGCGACGGTCTCGGCGCGGATGAACCCGCGCTGGAGATCCGAGTGGATGACACCGGCGGCTTCTGGGGCCAGAGCTCCGGCCCGGACGGTCCAGGCGCGGCACTCGTCCTCGCCCACGGTGAAAAAACTGCGCAAGCCGAGGGCGTGATACGAGGCCCGCACCATGCGGTGCGCCGCCGGTTCGTCGATGCCCAGGTCGGCCAGAAACTCGGCGCGCTCCTCCTCCGACAGTTCACCCAGCTCTTCCTCCACCTTGGCGCACATGTCCACGACCTCGGCGCCCAGAGCTCGGGCCGCCTCGACGATCTCGGTGGCAACGCCTTGCTCATCGCCGTTGAGCACCAGAATCATGGGTTTGAGCGTGAGGAACGAAAAACCGCTGACAAGCTTGATCTCATCCTTGTTGAGGGTGAGAGTGCGCAGGGCCGTACCCTCCTCGAGAGTCTCACGGAAACGTTCGAACAGAGGCGGCTCGAGGGGGTTGTCGATTTTCCCCATGCGCGCCTTGTCCTTGTTCATGCGTTCGATGCGGTTCTCGACGATCTGCAGGTCGGCCAGAGCCAACTCCAGGGCCACGGTCTCCATTTCGCCCTTGGGATCGGGGTCGGCGACACCGTTGTCGAAACAGCGCACGACCTGGGCCAGGGCATCGACGCGGCGGGCGTGTTCGAGGAATTTCGTCGCATCCCCCACGCCGCCTTCGCCGGATGGTTCGAAGCCAGGTACATCGACCCACTCGATGCTGGCGTTGATCTGTCGCTTCGGCTTGAACATGGCCGTCAAGAGGTCGAGACGAGGATCCGGGACCTGGCCGACGGCTCGGTTCGGGTCGACACCGCCCTGGCCGGTCGCCGCGCCGGCTCCGGTGATGGCATTGTACAGGGTGGTCTTGCCCGTGAATTTCAGGCCCAGGATTCCGATTTCCACTTGATGTCCTCCGCTGGCGGGTCAGGTCGTGTTGGGCGGGGATGATAGCTCTTTGCGGCTCCGGGAGCAATTGCTCTGCCCCATCCCACCTGAATCCATCGTCTGGCGACTCACCGAGACATCTTCTCCATCTGGTGAATCACTGTGTCCGCCGTCTTTCCTTGCGTCGCAGCTTTCATGCCCGACAGATGGTCCGACGCCATGTGCATCAGCCACGCTTCTTTCGACGCCCAATTCTCATAGAACAGGAACACCCCGGGAAGCTCCAGATCCTGGTGCAGGTCGTACTGAAGGCAGCCGGGCTCCGCCAGGGTGGGTGCGACGAGGTCCGTCAAGGCCTGCTCCACATCATGTTCGTAGCCGGGCAGCGCCCGGATCACAGCGACGATGGTCAGGGGTATCGACATGTTGTTCTCCTGATTCGATCATATTTTCAGCCGGGGCAATATTGCACCTCGGCCTGTCCGACTCACGGCTCATCCTCGACGGCGAGCCACAATTCCCGCACCCGGACGCCCGTCGGCGTCGTCATCTTCACGCAGATCCAGGATCTCCCAATCCCGATCATCGAACAACGTGTTCAACTCCCCTTGCTCAAGACAGAACTGCCTACGCGGCAGTGTCCAAGCCCCTTCGACCCACCGGAATGTCCTGAGAACAACCACGCCCCCCGGCCGCACCAGATCAGGCAGAGCGTCCACCAATGGCCGATGCAGAAACCGCAGCATGACCGCGACAGACCAAGGTCCGCCGGGCCAATCCGACTCGACGGTCAGATCGGCACAAAGCGTCTCGAGAGAGACGCCGAGATCTGTCGCCAGGTCGACGGCCCATTCCAGAGCCTCCGGATGCCGGTCGACGGCACACACTTCATAACCGCGGGCCGCAAGCCAAACCGCGGCGCGGCCGCTGCCACAACCCAGATCAACGACCGGCCCGTGAGACGGGGCAGGCAGCAGATCGACGTGCCCGGTCAACCAGGGCGGCGCCTCCCAGAGTACGGTGTTTTCTGCCCCCTGAACCAGAACACCATCCGGAGCGGCGGCCCAGTCGGGCGCTGCTGTCATGACACTGATCTCGATCCGACCACGATGCCTGAGCCATGCCGCGATGCATTCGGCGACCTCCGATTCAGCAGCCAAGATCATCAGAACGGCATGACGGGGCGGCAGGACATGACTGGGTAAAGCTGCAGCGAGGTCTGCATCGGATGCACCCACCGGGACCGGTTTGTTGACCGCTCCGGGCAGGTGTCCCCGAACGAATTCCTCAGCACTGCGTATGTCGAGCAACGCCGGTCGCTGGTCGGCCAACCGTACGAGAAGTTCCTGCCATGTCTTCGTTTCGCTCATCGCACCCTTCCGTTGTCCCCTGGAATCTGTTACGATTCCGCCGTCTCAACAAGGTGGTGGACGATGTTCCGGTACGCACTGCTCCGGACCGTGCTCGATCCCATGTTGGCGGTGGCCGGCGATGAAGGCCTCGTCCGCTTCGAGTTCCTGCCCCGCGCCTACCAATACCACACCCATGCCCATGCCGTCGTCCGAGCACTCGAGCCTGAGGCCGAACTGGTAGAAGACTCCGAACACTTCACTCCGTTACGCGAGGAGCTGGCCGCTTATTTCACCGGGCAGCTCGAAACCTTCTCGTTCCCCGTCGATCTCCGCGGAAGCGAATTCCAGCTCAAGGTCTGGCACCGCCTGCTGACCATCCCTTTCGGCAAGCTGCGCACCTATGCCGAGGTCGCCCGCAGCATCCGTCAACCCAACGCAACGAGGGCCGTGGGTCAGGCCGCCGGTCGCAACCCTGTCCCGATCCTGGTACCCTGCCACCGTGTCGTGGGCCGCGACGGCTCCCTTGTCGGCTTTGCCGGAGGGTTGTCCGTCAAAGCCCGTCTGCTTCGCTTGGAGGGTCATACCCTCGGCGGAGAGTCCCGCCTAGAAGTCCCTCAACTCTTCTAATTTAGAGCCGAAACCATCAGAACTGGAAATCAAGAGGCTCCTGGGCTTATCTTCTTAAGCCCTGCGCCATAATCTCCCGGCCAGCCCGCTTGGGCACCCGGAATGACGTCGACCGGAGGACATACGCGGATGACCGCCAAGACTCAGCTCCCTAGCCAGCTCCAGATTCCTACCGCTCTGTCCGGCCTCGCCGATCTTGCCTCCAACCTCTGGTGGACTTGGGATCCCGACGCCAGATCCCTGATGGCAGGTCTCGATCCCGCACGTTGGGACGAAGTCAAACACAACCCTGTGGCGTTGCTCATCGACATGGAACCGTCCCGCCTCGAAGCCCTGGCTGCCGACGACGAATTCCTGGCCCGGGTCGAACGCATCGTGACCCGATTCCGCGTCGCCATGCAACCGGATCCCGATCACGAACTGGCCGGCAAGACGGTGGCCTATTTCTGCGCCGAGTTCGGCATCCATGAGAGCATGCCCATCTACTCGGGCGGCCTGGGCATCCTCGCCGGCGACCATCTCAAGTCCGCCAGCGACCTCGGCCTGCCTTTGGTGGCCGTTGGCATGGCCTATAAGTTCGGTTACTTCCACCAGCTCGTCGACGTGACCGGCCGCCAGACCGAGCACTATCTGGCCAACGACTATCAGCGCCTGCCGGCTGTTCGCCAATGCAATGGTGACGAAGAGCCCATCATCCTCGAAATAGCCTACCCCGGCCGCACGGTCAGGGCGCAGATCTGGAAGGTGATGGTGGGTCGCGTCGCGCTCTACCTCCTCGACACCGACCTGCCCGAGAACAACGAGGAAGACCGGATGATCACCGGCCACCTCTACGGCGGCAATGAAGACACCCGCATCCGTCAGGAGATCCTCCTGGGTGTGGGCGGCCTGCGAGCCCTCGAAGCCGTAGGCATTAACCCTGATGTCTGTCATCTCAACGAAGGCCATTCCGCGTTCCTGTCGGTGGAGCAGATCCGTCGTGCGGTAAGCCGACACGGCCTTTCCTTCACCGAAGCCGTGGCTGAGTCCTGCGCCAGCAACGTGTTCACGACACACACACCGGTCGCCGCAGGCAACGACGCCTTCTCCTCCGACCACGTGCGTGAGTACTTGAAATGCATCCTCGAAGGCAGCGGCGTCGATCTGGACCAACTGATGGCCTTGGGCCAAGATCGCCCCGACGACGCCAACAGCCGCTTCGGCATGACCGTCCTCGCCCTGCACACCACCCGCTTCGCCAACGGTGTCAGCGAGCTGCACGGCAAAGTTGCCCGCTTCATGTGGCACCACCTGTGGCCCGAAGCCGACGAAGACGACATCCCCATCGCCCACGTCACCAACGGCGTGCACATGGCCAGCTGGATCGCCCCGGACCTCGATCTGTGCTACCGCGAACACCTGACCGAAGACGGCCTCGACATCTCCGACGCAGCATTCTGGAACCTGCACCAGGGCCTGCGCCGCCGTCTTGTCGATACCGTGCGCAACAAGCTGGCGGCCCAGCGACGACGCCACGGCGCCTCAGCCGAAGCCGTGGCGGCCGCAGCCTCCCTGCTTGATCCCGAGGCCCTGACCATCGGCTTCGCCCGACGCTTCGCGCCGTACAAGAGGGCCACCCTTCTGTTACGCGATCGCGACCGCCTGGCCGCCCTGCTGGGCAACACCGACCGTCCCCTGCAGATCCTGATGGCGGGCAAGGCCCACCCCATGAACGAACCGGGCAAGGCCCTCATGCAGGAGATCTGGCGAGTGTCCCAGGACCCGATGTTTGCCGGCAGGATCCAACTCGTCGAGGGTTACAACATCGCCCTCGCACGCTTTTTGGTGCAGGGCGTCGATGTGTGGCTCAACACGCCTCGGCGTCCCCTCGAAGCCAGCGGCACCAGCGGCATGAAGGCCGCCGCCAACGGCGCTCCCAACCTCTCGATCAGCGACGGCTGGTGGGTGGAGGGATTCGAAGGCGGCAACGGCTGGGTGATCGGCGACGGCCGGGAGTACGACACCCCCGAGGCCCAAGACGCCGAAGATGTGGAATCGCTGTTCACGCTGCTGGAGAAAGAGGTCGTGCCAACCTTCTACGACCGCGGCTCCGACGGAGTGCCCCGCAAATGGGTGAAGATCATGCGGGCGGCGGTGGCCGGTGTGATTCCCGAGTTCAGCACGGCGCGGATGGTGAATGATTACACTGAGGATTTCTACGGGCCGACGGCTCGTCGAGACTGACCTCGACTGATAGCGGAATAATGAGGAGTGGGGTGGCTTAGGCCACCCGCCTCAGCAATCACCACGGCAGTGAAGCCAGCGAAGATCTATTTGTTCTTCTTTTCGTTCTTCAGCTTTCGCTTTTCCTTGGCCGTATGCTTGGCCGGTTTCTGAGCTTCCTTCTTGCCCTTGTCCTTGCTGCCTTTTTCACCCATTGCGGTTCCTCCTTGATTGACCATGAATTGCGCCTAACTGGGAGCACGGCACAACGCGACGCCTCAGGACGTTATCACATCATCGCATGGTTCGCCGCCCTGAACTGAGCCTGCACACCCCTGATTTCAGAAATCATGCACCGCAGACGGACTCGCATCGATAACCGGCGTCAGCATTTCGCTACATCGACTCACATGTGTTTCCCCTGCCGAGGACACCCTGCCGAAGGATCAGCTTTTGTCGACGACCGCGTGACGCATGATATGGCCTTCGACCATGTAGATCACGTCCTCGGCGATATTGGTGGCATGATCGGCCGCACGTTCCAGATGATTTGATATCGATAGGATCTGTGTCAGTGCTTCCAGGTTTTCGGGATGTCGGCGGATCTCGTCGCGAACCATGCCGTAGGTCTGGCGGTGCATGGCATCGACCTCATCGTCTTCCTTGCAGATCTCGCGGGCCCGGATCGCGTCCATATTGATCAGCGCATCAAGGCTATCATGCAGCATGGCCTGTGCCCGACGGGCCATGCCTTGCAAATCGAATGGCGCTTCGACGGGCACGTGGCGGGCCAGGAATCTGGCGCGGCGGGCGATGTTCCCCGCCAGGTCCCCGATACGTTCCAGATCGTTGTTGATCTTCAGGACGGCGACGATGAATCGCAGATCCGTGGCCACGGGCTGGTACAGCGCCAGGACTTTCAGGCACTCCTCTTCAAGTTCCACTTCCAGCATGTCGATCAGGTGATCATTGTCGATGACGGCCTGTGCAGAGACTTCATCCCGGTCATGGACCGCCTGAACCGCCTTCCAGAGTCCGTCCTCCACCATGCCGCCCAAGCTGAGCAATCGGGTCTTGAGATTGTCGATTTCCCTATGCAGGTGCGTTGTCATGACGACTCCCGTTCTGGATTGGATAGAGTGTCAACACACTACGATCCCAAGTTGTGTATCGTATGAACCGCGTATGAATATTCGATGAACATCATGATATCGACCAGGGGATCTGGATCGTGAACTGGCTGCCCTCGTCCAGCTTGGACATGACGGTGACCTGGCCGTCATGGAATCTGGCGATATGCTTGACGATGGCCAACCCCAAGCCCGTGCCTCCCTGGCTTCGGCTGCGGGATTTATCCACGCGGTAGAAGCGCTCGAAAAGACGCGGAATATGGTGCGCCTCAATGCCGCGGCCGGTGTCCTGAACAGAAATCAACACGTGATCCTCAACGACTTCGGCCCTGATGCTGATCGTGCCCGGTTGATCGCTGTATTTGACCGCGTTGTCCACCAGGTTGACGATCGCCTGCTCCATCAGGTCCGGATCCAACCGGGTCCGCAAGTTCTCGTCGCAATCCACGTGCAGGTGCATCTGCCGTGCATCGGCGATCATCTGGCAGCTCTGGGCGGCGGACGACAGGACTTCAGCCACCTTGTAGATGCCAAGATCGCGGCCGACGGCGTCGGTCCCCTGTTCCAGACGCGAAAGACAAAGCAGATCCTCGATGATCGCCTGCAGGCGGTAGTACATCGACGGCTCTCCCTATGATGACATTGCTGAATCCTGCCGGGGTCCCGACTTCGACACGACATTGATACTCAAGAACACGTCGATGCGCTCATCGGATGTGTACAATCTGGTGACCGAGTTCATCCGCCCCCCCCAGCCCTCGACCCTCTTGCTACCTAAGCAAGCTGAGTATACGATGAGCGGATCACCTTTCGAAACGATGCCCTCCATGGAGACCATCAATGGCCTACCCCAACAAGACCTACGTCTGTTTCGATGCCGACAACGACATGGAGTCGTTCCTCGAGATGACGTCGTGGTGCGACGACGAGCGACCGGCCATCAACATTCACAATATCCACGCGATCAACACCCTCGATGACAGCGCCTCCCCCGGCTCCAGCCGGCGCAAGCTACGCGAGCACCTGGCAGGCACGAGGGTTCTGATCGTCCTGATCGGGGGGAAGGCTGAAAGCCTCTACAAGTATGTGCGCTGGGAAATCGAATACGCCGTCGAACACAAGCTGCCGATCATCGCCGCCAACCTGAACGACACCAGGAGGCTCGACCCTCAGCTCTGCCCTTCGATCCTCAAGGACCAGCTGGCTCTCCACATTTCTTTCGGCAGGGAGATCATCGACTACGCCCTCTACGAATGGCCGGACACCCACGCATCTCTGGTCAAGAAGGGCGAATCGGACGACTTTTTCTACAAGAACCATGTCTACAGGAATTTGGGACTCTAACGGGCCCGTAAGCTTACCCATATCGGGGCTCCTCGGCGAACTCAACGGGAGAAAAGTTCAGAAAGATCACTCGCCGAGACTCACGTTCAAGGTCTGAACCGAATTCGCGGGAGTTTCGACTTCCGCGAACCTCCCCCCGATCTGCAGATTGTACTTCACGTTCCGTTTCGAAGTGTTCAACACCTGCACCGCCAACATCCCTGCAGCATTGACGGTTGCGCACGCATAGAGATCGCCCGCCTTGAGCTCCTCACTCATTTCCAGCCGTGTCCACACGGCCTTGTCCCCCGGTCGGATCGACCGGCTGAACTGCGCGAGCACCCAGTAAACGGGGGTGTAGTGGATCTCGCCGGTTTCCGTTTCGATCATGATGGGCGCCCCGCAGAAGTTGCCCACGTGGTTGGGCCCGCCGTGGCTGTCCAGGACGATGTTCCAATCCACCCAGCCGCCCCCCCAGTGGTCCAGACTCAAGATGATGTTCCGCGCGTAGCGGTGCACGGGCGTGTACCTGGGATGATCGGCCGCGGTCACGCCCTGCCAGTCGACCGAATAGGCCCAGTCGGCGGCGTTCGGATTCCACCAGAAGGCGTCGTTCCCGAACCAGTCGGACTCCTGGAATCCGGCGGGATCCGCCACGCCGCCAGGAGCCGCGGTTCCGAGGTTGTCGATGCAGCCCTCGGTATGGATGATCGCCATATCCGAAAATTTAGCGTGGACGCGATCGAAGGCGTCCTCATAGACCTTGAACGTGCTCGCGTACCAGTGGACGGCCACGCCGAAAACGTAGGGAGCCGTCTCGGGATCCGCGAAGATCACGTCGGTCCAGTGTTCCAGACCATCACGGTTCTGGTCGTAGACAAGCAGTCGCGTGTCTGCGTGGGCGCTGCGTGCCAGCTGCGGCCCCAGGTGTGTCTTGATGAAATCGTTCTGGGACTGGGGCGAGAAGTTCAGGCTCTCCCAGTGGCCGCCATTGCCATGGGGCTCATTCACCGGCGTCAGCCCCCACACATCCACGCCCGACGACGCGTAGGCGTCGAGGTACCTGACGAGATAGTCGGCATAGACGGCCTCGTACTCCGCCTTCAGCTCGCCCCCTGTGCCCTGCCAGCCGTTCTCCTCGGAGCCGGGAATGAACCACGTCTCGATGTCCTTCATCCAGGGCGGGGCGGTCCAGGCCGAGGCGATGATCCTCAGTTCGTCGCCCCCCTGCTCCTGCTTGATGGCGAGCGCCTCGCGGATCATCGGCAACAGGTCGTAGTCCGGATCCCGCACACCCGGATGCTTCGCTGGATCGAAACCGGCCTCGTCCGGTGCGATCGAGAAAGCTTCCAGTCCGGCGTCGTCCGGACGCTCGGTGTAGGAGTACTTCCCCTCCACCGAGAAGTCGCACGAGCCGATGTGCGTGCGGGCCAGGGTGAAGTCCGCACCCTCCTCGCCGAAAATCCTCCGCATGACCTCCCTCCGCCTCTCGGGCTTGAGGTGGGCCAGAACAAACGCCGACGATTCGGTGAAGGAGGTGCCGATCCCGTAGACGGTCTGCTTGGTGCTGTCCGGCCAGACCGAAATGACTGTGCCGGTTGCCGTACCCGAAGAGAACTCGACGTTCTCCATGAGTTCCATGGGGGCTCCAGCCTCGGAGGTAACGAGGATTTCGGTTGTGGCCGATGGGGCGGCTGCGAGATCCCGATCAATTGAGCAGGACGTAGTCAAGACGATGGCGAGGCTGAGCAGGAGAGTGTGCCTGATCATCAAGACATGTTCCTCTCGGACGTGGGCAGATGAATCGTCTTCAACTCAAACTCGCCGCTATGATATCTGCGAGAAGGGAACATCTCAACATCTCCCGGCTACCCACAAAGTAGCCTTCTCGAGATGTCGGAATATGGCAGGCAAGTCCAGCTGCGCGGAAGCAGCCTAATGATTGCATCAAGACAGTGTGGAGATGAATGACCCGATGGCCGGGCTCAGCGTAAACCTAAAAGTGCGATTCCTTGGAGCGTCCAACTTGGTGTTGGCTCCCCGCCTAGGTCTCAAACCCAGGCAACAACTCCCTCAACTCCTCAATATACTTCCTGTACATCGTCTGTCCCGCCCCTGTCATCCTGACCACCGTCTTCGGCCTCTTCCCCTCGTACCCCTTCACGATCTCCACCACGCCGCCCTCTTCAAGCTTCCTCAGATGCACAGACAGCGTGCCGTCGGTCAACTCCAACGCCTTGCGCAGGTCCGTAAACGAAGTCGCACCGCGCCGCACCAGGGTGGCCACGATCAAGAGGCGGACCCGTCCGTGCAGAAGCGGTGATAACGGTGCGTCATCCCGCGAGCGGGATGCCGTCTTGGTCGTGCGGGTCACGCCGCGGGGCCTCCTTGCCGCCGGGGTTCCGCCGTTTTCGGGGACGAATCGTGGGGAGAGGTCGACCGGGACCCCTCCCCACAGCGTGTTCGCCAACCACCGGAGCCTGATGACGACCCGTCGGGATCATCTCGGCGGTTCGAACCGGGCCGAAGCCCTTGTTCCTCGGGACAGCCGCGGGGATCCATCCCCGCCCCTTTCGGGGGTCCTCGGCCTTCAACCGGCGCTCCGTCCGGACTCGGCACGTCCCTGAGGCGAACGACGTCCTTGTCGTTCCCGCGGTCTCCACCCAACCCTCCTTGGTTCGGCAGCGACCTCGAATACTTTAATAATTCAAGTTCTTCATTTCTTCAAGCACTATTTCATCGGAGATCGACATTTTATTGCTTTGTTCTTTTTTGGTGGGGTCAATAGACGAAGGCCGAGCCTTCTTCACGCAGGACGAGAGCGAAGAACGGACACTTGCCGCAGGTCGAAGCCTTGTCCACGATCGATCCCTGAGGTCGATTCTTGCAGACCGTATCGACCACTCGCCAGCAGCGTCTCCCGCCGTTGGTGCCGTGGTTGATTCCGTTGTGCTCTACCGCCGTTGCGGACGGGCATGGCCCCTCCTGCACGTTCTTCGCGCCGCCGGGCTCGCGCCCGCATTTCATGAATTCCCAGCAATTGATTCCGGACATCGTCGTACCTCCAGCTCCAGAATCACAAAATCCACAATATAGCGATTTTTTACTTTCAATATCACTAGCACAAAAGTGCCCTGTCTTCAAGCATGCTGCATCTCGCCGCAGCACAGCTCGAGGCGATCGACCACACTGAAGCGTCTGGACCGCATTTTCCTCAATAAGCCCCCGATCGTGTCGATAGTAACCCTGAAGATCATATTCACTGAGTCGCGACGGTTCAGCGTCGCCAGACCGGAGTCGAGCTGATGGCTCTCATTTCCGATATGGAAACGCGGCGCACCCCTAACCGACCCGGTCAGCGCGGCATGACGCTCATCGAGATCATGGTCGCCACACTCATCTTGAGCATCGTCACCATCGGCATGGTCGAGTTCTTTGCCCACGGCCGTATGGGGCTGGAGCAGGAGGAACGGAAACGTGCCGCCACCCTGCTGGCCCAAGAGGCCCTCGAGCGGACGGTCGCGCAGCCCTACGAGCTGATCGATCCCTGGACGGAGCAGCGCCTCGTGGGGTCCACGACATACACCGTCACGGTCGCGATCCAACAAAACGCCCCGGAAATGGATATGAAGGCGATCGCCTGTGCCGTCACCTGGGACATCGACGCGACGAACGAGCGAACCGCATTGTTGACGACGTTCGTCTACGAGAACTGAGGCGGGGAGACAGCCATGAAGTACAAGACCCCTCCGATATCCGGTGAAACAGGACACGCGCTGTTCGTAGTGCTGATCCTGGTGTTCTCGATGTTCATCTTCGGCGCCGGCTTCTTCTCGATGGTCGGACACGAGATCCGTTCCTCTCAGGCGAAGCTGGACTCGGAGCGCGCCTTCTGGCTGGCCGAGGGCGGCAAGGAACGAGCGCTCCGCTACCTCTCGGAACTCCACACCCCCCCCCACCTCGGACTTCGTGGTCTTCCAGGATGTCATCGGACCCGGCAATGGCACCTACACGGTCCACTGCCTCGTGGATACGAGCGCGGCCTGGTCGGTCGTCAAAGCCTTCATGCTCGACAGCGTCGGCCGGTCGCAGGGCATCGAGCGTCGTGTACGTCAGCGGGTCCGCATGACGTCGTTCGCGCAGTACGCCATGTTCACCGATGAGGAGACCAACGGTTCGGTCGCCCTCTGGTACATCAGCGGCGACCATGTCGAAGGACGCCTTCATACGAACGGGACGTTCCACTTCGCCGGCACTCCGCAATTCACCGGACGCATCACATCCTCCTCCGACCATATGATCGGCTACCCGAACTACCGGGTCGATGATATGAGCGACTGGCCCGTCGGCTCGAACGCACCCCGTTTCGCGGCAGGCGCCGAACTGAATGCGCCGATGATCGAGATGCCCACCGACCTCCCGGACCTGCGGCATCTCAGCATGTTCGGCGGCGTCTTCACCGGCGTGGAGACGGACATCGAACTGGGATTCACAGGAGTCCAGGCGGCCTCCCGCACACCGGGATGGCTGCGCTACCGGGCTCACGCCGACACCCACGGCGATTGGGTTTCGGTCGAAATCGCGACTCTGAGCGACGGGATCTTCTACAGCGACGGCGACGTGTACATCAAGGGTGTGCTCGACGGCGAATTGACCGTTGCAAGCCAACGCGACATCCGGATCATCGACGACGTCACCTACGAAGCCAGCAACGCCGCCGGCGCACCGCAGCCGGGCTGCAACGATCTGCTCGGTCTAGTGGCGGAGAGGAATATCGTGTTCGCGGACAACGCGGCGAACCAGAACAACCTGATCGTCAACGCCGTGCTGATGGCTCTCGACACATCGATCACGGTGGAGAACTACACATCCGGAGCTCCGCGGGGAACGCTGACGATCTGGGGCGGTCTGATCCAGAAATACCGCGGGGCGGTGGGCCAGTTCCGCAACGGGACGATCATCCACGGCTACCAGAAGGATTACCACTACGACTCGCGCGTCACCGGCAGGACACCGCCGTCCTTTCCCCTGACGGGCGTCTACGAGAAGGCCGGCTGGGAGGAGACCTGGGATGCAACCGATCCGTTCTAAGAGCCGGCAGTCCGGCCTGACCCTGATCGAGCTCATGCTGGTGATCATGTTGAGCATGGTGGTCACCCTCGGGGCCGGAGCCGTCTACAGGGGCGTTGACCGCAGCTTCAAGTCGGGCGCCCACAAGATGGTCGGCCAGGCCGAAGCTACCCAGCTCTCGACGATCATCAGCCGTCAGATGCGGGTCTCGTCGGGATACATGATCTACACGGTTCCCGACCGAGTGCAGGAGACCAACCCCGGCAACGGGATCGCTTTGATGGACGACGTGGGCAACGTAACCTATCGCTTCGAGTGGAACGAGGACGACAGGACCTTGACCGACGGCGCCGGCACCAGCTTGACCGCCACGAGCGTTCGGATGATCCAATTCAGCCCCGACCCAGTCTCTCCGCTGACGATCCGCTATTCCTACCGCGCGATCGACGGGGATGGACATATCGTCGACATCGAAAGTGCTATTGCTCTGCGCAATTGATCGATTCATCAATGGTACCAGATCGCAGCCGCCGTCAATGTCTCCCTTGATTCCGACTGTTGTCCCTGACTTGATCCATGTCAGCCGCATCATCCGCACAACCCGCCGGATTCCCCCGAAACGCACTTGGAAGCCGCGTTCGCATGGCCTATCTTAGGCCCGTCGCGCCCCCAAGGACGCTGGACATACACGTGTGCGGCCCATGCCGCAGGGAACGACCCTCAACGACCGGCAGGTGACCCCATGAAGAAGACCCAGAAGTTCATCGCGATGGAGGACAAGTTCGGCGCCCACAACTACCATCCCCTCGATCTGGTGATCACGAAGGCCGAAGGCATCTGGGTGGAAGACGTGGAGGGCAACCGCTACATGGACTGTCTGGCCGCCTACAGCGCCGTCAACCAGGGTCACTGCCATCCCCGCCTGCTGAAAGTGTTCCGCCGCCAGGCCGCCAAGGTCACCCTGACCAGCCGCGCCTTCCGCAACGATCAGCTGCCCGGCTTCTACAAGACCCTCACCGAGATGACCGGCTACCAGCGCGCCCTGCCCATGAACTCCGGCGCCGAGGCCGTCGAGACAGCCATCAAGGCCGCACGCAAATGGGGCTACAAGGTCAAGGGCATCAAGAAGGACAAGGCCGAGATCATCGTCTGCGCCAACAATTTCCACGGCCGTACGACGACCATCGTGGGCTTCTCCACCGAGGACCAGTACAAGGATGGCTTCGGTCCCTTCACCCCCGGCTTCACGGTGATCCCCTTCGGCGACACCAAGGCCCTCGAAGCCGCCATCACGCCGAACACCTGCGCCTTCATGGTCGAACCCATCCAGGGCGAGGCCGGCATCATCATTCCGCCCAAGGGCTTCCTGAAGAAGGCCGCGGACCTGTGCAAGAAGAACAACGTGCTGCTGATCTGCGATGAGATCCAGAGCGGCCTGGGCCGTACCGGCAAGATGTTCGCCCACGAGTGGGAGGGCGTGCGCCCCGACGGCCTGATCGTGGGCAAGGCCCTGAGCGGCGGCTTCTACCCCGTCAGCGCGTTCCTGGCCGACGACGAGGTCATGAGCGTGTTCAACCCCGGCGACCACGGCTCGACCTTTGGCGGCAACCCTCTGGGCTGCGCCGTAGCCAACGAGGCCCTGAAGGTGATCGTCGAGGAGAAGCTGGTGGAGAACTCCTTGAAGCAGGGCACCTACTTCATGGACCGCCTGGGCAAGGTCAAGGCCAAGAGCATCAAGACGGTGCGAGGTACCGGCCTGTGGATCGGCCTGGTGCTGGACCGTCCAGCCCGCCCCTACTGCGAAGCGCTCATGGCCGAAGGGATGCTCTGCAAGGAGACCCACGAGACCGTGATCCGCATCGCGCCGCCGCTGACGATCAAGAAGAAGGACGTGGACTGGGCGATGAAGAAGATCGAGAAGGTGTTCAAGGCGCTGGGCTAGTCCAGACGTCTGGACTCGGGACCGCCCTGCTTTTGCGAGCAGGGCGGTTTTTTCATCTTGTCACCTCATAGATGACCCACATCGCGCCCTCGTCCGTCTTCCGTTCGACCTCGACCATGCCCAGCTTCATCAGGACCCGGTGGGATGAGGCGTTGTCCGCCATGGCCCGCCCCACGATCCGCCTCAGTCCGAGCTTCCCGAAGCCGTACTCCAGGCAGGCCCGTCCCGCCTCGGTGGCGTAACCCCGACCCCAGACCGCCCGGGGCAGTCGGAACCCCAGATCGACCTCGTCGATGTCGGGGTCGTACTTCAGGCCGCACCAGCCGACGAACGCCCCGCCTTGCTTCTCCTCCATGACCCAGCGTCCCATGCCGCGGGTGCGGTACTGGTCGTAGGCGAGCAGGAACGCGCGGGCCTCCTCGAGGCTTGCGAAGGGGACATCGCCGGTGAAGCGCAGGACTTCGGGATCCGCGTTCATGGCGTGCATGGCCGCGGCGTCGTCGAGGTGGAATTCCCGCAGACGCAGGCGCGGAGTTTCGATCATCATGCCGGGATCGGTCATCACGAGTCTCCTTTTCACAACGGCATTGACGATGATGGTAGCGGGACGGGTCGTCGCCCACAATCACCGAAGTGGCGCCGTCGACCGTTCCGTGTTTCCTTGGAGCGGCCCTCCCCCTTCAACTCCGAGGTCCCCATGTCCGCTTTCATGGATCGCATGCGACGAGCCGGTCAACGCCCTACAGACGGCTCCAACCCCGTGCTCGAAGGACCCGTCAACCGCACCCTGCTCGGCCTGAGCATCCCGATGATCATGGCCATGTTCCTGGTCACGGCCTTCGGGCTGGTCGACATGCTGTACCTCGGGCGCTACTCCCGCGAGGCCATGGCGGCGGTGTCGCTGGCCTTCCCCGTGTCGTACCTGATCCACTCGCTGGCCGGCGCCCTGGGCCAAGGGGCTACCTCGTTCGTGTCGCGGCTGACCGGCGCCGGCGAGGACCGTCGCGTGCGCAACCTGCTGTGGCACGTGCTGATCGTCCTGGGCGCCATGACCGCTTTGCTGATGACCGCAGGACTGATCGGTGCGCCGGCGCTGCTGCGCCGTATGGGCGCCGATCCCGTCGTGACCGACGGAGCGATTCTCTACACGCGCATCGCCTACGGTGCGGCGGCGTTCGGGCTCTTTCCCATGGTCGTCAACTCGCTGTTCCGGGGCGAGGGCGACACCATCTTCCCCTTCAAGGTCATGGCCGTGGCGCTGGGCCTGAACGTCGTGCTCGACCCCGTATTCATCTTCGGGCTCGGGCCGATCCCCGAAATGGGCGTGGCCGGGGCGGCGGTGACCACGGCGGCGAGCTTCCTGGTTGCGTCGCTGGTCGTGCTCAAGGAGCTGGGCAACAAAAGCCGCAAGGTGCACTTCGAGCGCGCGGCCTGGTCGTGGGATCCGAGCCTGCTGACCGGCCTGGCCGCCGTATCGGCCCCCGCTTTCGTGGCCAACCTGTCGATGCCCGTGTCGGCCTACCTGATCACCGACATGCTCACGTCCTACGGCACCGACGCCATCGCCGCCTTCGGAGCCGGCACACGGCTGCTCAGCTTCGTGTTCCTGCCGACCCTGGGCATCTCGATGAGCATGATGATCATCGTGGGCCAAAATCATGGCGCCGGCCGCCGCGATCGAGTGCGCGAAGCCACGTTGCTGACCCTGCGCCACGCCCTGACCCTCATGGCGTTTCTCTCGATCCCGGTGATCCTGTTCCCACGCTGGGCCTTGGGCCTGTTCACCGACGAGGCTTCAGTCATCGCCGCCGGCGTTCCGCTCGTCCGCTGGGTGACCGTCGCCCGCCCCATGTTGAGCATCGTGAACATTACGGCGTTCTGGTTCCACGCCCAGGGCAAAGGGCTGATGGGCATGCTGCCGAATTTTACGATGAGGGTGTTGCTGGAGCCGCTCGGGGTATGGCTGGGTTTGCGGGCGGGGGCGCTGGTGGGTGGGTGGTATGGCATGGCCTTGGCCGACATCGTCGGTGGGGTGCTGTGTACAGCTCTCCTCGTCTGGCGGCTCCGTTCCTATATGGCTGATGCACCTGTCCCCGCAACCCGCTAGCGTTCGCGGTCGACACGCGCCCGCTGTGCCGCCTGTTGCAGAACATTCAGGATCTCATCGTTGTCAGGAGCCAGGCTCCGGGCCTGCTCGAGATCGGCCACCGCTTCGTCCCAACGCTGGGCGTGATATCGCGCGAGCCCCCTGTTGAACCAGGCCGCGGCCAGGCCGGGATCGAGTTCCAGAGCCCGCCCCAGGGCCTCCTCCCCGGCAGTGTCCTGCCGACTCATCAGCAAGGCGAGGCCGTAATCCCCCCAGCTGCGGGCGTCGGTATCGTTCATCGCCACCGCCTTGCGCAGAGACACGGCAGCTTCACGCCAACGACGATCTTCGAGCAACAGACGACCATACCAGCTCAAGGCGTCGCCGCTCTTGATCCCTTCATAGCCGACATCGGCGACGAGCCGGCGGAAGTCCTCCCTTGCCAGCTCCTTGGCCCCCATCTCCGCATAGATGAGGCCTCGCCGCTCCCGGCAAAGGTGTTCCGCAACGTTTATGCGGATGCAGACACTGAGCAACACCGACGCCACGTCCGCCCAAACCGGCGAGGGCTTCCCGGGCCATGCCAACGCGCTGTCGGCGGCCACGAGCGCCCACCCGAGACGGGAACCGGCGGCCGGCAGATGGTCGTAGGCGCGCCAAAGGGGCAGATCAAGGGTGCCGCCGTCCTCACTGGGCACCGAGGTTCGGATCTCTGTCGTCGTTCCCGGCGGCAATCCCAGCGCATCGAGAGCGTAGCGATGGTAGATCTCGGCTTCCTCACGATCCCCGAGCCACTCGCAGACTGTGGCAAGATCGCACCAGAAACGCTTCGACCACGGCCTTTCCGGGCGCACGTCGCGCAACCAGTGGTAAGCGTCCTGATTGCGACCGCGGGCCACTTCCGTCATGCCGCGGATCCAGCGCCACTCGAACCAGGTCGGGTGCTTGAGTTCGATGTCCTTGGCGACGTTCAGAGCACCGGGGACATCGCCATGGGAAGCGCGGACAATTCCCAGGACCACAAGCACGCCTCGCTCATTCGGACTCCACGACACGGCGCTGTCGGCCCAGGCATGCGCCATGACCCATTGTCCCTTGTCCCGATGCAACCAAGCGCGCTCGACGGCGAGTTCCGTCTTCAGGTCGGCACGCTTGACGCCAGGCACGCGGGGCAGGGCCGCCTGAGCTGCCTGGACGCAGCTCAAAGCCCTGTCGACATCACCGACGTCGGAGCATTCACGGGCGAGATCGAGCCAGAGATGGGCGTCGTCGGGAGTGAGTCCTGCAGCGGCAATCAAGTGCTTCATACGATCGGCATGAGTCCTGGCGCGGCGTGATCGCTCGAGATGATCATCGGCCGCACTGCGGCGAGACTCTACTGCAGAAGCGGGCAGGTCGAGAAATGCAGTCAATGAGAGGGAGTCGGCGGAAGCTGTCCAACGCCAGGCATCAGCCCAGACATCGGTGTTCGGCGGTTTGTGGGCGCATCCCGAAGCCGCCATCAACCCCAGAACAACGATTCCCACTACAACGATGCCTCGCATCCAGCTACCTCCTGCGCCACTAGACCACGTTCCGACGGCTGCTTGCAAGGGACCAGCTTAACCGGCTCGGTTCAGCTGTCTATTATCCCGCGCTGAGCTACGGGACACCCCTTGACACCTGGACGGGGCCGGCGATACGTTGCGCTGGCCCCGTTCCAAGCTCACCCGCATCCTCTCAAGGACACCATGTTCAGGACTTACACCGCTCGACCGCTGTTCTTCTCGTTGCTGCTCTTGACCCTGCTTTGCAGCATCTCGATCGCCCAACAGGAAGCATTCAAGGCCGTTCTGCTGATGGACGCCCGTACCGGCGAGGTCCTGTACGCCGAAAACGAACACACGCCTCTACCACCGGCGTCCATGGTCAAAATGATGACCGAGCTGATCGTCCTGGAGCATGTGGCGGGCGGTGATTTGAGCATGGACGACACTGTCACGGTCTCGGCTAAGGCCAGCAACATGGGCGGATCCCAGGTTTACCTGAAGCATGGCGAGACATTCACGGTGCAGGAGTTGCTGATGGCCCTCGCCATCCAATCAGCCAACGACGCCGCCGTTGCTCTGGCCGAGCATCTGGCCGGCAGCGTGTCCGCCTTCGTGGAACTGATGAACACCCGCGCCGCGGAACTCGGCATGCACGACACCAGCTTCCACTTCGTTCACGGCCTGCCGCCCGCCGGCGGACAACAGTCGGACCTCTCTTCGGCCTACGACATGGCCCTGCTCGGTCGCGAAGTGGCCAAGTTTCCGGATGCTCTGGAGTGGGCCATGATGGACCAAGTGCCGTTCCGCGACGGACTATTCTTGCTCACCAACCCAAATCCCCTGGTGGGCAAGTTCCGCGGTCTGGAAGGCATCAAGACAGGATATACGAGCCAGGCCGGCTTCTGTCTGACGGCGGCGGCGAGTCAAAAGGGTGTGCGGTTGATCTCCGTGGTCATGGGCGCCCCTACCAATGAAGGCCGGGGCCGTGAAACAACCCGCTTGATGGCTCGCGGCTTCAACATGTATACCCGGCTCACTCTGGTCGCCGAGGCCGGCGAACCCCTGCCCGAAGCCTGGCCCGTCGCCGGCGGCAAGGAGAAGAACATCGTCCTCAATTTCTCCGAACCGCTGATCATCGGCGTGCAGAAGGAACGCACAGCCGACGTCGTCTTCGAATTCGACCTACCCGATAAACTCGCCGCCCCAGTCATGGCCGGCGACGAAGTGGGCTCTGCCACCGCTACACTCGACGGACGCGCTCTCGGTGAAGTCAGGATTCTCGCGGCTTCAACCGTCGAAAAAGGTTCGTTCTGGCAGAGATTATTTCAGCGTTGACCACAGATGTGGCACATTTGAGTACTTCCGGCTTATGATGTGCTAGACTTAATACCCCGCCAAGATTTCAAGCGTCTGAGACCCGTATGGGTCTTCTGGCGTCGTATTCCGCCCGAGATCGTGGTCTCGAGGCGGCTGATCGCAATCCCGAGGAGTCCGGCATGAGTCGCATCGCCCTATTCGTCCTGCTCATTCTGTCCCTATCGGCCTTGGCCGCACCACCGACCCCCGCCCCCACGGCGCCGGGAACAGACGTGGAAGGACTGCGCGTTCTCAGCCTTCGCCTCGAAGCTGAATACCAAGCCCGTCGGGGGGTTGCCTACCAGGAACTGCTCGCTCGCGACGCTGCGACCAGCAGCGGAACAAGTGCCGACGACGAGCGGGAACTGATGGGAATCCGCGACGACGGCTTTCCCATCTACTACATCACCCACAATCTGAACGCCGCCCGTACGGTGAGCACCGACGACGTATGGTCGGCTCCCTATTCCCTCGACGGTTCGACCCTGGGCACAGGCCGCCTCGGCGTGTGGGACGGCGGCGCCGTCCGCGGCACCCACCAGGAATTCGGCGGTCGCGTGACCCAGATGGACGGTGCCGGCGCCGAACACTTCCACGCGACTCATGTCGCCGGCACGATGATCGGGGCCGGCGTGAGTTCGAACGCCAAGGGCATGGCACCCGCCGCCCTGCTCCGAGCCTGGAACTGGACCTCCGACGACTCCGAAATGACCACGGCCGCCGCCGGCGGTATGCACATCTCCAACCACTCCTACGGCGTGGCTACGGGTTGGCAATGGAACAGCGGAGATTCGAACTGGTACTGGTACGGCAACATCGGCGTGAGCGCCGTTGAGGACTACGAATTCGGCTTCTACGACAACAGCGCCCGCAACTGGGACATCATCGCCCGCAACGCCCCCGGCTATCTCGTCTTCAAGTCCGCCGGCAACGACCGCAGCGACTCCGGCCCCGGCGCCGGTGGTGGGCACTATGTGTGGATCGGCGGCACCTGGGCCTGGAGTACAGCCACTCGCGATGCCGACGGCGGCGCCACCGGCTACGACACCCTCTCGCCCAAGAGCACCGCCAAGAACATCATGGTCGTCGGCGCCGTGAACGACATTCCCGGCGGCTATACCAATCCCGGCGGCGTGAGCCCCGCCAGCTTCAGCAGCTACGGCCCCACCGATGACGGCCGCATCAAGCCCGACCTGGTGGCCAACGGCGTGGGGCTCACTAGCGCCTACGTAGGTACCGATGCGAGCTATGCCTCGTTGAGCGGCACTTCGATGTCCTCGCCCAGCGCAGCCGGCTCGGCCGCCCTGGTTTCCGAGTACTATCAGGCCCAACTAGGCTCTCTGCCCTTGGCTTCCACACTCAAGGCCCTGCTCATCCATACAGCAGACGAAGCGGGCTCCTACGTCGGACCCGACTACAGGTTCGGCTGGGGTTTGATGAACACGAGGACCGCGATCGAAACCGTCGACCTAGCCGTCTTCGTTGAAGGTTCCCTGGCCAATGGCGCTGTCGACGAGTACGTCTACGATCCGTTGCCGGGCCAGCCTTTGGCCGTGACCTTGGTCTGGGCCGACGTCGCCGGCAACCCCGCGGCCGCCGCCCTCGACCCCACCGACTCCATGCTGATCAACGACCTCGATGTCCGCATCATTCAGGACGGCCTGACCAGCGAACCCTGGATCCTCAACCCCGCGTCCCCGAGCTCCGCGGCCACCCACGGCGACAACACCCGCGACAACGTCGAGCAGGTGGAGATCGCCGCCGCCACCGGCGGTCAGGTGACCGTGCGCGTGACACACAAGGGCAATCTGTCCCAGGCCCAGGCCTACTCCCTTGTCGTCACCGGCATCACCGAGGGCGCAGGCGACTGGACCGACGTGACGACCGTCGATCTCGCCGGTACCGGAACGTCCAACGGCGTGTCCTGGATCGACATCGACGACGACGGCGACCACGATCTCTATGTGACCAACTTCGAATCCGCCAACGTCCTGCTGCGCAACGACGGCGGCGCCTTCACCGACATCACGACCGCGCCCCTCAACGACGCCGGCCGCGGCTACGCATCGATCTTCGCCGACTACGACAACGACGGCGATGCGGACCTCTACATGACCCGCGATCTGGAATCGAACCGGCTGCTGCGCAACGACGGCGGCGTCTTCACCGATGTCAGCCAATCTCCGCACAACGACAGCGGCCCCGCACGCGGTGCTGCCTGGACCGATGAGAACGTCGACGGCAAGCTCGACCTCCACGTGGCCAACTACGCCGTCGCCAACGCCCTTTACCGCGCCTACGGCGACGTCGGCGGAGGCATCTGGTTCTTCTTCTCCCAGTCTGGCACGATCGCCAATGCGGGCAACGGCGCCGGCGTCGGCTGGTGCGATTACGACAACGACGGGGACCCCGACCCCTACCTGACCAACCGCGGCGGCGCCAACCAGCTGCTGCTCAACGGCCTCACCCTGGGTTACTACGACCAGACGGCCGGCATGCTCGGCGACATGGGCAACGGCGGCTCGGTGTGCTGGGGCGATTACGACAACGACGGCAAGTTCGACCTCTACTTCACCAACGACGGCACCGCAGACGTGCTGCTGCGCAACACCGGCGCGGGATTCTCGCTGATCAACGGCGGCGCCCTCGGCGACGCCGGCAACGGCCGCGGCGCCGCCTGGGGCGACTACGACAACGACGGCGACCTCGACCTGTACGTCGCCCGCATCAATTCAACCGACATGCTGCTCCGTAACGACGGTGGCGGCGTGTTCGCCTTCGTGACCCAGGGATTCCCCCACACCCCCGGCAACAGCACCTCCTGTGCCTGGTGCGATTTTGACGGAGACGGGGACCTTGATATCTACATTGCGGCAGACGGCGGCAACCGCCTGATCCGTAACGACATCGTCAACGACAACCACTGGTTCCACCTCGACCTGACCGGCACCGACTCCAACTCCGACGCGATCGGAGCCAAGGTCCGACTGGTGTCGGGCGGACTCTCGCAGGTGCGCGAGATAAGGGCGGGCGAAGGCACCATGGCCCAGCCGTCACACACCGTCGAGTTCGGTCTCGGTGCTGCGGCCGTAGTCGATACTGTGGAAATCTTCTGGCCGTCCGGCACGATCCAGACCCTCGTCGGTCTCGCCGCCGATCAGCGCCTGAGTGTGACCGAGGGCGTAACAGTCGGAGTTGCCGACGATCTGCCCAGTCGGACCCTGAGCGTCTCAGCGTCTCCGAACCCGTTCAACCCGATCACCGAAATCCGTTTCGTTTCGCCGACGGCGGGCGCGGTGAACCTCGCGATCCACGACGTCGCCGGTCGGCGCGTGCGCACATTGCTGTCGACCGACTTGCCGGCCGGAGAGCATTCCGCCAAGTGGGACGGCCGCGACGACGGTGGGCGTCCACTTCCGTCGGGCACCTACTACGCCGTGGTCCGAGCTCCGGCGGGGCTGACGAGTACGAGCCTGACCTTGATCAAGTAGCTTAACATCGCTGTTTCTTAATATGTTAAGGGCCCCTTCCTTCTGGAGGGGGCCCTTTTTCGCAACATCCTCTCACGTTCTTCGTTGTGTTCGGGGCCGCCTGGTTTCAAGATGGGCGGTTGTTGTTGACCCCTGCAATCCAACAAGGAGATCCGCATGCGACGCGTCCTCCCGTTCCTCGTGGTACTGCTGGCTTTCAGTGCCGTAACCGCCGCCGATTTCGATCCCCAGGACATGCGACTGTTGCGCAACCCGGACATTCACGGCGACCGCGTCGTGTTCGTGCACGGCGGCAACCTGTGGGTCGTTACGAGCGAGGGCGGCGAAGCCCGACGGCTGACCTCCCACGTGGGCGTGGAATCGCAGCCCAAGTTCTCCCCCGACGGCGAATGGATCGCTTTCAGCGGCTCCTACGATGGCAACAACGACGTCTACGTGATCCCATCCTCAGGCGGCGAGCCCCGCCGCCTGACGTGGCATCCCATGCCCGACCGCGTCATCGACTGGGAGCCCGACGGCAAGTCGGTGCGCTTCCAGAGCAGCCGTGAGAGCTTCACGTTCCGCGAAGGGAACCTTTGGACCGTCTCGATCGAAGGCGGCATGCCACAATCGCTTGGCCTGCCCACCGGCGGCCTTTCGAGCTGGAACTCCGACCGCACGAAGCTGGCCTACAACCGTATCACCCGCGAGAACCGCACCTGGAAACGCTACAAAGGCGGCATGGCCCAGAACGTGTGGGTCTACGACTTCACTGCCGACACCACGACCCAGATCACCGACTGGCCCGGCAGTGAGAACTTCCCGATGTGGTCCGGCCAGAAGATCTACTTCACGAGCGACCGCACCAAGCGCCTGCAGATCTGGAGCTACGACACCGTCTCTGGCGACTTCAAGCAGCTGACCAATCACAAGGACTTCGACGTCAAGTGGCCGAGCCTCGGCGACGGCACCATCATCTACGAGAACGGCGGCTGGCTCTACGTGCTGGATCTGGCCACGGACAAGAGTCAAAAACTCACCATCGCGCTGCATGACGACCGCATCGGCGCCCGGCCCCACATCGTCAGCGCCGCCCGGCGCATCGGCAACGCCGACCTGGCCCCCGACGCCAAAAGGGCCGTGTTCTCGGCCCGTGGCGAGCTCTTCACCGTTCCTGCGGAAAAGGGCGACATACGGAACATCTCGGGCACGCCCGGCGTGCACGAACGCCGCCCCGCCTGGTCGCCCGACGGCAAGTGGGTCGCCTACTTCTCCGACGCCAGCGGCGAGTATGAGCTGCACGTGCGCCGCGGCGACGGCGAGGGCGAGGAGCGTCAGGTCACCAAGGGCAGCGACACCTACTACGTGGGCCTGCAGTGGTCCCCCGACAGCAAGTCGATCCTGACCTACGACGCGGCCCGCATCCTGCGGCTCGTGGATTTGGAATCGGGCAAGAGTCATAAGATCGACCAGGACCCTACAGGACGTCAGTTCGACGTGTCCTGGAGCCCCGACAGCCGTTGGGTTGCCTACGCCATTGGTGAGCCCAACGGATTCCGCTCGGTCTTCCTCTACGACACCGACGCCGAGAAAGCCACCCGGGCCACCGCAGGCTTCACCGACGACCACTCGGTGGCCTTTGATCCCGACGGCAAATACCTGTACTTCGCCTCGTCGCGCCACTTCAACCCCCGCATCGGCGGCTACGACCTCAAGCCCCTCTGGACCGAGCAGGACGGCCTCTACCTGATCGTGCTGGCCGCCGACGGCGAACATCCTTTTGCCCCGGAGAGCGACGAGGTCTCCTTCGAGGAGGACGAGGACGAGGACGAGGATGCCGAGAAGGACGCCAAGAAGGACGACGACGAGGATGAAGGCGAGAAAGACGACGACGGAGACAAGGATGACGCAGACAAGGACGACGAGGACGAGGTCGAAGCGACGGTCATCGACCTCGACGGCATCGGCCACCGCATCGTGGCTCTCGACGTCGAGGCCGGCAACTACTTCTCACTTGGGGCCGCCAGCGGCAAGCTCTTCTACATAAGCGCCCCCGCCGAAGCCGACGACGCGTCGCTGCACCTGTTCGACATGGAAGAGCGGGAAAGCAAGGACGTACTCGGCAGCTGCAACGGCTATACCCTGAGCCACGACGGCAAGAGCCTGCTCTACACCGCCAACCGCACCTGGGGCATCGTCAGCGCCGCGGCGGACCAGAAGCCGGCCAAGAAACCCCTACGCATAGACGAGATGCGCGCCAAGAGCGTGCCCGCCGAGGAGTGGGAGCAGATCTTCATCGATGCCTGGCGTCTCGAAGGGGACTACTTCTACGACCCCGGCATGCACGGCGTGGATTGGGAAAGCCTGCGCGACAACTACGGCAAGCTGGTGCCCTACGTCAGCGACCGCCGCGACCTCGACTACATCCTCGGCGAGCTGATCTCCGAGCTGGGTACGGGTCACTCCTACGTGCGCGGATCGGCCGAGGCGCCGCGCCCCGAGAGTGTGGGCACGGGCCTGCTGGGCTGCGACTTCGTCCTCGACAGCGACAGTGGACGCTACCGCATGGTCAACATCCTGACCGAACGCGACTGGAACCGCAACGCCAGCACCCCTCTTTACGGCCCCGGCCTCAAGGTGGCTGAAGGCGACTTCCTGCTGTCGGTGGACGGCGTGGCCCTGCAGGCCCCGACCAACCCCTACAGCCTGTTCGAGGACAAGGTGGACCGCCAGGTCGTACTCGAGATCTCCGACAGCCCCCGTGGCGAACCCCGCAAGGTGACGGTGCAGCCCGTCGGCCTGGACATCGACCTGCGCTACACCGCCTGGGTCGAGGGCAACCGCCGCAAGGTGGCCGAGATGTCCGGCGGACGCTTCGGCTATATCCATCTGCCCAATACGGCCATCGCCGGTGTGCAGGAGTTCGCCAAGGCCTACTACCCGCAGCTGCGCCTCGAGGGTCTCGTGATCGACGAGCGCTACAACGGCGGCGGCTTCATCCCCGACTTCCTGATGCACATCCTGCGGGCGGAATTCGTGAACATGTGGAAACCCCGCTACGGGCAGGACTGGCGCTCGCCGGGCACGGCCTTCAACGGCCCCATGGTGATGGTCAGCAACGCCCACGCCGGCTCCGGCGGCGACGCCCTGCCCTATTACTTCAAGCACTACAAGCTGGGCAAGGTCGTCGGCATGCGGACCTGGGGCGGGCTGGTGGGCATCGCCACCAACGTGCCGCTGATGGACGGCGGCAGCGTGACCTTCCCCGAGTTCGGCCTCTACAACCTGGACGGCGAGTGGGACGTGGAGAACCACGGCGTCGACCCGGACATCGAGGTCGACAACCTGCCGCACCTCGTACGTCAGGGCCGTGATCCCCAGCTGGAGAAAGCCGTCGAGGTCCTGCTCCAGGATGTGAAGGACCGCAAGGATCTGCCTTCGGCGCCGCGCTTCCCGCGCGACCGCTAGCCGGCGGAACCGATTCAGGCTAGGATGGGGGGAGCGCTGCGGCGCTCCCCCTCATTTCTTTCCGGAAGGACCCATCGATGGAGGGCCTGATCAACTGGCTGGACAGCACCGATTCGCGGCTGGTGCACGTGGTTATGAGCATGCTCATGGTCGCCGTCGTTTCCCTGGTCGTACGCTTCGCCCTGTTCCCCGTCGCGCGCTGGCTGGTGCGTCGCACCGGGACGACCGTGGACGATCAGATCCTCGACCGTCTGACCCGCCCGATTGTGGCGACCATCGTGCTGGTGGGCCTGGGCTGGTCCCTGCTCTGGCTCGAAGACGGTTCGACGCTGCGTTACGTGATCTTCGCCCTGCTCAAGACCGTCGGGGTGATCCTCTGGGCCGTGACACTTTCGGGCTGCGGCGTTTTGATCCTCGAATCGCTGATGCGGCTGCAGACAGCCGGCGGCTGGATCCAGCCCAAGACCGTGCCCCTGTTCGCCATGATCTGGAAGATCCTGATCTACGGCGGTGCGGTGTACTACGTGCTGCAGGCCTGGCACATCAACGTCGCCACATGGCTCGCTTCGGCCGGCGTCATGGGCATCGCCGTGGGCTTCGCGGCCAAGGACAGCCTCGCCAACCTCTTCGCCGGCGTCTTCATTCTGGCCGACGCACCCTACGAGATCGGCGATTTCATCATCATCGACGGCGACACCCGCGGCGAGGTCACCGACATCGGACTGCGCTCCTCACGCATCCTCACCCGTGACGACGTTGAAGTGACCGTGCCCAACGCCGTGATCGCGAACGCCAAGATCATCAACGAAACCCGCGGCCCCCACCGCAAGATGCGGGTGAGGATCCAGGTGTCGGTTGCGTATGGCACCGACGTCGAGCACGTGCGTTCTCTGCTTCTGGGATGCGCCCGCGACATCCCCGACATCGCCGTCGACCCGGAGCCCCGGGTGCGGTTTCGCATGATGGCCGACTCCGGGCTGCAGTTCGAACTGCTGGCCTGGGTGAACGAACCCGTCCTTCGTGGTCGCGCCGTCGACGCCCTCAACGAGCGGGCTTACTCGGCCCTGCGTGAAGCCGGTGTCGAGATCCCCTATCCCCAGGTCGACCTTCACGTCCGCGATCTGCCCAAATAGCACCCACCGCTGACCAGATCCCTCCCGATCCGCGTCCCAACCGCGATTTCGAGATCCGGTCCTAGCCGTCTCGATCTTGTTGTCAACACACCGATTAGGGCGCGCTTCGTCATCATCCAGAGCCTGCACGAATGGTATCGATCCTGCAACCATGAGGTCGTGAACAGTACGCACGACCCCTTGGAGGATCCCCATGTCAGGCCCGAAGAACCAGCAAACCACACCTGTGTCGATCGTCATTCCCGTGTTCAACAGGATCGACCTGACCCGGCAGTGCCTCGCATCCCTCAAGCGCCACACGTCTGCCGAGGAGTGCGAGATCATCGTCGTGGACAACGGCTCGACCGACGCCACGACCGACGAGCTGCACGATCTGAGGAACGAGGGGCGGATCAGCGTCGTCGTCAACGAACAGAACCTCGGCTTCGCCAGCGCCTGCAATCAGGGCGCGGAAGCAGCGCGGCATGACATCATCCTTTTCCTGAACAACGATACCGAAGTTTCGGCGGGTTGGCTGAAGCCCCTGACCGAAACCCTGGACATGGATCCCAAGGTCGGCGCCGTCGGCTCGAAGCTGTTGTTCCCGGACGGAACGATCCAGCATGCGGGCATCGCGATGATCCATCGCCAGAGAACCGATGGGGAAATTCTCGACGCCGCCCATCTCTGTCAGCGCAAGCCCGCTGATTTCAGACCTGCCAATCAGCCCCAGCAGTTGCGGTGCCTGACCGCCGCCTGCCTCGCTGTCCGGCGCGCAGCCTTCGAACAGGTCGGTGGTTTCGACCAGAATTACTGGAATGGATTCGAGGACATCGATCTGTGCCTCAAGCTCGACGAAGCAGGCTGGGACATGGTTTACCGGCCAGAAAGCGTCGTCGTACATTATGAAGCAGCGAGCGGCGATGAGCGCTGGTCCAAAGTCGATGAAAACGTTGAGCTGCTGAATCGACGCTGGTTCGAATCGGTGCACCCCGATTACATCGTCGACATCGACGGCAACTATTCGCCCGCCCCGGAATTCTCGATCCGTACCTATGCGCCGCCGCGCCTGACCTTCAAGGGCGATCATACCGTCGGTGACACGTCGGCACACGCCACGGTCGTCGTGCTCACACACAACGCCCTCGAAACCACCAGAAAGTGCGTAGTATCTCTGCTCTCCCATACCGACGCACGCCATGAGCTGATCTTCGTAGACAATGCCTCGACCGACGGCACCGCAGAGTATCTGCGCGGTTTGACGGCAGCTCACGAACACTGCCAAGCCATCTACAACGACGACAACCTGGGCTTCGCCGCCGGCAACAACCAGGGAATCGCCCATGCGACGGGTAAGCACATCGTGCTGTTGAACAGCGATGTGGTCGTCACCGAAGGCTGGCTCGAGACCCTGATCCGCGCCGCCGAGGACCATCCCCAGGCCGGACTGATCGGCCCGGTGACCAACAGCATCGCGGGCATCCAGAAACTGCCGAAGGTCGGCTATGATCAATCCACTCTGAAGAACCTCGACCTGTTTGCCCGCATGCACCGGGAGGCCACCCTCGGCAACGACGAGCTCGTGCTCTGGCTCACCGGTTTCTGCCTGCTGATCAAGCGCGATGTGATCTCCCGCATCGGCGGCCTGGATGAACGATTTGGCCGCGGCAATTTCGAAGACAACGACTACTGCCTGCGCAGCTTCCTCGCCGGCTTCCAGGCCATGGTGGCCACCGACTGCTTCGTGCATCACTTCGGGGGGAAGAGTTTCGAGGCCGCGGGCGTGGACTACGACGCCGAACTCGACGCCAAGTGGGAGATCTTCAAGGCCAAGTGGAACATTCCGGCTGGGACACCCTACGGTGGAGACATCGGGCTGGAGCGGATCCTCGTGGAGGGCTTCGATCCCGTGCTGCACTTCCATCCCCTGCCCCAATCCCCGCACGTCGTGCCCTTGGCACCATCCCACTGCGATCTCGACCGTGCCCTGAACCGGGGTGAAGACGCCTTCGCCGCCGGTCGAATCGGAGACGCCGAGCACTTCTTCCGCTGGATCCTGCTTTGGGACGATGTCGACTCCAGAGCCGTCAACAACCTGGCTGTCACGCTCTGGAAGAAGGACGAGACCAAAGAAGCCCTGACACTTCTCGAGAACCTCCTGCGCCGAGCGCCGGACGACGCGGATGCGGCCTGGAATCTCCGTGAGATCCGCAAGAGCGCCGAAACCCCGACCTCTCCAGCGCCCGACGGTGCGCCGGCGGAGGATGCAGCTCCTCGGGAGACCCCCGTGGTGTGACGAGAGTGCAAACCGTCCAGGGGCCTCGGCAGGGTCCCGCAGGTGAACGAAGCCGCCCCCGGTCCTTGAACCGGGGGCGGCTTCGTATGCATCCTTGGTCCTGTCGCCGTGCGGGCTACTTCAGCAGAGTCATCTTCTTCTGCAGGCTCTGCTCCCCTGTCGTCAGCCTGTAGAAATACACGCCGGCCGCAGTCTCGGCACCACGATCATCACGCCCGTTCCATGTTGCCACATGGGTCCCGGCGCTTCTGTGCTCGTCTACCAGGGTGCGCAGGACACGCCCCCGCAGATCGAAGACCTGCAGCTTCACCCGGCCGCTTCGCGGCAGATCGAAGGAGATGTCCGTCTGCGGGTTGAACGGATTGGGATAGTTCTGGGCGAGCACCGGGGCGGTCGGCAGACCGTCGACGCCGGTCACACCGTTCGACGTGACCACCACGTTGTCCACGGCCCAACCCCAGGCGTTGACCGAGCCGTCGGCGTAGAGCCGGAACCTCAGCAGCACGGTCGCACCCTGCGCGAACGTATCGTTGAGAACGATGTTACGGGAGCGGTACAGGCTCGGGCTACCCGACTGGCCTGAATTGTAGGCGCTCAGCCAGGCGGCATCGGCACGGGAGTCGTAACCATCCACCAGAGGCACCCAGGTCACGCCGTCGCTGGTTCCCTCGACGATGACGTAATCCCAGAAGCTGTAATCACCGAACGTCGAACCCGGTTCGCCGGGTTCCACGATCACGATTTCGTCGAAATCGAGCGTCGTGGGATTGGAGATGATGATCGGCTTGAGCAGCAGCGCCGTGGGGCTCTCGGCGTTCTGATAGTTGTGGCCGGTATGCAAGGCGCCGTTGGCGAAGCCTCCGGGGGTGGTCCATGTCATCGCATGGGTTCCGAAATCGTCACCCTCTGCGACCGTGTCCAGAACGTTGGTGTAGTCGTAGACGGGTGTACCGAACACCGTCACATCGACAACCTTGGTCACGGATTCATAGACGCCCCCGTCCTTGAAGCTCCGCGCGAGGATCGTGCGCGAGCCCGCCGTCAGCACGGGTAGGTCGAGGGTCTCGTTCTGGAGGACCGTGTTGGGGCCGTAGGTCGTAACCACGTTGCCGTCGATCCGGACCTGGGTCGAGTCGTAAACCGACCTCAGGTTCAGTTCCAGATGCAGATCGCCGGCCGGCACCTGCACCGCCCTGACGAGCAGCGGATTATAGGTGGATCCATTCAGCAAGGTGGGATCGGTCGTGGTCCAGATACCCCGACCATGGGTGGCCAGGACGATCTCGTCCTCGATGGCGGCCAGTTTCCAGATACCGACGGCCGGCAGGCCGTTGTCGGCCAGCGCCCAGTTGGCGCCGCCGTCGACCGATTCGATGAGCCCGATCTCCGAACCCACCCAGATGTGACTGGCGTCGTTGGGGAAGACCATCAGATCGTAGACGGCCACGTCGGGGAAGCCGTTGGTGCTGACCGATCCGGTGCCGAAGCCGCTGATGTCGGCCCAGTTGGCGCCGTAGTCGACGGTCTTGAGGATCTTGGGCCGTTCGGCGTAGGAAAACAGCACATAGGCCGTGGCGGCGTCGTGGGGATCGGCGGCCAGGCCCGAGATGCCGCCCATGGTCACGGTCGTGTAGTCGGTGGTGCCGTTGAAGGTCGCACCGCCGTTGGTCGAAACCAGGATGTCGCCGTCGACGTCCATGCGGGCGCCGGCCCAGACCACGTCGGGGTCGGCGGCCGACACGCGGACGTCGTGGAAGGAGCTCAACCCGCCCCAGGTGCCCGAGTTGATCGTCGCGAGGTTCCAGGAGCCGCCGAAGTTCGTGGAGCGCCAGACGCCGGAGACGCCCACGGCGAACAGGTCGTCGGGACGCGCGGCGCTCTTGCCGATCTTGGTGATGAACGGGGCGTTGCCGCCACCGGTGTCGGCGAGGCCCGAGGTCGCCGAGTTCCAGGTCGCACCGCCGTCCAGCGACCGGGTCAGGCCGTTGTACTGGTAGCCGCCGATCATCTTCTGCGGATCGTCGAAGTGCCAGGAGGTCTCATAGCCGTCGCCGCCGATGGCGAAGGTCCAGGGCGTCGTGCCCGTCGGATCGTCGGGCGAAAACCAGGTGCCGTTGTCCTGCATGCCGCCGAAGTAGGCGCTCGAGCCGGGACGCTTGTCCACGCCGTAGAACTGGGT
>ERZ890953.89-NODE-89-length-52763-cov-5.589702_pt1 | contig 52763 bp, 49 predicted proteins | sample MGYA00521264_ERZ890953 | MGnify/ENA primary metagenome ERZ890953 (study PRJEB32303, sample SAMEA104408629) | aquatic metagenome | biome: Brackish water; feature: Chemocline; material: water | place: Baltic Sea | collected 2014-10-26T21:54:00 | depth 200 m ...
CCTGTTAAAAGCTGTCGAAGAAGCGAATAAAATTAATCAGGATAATACGACTATTATTGTCGTTGACGTTAAGGAAAAGGCTAAGAAACCCCAGGAAGCCCCTGTTTCTTCGAAAGAATCGTTATCGAAAGCAGTAGCAACAGAACCAGTTTCTTACCAGCAACCCCGCGATAATAAATCTCTAGCGGGCTTTTTCAGGGCAATCATAATACTGTTATTGCTCGGGGCTGGTTACTATGTCTGGCAACAGGGCATGCTGGATGGATTTATTTCTGACGCCACTAATCTTGTTAAGCAACAGATGAAACCTGATGAACCAGTCATTGCCAGCAAATCCGAACAGAAAATAGTTATACCCGCGGCCGCTGAGCCGAGCAAACCCAGAGAGCTGGTTAAGCAACCGCAACAGGCCGCGTCGGAACCTCTCGTACAGGAAAAGTATGTGGATAAAGCGGATCCTTTCACTGATCGACTTAAGGTGGGTGGGCGTTCGCCGATGATGATCAAAATTACCGGTGGAAAATTCAGAATGGGCAATTCATCCGGGTTGATTTCGGCTGATGAAACGCCGCGACACGAAGTGACAGTAAAACCCTTCGCCATGTCAGTGAATGAAGTGACTTTTGCTGAATACGATGTATTTGCCAAAGCAAACGGACGTAAACAACCGGATAGCCAGGGGCAGGACAGAAAAACTCACCCGGTTAGTAATGTGTCGTGGGATGATGCGCTGGCTTATAGTCGCTGGTTGAGTAAACAGACCGGTAACAAATACAGGTTGCCATCGGAAGCAGAGTGGGAGTATGCGGCCCGAGGTGGAACACGCTCAACTTACTGGTGGGGTACAACTAAAGGTTCTGGTAAGGCGCATTGCTTTGACTGTGGGTCAGATTTGAATACAGGAAAACCGGCAAAGGTCGGGTCTTATCCATCAAACCCATTTGGCCTGAATGATACTGCCGGTAACTTATACGAATGGGTTCATGATTGCTATCACCGGAATTACAATGATGCTCCAGAGGACGGCTCGGTATGGGATGGTGGTGATTGCTCTGTTCGAATCGTGCGTGGTGGAGCTTTTCGCAGTCCGGCATCTTCAATGCGTGTAGAAAATAGAGAAGTGTTTCCCAGTAATAAAGGTCAGTATAACGTCGGTATTCGTATTGCGAGAGATATATAGTCTGTGGCAGATTTTAAAGTTAAACTAAACTGTATGATAAAAACGCTACTATTAAGTGTGTCTCTGGTCAGCATCCTGACTCCATCCATAGCTTTCAGCTTTAGCTTGCCTGAAATTGATTTCTGCCCGCTGGGCGGGCCACCGGGCTGGTTTAATCGTATGACCGGTCAGCATAATCAGCGTTATTACAGGCCTCCACCAGCCATGTTTCGACCTCAATATCCAGCTGTTGCTCCAAATGTCTGGCAAACTCCTGTTAGGCCGTATCCACCGGGCTACTTTCAGCAATATCCTGCTGTTAACTAGCCTGACTTTTCCAGCTAGTGATTATCCGCTGGAATTCACTCAGGTCAGTTACTGGATTTTGACAGCTTAAACCCTGGCAAATATAGGCGCAAACTCCATCATCAAACGCGATTTTATCTTTCATTTCAGCTGGCAGGTCGATATCCTTAGCGATAGCAAAACACAATACATCCGGCAGGTAATGTTGAAAAACACATCGCTGCCAGAGTTGCATCTGTTCCGGGTCACCGCGCAAAATAATAATTGTCGCCGGATTTAAATAACTGTCCAGAGCATTCAGTAGTGAACAGTATAGTATTGGATGTTTGTTAAGGTCAGTGGATGCCGCCAGTAGTGTTTTTTCTGCACTTTGAAGATAATTAACCTTAGCGGATATCAGGCCAAGATATTGTAACGCCTGTGCCGCAATACCATTGCCTGACGGTATTGCGTCATCACTGAAAGATTTACTACGGACCAGTAATTGTTCATGATCAAAGCTGGTAAAATAAAAACCACCCTGCGATTTATCTTCAAATAATTCCAGCATGCTGTCTGCTATTTGTATCGTCCACCGGTACAAATCATTATCCCAGTTATTTTGTAACGCATCGGTTGTCGCCAGTGTAAGATAAGCATAGTCATCCAGGTAAGCATTGAGATGCGCTTTTCCATTTTTACTGGTTGCCAGTAAGCGCTTATTCTTCCAGTGATGCTGTTTAATAAAGTTAAGAGCCCTGGTTGCCGATTGCGCATAATCAGGTCGTTCGAAGGTTCTGGCAGCCGTATTCATGCCTCGTATCATCAGCGCATTCCAGGAAGTGAGAATTTTATCATCGGTACCCGGGTAGACTCTCTGTTGACGTTGTTGATACAGTTTTTGTTTACAGTTGTGTAAAATTGATTCTATTTCTGAAACTGGCCGCTTGTCCTGTATAGCCAGCTGATTAATGTCTACATAGGTGTGTGGATACCATTTTCCTTCGAAGTTGGCTTTACGATTTAAGCCGAAGCTGCGGGAAAATAACGCATACTCTTCGTTATCTAGCAGACTTTTGATTTGTTCAATTGTCCAGCTATAAAACTTGCCTTCTTCACCTTCGGAATCAGCGTCCTGTGCTGAATAATAACCACCCTCAGCTGCCTGCATTTCCTGTATTAACCACAGAGCCGATTGATTGACGGCCTGTTCGAAATAGTAGTCCGGTTGAACTTGCTGGGCCCAGCAATACAACGCCATTAACTGCCCGTTGTCATATAGCATTTTTTCAAAATGTGGAATCATCCATAACTCATCGGTCGAGTAACGGCAAAAACCACCGCCAAGGTGATCGAATAAGCCACCTCCTGACATTTTCCGGGCGCTGTAAAGACCTGCGGCCCTTAACTCATCAAACCGGGTGCCGTAAAAAAAATACTGGCGAAATGTTCTTTCAATTGAGTAAGGGTGGGGAAATTTGGGGGCAGGAGTGAAGCCTCCATGAGTTGAATCAAATTGCGACATCAACTGTTTGTTGAGGGTGTCAAATATTGAAGAGTCAAGCTTACCCGGTAGTTGTACAGAAACGCTTATTTGTTGTAAATGCGATTTTATAGAGGCATTTTGCTTTTGTATATCCTGCCTTTTCTCGACCCAGGCATGTTGTACGGCCAATAATATTTCACTGAATGAGCGCATACCGTGACGTTGAGTAGAGGGAAAATAAGTACCGGCAAAAAATGGTGTTTGATCTGACGGTGATAACACCAGAGTTAACGGCCAGCCACCACCTCGACCGGTCATTATCTGATGCGACAGTTGATAAATCTTGTCCAGATCGGGGCGCTCTTCACGGTCAACTTTGATATTAATGAAATACTGATTCATGATGGCAGCTGTTTTGTCGTCTTCGAATGACTCGTGAGCCATCACATGACACCAGTGGCAGGCCGAATAGCCGATGGATAACAGGATCGGTTTTTTCTGTTCACTGGCGAGCGCCAGAGCCTCTGCTCCCCACGGGTACCAGTTGACGGGGTTGTCGGCATGTTGTAATAAGTAAGGGCTTGTTTCCTGCCCTAGTTTGTTTTGCGGATTAGCCATGTTTAGTCAATGCGTTAGTCAGGCTTTAATTATGACATAGCTGGAAATTTTATAGGCATGATAGTGTAGTGTCCTGTACTGAGCGCATAACTATGCGGGCAGTACAGGACACTACACTAGTTAAGGTGGAATTGAGGAATGCCGGATAGAGTCAATTTTGCTAAAACATTTTAATCTCACCAACATCATCAGAAACGACCGCTGTTCTTGCTGAAATTTCATTTTGAACAAGTTGAATATAGTCTGCAGTCAGCTCATCAAGTAGCTGAAGTACCTGCCGACTGGCATGTTCCATGTTAAAAAGCGCTAGAATACAGTCTTCATGACGACGTTCGTTTTTCGCTGTGAGAGCTTTTATACCCTGTTGATGAACTTCAGCATGCGGCTTTTCCAGTAAGCGGTAAGCATTTAGAGATGCTAATTCTTTGCCTTTACCTTCGTAATACCATTTACCCAGCCTGCATTCGTGATGATTTGAAAAGCTGTCGAGCGGTTTTTGACCCATACCAAATATGTGCTGATAGACGTCCACTTTATACATTACATGATCCAGTTTTACGGTTTCAATAAATGCCGAGGTTGAGGATGTGCTGATTACCCAGGTCATGTTACTGGCAAGAGCTACCACTTCATCGATAACATTTCCCACTGTTTTTACCGAGTCGTTCATGCTGTTGCCCGATTCAACAATTTGCTGAAAATCGGATTGAGTTGTACTGGAAAGCTGGTTAATGATCTGTACAAGTTCCTTGATCTGTCGGGTTGCATCGGCGGTTTTACCTGCCAGTTTACGAACTTCATCGGCGACTACTGCAAATCCTCTTCCCTGTTCGCCTGCTCGTGCGGCTTCGATTGCCGCATTCAGTGCAAGCAAATTGGTCTGGTTCGAGATATCTGAAATGATCTGGGTAAACTGTTCAATGTCCTGAGAGGCTGCATCCAGTTTATTAACTGTCTGTACGCTTTGTGAAGTGGTATCTGTTAATGTTTGAATGTTTGAGGAAATTTGTGACAGGATCATCGTACTTTGCTGAAACAGGCTGGAAGTTTCGCGTAGTTTGGACTGTTCTGCATCCAGAGTTATCGCCGTCTCTGCTGATTTATGACGAATCATATCCAGTGACTCACCTAAATCTGAGAAATGTGTAATCTCCGAGGTTTTATGTGCAAACTGCTGTAATAAATAATTCAGGTTTTTATTGTTGTAGTCGTTTTTTTTGTCAGGGATGAAATTAACTCATCTTTTTCTGCAAGCTGATTTTCCAGCTGTTCGACTTTTAGTTGCAGGGTTCTGTTTTTGTCTTTATAACCAAACATTGAAGAAGGCACCGTGGGGAAAATATTTCACTGAATTTATCGGTAATTATAGTGAAATATTTGGGGTTAATTGCTCAAATAGATCACTTATTTGGTGTATAAAGAATCCAGAGACTATTCAGTGTTACCTGAAGTAAGGGACGACAAGGGCCTGACAGTAAAGCCCATGACTGGATAATAACTAATGAGGATGCTGCTTGATGACTACAACACCGCAACCCTGGCAGTAATATTAAGTGAGCTCAGAAATCAGGAGTAATATCTTTCTGTTCTGAATAAATTCAAACCAGTCTGTCTCTGATGCCTCGCAACACTATATCGGTATAGCCGACTATTCCCAGAATCTTGCGATGCTCTACTACCGGAGCTCGACCCAACCCGAAATTTTCAAATAAGCGGCTACAATAACGAATATCCATATCAGGGCCGACACTGATGACCGGTTTTGACATGATTTCATAAATATTGACGCGTTCCGGCGATTTGTCGCGCGCCAGTACTTTTTTTGCAATATCGGATAACATCACCAGGCCGTATTCATCATTTTCATGTCGCTTATCGACAATGATGCACTTGGTTGCGGTAAACTCGGAGTTTTTTAGAACATCGGCTACGGTTGACATGCCGTTGACCAGATCATAATCCGTACTCATTACGTCTCTTACACGTATCAGGGTTTTTTGGCTCATATTTCTTCCTCTACAATTTCAGTTAATTCACTAACCTGATGGGATACACCAACCGCATCATCGACGTCGATGCTGAAGGCAATACCACTGCCCGGACTGGCGTCAAATTCACCTACTTCAGCGATAACTTCCAGTACGTCTCTGCTTAAATGTTCTTCGACAAGCAGTAATACTACATCTCTTTGTGTTTCCAGGCTTAGACCAAAAAAGGTTTTTGAAGCGTTAATGCCTTCCCCTTTGGCGCTGGTAATTACAGTTGATCCGGTGGCACCTTTTTGTTTCGCCGCATCAACAATTTTATCAGTAATCGTATCTTCGGTCAGAGCAATTATCAGTTTAAAGTGCATGGTGTTTCTCTCATCAGGTTGATTTTCTTTTTTCACGCCTGGCAATCCACTCAGAAAGTTGAGCGTAAACCATAACGGACATAATTGGGAACAGGCTGGCAAATGCGATCAGGCCAAAACCATCGAGTAGTGGGCTCCGCCCCGGTACCGTGCTGGAGAGTCCAATACCCAGGGCCGCTACTAAAGGAACGGTCACTGTAGATGTTGTGACACCACCTGAATCATACGCAAGAGCGATAATTAGACGTGGTGCAAATAGCGTCTGTATGACGACGAATACATAGCCGGTGATAATGTACCAATACAGCGGTGTGCCTGTCACGATACGGAAAACTCCCAGCGAGATACCAATTGCGACTCCAATAGCCACTGCAATGCGCAGCCCCCAGATTCCGATGCTACCCGCTGATACCTGATTGGCCTTAATGGCAACTGCCAGTAATGAGGGTTCTGCTATGGTAGTAGCAAAACCAATTGCAAAGGCAAACAGGTAAACCCATTTGTAATGCATCCAGTTAAGCGAGGATTTCGGCTCACCCTGTAAGATGAAGTCGAGATCAGTTAACTGAGTTGCCATTAGCTTACCGAGTGGAAATAATGCGGCTTCCAGTCCCTCCAGAAAAAAAGCCAGACCCAGTAACACAAACAGGAAACCCATCAGGATTTTTTTCAGGTTAGGCATGGCTTTTCTTAAAACAAATAACTGAAAGCCGAAAATAATGGCCGCAATGGGTAAGACATCCCATATAGTCGCCAGAATGGTTAGCAACAGGTCATAGAAAATATGCATCAGACCACCATGCCATAGGCCATGACAAAAATCATTGGCGTTAAAGAAGCAAATGCAATCAGTCCGAAACCATCTATCATGGGGTTACGCCCCTTAATAGAGCTCGCAAGACCAACACCCAGGGCGGTCACCAGCGGAACGGTTATAGTCGAGGTGGTTACTCCGCCCGAGTCATAAGCAATACCGATTATTTCCTTAGGGGCAAAAAATGTCATGATGACCACGCCGATATAACCACCGATGATTAGATACTGTATTGGCCAGCCACGAATAATTCTTAAAACGCCGACCAGAATAGCGAATCCCACCGATACGGCGACTGTAATGCGCAGACCAAATGCATAGGATAGTCTGGATTGCTCGCTATCAATAATCATACCGCCAACAGCAGCAACATGTGCCGCTTCTTTGGCGACGGCAATTAACGCGGGCTCCGCGACTGTGGTACCAAAACCGAGCGAAAAGGCAAACACCAGTAGCCAGAATAAACTGCCTTTTTTGGCGAACTCGTATGCCATGCTTTCACCGACAGGGAAAAGCCCCATGTTCAAACCTTGCACAAACAGAGTTAAGCCGATGACAACAAACAGAATGCCGGTAGCAATTTCACCAAAGTTAGGAATCGGCTGCTGTAAAACAACCAGTTGGAAAAAACCAATCACGCCAATAATTGGTAACAGGTCACGCAGGCTATCCAGTAATGATTTTAGAATGGCCCTGATTGATTTCATAAAATAGAGGTTAGTTTTTTATTATTAATTTAGAGTTTATAGCAGCTTTAAATATTAAAATACATAATAGTCGATATTAACAGAGGGTAACAGTGCTGTCTTGATCTGTACAGGTTATGGTTTTTTTGCTTAAGTAAATTCCACTGAGATATCCATCTTAATATTGGCTGGCAGATTAGTCGATACCGGGCAATGTGTCATGCGCTCCATTATGTAATCAATATGACTCTGAGTCACTACACCTGATTTTATTTTAGCCTTAAAAGAGACGGAAATGTTATTTAAATCCCACAACTCGCCCGCTTCAACCTGCATCTTACCGCTAGCTGATTCCAGTATCAGGTTGCATTCGGCACTATTGGCTCTCATATACAGGTGCTGGCAGGAGAACAGGGCATTGATAAATAGTATAAAACCCGGTGAACGAATGTTTAAATCAAGCGACTCCCATTGGTTGTCATGCAGAATTTCAACTCGTAAATCTTTTATTTCATTTTCCTTGTTCTGGTAACTGCTGTTTAACTTCAGGTGAAAATGTCTGTTACTCATAATATTGTCATTGTTAATGAAAACTGGAAGTGACTACATGATAATGATTTTATCATTATTTATTGTTAAGCCTACCGTAGATCCAGTTTCTGCTGGAACATTATCAAAACTGTACATCTCATCAACAATCAACTGTTGCCGGCCTACCTGAATTTCGTAGCGAACAATATTCCCCAGAAATTCACGAATTTTAACCTGGCCCTGTAAATCGGCAGTGTTGCTTTCAGCTTCGCACAAAGCCAGGTTTTGCGGGCGAAGCACTATCGATTTACTACCTTCAATATCGCTGGACTGTAATGATATCTGCATGCCCTTTCCATCGTCAAACAGAGTGTAATTAGACTGTTTGCTGAGAGTTCCCTGTATCACATTCGCACTGCCAAGAAATTGAGCGACGAAAAGGTTATCGGGATGGTCATACAATTCCATCGGTGCTCCGATCTGTTGTACGATGCCGTCTTTAAGAACCGCAATGCGGTCAGCAGTGGTATTGGCCTCTTCCTGGTCGTGCGTTACAAAAATAGTGGTGAGAGAAAGTTTGCGCTGCAATTCAAGTAGCTCCTGGCGCATATGAACACGTAATGTTGCATCCAGGTTGGATAAAGGTTCATCCAGTAATAATACCTTGGGCTCAATCACCAGCGTACGCGCCAGTGCTACGCGTTGCTGCTGTCCGCCGGATAACTGATTTGGACGACGTTCTGCATAGTCCTGCAGACCAACCAGTTCCAGTACGTCCTTTACACGTTGGTTAATTTCATTTTTAGGTAGCTTACGTTCTTCCAGACCGAAAGCTACATTTTTATAAATAGTCATATGGGGCCAAAGTGCATAATTCTGAAATACCATGCCTACCTGACGTTTCCAGGGTGGTAGTGCAGACACTTCTTCATCGCCGAGGAAAACCTGTCCTTTCTGGCAATGCTCGAACCCGGCAATCAATCTCAGTAGAGTCGATTTACCACAACCGGATGGTCCAAGGAAGGCAAAAAATTCTCCCTGTTTGATGCTCAGACTGACATCCTTGATGACTCGCGTATTGCCATAGGATAAATCGATATTTTTTAATTCGATGCCGACGGAATGTGTCTGTAGTGGTGGCATGATAACTCCTGATTAACTATTATTTTCAAGGCTGCGCTCACGCCGGCCTTTTTCGATAATTCTATGCGAAAAATAAGTGCCTGTTGCAACGATGACAACAGCGACCATGCCGAGTGCTGCACCAGCCCCCCTGCCGGCTGCCGATTGCATATACACATAGATGCCATAAGACAGAGGCGCATCTGATTCGCTAGAAACCAGCATGATGGTGGCTGAAAGCTCAACTGCTGCAGTGGCAAAACTGGTCACAAAACCGGCCAGTATGCCGCCGGACATCAGCGGCACCACGATGCGATAAATGGTTTTTGTTTTGTTGGCCCCCAGGTTTTCTGCGGCTTCTTCCAGAGAGCGACTGACCTGATGTAACGCAGAAGTACAGGCTCTGAGAGCATACGGTAGGCGACGTATGGATAAGGCTATTACCAGCATGACCCACCAGGTCGCCAGTGGCATGTCACCAAATGGTATACTCATGCCAAGAAATGTTCTTAGATAACCTATGCCTAACACCAGGCCGGGAACAGCCAGGGCAGCCATAGCCGTATAATCCAGCCAGTGTCTGAAACGGATTTTACTGCGTAGCACAAGATAGGCTATCGCTGTACCGAGGATGATATCGATAGTGGCCGCCATGGAAGCATAGATCAGGGTATTTACCATGAATTCGGGGGTTTCCTCAAAAATGGACACGTAATGCTCAGGCGTAAAGCCGTCTGGCAATACGCTGTAAGACCAGATGGAGCCAAATGATAGTAGCGTCAGCCCCAGGTGAGGTGATAACACTGCCAGTAAAATGATAATGACAATGGTATAGGCGATAACTTTTTCCCAGAAACGCATTTTTCGTTTAGCCAGGCCACCGCCGCCTTTTTGTACGGTGGAGTAATCCTTTCCTTTGAGTGCCAGTGAGGCAACCCACATCGCAAATAATGAAAACACAACCAGGATAACGGCGATGACATAACCCATAGGGTCGTCGATACCAATGGATGAAATACGCAGATAGGCCTGCGGTGCAAGCATGTTATTGACGTTCAGTAACAGAGGGGTGCCGAGATCATCAAAAACTTTTAGAAAAACCAGCGAAGCACCGGCCACATAACCCGGCATGGCCAGCGGGAAAACAATACGCCGGAATAAACGCATGCCATGGCTGCCGAGATTTTGTGCGGATTCCTCCATCGAGCGGTCAATATTATTAAGCGATGTTGACAGGTTAATTAATATAAATGGAAAGTAATGGATGCTCTGTACAAAAATAACGCCGTTCAGCCCCTCCATAAAAGGTATTGTGAAGCCAAAGTATTCATCCATTAATAAATTAACGCTGCCATTTGAGCCAAACAGCAGTTGCATAGCTACTGCGCCCACAAAAGGAGGCATTATTAAAGGGACAAAGCCGAGGCTTTGAATGATCACTGAACCCTTAAATTCAAAGCGGGTTGTGAAATACGCCAGGGGCAGCGAAATAATGGTAGCGACAATAACCGACATCCCTGCCACGTAAAACGAATTAAAAAATGACTCCTGAAAAAGCGAGGTGTTAAAAAAATCGAGAAAATTTACCAGGGTCAGGTTGCCGGTATTAACATCGATAAAAGCGACATAGAATACTTTTACAACAGGAATCACCAGAAATGACAGCATGAAAAGGGCTATTAGAATGAATAAAAGAGTTTGTCCCGGGTTCTTATATGCTTTAGATGTCATAGTGAATTTATTTTTTTATCGAAACTATAGCGGAAGTGCGCAATGGAATATCGTGCGGGTATAAATGTTTAAAAATCTGAGGTTGATAAATTATTAGCAACTTTTTCTGATAGGCAGATTCTCATTTCTCTCTGCACTTTATGCAGTTATGTTGAAAATCCCGGGTAACCCCGGGATTTAAACAGGTTGAGATCGTTTAATGCGATTTATTCGCTAACTCTAAAGCTTTTGCGTAGTTGGCTTTAACGATGGTGTCCCATTGCTGCTCTACTTCCGCCTGGCGTCCGGTCACTTTATCGGTCGCCTTCTTACGCTTTTTCTTGAAAATCTTAGCAAATTCCGGATCCGCAGCCTCGGCTTCTGTGATAGGCATTGCTGCAATCAGTGCTTTCGCTTGCGTAATCATTTTACTATCGCCATTTGCGGCTTCGGCATCCTGGATCGCTTTGGTGGCTTCCCGTAAATCATCCATGCGATAAGTGATCATGACATCGAATAGCGAGTTAACCAGGTTGTAACGGGACTTGGATAGTATTACATCAAAGTTTACCGCGGCACCAATAGAGCTATCCTTGAATGGATTAGGAAAGCCTGCTGGAGCTTTTGCGTAGGTTTCAGGGTTAACGGGTAAGCGACGTATTTTCTTGTCTAGCAGGATAGATTGTCCTTCATCAGACAATAAAAAGTCGATGAATGCTTTTGCTGCCTGGGGGTGGGGTGCGTTGTTCAATAATCCAATATTGGCAGGAACCAGTGCTGTTGTTTTCGGATAAGTGAAGTCGACCGGAAATCCACTGCCTTTAGAAGATAACCCGAAAAAGTCAATAACAATACCGACACCGAAAGAACCACTGTTAACACCATCGGGAACTCCGAAACTACGAGCGGTAACCGTGTTGAAGTTACCTGCAATTTCCTTCCATTTGGCCCAGCCCTTATCCCAGCCATCGCCTTGTAACAAAGCTTCAACGGTCAGGTGAGTAGTGCCAGATCGGGACGGAGCTGACATGCCCACATGGTTATGATACACAGCTTTGGTCAGGTCTTCCCATTGGGCAGGAACCGGTATATTTTTGGCTTTCAGGTACCTGGTATTCCACATGATGCCGTATCCTGCTGCTGCAAATCCGGTGTAATAGCCATCCGGGTCGTTAATCGGATAAGATCCCACTTTTTCAGGTATACCTTTAGCGGATGAAGTGTATTTGGCCAGTAATTTATCACCTTTTAAAACTTCGAAAGCATCCGGAGCGGAAGCCCAGAATAAATCGGAAGTATTATTACTGGCGGTCTCCTGAATGTATTTAATACCGGCGGTGGTTTTCTTTTTCAGCATTTCAATTTGAAGCCCGGGATTCTTCTTTTCAAAAGCGGACTTGAACTCTTTGGTTAAATCTTTGGGGAAAGACGTAACGACAATCAGTTTATTTTCCATCGCGTGCAGTGACAGGCTTGCAGTCATGATGGAAATAGCCAACAGCGATTTGAAGGTTATTTTCATAGATACTCTCCTTTAAAGTGTGGGAATTATTTTTATATTTTGTTGTAGTGACAGAATAGTCGCAGATTACAGCTCATGGTTCAACGACTATCAATTTCTATTGATATTGTAATTCTCAATATATGCATTTCAGGAAATAATGTTTCCAATTAGAAACAAATGGTTTAAAATGCGTCATTTAATGCTGCCTTTGAAAGGCGATAGACAGGAAATTACATAAAAGTTGATGAAAACAGAAGCCGTATTTCAACCCCTGAAGCTGGGTGAAAAGGTTCGTGAAATCAGACTGCAACGCAGGTGGACGCTGGAAGAGGCCGGAAAACGCACCGGTCTGGCGAAGTCAACGTTGTCGAAGATAGAAAATGAACAGGTTTCTCCCAGTTTTGATGTAGTGCAAAAGCTTGCAGCAGGTCTGGGAATCGATGTGCCTCAATTATTTGTAGCCAGTGCCGAACCTCTCGTGTCGGGTCGACGATCCTTCACTGCCAGCGGTCAGGGGCGAATGCATCCAACTCAAACCTATAATCATGAGTTATTGGCGACTGATTTAATGCATAAAAAAATGGTACCATTCAAGACGGTGGTTCATGCTCGTGAATTTGAAGAGTTTAATGACTGGGTCAGGCATTCCGGCGAAGAGTTTCTACTGGTTTTATCGGGAGAAATTACTTTTTTTAGTGAATTTTATGAGCCGGTAAGTCTGTCCGAAGGTGATTCAATGTATTACGATGCGGGTATGGGACATGTGTGTATTTCGCAAAGTGAGCAGGATGCACAGATTCTGTGGGTGTGTACGCCTTCGGATGATCTATCAATATAATCATAGAGCAATGCATCTATAAAATGGTTTGACTGACTACACTTTAATGCTAAATTATAAATGTTTCCGATAGGAAACATGGCGATTTGAATCTGAGGATTTGTTATGACTGATATCAACGAAAATATTCAACACACAGCCTTATATGACCTGCATATAGAGCTGGGAGCAAAAATGGTACCTTTTGCAGGCTATTCGATGCCGGTTCAGTTCCCCATGGGTCTGGCTAAAGAGCATTTGCATACTCGTAGCCTGGCAGGGTTGTTTGATGTGTCCCACATGGGGCAGTTAAGACTGAAAGGAGAGAATGTTGCTGCTGCGCTGGAAACATTGGTGCCGGTTGATATAGTCGATCTGCAACCGATGAAGCAACGTTATGCATTATTCACCAATGATAATGGTGGTGTGATGGATGACTTAATGGTGACTAACGCCGGTGACCACCTGTTTGTTGTCGTGAATGCGGCCTGTAAAGAGCAGGATATCAACCATCTTCGTCAGCACATTGGTAATGATTGCGAAATTGAAGTTCTGGAAGATTATGCCTTGCTTGCATTGCAGGGGCCTCAGGCTGCTGCAGTCATGTCACGCCTGGCTACAGGTAGTGAAGAGCTGGTATTTATGACTGCTGCAAAGCTGGAAATTGATGGTATGGAATGCTTTGTCACCCGCTCGGGCTATTCAGGTGAAGATGGATTTGAAATATCGGTACGAAATGATAAAGCGAAGCAACTGGCTAGAACTTTACTGGCTCAGCCGGAAGTAGAAGCGATCGGGTTGGGTGCACGTGACTCTTTAAGACTGGAGTGTGGTCTGTGTCTGTATGGCCATGATCTGGATGCGCAAACAACTCCCGTTGAGTCCAGCCTGTTATGGGCTCTGACAAAATCAAGACGTGCTGATGGCGAAAGACCGGGTGGCTATCCGGGGGCCGATATTATCATGGCGCAGATTGCTAATGGCGTAGAAAAGAAACGTGTAGGTATTAAGGCCGAAGGCCGCATGCCGGTGCGTGATGGTGCGGTTTTAGTCGATGCTGATGATAATGAAATAGGCGTTGTCACCAGTGGCGGCTTTGGTCCTACAGTAGACGGGCCTGTAGCAATGGGTTATGTGAAGACCCAGTTTGCAGCACCTGATACCGAATTATTTGCGCTGGTGCGTGACAAAAAAGTACCTGTATCGGTTGTAAAGCTACCTTTTGTTAAGCAGAATTATTATCGCGGGTAATGTAGGGTGCGCAGCCCGCATAGCTCAAATTATCGGCTATGTTGAACGCACCGGGCTATTTAAAATTTAGAGGAAAGAAAAGTGAGTACATTAAAATTTACTGAAGATCACGAATGGGTTTTAACTGCCGATGATGGCACAGCCCTGATCGGCATTACCGATTATGCACAGGAACAACTTGGTGAACTTGTATTTATTGAGTTACCGGCTGTGGGCGACATAGTTATAAAAGAAGATGCTGTTGCCGTTATTGAATCGGTTAAATCCGCCAGTGATTTATTAATGCCGGTATCCGGCGAAATACTGGAAGTCAATGAAGAACTGGATTCTGATCCCGGAATCGTGAATGAAGATGCAATGGGAGCCGGCTGGTTTATTAAGGTCAGACTATCCGATGAATCAGAACTCGATGAATTGATGGATGAAGATAAGTATCTTGATGGACTGGATCTGGATTAAAAGAATTTAAGAGTATAAGTTATGAGTGATACCCCTTTATCGATTGATAAACAGTCTATCGATCAACTGCAGCAGAATGACGATTTTAAAAGTCGTCATATTGGGCCGGATAGTTTTGAACAAAATGCAATGCTGGAGTTACTCGGTTTACAATCTCTGGATGCGTTAATTGATAAAATAGTGCCAGAGTCTATCCGTCGTCATGACGATATGACTATTCAGCCAGGATTGACTGAGCAGCAATCGTTAGCGGCATTGAAAAGCATGGCCGCTAAAAACAAAATGTTGAAAACCTGCATTGGTATGGGTTATTACAATACTTTTACTCCGCCGACTATTCAGAGAAATATTCTGGAAAATCCGGCATGGTATACGGCTTATACGCCGTATCAGGCTGAAATTTCTCAGGGCCGCATGGAAGCGATGTTTAACTTCCAGACTATGGTTGGGGATTTATCCGGTCTTGAACTGGCGAATGCCTCTATGCTGGATGAGGCTACCGCCTGCGCCGAAGCCATGACGTTGTGTCAACGCATGAGTAAAAGTAAGGGTAAGATATTTTTTGTTGCGCAAGACTGTCATCCGCAAAATATTGATGTGGTTAAAACCAGGGCTGAAACTCTGGATATTGAACTGGTTATTGGCGATCCACTGCAGGGCTTCGAGGGGCTGGATATATTTGGCGTATTGCTGCAATACCCGGGTACTACAGGAGAGGTAAAAGATTATCGAAAAATATGTGATCAGGCGCATGAGCAAAAAGCGCTGGTTGCGGTAGCGGCGGATTTATTGAGTCTGACCCTGTTAACGCCGCCGGGTGATTTTGGAGCCGATGTGGCTGTAGGAAATACTCAGCGTTTTGGTGTGCCGTTAGGTTATGGTGGTCCGCATGCGGCTTACATGGCAACACGTGATGCCTTTAAGCGCTCGATGCCGGGCAGGCTAATCGGGCTGTCTATCGATAGTCATGGGAATCCAGCATATCGTCTGGCTTTACAGACTCGTGAACAGCATATCCGTCGTGAAAAAGCGACCAGTAATATCTGTACCGCGCAGGCACTGCTGGCAGTGATGGCCAGTATGTATGCGGTTTATCATGGCCCTGCAGGCCTGAAGCAAATTGCGCGCCGCGTACAGCGCTTAACAGCCATACTGGCAACTGGTCTGGAGCAGTCAGGTTTTAGAATTCAAACTAAAAATTACTTTGATACAATTACGATTGAAACTGCTGGAAAAGTTGACGGATTGATGCAACATGCGGTAGAAAATGGTTATAACCTACGCAAGCTGGATGATGATTTATTATCCATAGCGCTGGATGAAACAACTACAGCTGCCGATGTTGAAGCAATATGGAAGGTTTTTGCCGGTGAAGATTGTTCGCTCACTGTCAATGACCTGGATAAAACTGTTGTTGTTCAATTAGCCAATGAATTAATTCGAACCAGTGAATACCTGACCAATCCGGTTTTCAACGCCTATCATTCAGAAACTGAAATGATGCGTTATATGCGTCATCTGGCGGATAAGGACCTGGCACTGGACCGGGCAATGATTCCCCTGGGATCCTGTACCATGAAATTGAATGCAGTTGCCGAGCTAATGCCGATAAGCTGGCCGGAATTTGCGGGTCTGCATCCATATGTACCATTAGATCAGGCACAGGGTTATCAGCAGTTAACTCAGGAACTGGAACAAATGTTATGCACTGCGACAGGTTATGCGGCGGTTTCCCTGCAACCGAATTCAGGTGCGCAGGGCGAATACGCCGGATTGCTGGCTATACGTGCCTATCATGACAGCCGCGATGAAGGTTATAGAAATATATGCCTGATACCTGCTTCGGCGCATGGTACCAATCCAGCTTCTGCTCATATGGCTGGTATGAAGGTTGTGGTAGTTGCTACCGATGACCATGGCAATATCAGCCTGCCAGACTTAAAAGCCAAGCTTGAAAAGCATGGTGAAAACCTGGCCGCTATTATGATTACCTATCCTTCGACTCATGGTGTATTTGAAGCCAGCGTGGTTGAAGTATGTGAACTGGTGCATCAGCAGGGTGGTCAGGTTTATATCGATGGTGCCAATATGAATGCAATGGTCGGGGTTTGTTCGCCAGGTAAGTTTGGAGGCGATGTTTCGCATCTGAATTTACATAAAACTTTCGCGATTCCTCACGGTGGCGGTGGCCCCGGTGTCGGTCCTATCGGTGTTGTTGAACACCTTAAGCCTTTTCTACCCGGTTATTCGGTCTTTAAAAACGGGCCGGAGCATGTCGGGCCAGTGTCAGGAGCCCCCTGGGGTAGTGCTGGAATTCTCCCGATAAGCTGGGCATATATTGCCATGATGGGTAGAGAAGGTTTGTTGCAGGCAACACAGGTGGCAATCCTCAATGCTAACTACCTGGCACAGCGTCTGAAACAATATTACCCGATTCTTTATACCGACCCGAATGGTATGGTGGCGCATGAATGTATTCTGGATGTGCGTCCGATTAAGGATAAAACCGGCATTACCGTAGATGATATTGCCAAACGTCTGATCGATTATGGTTTTCATGCGCCGACAATGTCATTTCCTGTCCCCGGTACATTAATGATTGAACCTACAGAGAGTGAATCTAAATTCGAAATTGACCGTTTCTGTGATGCTATGATTGCCATCAGAAAAGAAATTGATGATGTGGAATCAGGTGCTCTGGATAAAGATGACAATCCTTTGAAGCATGCGCCACATACTGTGGTGTCTGTATCAGCCAATGAATGGGGCCATAGTTATACTCGCGAGATGGCCGGTTATCCGGTAGATTCACTGAAGACTGCTAAATACTGGCCACCGGTTGGTCGGGTAGACAATGTTTACGGTGATAAAAACCTTGTTTGCTCATGTCCAGCAATCAGTGAATACGAGGAGTAGTGAAATGACAAAATCGTTAGTAATTACATTTGTGGGTGATGACCGCCCCGGAATTGTTGAATCAATTTCAAAAATCATCATGCAGTACGAAGGAGAGTGGGTGGAAAGCCGGATGGCTAACTTATCGGGTAAGTTTGCCGGAGTACTTCGTACAAATATTCCAGAAGATAAATGTGAAAGTTTTACTACACAGCTGAAGTCAGGCGTTAAGGGTATAACTATTAATGTAGAACAGGTCGATAAATCTGAAGAATCGACTGCTAAACAGCAATGTTACAAACTGGAACTGGTTGGACAGGATAGACCGGGTATTATCCACCGGATTTCATCGGTGCTGGTTAATAACGGCGCGACAGTTGAAGATATGGAGAGCGAAGTAACTGAAGCGTCCATGTCGGGTGAGAAACTTTTCAAGGCCAGTATCACTTTGTGCCTGGCAGAAGGTTATAGTGTCGATAAATTAAGCGATGTACTAGAAGATCTGGCGAATGAGTTGATAGTCGATATCGAGCTGGGATAATACCCGTAAAATTTTAGAGATTTTTCACCACGAAGGCACGAAGAACACGAAGAAAATTGTTATTGTATTTTGCTGACCACTTTTTTAAGTAGTCGTTAATAGATTTTCTAATTTTTTTGATTTAGATACAACCTTCGTGCTCTTCGTGTCTTCGTGGTGAATGCTTTTACAATACAGAATTATATTTAGGTGATAAAACATGTTTAGTAAAAATGATCGAATTAAAGGTTACGATGATGAACTTTGGGCTGCCATTGAGTCTGAAAACAGGCGTCAGGAAGAGCATATAGAGTTAATCGCTTCAGAGAATTATACCAGTCCTCGTGTGATGGAAGCTCAGGGGTCACAGCTGACTAACAAGTATGCTGAAGGCTACCCTTCCAAACGTTATTATGGTGGTTGTGAATTTGTCGATAAAGCGGAGACTCTGGCGATCAATCGTGCAAAAGAATTATTCGGTGCCGATTATGCTAACGTACAGCCTCATTCAGGTTCTCAGGCCAATACAGCCGTTTACATGGCCCTGGTACAACCTGGCGATACCATTCTAGGTATGAGTCTGGCGCATGGCGGGCATTTAACGCATGGCGCCAAACCCAACTTCTCCGGCAAGATTTACAATGCTATTCAGTATGGTTTAGTCGAAGCAACCGGTGAAATTGATTATGATCAGGTAGCAGCTCTGGCCAAAGAGCATAAACCGAAAATGATTGTGGCAGGTTTCTCTGCTTATTCCCGTATTGTAGACTGGCAGCGGTTTCGTGATATTGCGGATTCAGTGGGTGCTTACCTGTTTGTCGATATGGCGCACGTAGCGGGTTTGATTGCGGCCGGTGTTTATCCGAATCCTGTACCCATTGCTGACGTGGTTACCACCACAACTCATAAAACTCTAAGGGGTCCACGCGGTGGACTGATTCTTTGTAAGGCTAATGAAGAACTGCAAAAGAAATTTAACTCTGTGGTGTTCCCCGGTATTCAGGGTGGCCCGCTGATGCATGTTATTGCCGCTAAAGCGGTGGCTTTTAAAGAAGCCTTAGAACCCGCATTTAAAGTTTACCAGCAGCAGGTTGTCGATAATGCCCGTGCCATGGTCAAAGTGTTTATCGATCGTGGATTTGATGTGGTTTCCGGTGGCACCGATGATCACCTGTTTCTGGTTAGTTTCATCAAGCAGGGGTTAACCGGAAAGGCAGCAGATGCAGCTTTAGGTGCAGCGAATATTACGGTCAATATGAATGCAGTACCGAATGATCCTAAATCTCCATTTGTAACCAGTGGTATTCGGGTGGGTACACCAGCCATTACAACTCGCGGTATGGGTGTAGCTGAATCACAGCAACTGGCAGGCTGGATGTGCGATATTCTGGATGACCTGGAAAACCAGCAAACAATTGATGAAGTAAAAGTGAAAGTGCTGGAAATTTGCAAGCGCTTTCCTGTTTATGAAGCCTAGTTTGACAGCCGGGTACGTTTAAAGCGTAGCCCGGTCTAATTCTGCGGTAAGGTGTGCCATGCGCACCAATTTGAATCTGCAGTAGGGTGTGCCATGCGCACCAATTTGACAGGTAAAGGTACAAAATGGCTATCAGCGTCTTTGATCTTTTCAAAATTGGTATCGGGCCTTCCAGTTCGCATACGGTAGGGCCGATGCGTGCAGCAGGTAAGTTTGTTCATGCACTGCAGCAACAGGGCAAATTGCAACAGGTTCGCTCTATAAAGGTTGAATTATTTGGTTCTCTCGGCGCTACCGGGCTAGGACATGGGACAGATAAAGCGATTCTACTCGGTCTCGAAGGTGAAATACCTGAACTGGTCGATACCACTCTAATTGACCAGCGTCTTGCGTCAATCAGGTCTTCAAAAACTCTCAATTTATTACAACAGCATAGTATTCACTTCAGCGAGCCTGAAGACTTTATTTTGCACCGTAAAAAATGCCTGGCCTATCACTCTAATGGCATGCAGATAAATGCATTTGATGAGAATGGGATCGAGTTATACGGTAATACTTATTATTCTGTCGGTGGTGGTTTTGTAGTCGAAGAGCAGGATGCTAAAAAGGATGTTATTCATGCAAGTGATGATACTGTGCTACCTTTTTCTTTCAAAAGCATGGCCGAGCTTCTTAAGTTTTGTCAGCTCAGTAAAATGTCGATCAGCCAGATAATGATGGAAAATGAAAAATGCTGGCGCAGCGAGGGTGAAATACGGGAAGGGTTGTTAAAAATCTGGCAGGTCATGCAGGACTGTATTCAGGCCGGATTTAAAAACGATGGTATTCTACCCGGTGGATTAAATGTTAAACGTCGAGCACCCACGTTGTATAAAAAACTGTGTAATCAACAGGAAGAAGCTCTGCGCGATCCATTAACAACAATGGATTGGGTTAATTTATATGCGATTGCGGTTAATGAAGAAAATGCGGCCGGTGGACGTGTGGTGACTGCACCCACTAACGGGGCGGCTGGAATTATTCCTGCAGTACTTAAATATTATGACCGGTTTGCAAGCCACTCTAACGAAGAAGGTATTATTCGCTTCCTGTTAACAGCCGGAGCTATTGGTATTTTATACAAGGAAAATGCATCAATTTCCGGTGCCGAAGTCGGTTGTCAGGGTGAAGTGGGATCTGCCTGTTCGATGGCTGCAGCCGGACTTGCAGAAGTATCGGGTGGCACTCCAGAGCAGGTCGAAAATGCAGCAGAAATCGCTATGGAGCATAACCTGGGGTTAACCTGTGATCCTATCAATGGGCTGGTTCAGGTCCCTTGCATAGAACGTAATGCTATGGCTGCAATAAAAGCCATTAATGCGAAACGGATGGCAATCAATGGTGATGGACAGCATTTCGTGTCTTTAGATAAAGTGATAGCGACCATGCGTGAAACCGGCAAAGACATGAAAAAGAAATATAAGGAAACCTCGCGTGGTGGCCTGGCAGTTAATGTGACTGAGTGTTAAACCTGAAAAAGTTAGTAGAATCGCAATATTTGCACACTCAACAGCTATTTCCAGGGTTGCTGGTATTGTTTTAAGTTTTCTTAGTCTCGAAACTCAAAACTCCAGTTATTTTATTAAGGCAATTTAATTTACATAAAAAACAGGCGGCAAATGTTGCTTAAATTAATCACTGTCGGGATTTTTCCCATGGCGAAATAAGCAGATGATCTGGATCAAGTTATCAGTCTTTAAAAAGGCTGGAAAGCATTTATGCGAAAATTCGGCTTTGACGTCGCTATCTTTGCGGATTTAAACTGATGTCTTATTGATTCTGGTTGTATTAGGGTTATTAAACAAAGAGGTGGTGCCGATCTCTGGTAAACGCCATTTAAGCGGGCCAGTTCAGGCTGGCATTACTGCAGAACCGTGCAATCAAACGGTCACTCTCGAATAATTTAGACATTTATAACAAATTCACGATAAATTCCGTGTTGGTAGTAGGCACGGATCTTTTTGGTAAGGATTTTCAGTTCAGCTTAAATGCTGCGCCGAATTTTTGTAACCAGACTAAAACGTGGGGGGAATAAAGATGTCACTGGGAATTATCAAGTTTCTAGTCAGGCCGAGTAAACTCGGATTTGGAGTGATACTCATCATTGGCATGCTGGTTGGAGCATCACTGCTAGCCTTTTTTAACTTTTATGTAGGCTATACCAATAATCTGGAATTCTGCCTTTCCTGCCATGAGATGAGAGATAATATTTACCCGGAGTATAAGGAGACGATCCATTATAAAAACGCTGCGGGCGTACGAGCGGTCTGCGCCGATTGTCATGTTCCTCATACCCCATGGATCGAGTCTACGCTGCGTAAGGTTAAGGCTGTCAATGAACTTTATCACAAGGTGCTGGGTACGATCGACACGAAAGAAAAATTCGAAGAGCATCGTCTGGAACTTGCTCAGCATGTATGGACACTTATGAAGGAACGTAACTCTGTCGAATGCCGTAATTGTCATTCATATGAATCTATGGATTTTGACGAGCAGGATGAGCACGCGGCCAAAAAAATGAAACAGGGATTAGAAGATGGCAAAACCTGTATCGACTGCCACAAAGGGATCGCGCACAATTTGCCGGAAGGGTATAAGAAAGACACCCCTTACCCACCAACAGTGAGTGGAGCCAATAATTAGGCAGCTCTGGTTGGATATTACTTCTGAAAGTGCAAATAGACTTGTTGGGTATACATGCTGGAATCGTTGTGACAGCGCTTCAATAATTTGTGAAGCAGTCTTAAAGTCCATGCCGGTATGACGTTATCTGTTTCACTTGCCGATATTGATCGATCCAGTTATTGACTATCTTTTAAAGAGGCTAGCGCTAAACCAGCGGGGAACGTGCTCTCGACCTTTGGCCAGGTTCAGGTCATGCACTCTGTAATCAGGGCAGCAGCTTTGCACCAGAGCCCAGAAATTACGTGAGTGGTTCATAAAACGGGTATGACATAACTCGTGTATCATTAAATAACGAACGGTATCTGCCGGCATAAATAATAACTGATCATTCAGGCTGATAGTGCCTGAGCTTGAACAACTGCCCCAACGACTCTTCTGGCTGCGAATGCTGACCTTTTTAAAATTAAAACCGAATTCAGTGGCAATTTGGGTCAGCATTGGCGGTAAAGTTTGCTTTGCCTTATATCTCAACCAGTTTCTTAATAGATCTATGACCTGTTGCTCAGACTGGTATCTTATTTCCAGACCATAATTGGTTTCAACGAGGCCGGGTTTGCCGGCTATTGTATAAATTATCGGTAAATTTTCCTGGCTAAGCGCTATCTGGATATTTTGCGGTAATTCAATCTGGCTCAGGCTATGCTGGTGTTTTTCCAGTTGTTTTATGATCCAGGCTTCATGTTGCTGTAGAATGCCAGCAATTTGCTTTTGCGGGAATCTTTTTGGTATGACCACTTCCAGACCCAGATAGGGTTTGACGGCAAGGCGCACGTTACGTGCCCTAGCTGATACTCTTAGTGAGTAATTGAATGGTCGGGATGATTGATTCAAGGCTTCTTTTTTTTGCATGTTGGTTGGTCGCATAGATTACATCCTTAGCACCCAAAACGGTACCTTCTTGTATCACTTCTGCCGCGTAAACGACTTTACTAAAATAACTAAACGATAGTTTCAATGAGTTCTAACAATTTCAACCAACAAATTTTTCAACAGTGTGCCATAGCGGATCGAGTTCGACTGTTACGTTTACAGCGACAACTAAAAAACAAAAAGGTATCCACGAAGACTGAACAGCAATTGCAGGAAGCTATAGATCACTCAATTCAGAAAGTTACTAAACGTAGCCAGAACCGTCCCACCATCTCGTTAAATAAAGAACTGCCTTTTTATGACAAGCGGGATGAGCTGAAAAAAGTGATCAGTGAAAATCAGGTAGTGATAGTTTGTGGAGAAACCGGTTCGGGTAAAACGACTCAATTACCACAAATCTGTATCGACCTCGGGCTGGCGGACAAAGGTAAAATCGGGCATACCCAGCCACGACGACTGGCGGCTCGTTCTGTGACCAGCCGTATCGCGCAGGAATTGAACACACAACCGGGTGAAGCGGTCGGCTATAAAGTCCGTTTTACCGATACCACCAGTGCCGATAGTTATATCAAATTAATGACTGATGGTATTTTACTGGCCGAAATAAATAATGATCGCTGGTTGAATGAATATCAGACCCTGATTATCGATGAAGCTCATGAACGCAGTTTAAATATTGATTTGATTCTGGGCTTTGTTAAAACACTATTACCCAGACGTCCGGACCTGAAACTGATTATCACCTCGGCTACCATAGACCCGGAACGATTTTCAAAATATTTTGATAATGCGCCGATGGTAATGGTTTCGGGACGAACTTACCCGGTGGAAATGCGTTATCGCCCAATTCTCGATGAAGAGCAGAAAGACAGGGACCGAAGTGAAGCAGTGCTGGATGCGCTGGAAGAATTGTTTAAAATCAGTCCTGAAGATACATTAATATTTTTTTCCGGCGAACGTCAGATACGAGAAGCGGCGGATAAAATTTCAAAACGATTTCAGCAGTATGAAGTATTGCCACTATATGCCCGTTTAACCAATGAGCAACAGCAACGGATTTTTAAAAAGAGTCGGCAACGAAAAATTATTCTATCCACCAACGTAGCGGAAACCTCACTCACCGTGCCGGGCATTCGATATGTTATCGATACCGGGCTGGCGCGCATTTCGCGTTATTCCTGGCGTGCCAAAGTTCAGCGTCTACCGATCGAAAAAATTTCCCAGGCTTCGGCCAATCAACGGGCGGGGCGTTGCGGTCGTGTGGCTCCCGGTATCTGTATCCGGCTGTATGCCGAAGAAGATTTTAATAATCGGGACGAGTTTACCGAGCCGGAAATTTTACGCACCAACCTGGCATCAGTTATTTTACAGATGGATAGTCTGCGTGTCGGGCATATTAGTGATTTCGATTTTATAGAGCCACCAGACTCTCGCCTGATCAGTGATGGTTATAGACTGTTAAATGAATTGCAGGCCGTTAAAAAGGATGATGAAGTAACCCGTCTGGGTAAGGACATAAGCCGCTTATCAATAGATCCTCGCCTTGCGCGCATGTTAATCAGTGCCAAAGATAATGGTTGTGTCGCCGAAGTATTAATTATCGCGTCCGTATTATCGGTACAGGACCCTCGGGACCAGTCACAGGAAAACCGCCAGGCATCGAATGAAAAATTCAAACTCTGGCAGGATGAAAAATCAGACTTTCTGGGCTGGATAAAGTTATGGGAAGAAATTAATCAGCAAAAAAAGAAACTGAGTCAAAATCTGTTTGCCAAATGGTGTAAGAAAAATTACCTGTCCTGGTTAAGAGTCAGGGAATGGCAGGATATATATCGACAGATAAAAGAACAGTTGAAAGAACTGCAAATAACACTGAATACGACGCCCGCGAACAGTGAAAAAATTCATCGCAGTATATTAATGGGAATTCCGAGTCATATAGCAGCGTTTGATCAGGATCGTGAATACCAGACAACGAGAGGACGTAAGGTTGCTATTTTCCCTGCATCGGTACTGGCTAATAAAACACCTAAGTGGATCATGGCTTTTTCATTGCTGGATACCAGTAGATTGTACGCACATGTTGTTACCGGTATGGACCCGCAATGGGCTGTGGCCGATTTACAGCACCTGCATCAATATGAATATTATGAACCACACTGGCAGCAAAAACAGGGCAGGGTAGCAGCCTTTAGAAATACGCGATTGTATGGCCTGTTAATTGAAGGTGCTAAACGCGTTAATTATGCCAGCGTCAACAAGAAAGAGTCGCGTGAGATATTTATTCGAGAAGCGCTGGTTGAAGATAATATTCAAACCAATGTTGAATTCATTAAAGCTAATCGAAAATTAATAAACTTTTACCGTGAACAGGAAGAGCGTGAGCGTCGTCGTGACCTGCTGATTGGTGACGAACAGATTTATGCTTTTTATGACCGACTGATACCGGACACGGTTGTCGATGGTGTGAGTTTTGAATCGTGGGTTAAAAAGCTTGAATCAGATGCGCTGAAACAGCTAACGTTGTTTGATCAGGATGTGCTGAAGTCTGAGCATGTGAAAGATACACAGACTTATCCTGAAACCTTAAAAATAAAAAATCAGACTTTAAAACTAAGCTATGTGTTCGACCCATCCGATGAAGCAGATGGCGTCACTGTATGGATTCCGCTGGCTGTGTTAAACCAGTTTGAAGATGCCGATTTTCATTTCCTGGTACCTGGCCTTCTGGAACAGAAAATTCAGGCGCTGATTAAAAGTTTACGAAAGGCATTACGTAAGAACTTTATACCCGTGCCTGATTTTACCCGCGCCTGTATGGAAGTGATCAGTACCGATAAACCACTGTATGTTCAGTTATCTGAACAATTGCAAAGAATGACCGGGGTCAGAGTCGATATTGATCAATGGAAACCGGAGAATATCGAAAGTCATTTCCTGATGCGATATTGCCTGGTGGATAATGGCATCTGCAAGGTCAGTTCCCGCTCACTAGCCGAAATAAAAGCTGAGTATGCCAGTGTTGCTAATCAGCAGTTTGAAAAGCAGGTCCAGAAAAGTGATTCAATTACTCGTGAAGGATTGAAAAGCTGGGATTTTGATACGCTACCGAAACAGGTTCAACTGAATAGAAAAGGCAGTTTAATTAGCGCTTTCCCTGCATTGGTCGATTACTCGGATTATGTGGCGATAGAATTATTTGAAACAAGGCAGGATGCCGCTTTTTATCATGCAACAGGTATTTCTCGCCTGATTATGTTTGAGTTAAAAGACACCGTTACGAATTTGCAGAAAAACTTACCCGAGATCAATCAGTCGGCCTTAATGTATATATCAATTGCGCCGAAAAATGAGCTAATTGAAGATATTTTAATGTCGAGTGTTGAAGACTGTTTCCTGGCGAAAGGTTTACCGCAGAAAAGGCAGCAGTTTGAACAGCTGGTTGAAAAGTCGAAGCAGCATTTCATCAATGCGGCCAATGAAAAATCAGCAACAGTTTACCGGATACTTAAAAATTATCGTGAAGCAAGGAACCAGCTACAGGACTCAAAATTGCCGAAGAGTCATCTGGATGATTGTTGGATGCAATGTGGCAACCTGGTCTACGAAGGATTTATTCGAGAAACTCCGACCCCTTATTTAAATCGTATACCGGTTTATTTTCAGGCACTGTTAAAGAGGCTGGAAAAAATGCAGCAGGATATAACTTCAGCCGATAGAAATTTGCCAGTAATCCAGGGTCTCTGGGGTGAATATCAAAGGCTGCTGGAAAATTCAAATACGAGTATGGCTGATAAGCTGGAACAATGTCGCTGGATGATTGAAGAGTTTAGAATCAACTGTTTTGCACAGCCGATGAAAACCCGGGTGCCGGTATCAGAAAATAAAATCAGAAAATTAATGGCAGAGATAAAGTAACTACTCAGAGAGTTCCTGTATGTTAAAGATTTTTTTACCACGAAGCACACAGAGAACACGAAGGTAAAATATCGTATGCTAATAAGTTATTTAAAATACTTACAATAACTAAATTATCCGACTTCCTTTAAGTTACTTGCCTTTCTTCGTGAGCTTCGTGTACTCGACAATAGCTCCTGCATTGTTCTCGGCTTTAACTCCTGTGTCGCCCTACCTCCTGCTTCCATGCAGTCGTACCTACGGGCATCCTGCCCTAGTTCGTGGTAAATTATTTTATTATGCTGAATAGATAAGTTACGACATAAACTGATAAGAAAACTATGAAGACTAAACCGGTTATAAAAAACATCAAACAAATAGGTGACTCCCGTTTATTTACCATACAGCAATTGAGTCTTGAATTTTCCAATGGACAAACGGCTGAATATGAACGCATAAAAGCGAAAGCCGGAAAAGCCGTGATGATTGCTGCCGTAACACAACAGCAGGAAATACTACTGGTACGGGAATATGCAGCAGGCACAGAGCGCTACGAATTGCAGTTGCCGAAAGGTATCGTTGAACCCGGTGAAGAAACCCTGGTAGCGGCCAATAGAGAATTATCAGAAGAGACCGGTTACGCGGCAGACTCGCTTAAAATATTACAAACGATGAGAGTGTCGCCGGGTTATTTTGATCACCAGACAGACCTGGTGTTAGCGACCGGGCTGTATGAGAATAAATTAGAGACAGGCGATGAACCGGAAGCACTGGAAGTGGTGAAATATCCGCTGGCAGATATAGAGAGTTTGTTACAGCGAGAAGACTTTAGCGAATCACGCAGTATTGCCGGTGTATTACTGGTAATGCGTGAAATGGGAATTTAAAAAACATTTTCACCACGAAGAACACGGAGAGCACGAAGAAAGACAGGTAAAGTTAATCAGATAGCTAAGTTATAGCTGTCATTTTGAAAAGGTGAACCGTCATACCGGCATGCTCTTAGCCGGTATCCATTTAGAAAGTAGCACTTGTTGAGCAATTTACTCCATCCTCGGGCTCCTGGACGTTAGATCTCTGTACTGCTTCTCCGAGTCAAGCATGGTATGACAATATTCCGGCTAAAGGAGGAGGGTACTGATCCCCCATTGATGACTTTAAACTTATAGCCCCCAAATGCTTTACCTTCGTGCTCTCGGCAACTGCTCCTGCGTCGCCTAAAGCGCCTACTTTTGGTGCTCTACCTACCTACATCCGTGTAGGCGTTCGTGACTTCGTGGTGAATATTTTTTTAAGCTTAAAAAACTTACTTCAATAACCCGGCTTCTTTTTCAAACTTCTTCACCAGAATGCCTTCTGTTCCACAGCAACTGGCTGCACAGACATTTTTCTGTTTCACTTCATTTTCGGTTTTACCCAACCAGTCATCCACTGTTAAATTTTCTGATGCACAATCACAACTGATATCGGTATGTGCATAAACGTGTTTCAGGCCAATGGTTTTAGCCTGTTCGGCAGCCAGGTGAATAATTTCATGTGGTGTTTCTGGAACATGCGATAGTTGATAGGCCGGAAAAAACTTGGTCACATGCCACGGGCTATCTTCACCCAGGTTATCGCGAATCCATTCGGCAATACGTTTAAGTTCTGCCGGATCATCATTTTTCCCCGGAATAACATTGGTGCGAGTCTCAACATGAATACCCAGTTCATGCGCCTTTTTGATAGATGCTAAAACCTGGTCAACCGTGCTGGTCGGGCAGATTTCCTTATAAAAATCATTCGACAGGCTCTTAACATCAGAACAAAGCACATCGATATAAGGAGCCACTTCTTCCAGTGCTTCATCGGTCACGTAACTATTGGAAACATACACCGTGTATAAGCCGGCCTCTTTCGCCAGTTTGCCCACATCGATGACATACTCAAGCCACACGGCCGGTTCCGAGTAAGTAAACGCAATGCCTTCCACGCCATGTTTTTTCGCAAGAGCAATAACCTCTTCAGGTTTTACCCAGGCATCGGTCGATTCACCGCGTGCCAGTTTATCCAGAGCTTTGACGCCCCAGGAAATTTCCAGGTTATGACAACCCTTGCAACGAAAATTACAGCCATAACTGCCAATCGACATCACTTTAGTACCGGGGCGATAGTGATAAACCGGTTTATTCTCAATCGCTTCCACGTCGATAGCAGAAATAATGCCGTAAGAAAGGTTATAAAGTACGCCATTACGATTTACATGTGCCTGGCAATAACCGCGCTGACCATGCCTTAATCGACAACGCCACAGACAGAGATTGCAGACCGTATCGCCATTGTCCATAGGTGTTTGCAGGCGAGTTTCGATGAGCTGATAATTATCTGGCATGGAATAAATTCCTGGTTAAGAAAGGCAATAGTGCAACTGAATCCAGTCAGAAAACAGTAAAACGTTTTGAAAGCTGTGTATTTTAGTCGATAATAGCGAGCGTTAACCATAAATTAAACATATTAAAAAAGAGGTCATATGAAAAAATTACTGTTATCCGGTTTATTGTTACTGGGTTTTAGCCTGAATACTCAGGCTATGGAAATGTTTGATCTATCTGAGCAATGCTCCGAAGACGTCATGAATATGATCAAATGTAAGGTAGCAGAAGGCGTGTCTGCAAATGACGCGATAGAATCAATGAAACTTCGTGCAAATTTCCTGAATTTTAAGTTAGTAGGACATATGCCGCTATCAGAACAGGTAAAGGCAAATGGTGGAGAATCAAACCGGATGGAAATCTTCCAGTTCTGTGATGCCAATATAGCCGCAAAAATGGTTAAACACAGCATGGCATTCGCCGGATATCTGCCGTGCAGAATTTCACTGGTATTAGACGATGCTGGTCAGGCCTGGTTAATAACCCTGAACATGGATAGCACCATGGGTGATGCTTCACTACCTAAGGCGTTACAGGGTTTAGGAATGACAGTTAGAAATAATATTTATTCCATCATGTCAGCTGGTGCTGAAGGCGATTTATAGATTCAATTGCTACCTCCCTATATTCCAGCTAACCGAATGCCGGAATATAGGGGAAGGGATATTGACAGGGTTTGTTAAATTTCATGCAGTGCTATTTTTCATTCTACTTTTCTCGGCATGTTGTATAAAAGGTATTAATTCGTCGGCTGCTAAAGGTTTGCTATAAAAAAATCCCTGCAATTTCTCACAATGATGAGATATCAGGAAATCCTGTTGAGCTGATGTCTCTACACCTTCCGCGATCACACATAAACCAAGGTTATGAGCAAGAGCCAGAGTTGCGGAGCAGATCTTCGCATCATCATTGTTTACCTCCAGGTCACTTACAAATGTACGATCCAGTTTCAGAGTCTGTATCGGTAAAAGTTTTAAATAAGCCAGTGACGAGTAGCCGGTGCCAAAATCATCGATGGCAAGGTCCACACCCATACTTCTTAATTCCTGCAAGCGTTTGATCGACTCCGCAGGATTTTCCATCATGCTCGATTCGGTTACTTCAATTTCAAGATCTCCCGGTTGCATATTGAATTTTACGATCAATGATTGTATTACACCCACAAGTTCAGCAGAACGTAACTGCTGTGTCGATATATTGACAGAGACGCCCGGCAGATCAGGGTAGCGCTGTTTCCATTCGTGGTTTTGGCGACAGGCTTCTTCCAGAACCCACTTTCCTAGTGGAATAATCAGGTTCGTTTCTTCAGCAATCGGGATAAATTGACCCGGAGGGATAGACCCCAGCTTCGGGTCCGTCCATCTCAGCAACGCTTCCATGCCACATACGGTAAAGTCATCGGCACTGATCTGAGGTTGATAAACCAGTGTAAAGTCATTATTGCGAATGGCTTTACTCAACGCGTTTTCAATTTCAAGCCTTTGACTGGCTTCGGCATTTAATGATTCTGAAAAGAACTGATGGTTGTTTCTTCCTAATTCTTTGGCGTGATACATTGCACTGTCGGCATTAATAATCAGCGTTTCATAATCGTCGCCGTTATTGGGGTAAATACTGATACCGATACTAGGGCTGGAATTAAGTTCTGTGTCATTGATCAGATAGGGTTGACCAAGGCTATGAGATATCAGGTGAACAGCAGGCATGGTGTCTATGTCCTTTCTGAGGCCGGTCAGGCAGACGACGAATTCATCTCCACCCAATCGACCGACTATATCACTGTCACGAATCGAAGCCTGGAGTCGACGGGCAACCTCTTTCAGCATCTGATCCCCTGCCTGGTGACCATAGTTGTCATTGATCATTTTGAAGCGGTCCATGTCGATAAAAAGGATAGCCAGTAAGGAGCCGTCACGTCTGGCGCTGTAAAGTGCCTGCCGAACCATTTCTTCAAAACTTAATCGATTTATCAGCCCGGTTAACGCATCGTGATGCGCCAGATAATGGATACGTTCCTCTGACTCCTTGCGTTCGGATATATCCGAAAAGCTGGCGATAAAGTTGTTAATCTTATCGTTCTCGTCGTAAATCACGGTGATAGATATCCATATCGGGTAGATTTCTCCACTTTTATATTGAATGCTGAGTTCTCCCTGCCAGAAGCCTTCTTTTACCATTTCAGCATTTATTTCAAGAAAATTACGTTTGGTGATATCGCCAGAGGTCAATATATCGACCTTACCTTTATGAATTTCTTTTAGTGTGTAACCGGTGTTCCTGACAAATGTCTGGTTCACGGCGATAATGTGTTTTTGCCGGTTAAATATCATGATGGATTCACCACTGTTGCGAAACACATTGGCGTACAGGTTTAATTCATACTCGGAATTTTTCTGATCGGTTACATCCTGAATGACACTCTGGATGGAGCACGCAACACCTTTTGAATCGTGCACAACTTCCCGATGTTCATGGACAAATTTTATTTTTCCATGGCCAAAATCAAGCCGGTAAAAATCATCATAATATTGCTGTTCAAGGGTTTTCTTAAGTTCGATATCTGCCTTTGCAAGATCATCGTGATGGATCAGACTGTTGTAATATTCAGGGTTAACCTGCGGTGTAAGGTCAACCTGTTCAATGATGTGATAAAGCGCCTGCGACCACTCCAGCTGATGGGTCAACAAATTCATATGCCAGCTGCCTGTGCGAGAAAGTCGCTGAGCTTCCGACAGTAAGCCGAGTACTTTTCTCAGGCTGGCATTGGATTCATTCAACTCCTGAGAATTCAGGTCGATCGTGTGTTCGAAGTGACGTTGCTCCTTATCATGCTCTGTGTAGGTATCAGAAATATAATCAATAAGTTTTTGATCCACCAGCATGTTAGTGCTCAGATCAAGCTCCTTACCATAAACCCATTTGAGTTGGCGTTTGAGTAAGCGGTGCACGGTTATTTCTCGTAAATTGCGGTGAGAGTCACTGTTTGATTATGTAACTGGCAATGAAGTAAATCGTCATGAAAGGGAGCTAACTCGCCATACGAATAAAAGCCGCATAACTGTACATTATGGCCTAGAGAACTGGCAATTTCCTCCAGTTCATCTTCAGTCATCTGGTTCATCACGACGCGTCTTCCGACACAGCTGATAACAATTCCTAGCGCTGTTTTTGAGTTTTCCTTATTGATATTCTCTACGGCTCGCCCCGCCCCTGAAATCAATTCTTCCATATTGGGTTTCATCAGTCTAACGATAAAACCTTCGGGGACGTCTCCTGCGAAAGTAATGCTGTTTTCAGTTTCATCTATGGCCAGCAGGGTGCGGGTGACTTCATTGGAATGTTCGTCCGCCCTGATATTTAACGGAAAGCGCATCCCACTCAATGGCAAGTCTTTGGCATATTCACCCAGATACTCTTTATAAAGCTTTAAGGCGGGCTTATTATCAATCTCGTACAACACATTATCTTTTGATTTGGTGACAAGTCGCTCTGGTCCAAATGAGGACCAGCCACTATTGAAACTGGTACTAATGGACAGGTCTTCTCCATAAAATCCGACCGCTACCACGCGAAACTGGCGGGCGGGTTCATCCCCAATAACCCATGTTTCCTGAAAGCGGTCACCGTCACCGGCCATACCTCCTGAAACCGGTACACCTTTTGATACTTTGTTTATACCGCGCACTAATGAAGGGCCATTGATATTCAAACCATCTGAAAAAACAATCACATGTTTCAGGCCTGCGGCCGGTAACTGGTCGATTAACTGACTTGATATGGATTCAGCGTTTACATCATCCGAAAAATCAACTTTGCTCATTTCCACATGACCTTTTTCCAGTTGAATGGCGGTGGCTGTGATAGCCTGATCAGAGATTTCAGCACCTGTAATATTACCTGACGAAGACGCGCCGGCAATATGTGCGTTGGAATACAGAGATTGAATCGAATTAAAAGCTCGATCTGATTTCAGGGTGTCTGAATGCCCAAATAGTAAAACCAGACAGGTTTTATCTTTTGATGTGATTTGAGAAGATTGTTCAATCCAGTCATTGCCATCGTAATATAAAGTATCTAGTTTCATTGTTTTTCTTCATTATTATGTAAACGCTGTCCCCAACCCGATAACTGAATGGAGTTGTCTGTATGAGTCTAGACCATAAAGAGCATATATTTTATAAGGAAAAGCTCCGGCAGGCTAATTGTTGCGAATTTTTTAATTTTTTGTGTAAGGCTCCTGCCGAAATGACTTCAGACTGAATAATGCCCGAATGTTGAAAAAGCCAGCTGCGAAGTCTCGATTGAATAGCGCTATATAAAGCCTGGAAGCAATGTTGAATTACAGACATGGAAAATATCCCTTTAACCTGGATAAATCAGCAAAACAGTATACATTCCTCGCAAAACAGACTTGACTAGAGCCGCGCAAATCTATTTAATACGCGTCTTCCAAACTGATCGTTCAGATCACACGGTAATGCCCAGGTAGCTCAGTCGGTAGAGCAGAGGACTGAAAATCCTCGTGTCGGTGGTTCGATTCCGCCCCTGGGCACCATTTATTACCTTCTAAATCAATGACTTACGCCAAATTTCGCCTTATGGGCTCGGTGACTGTGCGTCCTTATGCCATTGGTCGTGGGTTCAAGTCCTATAACTTTGTCTATGTATAATGATGACCTGCTTTCCATTGGAAGGTAAAATCAATTAGGCCTTCTATGCCTGATTCCTCCTCCTGAAGAAAAGTCGACCTCAAATGATTGGCCGAAACCAGCAACAAAATTGCCCTTCACTGGAGAAAGCTGAAACAGATGGAAATCATTTAAACCCCGAAGTGTGACAATCAGTTTGCCGAACTGTTCCTCCATCTGCTGCATTCTTGATTCAAATAGCGCATTGACCCTGTCAATTACAGCCACCTTGCAAAAGCAGTTCAACCGTTTTCGGGTATAAGCATGACCAGCAAACGGGTTCTCCAAAAATAATACGTTGGCTACACCGGACTGTTTCAGGTTTGTTGTATGTGAAGCCAATTCACTGATAAAGATGTAATAACAGCCATCATGTTCCACATAGGGTGTGTAACTTGCCTCTGGGTGTCCTTCACCATTGACTGTTGCTAGCATAAGGGAGTCGATGTCGAGAAGGAATTCATCCAGTTGTAATTTAATATCGTTGTTATCCGAGGTATTGGAATTCATAATATTTGTTCAGTCTTTAAAAGTAATACTTTATCTATTCTACTGGAACAGCAAGAAAGAGTTTCAACAAGATATTTTCGGTGCTTATCTAGTTGGCTATTCATGGCCTCTCCGTTAACATGTCTGACATAATAATTAATTCTTTATTCTAAATGAAAATAGTTACATGGAATTGTAATGGGGCACTTCGAAAAAAAGTTATAGAGATTGATTCTCTGGATGCTGATGTCTTAGTTATTCAAGAATGTGAAAATCCAGCTGAGTCCACCAAAAGCTACCGCTCCTGGGCAGGTAAATACTTGTGGGTCGGAACATCAAAAAACAAAGGGATTGGCGCTTTTCCAAAAAATGGAAATACTGTCGAAAAATTAGACTGGCAAGGCGACTTAAAATATCAGGGTTAAGCAGTCAAAGTTCATCTATTCATTGGGCGACGAATGATTTGAAACTATTCTTACCATTTGTTTTAAATCACACAACAAATATATTGGGAGTGTGGACAAAAGGCGTTGATTCTGGGGCATTCGGCTACGTGGGCCAATTTTGGAAATACTTGCAAATTCACCGAAAAGATCTTTCTCAAAGCAATACCCTGATTCTGGGAGACTTTAATAGCAATAGAATCTGGGATAAACCTGATAGATGGTGGAGCCATTCAGACGTGATTGAAGAGCTTAAGGGGATTGGCGTTGAGAGCAGATATCTCCATCAGTTTAACGAATCCCAAGGGGGGGAAACAAAGCCAACTTTTTATCTTCATAGAAGTACGGACAAGCCCTACCACATAGATTATGCTTTTGCTTCAAATGATCTGATCATTAAAAGTTCACTGGTCGTTGGTGCTAAAGAAGAATGGCTTTCTGTCAGTGACCATATGCCGTTATGCATAGAGTTAGACAGGTAACTAAAATATCAAGGAGTAAAGATGTCAACAGCCACATTAAAAATCTTTCTTGCTTATGGTGATCCAAAGCGACTGCGTACAGCTGAGCTTTCTAACTGGACGGGAAAAGCTGTTGCAGGTCCAAGAAGTGAGTTCGATAAACTTCTATCCCGAGAGGAATCACAAAATCCGGGAGTTTATTTTCTGACAGGAATCGACCCCCGACACAAATAAAAGCACCATTTATATTGGCGAAGCCGAATGCATTCGAGACAGGATTAAAAGTCATTTATCTAAAGACTTCTGGAACAACATAACATTCTTCATTACTAAAGACGAAAACCTGACAAAAGCACATATCAGATATATTGAGGGACGACTCATTGATCTGGCCAGAACCTCAGGGCGCTCAGTGGTGACGAATAACCAAGGTAGTGGAGCAAAGTTACCAGAATCAGATCGAGAAGATATGGAGGTATTTCTAGAAAAGATGCAACAGGTATTACCTGTGCTTGGTGTTGAGGCTTTTGTTCAAACTTCAGTGGAGCCGCGTGCTGAAGAAAAGCGAGAGCTACTAACATGCAAAATTAGAAAAATTACTTCAACTGGTTACTTAACCCCAAATGGTATTCTTGTATTGTCTGGCTCTGAGGCTGTTTTGAAGGAGCGTAGTTCAGCCCAAAAATGGCCAAGTGTTATGGTTCAAAGGAACAAGTTGATAGAAGATGTAGGACTTGTTAAAAAAGGTGAAAAATATGTTTTTACGAAGGATACTGAATTTTCCAGTCCAAGTTCTGCAGCTGCGGTAATTCATGGTGGAAGTGCAAATGGTCTTACAGCTTGGGTGAATGCTAATGGAAAATCTCTAAAAGAAATGCAAAACCAATAGCTTCGCCCCTTTTTTTGCAATATTTCTAAAGTGGCAATGAGTTAATGATCTCAAGATGGGTTCGAATTTTGTATGGTTACTAGAGTTAATTTTGGTAACGATTTCATATGATTATTAATCTATAAAAATGGAAAAGATAAAATTAAAAATGAGTAACTCAGATAATTTAAGATTAGCAGTTAAAACCTACTTGGAAAAAGAAAATACTCAGTACGCTATTATGATTAATGATTAATGATTAATGATTAATGATTAATGATTAATGGTGACTGGGGAGCAGGTAAAACTTATTTTTTTAAAAATGTATACTTCCTGATATTGGAGAAAAAGAATCCCTTTATATTTCGTTATTTGGATTGCAGATAATAAATGATATTGAGAGTGAGATATTTAAGGAATTATCTATTATGGGTGTTGATGATCAGGGCGTGATAGCTAAGTTCCTTAATTCAAATTCTGAAATTGTTGATGATGTAAAGATTGGTGGAGTTGGCTATGCAGTTCAATTCGGGCTAAATAAATGGAAAGTATAAAACCTCAGGTTAATAGAACTTGAAAATGTTAAGTTTTGCTATGGTTGAAATGCTAACTAATGCTAACCATGAGCCTTTGTTTAAATGTGAAAGCTGCAGAAGTTGCGGTAGTTGTGGACTACAGAATTAAAGTAGCGAAAGTAGCGATGAATTTTCCAAAGTCACGAAAGTCGCAGCTTTGATAAAAGTTGAAATGTGATTTACCGACATCTTAGATGCGTTAATTTGACTAATGATTTCGGTGAAAAATATTTCATGAAGTTTTTTCTTGTCACCATGAGAGGTCAAACATGGGTGGATATGGTAGTGGTAGTTATTGGCGGAATGGCAGTAGATCAACAACCGAATCAGCAAAAAAGATTGATATCAGGTGGTTGAAAAAACACGGCCATTTAAGGCCTGGTACTACAGGTGCGCCGTCCTGGAATTGCAATGGTGAGCCAGTGGGTAATATTAGTTACAGCATGTTTCATGATCGGATGATATTAGATTATAAATATCGGGTTAATGGTGGTGGCTGGCAGGAAGTAAAAGAAACCATCCGGTTTACTGAAACAGCCTGTAATTATGGTGGTATGCGGAAGTGGTTAACTTGTCCAGAATGCAACCAGAGAGTAGCGGTGCTCTACAGCAACCAGAAGTTGTTTTTATGCCGGAAATGTTCAGGCGTGAAGCATGGAAGCAACCTGGAATCAGATCTTGACAGATTAGCGAGGAAAGCCAGATCAATCAGGCGCAAACTGGATATTGGTAATGAGGCTATATTTGATCCTGACAACCTCTCTGACTGGGTTTGTTTTAAGCCGAAGCACATGCACCAGAAAACATTTGACCGGCTTAGGCGGGCTGAAAATAGAGCACAGCATGCTATGAATAATGAGTTTTTGGCTAGATTTGGGTATTACATGTAATGGATAAGCAAAAGATCAAACCGAATTTAAATCTTCAGTAAGTGCAAAAACCTCTGACACTATTCCCCTTTATTGTGTAAAAAAATTTGTAAATAAAATATTATCTTTTTCAAGTTTATTATAAAGCATTGAATTTAAAGTATTAATTAAATATAGAATGATAATTGCTTGAAATAAGATTACTTATATTTAACATTGGGGCACAATAATGATAAAAACCTTAATACCTGCTTTATTTCTTATAGCATCAACATTTTCTTCTATAGCTAATGCCTCCTTTATCGTGGAACAGTATGATGATTTTTGGAGTTCTAGCCTGGCGAATCTTCAAACTTACGCGAATAATAATGCTGCTTCTACTATTGCATCTTTTGAGTATCTGGATTTCAGTGACACGAATAGTAATCTTGATTTCTCTGGATTTAACTTGTGGCCTTCTGACGCTCCCGTTTATTCTGGTGCTAACGCAGCCATAAATAGCACCTTCTTTGTTAAGGCTACTGGGTTGTTCGATATAGCCGCTGACGGTAACTATAATATTAGAACCTATAATGATGATGGTGTCTTTGTCTTCATTGATAATGTGCTACAAATTTCTGATCCAACTCTACACCCTCCTGTGCATTTTTATACTGGGCATGACTTCCTTAGCGCAGGAACTCACTCTATTGAGTTGTATTTTTTTGAAAATGCTGGCGGTGCAAACTTAGAGGTTGGCATCAGCGGTAACAATAATAGTTCTTACTCATTATTGAACTCAGCAGCAGTACCAGAACCATCCATCATTGCGCTTTTTGCTGCGGGATTAGTTGGTCTTGGTGTAGTTCGCCGTCGTAGAACTCAAAAGTAGAATGGCATAATTTGGCAATTCAACGCTGTCAAAATTATTAGCAGAAATCAAAAGCCATCTCATATGAGATGGCTTTTTTAGTTTATTTTATACGGTTGCACATATAGATTATTCAGTCCTCTAAAAGCTATCTAGGGTCAGACCAACCGATCTTAGGAGTGACTCTAGCGGTTTAAGGTTCTGTCTGGCGATTAGGCGAAGATCTAACCCTGAATGACTGTAGATGACATACTTATTTCGATGCTTAAAAACATAAAATGAATTGTAGTGGTTGGTACTTTATATGGATTGAATATTGACTACCAGAATGGCTGGTCTTGCCGCAAGACTTTCAACGCCTTATAACCTGCAGGGAAATGGCAGAAACGGGTCGATAGCACTAGTTTAATATGAAAAGCTGAATAACAGCAATGGGGGTGGGTTAAAAGTCTACAGTCTGTTAATAGTGCTAGCGGGGCTATAATGAAATTTTTATATCCTCAAAATGGATGTTTTGATGCATCTATCTTTTAATAAATGTTAAGGATTTATAATATTTATTCTCCACTATAAAAGAGGCTGATTGTTGCGTAAAAACCAGCCCAACAAAAACAGTTGGGGGTATTTATGGGGGTATATTCGATAAGCTTTCTATATAAAATATTTTTAAATCAAAAAGTTATCGTCTAAGTATGACTCCGCCCCTGAGCACCATTTACTCCATTCCAGATCAATGACTTACGATTAATCGTAAACCCTTGTTGCTTTCCGGTTGTGTCAAAATTGTGTCCTCAAGCCTCAAGCCTCGAAGCCGCCTCTTTCAGATGATCAGCCGCCGCAGGTGAGCATAACGAAACACCATGTCGGATGTCTTAACGGGAAGTATGGGGTCTGCAGCAGGGGAAATATTCGGATCATTAGTATTTGTCGCCAGTCTGCTAGGACCGGATGGTTCTCGTGATTGGGTGGAAAAGGTGTTTTTACCCGAGAAGATTGATGGCCAGAGTATTGAAACGGAAGAAGAAGCCAGGAATTGGTTATTTAAAGTTGTAGAATCTAAAGTTCATAAAGCCGCTGAAATAAATGGTTGGCTAGCAGATGTCTACAAAATTGTGGCGTCAATAATGCTACCTACGAACTCACTCTAAATGCTTTTCCAGAAAATTCTTTGTATAAACCAGAAAAAATTATTGTCTATTCAACTGTTATACTTAGAAATATTGACATACCAATTATGGTATGTATGCTATTTTAAGTATGTGGAAAGTCTTTGAACATAAAAAAGCAGTAAAGCAACTTAATTCATTACCAGTTGAAATTATCAAGCGATATGAAAAATGGAAAGATATCGTAATAATATCGGGTCCGAACGGATTAAAAATGATTAAAGGATTTAACGATGAGCCACTTTTGGGTGAATGGAAAGGCTTTCAGTCTTCACACCTTAACCTTCAATTTAGAGTTATCTATAAAATTGAAAATGAGCAGTTTTTTGTCCAGGTCGTTAAAGTAGCTGCCCATGACTATCGGAGAAAATAGTATGAAAAATTATCAAGATTCTCCCGTCAGAGCAAAAATCTCCATTGGTGAGTCTGTACGTATTATTCGGGAATTACAGGAATTAAGTCAAAACCAGTTATCAGTTCTGACTGGTATACCTCAGTCAACACTCTCTTCAATAGAGCATGACAAAATAAATATTGGTGTAGAAAGAGCAAAAACTCTTGCCAGAGCATTAAAGGTTCACCCCGCAGTTTTGGTTTTCCCTGGTTGGAATGTAGAAGAAAATGAGGCGGCATAATAAGCATTTTTAGTCGGATATTTTGCTTTCCTTCGCTATGTAAAATCCTGCTGATATGCGACGTTGGGCCCCATTGGTAGAACGCTGAAACACCCGGAGAGCAACAAGATGTTCTCATCCAAATATTCGTCAAAAAGGAGAAGAAGTAGACATGAATGAAATCATCTGCCCGCACTGCCGGAAAGCATTCAAGATTGACGAAGCCGGGTATGCGGACATTCTGAAGCAGGTTCGCGAAAGCGAGTTCGATCAGCAGTTGCACATGAGGCTTGAGCTGGCCGAACAGGACTAGCGAACTGCCGTTGAACTAGCCAGGAATGAGGTAAGCAGCGAATTGTAGAAATCTGCCACAGCCAGGGACGCCGAAATCCAGGGATTGAAGGCCAAACTTGATGCTGGTGAGGTCACGCTGAAACTTGCCGAGTTGATAGCTTGTATATTGACAGGTAACAGGCGCTCCTATATTCCCTATTCTCAATTCGCGAATAAAGAATACTGGTCAAAGGTATAAACTTAAAGCCTCAAGATATCCTCTTTTTACTGAAATTAGTGTCTAACGGAGACAACCCCTGGACCTATAATGAGCTATCCGTTGAATTAAGCATGAGCCCATCAGAAGTGCATGCTTCAGCGAAAAGGGCTTTGGCAGCAAAGTTCGCCATAAAAGTTGATTCCGTTATTAAAGTTAATATTCGTAACCTGACAGAATTTCTAAGCTGTTGTATTCAATATGTCTTTATTCCTGAACGTGGCAGCTTAAGTAGAGGTATGCCGACGGCCTATGCCGCTTTTCCAATGAATAAAGAGTTTGTTATGGGTAATGAGCCTCCACCCGTTTGGCCTGATCCTGAAGGGGCAGTACGAGGTGAATCCTTCTCTCCATTGTATAAATCTGTTCCCAAAGCAGCAAAAAAGGATCCGGTACTTTATGAGTTGTTAACACTGGTGGATGCATTAAGAGGGGGCAAAGCGAGAGAGAAAGACTTTGCTAAAAAAGAAATTGTAAAAAGGTTGAAGTTGTATGGTTGATACTCAAAACCCCAATCTTGAAATTTTGATGCTTGCCGTTGATCAACTTGGTGATTTGAAGATGTGATGGTGTTTCGGGGTGGCTGTGCAACTGGCTTATTAATTTCAGACCCTGCTTCACCGCCTATTCGGTTTACTGCGGCGGTCTCAAGTCATAATCATCTCAAGTCGGTCATCATTCGTTTACTGTTGTATCAGCCCACTATACGGTGTGCTGGCTTTAAAAATTTACAGCTAGTAATGGCGTACCTGTTGAAAAGCCATTCGGTCGGATAATTTGGGACGACTGTAATGCGTCAGGCCAACTTCTTTTATACTGAATGATTAAACTTATTAAGGAACTCAGCCTCCTTTACTCCTGAATAAAATTTGATAGGTGCTACAATTTATCTATAAATTATAGAGGTGAAAATAAAATGAAGTTTTTTTAATACGATCTTTTTTTGTAGCTTCGGTTTTGCTATTGAACGCCTGTGGTGGAAGCTCGAGTGATATCTCTCAAACAAATGATGACTATACTGCTGAAATGGTTTCTCATGACGGCTTAACATACTCGACATTAAAGTCACCTTATACCGGGAAAATCTGGTTAGACCGGAATATGGGTGCGTCTATGGTATGTACTTCGTTTGACGATGCAGCCTGTTACGGGGATTATTATCAATGGGGAAGAAACCTGGATGGACATGAAAAGAGTACCAGCACCAGCACTACTGAAAAGGCGACCCAGATTGATCCAGTGCAGGCAGCTGTGGCCGGAGAATTCATAGTTACATCAATAACGCCTGATGACTGGACTGTAGCATCGTTAGATGATGATGGTTCTCTTAGATCTGTTAACTGGAACAAAATAGATGGTATGTCCATATGCCCAGCAGGATATCGTATGCCCACTATCACCGAATTAAAAGCGGAAACCACTGATAATGTTGTTGATAGTAACGTAGATGTTTTCAACGACTTCTTGAAATTGCCTTCTGCCGGTTATCGCGATGGTAACGGTGTCTTTTATAGTACGGGTCTGTTCACTTTTTTGTGGTCAAACAGTGTTAATACAGTCAGGTCAAGATACTTAGCGTTGTATGATACTTATGCTGATGACAGTAACAGTTCTGATCGTTCAAATGGAATGCCGGTGCGTTGCCTGAAAGATTAAGTGTTGCCAGGATGCTCAGTTTTTCTCTGCCCTCGAGTGGTTTTTAAATTCAGGGGACACAATACTGAATTATGGTGGATAAATGAAATGGCCGGTATCGCCACTTCTGAGATGATGCCTACAGACTGTCAGTAAAGGCAGCTTTCTACTGACTTTTAATGGGTGAATTTTCTGGCACTCTCACAAGGTTATGGGTGAAAATTGGAAAAGACAGGAGGTTCTTTACTAAATATTGAGTCGAAAAGAAGCCTTTACTGACAGTTTATGGGTAAATTCCATGACAGGTTCTGGGTGAATCCACACAACTATATATCGCTAAACTGAACTTGCTGTTTTTTTAAGGAATCGAACAGCATATTGTCGTTGGTTAGATTATTCGGCTCTTCCTTGAACCCCGCCCTCAAGGGTTTGTTGTGCCTAATGACCTGGAGCAGGGGATAGCCCGTAAATGAGTGGTGCTGGATTAAACGAAGCAACGCAAAACCGACAGCGAAAATCGGGGTCAGCACACAGAATTCGAGAATATACTCATTGTGCTAAATGTCCAGCCAGTAAAGAATTTCGCGGCTTGATATTCTCGGATAGGTCTTTTATGCTTCTTTTACTTACTTTGGGCTATTGAGCATCAGTTATTGAGAGCAGGTGAGTTATTATCAGTCAAACCAGTAAAAATCCTTCGAATGTAATTTGTACCGGGTAAAAAAATAATTTTTCACCTAAATAAAAAGAATAATCAGACTAACTCATTGCGCATAGCAACGAACATAGTGCCAGGCCTTTTCCTGTGGCCAATCAGGTTTCTTAAAAAAATTATAAGGCCCTTTGGCGTTGCTGAGGAAGCGTTGGCTGTTCTCCCACCGGAGGAGCCTGAAAAATCCCTGGCAACTGTGCCAGCGGAGGAGCCTGAAAGTCGTGCAGAGGAACCTGATTTCTCTACCTGCTGTATGGTGTTATCCGATACCGATAACGACGTGAAATCTGTTAACAATACGTTGCGTTTCGCCGGATTGCTTGATGAGCATGGTGAGTTCACAGACAATCTGCAGGGGATAACCATTTTTAATACCGGTGACCTGATAGACAAGAAGAACCCCGATTTTTCTGTTGTGGAATATTGGCAACATCTTCAGAAAGAGGCCAGTGCAAAGGGAGGGCAGGTCAAGCTCATTGTGGGCAATCATGAGCAGGAAATCTGGCAAAAAATCAGGGAGGGTGAAAAATACTCAATGAAGACGAAACAGGTCCGTCGGCTTACCGGATTCATCGAGAGTCTGGACTTGTTCCACGTTGCCGACTCTGTACTTTTCATACATGGCTATCCGACACTCGAATTCTTGCAGACATTACTGCACTACAGGGAGGTGACGGGAAAAGACCTGAATTCTTTCAATGCAGATCATTACAAAAAATCATTCATATCCGCTGACGCCCTGAGACAATACTCCTATGTTAGCGAAAGCCGGAAAAGAAATTACCTGCTTTATGACGTGGCTAATGCAGGCCTCTACTATAAGAAGCAGGGAAGGGAAGTTGCCGCTATTCTTGCGAAGCTGAAGATCGATATTGTTATCCACGGACATAGGCCTCAGCGTTCCGGTGTACAGGTCGACTACGAATTTGGAAAATGGATTCCAGGGGTCAGGATGATAGGAAACGATACAATGGTGCGACGTAAAGGCCTAGGCGCAACGGTTATCAGGAAGACATCGAGTGGAGATTTAGATATAGCATTCATTAACAGGAAAACGGAATCGAATGAACTGCGTAAAAAGGTGCAGGGAGACCTTGGAGAGACAGTGGTTTCTTCCTGCGCTTACCGCTTTATCGTGCCCGAAGCCACCGGCCTCGGGGCTGCCCGAGGATAGTGGAAAGCCTGTATACGGGCTGAAACCTCATTTTTGAAGGATAAAAACCACGCTTTAAGGAGAAAGCAATATGCCTTGTGTAAATCGTTACTTTTTACTCCGTGATATCGGGGTCAGAACACAGGGTTTTCTAATATTAGTGCTTATGTTCTGACCCCAATGCCGATAAGTTAAGGTTTTTTGTCGTCATGCCCGTGTACCACTACTCTGGCCTCCGCCGGAATGACGCGAATCGCTTAACTCACCGTCATTGAGCCTGAACCTTGATATCTTTGATACTCACTATTTCCACCTATACAGGAATTCAGAATGAAAAGTCATTTTTTTGCCTACATTAGTAAAACCCGATGGTTACAGCGTTGGGGGTTAAAGAGAAATACGGTCAGCGAAAATGTCATGGAGCATAGCTGGGAAGTCTCGGTGATTGCGCATGCATTGGCGCTGATTAAAAACCGCTACTTTGATGGGGCACTGGATGTGAATGCTATCGTGGTTGCCGCTTTATATCATGACTGCAGTGAGGTGATAACCGGTGATATGCCTTCGCCCATCAAATATCATTCTGCCGCTATTACCCAGGCGTATAAATCCATAGAACGGCAGGCTGAGCACGAACTGTTAAACCTTCTTCCCGAAGAGTTGCAGCAGGATTACCGGGCAGCAATGATAGAAGCCGAGTTGCCGCAACAGCATAAAACCATTATTAAAGCGGCCGATACACTGTCGGCTTATGTGAAATGCAAAATGGAAATGGCTGCCGGTAATTTTGAATTCTCTACGGCGGAAAAAGAAATTGAGGAAAAATTACAGTCTTTTGATCTCCCTGAAGTGCAGTATTTCCTGGATACTTTCGCTTCCAGCTATGAACTGACGCTGGATGAATTGTTTCAATAAGATTCAGCTAAGGCTCATAAAAATAGAAATAGGTATTATGCTGAATATTGATTGGTAATTGTCTTTCCTTTTATGATACCTTACTAAAAGTAAGGCAACCTGTAGACGGCTTAAACATGACCACAGCAACCTTAACCAGTAAGGGGCGGATCACCATCCCTGCACCTGTCAGAACGGATCTCCATGTGGGTCCTGGTGATCGACTCGAATTTATAAAGCTCACTGATGGTCGGTATGAAGTAGTGGCTGCCTCACAGGATATCTCCTGCTTAAAAGGAATAATAAGTTCAACCAGGGCTGTGAGCATTGAAGAAATGGATCAAGCTATCCGCAAAAAGGCGAGGGTATCATGATCTGCCTGGATACGAATATCCTTATTCGATACCTGGCTCAGGATGATAAAAAACAGGCTAGCAGAGCGAACAAACTCATCGACAATGAGTTTAACTCAGGTAATCCGGGTTTTATTACACTGATTAGCCTGGTCGAAATTGTATGGGTGCTTGAGTCCTGTTATTCGCAAACCAGAAAAGAGGTCATAGAGGTGCTTCACTCTCTGTTAACCACTAAACAGTTAGTGATTGAAGGGGCTGACATGGCTGACATGGCTTACTTGGCTTTGAAACGCTATGCGGTTGGAAATGCAGATTATAGTGATGCCCTTATCACTGTTATTTCTGAGAATCAGGGTTGCAGTTCGATTGTGACGTTTGACAAAAAAGGAAACTCAATCGGCATGAAAGTGCTTTAACGCAAGGTATAAAACAAGTCCTTGCTAGCGGAAAGTGGCGTGACCAGCTTAAATATGAAATGACCAGAAATTATTTCATATTACTACTTCTCTATGCCTTACTGTGGGACTCTACATAAATTCAAATATGGCTCTGTATGAAAATCATGTAATGTCGTCATTCCCGCATGCTTTAAGCGGGAATCCATTAGTAACGTAGTTAAAACTTTAAAAAGTGCCATATCTGTAATGGATTCCGGCTAAAAACATGCCGGAATGACAGTAGTTTCGGTATAGAGTGGTTTTACATGATTTTCATACAGAGCCATTAATTCAAATTGCAGAAGTTTTACCTATAAAAAACTGACATGCAATAGTGGAATAATTTGGAGTTGTATGCGATGTCGCAATGACTGGTTTCGCCCCGGAACCGTCGATCCCTATGGCATGTAGGGAATGGCTCAAATAGGTCGATAGGCTACTTTAGTTTACGGTGCCAGATTTGTGTCAAAATAACTAAAAATTACTGTCATTTACTGGCATAAATGAAAACGGACTACGTGTAAGTAACTGATTATAAAAATTAAAAACCAAATGAAAATCCTCGTGTCGGTGGTTTGAGTATTCGGCTCATAAGCAATAAGGACATAGTGAATGCAGATATTGCAAGGAGTAATATATCTGCCCCTGAGCCTCACCCTGTGGGTTCGCTTTCGCTCATTCAAATCGCTCCCGACGATTTAGTCCGCCCCTGGCACCATTTAAATCAATTACTTAACTCCCTTTTTGTCCCCTTTTAACATATCATAAACTCTGACGTAGTTCCTGAGCAATGAAATCGAAGACTCGTCGAACCCGAAGGCTGGTTCGCAATTCTTGATGACATACAAGCCAGACAGGTAGCTGCATTGCCGGGCCCATGTGTTCGAACGCACGAACCAGACCGGGGTAATTGTCACCCAGGTCTTCAGGAAAGAAAATTACACCCAGCCCTTCCTTGCAAAGTTCCAGTTGTAATGGCTGAAATGAAGTAATGAGTCTAAAATTTTGCTTCGACAGCTGCCAGCCCTTTTTATTGAGAACTTCCGATGCCGAATTACTTCGATCAAAACCGATGATCTGAATAGTAGAGAGTTCTGATATTTCCGAGAATTCAGGTAATTGCTCCAGGTAATCCTGAGTTGCATACAGCCTGATAACTTCTTCACCAAGTTTTTTGGCGATCAAATCATTTTGTGTCGGTCGAAAGTTCCGAATCGCAATATCTGCTTCTCGCCGTTTCAGATCGCTAGGCTCATTTGTTACAACCACTTCAATATCCATCCCCGGTTCTTTTTGTCGTAATTTAGCGATAATTTTTGGTAACCGAAACACAGCATCTAATTCTCCGGCAGAAATAACGACAGTACCTTCTATCTGTTGAGACTGCCCGGTAGCGGTTAATGAAAACTGCAATGCTGCTTTACCCATTGAACGGGCATGTTCTAATAATTGCATGCCACTTTCAGTAAAACCAGGCGCTGTCCAACCCGTTCAAATAAAGTGACACTCATCTCGGCTTCGAGTGCAGCAACTTGACGACTCAGTGTCGGTTGAGTTAACACCAATGCTTTAGCAGCAGCGGATAAGGTACCTTCTTCCGCTGTAACCAGGAATGCGCGAGTGTTGTTCCACTCGAATTTAATAGACTTCCAGTTCATGCAAATATGTATAATAATTATATTAATTTAGCCAATTTACCTTCTAATAATGCATAAGTATAGTGATCTCTATTGAAATGATATTTGGAGAACAGAATTATGACTACTCTCGTCGTTGGAGCAACTGGGGCAACCGGTCGTATATTGGTCGAACAATTACTTGATCAGGGAGAAAAAGTAAAAGTTATAGTTCGCTCAGTGGAAAGTTTGCCAGAGTTAGTAAAACAAAATGATCGACTAACGTTCACCGAAGCCAGCCTGCTGGATATGACAGATGCAGAACTGTCAAAGCAAGTTGAAGGGTGCCGCGCAGTCGCTTCCTGCCTTGGTCATAACTTAACTTTCCAGGGAATGTTTGGTCACCCCAGGCGTTTAGTGAGCGACGGGGTTCAGCGATTATGCCAAGCCATTGAGAAGACCAAAGCAGATATTCCGGTAAAATTTATTTTAATGAATACCACAGGAAATCAGAATACTAAAGCTGCAGAAAAGGTATCAATAGCTCAATCTGTTGTCGTTGGACTGATACGACATTTGATACCTCCACATGCTGACAATGAAGTAGCCGCCAGATATTTACAATCCAATTTTGCAGGAAATCAAAAAAAGATTGAATGGGTAGCAGTTCGTCCCGATAGTCTTATCAACCAAGAGTCAGTTACTGAATATGATGTCTACCCATCTCCAATTCGTAGCGCTATTTTTGATGCCGGTAAAACCAGTCGAATCAATGTGGCTCATTTCATGTCGCAGTTAATCATTAACGATGACACCTGGGATAAATGGAAAAGTCAAATGCCTGTTATTTATAATGCTTTGAACTAAGGGTAGCCTCAAAAATAAAATCAATAACTCTGATCCCGGTTAATTTTCAAAATTGTTATGTGAGGTCGCTATCATAATTAACGAATTAATGTATTTAATCGATTATATCTGTCAGCTTTAAGTTTTGCTTAATGTTCAACCTCTAATCTTCACTGCTTTAATCTTAATCACCCGACAAAACTGATAGATCACTATGAAAACAATTTATAATTCTATTCTGTTCGCTCTTCTCTGTAATTATGGCGTAGCTCAGGCTGCCACCATAACTGTCATCTCTTCATCAGATGCCAGTTTAAGAGGAGCCATTACTCAGGCTAATGATGGCGATATTATTCAAATCCCTTCAGGCGTTATTTACTTAACCGCACCACTCAATATCACTAAAAATCTGACGCTTAGCGGGACCGGTACATCTTTGGTGGCTCTCGATGGAAACTCGTCGCACCGGGTGATAGCTTTCTCCGGCAACACTTTAGCCCTTAACAATCTACAAATTCAAAATGGATCGAATAATGACGGCCTGGGCGGTGCCGGTTTATTAATACAATCCGGTACAGTCACAATCAGTAACAGTACCTTCACTGGCAACAACGATGTTACCGGGGGTGGAGCTATCTATAACAATGGCAACCTCACCATCAATCGCTCTACTTTGTTTAACAACCAGTCACCAACAGGCGCTGCAATTTTAGTGGGTAGTGCGAGCAACTTAGCCATTTACTACAGTACCCTTGTCAACAATGTTGCTTCAGCCGGGGGGGCAATAACGAATGATGGAATGCTCACTACCGAGGGTAGCATTTTTTACAATCCAACCGACTGTTCGGGCACTGGCATTATTAACTCAACAGGTTATAACCTTCAGTCAGGTCAAACTTGTACACTGCTTAATAACAGTCTGGCGCCTGATTATTTCAATATTCAAACTTCACCGGTAGCTTCTACATTATCTAATGCCGGCAAAACACAAATTCTGGTTCCCGATTCAGCTCAATCCAGCATCATCGACAAGGCACCGAGCACCTGTAGTGGCGTTGATCAAATTGGCACCAGCGTCCCACAGAATATCCGCTGCGACATCGGCGCTGTTGAAGTCATAGTTGCCTCAACCACCACTCCTACCAATAATGTCAATCAAGGAGATGATGACGAGCATGAAAATGAGGATGACGATGATGGAGAAGGCTCTTCAGGTACAGGTAGTTTTAACCCGGTTTTTTTTACCCTGCTTTTGCTGTTGCAGTTAGCCCTAAAAAGAACAAAACAATTTAAATTATAGAGATACCACGATGAGTCTATTCACTAAAACACCCTTACTTATTTTAACCCTGTGTGTGCTCACACTATCACCGGCCATTCATGCTGAAAATTTACCTTTATATGGTTTAAATGGGAAAACCATGTCTCTGGATCAATATAAGGGCAAAGTGGTCTGGTTAGATTTCTGGGCTTCATGGTGCGTACCCTGTAGAGCTTCATTTCCATGGATGAATGAAATGCAAAAAAAATATGAATCCAGCGGTTTTGAAGTGGTTGCTATCAATCTGGACAAAGAACGACCCGAAGTTGATCGTTTTTTGAAACACTACCCTGCCAGTTTTTCCATCCTGCTTGACCCTACTGGCAAAAGTGCCCTGCACTATAAAGTTAAAGGCATGCCATCAAGTTACATCCTCGATAAAAACGGCGAGGTAGTGGAGCATCATCTGGGCTTTAAACAGGATGAACTCGCGCAATACGAAAGCAAAATTCAACAATATTTAAAATAAAACCATGCACAATATTCTTATGATTTTATCATTGGCGATGCTCCAGTCTGCCTGTACTTTAGAGCCGGTGAATCCCTGGGACAGGAATATTTTATCCAAGCCTGATATGCAGCTTGATGCGAATGCGGTAAATGATGGTTTTGACGATCATATTTATTTTAGCAAGGAAGCCTCCACGGGTGGCTCCGGTATCGGAGGAGGCGGTTGCGGTTGCAACTGATCATTCATGAAGAAAAATATTAAACAACACCTTTCAGCGGCCACCTGCGCCCTGCTTTCCATGTCGGCCACGACTCATGCTGAGATTTACGACAGTGACAGCAAAATTAACGCCAGTTTACTGGTCTACGATGAAACGGATCGAATGTCCATTGTGGCATCGCAATTGAGTATCAATAAAACGATTGATGAATCCAATACTGTAAACGCCTCAATTATTATTGACTCGATCACCGGAGCCACTCCTACCGGTGAAGTACCTTTTGGCAGCGTACAGACCGTGACATCGGCTTCAGGAAATACTTCTACGGTATCCGCAACGTCATTCCCTTCTATAGAGGTAGAAGATACACGAACCGCCCTGTCCGGTAGCTGGATCAATCAGGTTTCCCGACTTCTGGCACTCACAGGTTCTGCCAATTTATCCTCTGAAAACGATTATAAATCTACGGGTTTGAGTCTCAGTGCCTCACTTGACACAGAAGATAAGCTCACAACTTATAGCCTGGCTGTCTCTACAACCGCCGATGATATATCTCGTAGCAGCCGGGTCGATAATGTCGCTGGTATTCCCACCGGCATGACCAACAGCAGTTTGCTGCTACGTGAGGACACTTCGAGTGAGAGTAGAACCACTAACGATCTGGTCATAGGTTTTACCCAGGTTTTGACGCCCCGGACCCTGTTTCAAATGAATTTTACCCGGAGTCAAAGTGATGGATATCATACCGACCCCTATAAGCTGATCAGTATTGTCGATGGCAATGGAGTTCAGGTCGCAAGTTATTACGAAAAGAGACCGGATAGTCGTGTCCGAAACTCTATTTATAGTCAATTAATCCATAACATCGACGGTGATGTGCTTAGACTCTCTTACCGCCGTTACCAGGATGACTGGAACCTGACGTCCGACACGCTGGACCTGAAATACCGTATTAAATTGAACAAATACTACGTCGAGCCGCATATTCGTTATTACCAGCAATCTGCTGCTGATTTCCATCGCTACTACCTGAACGCTGCTGATAGTCCACCAGATTACGCCAGTGCAGACTCTCGGTTAGCAGAGTTTACCAGTTATACCCTTGGCGTCAGTAGTGGCTATGATTTCAAAAACTATCAATTCAGTGCCAGACTGGAATATATGTCGCAACAGGCCAGTCCTGATCGATCAAATGATCCTGTAAACTTACAGGCGTTTAATTTATTCAACGGTGTGGAAGCCGTTATTGCGCAAGTTAATTTCTCTCTGTTTTTTTAATCCCGGCCTGTACTCAAATGACTGGATTACCAGCTAATCCAGTCGTCATAACCAGTTTGGGCTACAAAATTCTCGGCCGGGTCGCACTGCAAAAGAGCCAGAGTACTGAATAGTCCTGCCTGAACTCATATCTTAGCCTGTACCGTTACTAGCCCTGAATCAATAAGAGGGTACGAATGGTTTCATTACACTTTTATCATAAAGATCATTGATTACCCAGGAAACTCAGCCATGATCAAAAAAAACAGAAAATATATAGTTTCTCGCCAGGGCGCAAAGAGCGCAAAGGAAAAACCAGTCCTAATTTATAAGTCTTAATCAACTTGAAGCAGACTTTCTTAGCGGTCTTTGCATCTTAGCGAGAGTAACGTTTTTCGTAACTATTTAGCGTAATTATAATACCAAAAGCATACCCCCACGAAGCTCACGAACGCCTACATCTATGTAGGTAGAACAACTCTCAGGAGCGGTTGCCAAGAGCATGAAGAATGTAATTTTTAAGTCCATTACATTCATAATAAATAAAATAGCTCTATATGAAAATAATGTAAATCTTCCAAATACCGAAACTACTGTCAATGCATTCCATGTTTCCGTTAACGGTGCATGCACCACTTCTCCGGCATGTTTTTAGCCAGAACCCATTACAGATATGGCACTTTTTAAAGTTTAAACTTCGTTA
>ERZ890953.90-NODE-90-length-52298-cov-5.836591_pt1 | contig 52298 bp, 39 predicted proteins | sample MGYA00521264_ERZ890953 | MGnify/ENA primary metagenome ERZ890953 (study PRJEB32303, sample SAMEA104408629) | aquatic metagenome | biome: Brackish water; feature: Chemocline; material: water | place: Baltic Sea | collected 2014-10-26T21:54:00 | depth 200 m ...
ACATACTGATAAATAAATCGGTGGCTGTACCAACTGTAGGATTACTTAGCCAATAATTTTTTTTATCATCAATATTAAATAGCTTTCCACTATTCTGATCAGGAGTTATCAGGTCAATGTTCAAATGTTGAAATAACTCAAGTTTTCTTGAAGTATGCCAACGCGGAATTAATTGTCGATTCGCTGTATTAATCAATTCAGCCATGACCTTATTTAACTCCAGCTATGCTTGCACTTCTAATGAGGTTTGCCAATCTTGTCACGTAGCGCCTCATAGAAAGTCTATTTACTTCATCTGAAAATCTCACTACTCCTCTTTGGGCCGGATCTGGGTGACACATTTCACGAATAATATTTGTTAGACTATTAGCTGTCTTTTCTCCGAACAAAGTACAGCACTTATCTTCGTATCTATTCAAAACTGTATTAAAGGATGTTAATAAGAATGGCAATGCTTCTTGAAAGGGTCTGCGTTGAACTGTGGAATCAATCAGTCTGACTTCATTCAGTACAGATGCGTTTATAGGTATATCCTCGACTATTTGATATGCGAGACTTCCTACCATATACATATCGCATGATCTACGTGTAATAAATTGAAGATCTTGAATTCCAAAAAACATTTCTATTGACTTATATGTATGATCCCCTGGAAACGGTAATTTACAAAATGGAGAAGTTCCATTTTTATCAACAACTCTACCTAAATCCGCAACTTTAAAATCATCATTAATAAAAGCCAAAACATTAGATGGCTTAATATCCTGATGGGCTATATCAATATTATGTAGCTGCTCAATTCCTACAGCCACATGATGCAATGCTTTTAATGCAGGTAACCATTTCTTATTTTGAACTTCTATATGTTGATCTCTAAGGGATCCTTCGGCTTTCTCAAAAATCAGATAGTAAACTTTATTAAGTTTGGGTGGGAAATTTGGAACTATAATCTCTCCAGCATCTAAAGGAGTAACTATTCGTGATAGTTTTTTTGTTTTGCAGTGCTCCAAAATATTACATTCAAAAAGATATTCATTAACATTTTTTTGCAGTTGCACAAGGTCATCCATTGAATCGGTAAAATTCATTGCTTTTAAAAACCCTGTTTCACCATTTTCATTTTCAACAAAATATCTGACACAAAAGTTGCCACCGGTGCCTAGCGGTTTATCAAGTCTTTGTGTGATTTTCCATCCTGATTCCGTGGTTAAACCTTCTAATGCTTGTGATGGCACTTACATTCTCCTTTTTTACTTATCCAATAATATATAGAACACATACAGGTGTAAGTTCTAGCTTTTAAACTGTTACCTGATGCCTTTAATTTCTTATCAAGAGTCTTACGTTTGGAAATCCTAAAAAGGATTTCGTGGTCGTATCTTTAATATTTATTAATAAGATCGCTATCGCCCGCCTGGCTCAAAGTTTCAAAAATAACAACTAAGACTTATCCCGAATCCGTCCAATGTAAACACAGGAAGCTACGCTATAAACACTACTTTCAAACTGTGCGATTTGAAACTTAAAGTCACAGACTTTCGGAATCCATTTTGGGAGCACAGTAACAATTGCCCCTTGCGGGATGCCCTTGAATAATTCCGGGATATCTGCGTCTTTTTTGACCATCTTATGGGCCAACCAAAATGAATCTTCGGCCAGGACATTACCAAAATTGATCATCATTACGGAAAAAATAATAGTTTTTAACGAAGCTTTCATCTGTATCTCCAATTAAGTAAAAATTCCTTCTGCTTCGTCTGAAGCCAGTCTGCTACTGTTTTGCTCAGCTTCTTCCCATTCGCGCTTTAATTTGGCCTGTGTCTGATCATCGGTAGAGCTTGATCCAGCTTTACTGTTGGCCGGGCTACTATTATGTCGGATTTGTTCGTTTTTGCTCTGACTGACGCTAAGCACAATAAAATAGATAAGCCCCATTGGGATCATAAGAAGTAAATTACTGTTAAAGCCATAAGCAACATCCAATAACAGCTTAAATCCTTGTTGCAAGGTCGCGTAATCCGGGAACAGATACAGCATTTCAACAGCCATGCTGAGTATGGCTATAAGCAAAATTATGATCAATGGCACCATACCCAGAAAAATAGCTAGATACTTCCACTTTTGTGGGATCAGTGATTTATTGATGATTTCTAACAATGTGAGCGCTACGATTGCAAATGCATAGACCAGGGCAGGGGCAAACAACCAGGGCGTATTTTCTATATTCATGTTCTGTTCCTTAATTTCCCTTTTTTCTCAGTATCCACAATAATACGTGAATTTTGAGGATCTGCCAGATAAGTACTTATTTTCCTTATGCATTTCTCGTGAATAAGGCACAATAAGCTAGGAAAAAATCAGGAGAGACTAAGAGTCTTCCTTTCAGTGATCTGGCAGAGCAATTAAAACCAGAACACTTAGCATTTAAAGACTCTATAAGTTAGTTAAAGATAGATGGTTGATAACAATAATAATTTAGAAAAATTCGGGTACAAATTCTGTCGAAACGGAGCTCATTCAGCACGTAGTATGATGCTGACTGAGTTACGGGCATTATTTTCAGCGACACAGGTAGAAACGACTAAAGAGCAGTATCAGACGGACATCGTCGAACATAACTTGCTCGATAAACAGACTGCAAAATCCAGAGATCTTACTTTCAGGCACATGGCGGATCTGTATGGCCTGAGCAATGAGATACCTCTATTTCGAATATTCAGAAAACTGTGGACTGTTGATCCAGAGGCCCAGCCCTTATTGGCGCTTCAGTTTGCTCTGGTGCGTGACTCTGTTTTACGTTTATCACTATCAACTATCATCGAAACCGATATAGGTTCTATCGTCTCACGTGGCGATATTGAGCAAATTCTGAAAGCGCCAGAGCCCGAGCGTTATAGTCCTGCATCGCTAAAATCTATCGCGCAGAACATCAATGGCAGCTGGACTCAGGCAGGCTTTTTACAGGGAAGAGCTGTCAAACATCGTGCACAACCCAAAGTTACACCGGTAAATGTCGCGTTTGCGCTCTTCCTGGGCTATCTGGAAGGCGCTACCGGTGAACGTTTGCTGCATAATCGGTGGTGTTTAATCCTGGGCTTAAGCGAACATGAGCTGAATGAGCTGGCTATCGCGGCCAGCCACCGGGGCATAATTGATTTCAAACAATCTGGCGGTGTTACCGAAGTGCGCTTTCCAGGCTTTTTAACCGCACAGGAGGAGCAGTGGCGTCATGAGTAGTCGAGTAGCACGTCTGGTTGAGAGTTATCAGAGCTTTATTGATTTACCCTGGGAAAAAGGCCTGGCCGGGGTGCAAAAAGTGATTTTTGCGGTGTATGACAAAACGGAAGAGCTACGCATGCGCGCACAGATTGATGAATTTGAAATCGCCACCAAAGCTGCCGGTCATGACTGGAAATTGATCGATATCACCGATGCTTTTCCCCAGTGGATGGCTCAACAGGAATATCGGGAGGGTTATTTTGAATACCCGGAAGACCTGCAGGATCGACTCAGCGAATTCACCCAGCATGTAGTAGAGCAGATCAACACACAGTTTAATGATGCAAACGAAAATACCGTGGTTGCTCTGCAGGGTGTGGCTACGGTATATGGTTTTAGCCATGTATCAGATATCGTTGCACAGGTCGCTAATAACGTAAAAGGGCGCATGCTGGTGTTTTTTCCGGGTGAATATGAAAGCAACAACTATCGCCTGCTGGATGCCCGTCCAGGCTGGAATTATCAGGCGGTACCCATCACCGCCAATAAGGGTCTTTAAAACTAGCAAGAAGTAAACTAACGGAGAAAAAAGTGTTAAACCAGGAAATCTATGCAAAAGATCCTCTCGCTAATAAATTAGCCAATAACGGTGTAGCAGAAGTAAAGGATGACACCTCGGAGCAGGCGCTCAATACCCTGCGTTACGAACTGGAAACCTTTGTTTGCGATGGAGAATACGAGAAAGGTCTGGATAAGGTACTCAGTACCTTTTTAACCAATGTATCTAATGGCAGTGAACAGCCCGGTGTGTGGATTAGCGGATTTTACGGCTCAGGTAAATCCCATCTGGCTAAAATGCTGCGTTCACTCTGGGTCGATTTTGATTTTAATAATGGCACTACAGCACGTGGCATCACCAGCCTGCCCAGGGAGATTAGCGATCATTTCAAAGAACTCAGTATTGAAAGTTTGCGCCATGGTGGATTGCACGCGGCATCCGGTACACTGGGCCAGGGCGCCAGTGACTGGGTACGCACGGCGTTACTCAGTATTGTTTTTAAATCAGCAGGTTTACCCGAGCTTTACCACCTGGCTCGATTTGTCATCTGGTTAAAGCAACAGGGTATAGAGCAGCAGGTAAAACAACAGGTAGAAGCCGCAGGTAAAGACTGGCTGATCGAATTAAATGCATTGTTTATGTCGCCCGTCATCGCAAAAGCACTGCTACAGGCAAAGCCCGAGCTTGCGAGTGATGAAAAGGAACTGCGTGAAGTGTTACGTGCAGAATACAAACGGGTCGATGATGTTTCGAATGATCAGATGGTCACAGCGATTAAAGAGGCTTTATCGGTGGACGGAAAGTTCCCGCTGACACTCATTGTACTGGATGAAGTGCAGCAATACATTGGGGTTAATACCGATAGAGTTTACTAGGTACAGGAGGCAGTAGAAACCTGCTGTAAACATTTCAAGGGAGAATTATTGTTTGTGGCTACCGGTCAAAATGCTCTTTCAGGTACTCCAAGTCTTAGTAAGTTGATGGGCCGGTTCCAGGTGCCGGTTCAACTGTCTGATACCGATGTCGAGTCGGTCATCCGCAAGATTATTCTACAGAAAAAATCGTCGGCTGTCGGGCAGCTTGAAACCATACTGAAAGATAACCTGGGTGAAATCTCACGCCACTTGCGCGGTACAAAAGTTGAGTACACCCAAACCGATGAAGCCAAGATGACGGCTGATTACCCCATCCTGCCGGTGCGCCGGCGCTTCTGGGAAAAGGTACTGCGCATCGTCGATACCACAGGCACCGTGTCACAATTGCGCAACCAGCTAAAAGTGGTACACGAAGCCACTAAGGTCACTGCCGATAAAACCCTCGGCCACGTCGTCACAGGTGATTTCATCTATGGTCAGATTGCACCTAACTTATTGCAAACCGGTGTTATCTCAAAAGATGTCTACGAAACCATTGCTCGCTTAGGCGCAGGCAATGTAGATGAACAGCTGCAATCACAGATACTGGCGCTGGTATTTCTGATTGGCAAATTACCCGCCGAAACGCTCGATAACAGCGGCATCAAAGCCACCGAAAATAGTTTAGCCGATTTACTGGTGGAAGATTTAAGCCAGGGTTCTACAGAGCTGCGTAAAAGAGTGCCAAAGCAGTTAGAAGCGCTGAAAAAAGCCGGTTCTGTAATGGCGCTGAATACCGGTGGCGAAACCGAGTACCGCCTGCAAACACAGGAAAGCAGCCAGTGGTATGACACCTATCGCCAGCAGGAAGCCGATATAGCCGGAAACCCCCAGCGTATAGAAACCGAGCGCGATGACCTGCTCACCAAACGCACTCGTCAGGCGGCCACCGAATTACGCCTGGCGCAGGGCCTGAGTAAAGAACCGCGCAAACTTACGCTCTGTTTCGATCCTGAATTACCACGCGATGCCAATAAACAATTGTATGCCTGGGTGCAGCATGGCTGGCAGGCCGATGAGAAATCGGTGATCGCGGATGCACGTTCGGCCGATCCAAAAAACGGCACGCTGTATGTCTTTATCCCGGCACGCAATCGCAGTGATCTAAATCAGGCCATTACTACGCAGAAAGCCGCCGCCGCAACACTGGATATTCGGGGCATTCCAGGCTCACCCGAGGGTAAAGATGCCAGAATGGCGATGGAAACCCGTTTGAACGAAGCCGTTAAGCAGCGCGACCGCCTGTTAGAAGAAGTGTATGAAGGCGTCAGGGTCTTTATCTCCGGTGGTAGCGAGATCGAAGGTAATAAACTCAAAGACAAGTTGGAAGCCGGGGCTAAAGATGCGCTCGAACGCCTGTATAAACAGTTTGATATTGCCGACCATGCAAACTGGGGCAAGGTGGTCGAAAACGCCCGTAAAGCCGGTGGGGAAACCGCATTAAACGCCATCAAGTTTAACGAAGAACCCGCGAAGCATCCTGTTTGTGCGCAGATCTTGCGCTACATCGGTTCCGGTAAAAAGGGCCATGAAATCCGCGAGCAGTTTCAGGACGCTCCCTACGGCTGGCCACAGGACGCCATCGAAGGTGCGATCTATGTGCTGCTGGCCAGCGGTGCATTAAAAGCTAAAAATGCAGCGCATCAGGCGGTCGATGCCAGAAGCCTGGAGCGAAAACACATTACCCAGGCGGGTTTCGAGGTCGAAAATGTCACCATCAGTACCACACAAAAAATTGCGATACGCAAACTGCTGACTGAAACGGTCGGCTGTAATCCTGGTGATGAAGAAAGTAAAACCGCTGAGTTCCTGCAATTTGCCCGTGAGTTGGCTGGCCGAGCCGGTGGGGCAGCCCCTCAACCCTTTAAACCAGATACCTCACTCATCGATGAAATCGCGGGCGAGGCAGGCAATAGCCGGCTGGTCAAACTGTATGATTATAAAGATGAGCTGTTGCAGTCCGTTAGACAATGGCAGACTCAGGAAGCAGAAATAAACCAACGTCTGCCACACTGGAATGACCTGAAAACCCTTTCAGGGCTGAGTCGTGGCTTGAGCTTTCATAATGGCCTGCAGCAGGAAGTAGAAGCCATCGAACATGGCCGACGCCTACTCGATAACCCCGACCCCTGCGATAACCTGATCAAAGATACCACCGATAACCTGCGTGCAGCCATAAAGCATCATTTTGAAGACTACAAAAATGTGTATGCTCAGGCCCTACAGAATATCGAAAGCGACAGCAACTGGATCAAGTTCGAACCTGCACAACAACTCGCTCTGTTGACTAAACGCGGTATTAAAATACCCGAACAACCTGCATTAAATAGCACCGATGAAGTGATCGAGTCGTTAGAGGAGTGTTCACTGGAACAGTGGAGTGATCGTAGTCAGGCGCTACCGAGTAAATTCGAAGCCGCCCGTGGAGAAGCCGCCCAACTGCTAATGCCCAAAGCAGTTCGTGCAAATTTGCCCAGACGCACCCTCGAAACCGAAGCAGATATCCAGCAATGGCTAACCGATGCCGAACAAGAGTTAAAACAAAAGCTAAGCCAGGGGCCGGTGATTGTATAACGCCCAATAAAAAACAATAAATAATAAGGAGATACAGCATGATCGAAAAATCAGTAGAAGAATTAAATTTTGTACACTCGGACAATCCTATGCCAACAGTTGAAGTGGATATCGATAGTATTCCAGAACAATTCTACGGCTACCCTGATCTGATTACACAGGGGATTAAGTCATTTGTCGAAAGTTCCCCCAAATGCAAAGCGACTTTATACATATACCAGGGCAATAGTGTAAATTTCCATACCCAGACATATTCTGCATTTATTGGCATTGTGGGTAATAAAAAAGATGAGTTGCTCGAGTTAATATTGAAATCCTTCCAGAAGGTATCGGGTATACAGGCGAGATACAGCGATTACATAACTGAATCAATGGGAATGATGCAGTTTCATATCGAAGGCGGAAAAGTTTGGAGACCGTCTGATGCGATGACCTGGGAAACAAATGACGAACACAATGATGAAAGTGACATTGAAAGTGAAGAAGCCGTTGAAGAGAATGATGGAAAAAGAAATTCAACACCTTTACGTTATAGAGCCGCAAGATCAGATACCACGATAGGTGTCATTAAAAATAAAATAGAAACTACTTTCGGGTTACCCGAAGGCTCTGTGTCTCTGTGTGGTCCGGATGGAAAATCCCTACGCAGTGATGCCAGAATAAGTACATTACGGGAACGGTGGGAATAGCGGCGTATTGCAAGTAAAACCCTTTGATACGGGCTGTAAAGTGGCGTATTTGAAAGTGATAAAAACAACTAATTTGGAATTAGAATGATAACAGCACTTGCCAGAGAACTCCGTAGCCAGCTCGAAAAAACAGTCATCAAGGCGCGCGACATCGCTGAACTGGCGGCGCGTGAAGAGCTACAGCGACTTGCAGTGGGCGATAAAAAATCGCCTGATTATCTGAGCGAAGAACAACGCAACCTGCGCAGAAGCCTGCGCGCCCACGGCCGGCAGTTGGGTGATTATCGAAAAACGGAAGGAGCAAAAAACGCGGGAGAGCAGGGCATCGAGCACCTGGTCACCGAAGTCGCCTACGAACACTGGCACCGCATGTTGTTCGCCCGTTTCCTGGCCGAAAATAACCTGCTGATGTACAAAGACGGCGTAACCGCCCTCGCCATACAGGACTGTTTTGACCTGGCAGAAGAAGAAACCGGCGACAGCTCTAACGGCTGGAACTATGCCGCGAACTATGCGGCCAGAATGCTGCCGCAAATCTTCCGCATCGATTCCCCAGTGTTTGCCATCAATCTGGCCCCTAATCACCAGAAACAGTTAGAGCAGTTGCTCTCAAATCTGGCACAGGAAACCTTTCAGGCATCCGATTCCCTCGGTTGGGTGTATCAATTCTGGCAAGCCAAACGCAAAGAACAGATCAATAAATCCGAAGTCAAGATCGGTGCGGATGAACTGCCCGCCGTTACCCAGCTGTTTACTGAGCCTTATATGGTCAGTTTTCTTCTTGAAAATAGCCTTGGTGCTTGGTGGAAGTCTAAGAATAAGAAAGTTTTAGATTATTTGACATTTGATTATCTTCGATTGAATGACGATAAGAATCCAGCAGCAGGAAAATTCCAGTCGTGGCCAGATACTTTGGAGAATTTCAGGTTATTAGACCCTAGCTGTGGATCTGGTCATTTTTTAGTTGCCGCATTCCACATGTTAGTTCCCATGCGTATGGAATTGGAAAGTATGGATTCTCTCACAGCTATAGATTCTGTAATTAAGGATAACCTACATGGCTTAGAGTTAGATCAACGTTGTATTGAAATTGCGGTATTTTCGTTAGCGTTATCAGCTTGGACATTTCCTGGTGCCGGTGGCTATAGATCATTGCCGGATTTTAATCTTGCATGTAGTGGACAAAGCATAAACGGCAAGAAAACAGAATGGCAGGCTCTTTCAAATAATGACATTGACCTATCAAATGCACTTGAGAGACTATACGAACTTTATAAGGACTCACCTACTCTTGGCAGCCTTATTAATCCACAGAGAATTTTAAAAACCGATCTTTTTAATGAAGATTGGGATGTCATTTCTCCACTTCTAAATCAAATATTAGATTCCGATAATGTCGAAGAGTCAGAACTTGGAGTATCTGCACAGGGGATACGAAAAGCAAGTGAGATTCTAACTAAAAAATACCATTTAGTTGTCACAAATGTGCCCTATCTCGGAAGGGGAAGACAAAATGAAACGCTAAAAATTTTCTCTGATTTAAATTTTCCATTAGCTAAGGCTGATCTCGCAACAACATTTGCTAGTCGATGTATTGAGTTTTGTGATGCTGGAGGAACGGTCGCATTAGTCACCCCTCAGAATTGGTTGCATATTGGACCGTACCGTCACTATCGGCATGATTATCTTACTAATTATTCTTGGAACTTGATCGCACAACTAGGATCGAGAGCATTTGAAACAATTACTGGAGAGATTGTTAATGTCAACTTAACTATTATCACAAAAGCGCTACCTAATAATGAAGATGAATTTTTTGGAATAGATGTTTCTACCCTACCCAATGCTGAAGTTAAGTCAAATTCATTGATGTTATTTGAATTAGTTTGGTGTAATCAAAAAGACCAGTTAGAAAATCCAGACTTTCGAATTTCATTGGAAAAACGTTCTAATTTGCCGTTACTAAACGGATATGCAAATTCTTACAAGGGTCTTGCTACTGGTGATATTAATATGTTCATTGGCTTGTTTTGGGAGTTGGGATTAACGAGTAATATCTGGAATTATTTCCAAGGAAGTGTTGATAAATCAATTATTTATGGTGGCAGAAGTCAGATAGTACGATGGGAGAATGGGCATGGTGAACTTTTTGAGTTTGTTGCTGAAAAGCTTGGCAAAAATGGTGTTGGTGCTTGGTTAAGAGGTGGAGAGGCTTGGAATAAAAAGGGAGTTGCCATAAGTCAGATGAGCGGTCTAACTTGCAGTATTTATTCAGGAGATATCTTTGATGAGAATACAGCAATTCTTATACCTAATGCAGAAAGCGATCTATTATCAATATTTTCATACTGTAACTCTGAGGAGTATAGGCAAGCTGTTAATTCGATTGATAGTAGTTCACTCAAAATTCCAAATCTAACCTTGATTAAAGTGCCCTTTGAAACCGAACGTTGGCTAAACTTTTCTGAAGAACACTTTCTTTTTTCTCTTCCTAGTCAATTTTCAAACGATCCTACACAATGGATTTTTCACGGCCACCCATGTGGCTCCGTAATCTGGGACGAGGAAAAAAAATGGACAGCCAAAGGCCCATTGCGTGTTGAAGACACAACCTTACAGGTTGCTGTAGCTCGCCTGCTAGGCTACCAATGGCCAACCGAATCAGATTCGGCTATGGAACTGGCCGATGAACAGCGCGAATGGGTAGAACAATGCAAGACACTGTCCGGTTATGTCGATGACGACGGCATCGTCTGCCTGTCCGCTGTGCGTGGCGAAAAACCTGCCCATGAACGACTGGAAGAACTGTTACAGGCAGCTTATGGCACTGCCTGGTCAACCCATGTGCGTAACCAGTTACTGGAACAGGTTAGCTGTAAAAACAAAAGCCTGGATCTTTGGTTGCGTGAAAAATTCTTCGAGCAGCATTGTAAACTGTTCCAGCACCGTCCTTTTATCTGGCAACTCTGGGATGGCCTGAAAGATGGATTTTCGGTACTAGTCAACTACCATAAGCTGGACCGGAAAAACCTGGAGCGCCTGATCTACACCTATCTCGATGACTGGATTCGCAGCCAGAAGCTGCAACAGGCGGAAGGCATAGACGGTGCCGCCGAACGCCTCGCCTCCGCCGAAGGGCTAAAGCAACGCCTGGAACTGATCCTTGAAGGTGAAGCACCTTACGATATTTTCGTACGCTGGAAACCACTCGAACAACAGCCGATCGGCTGGGACCCTGACTTGAATGATGGTGTGCGCCTAAACATCCGCCCCTTCATGACCGTCACTGATGTCGCCCAGAAAGGCGCAGGCATACTCCGCGCCAAACCCAACATCAAATGGACCAAAGACCGAGGCAAAGACGTTGTGACTGCCCCCTGGTATAAACTTGGATTGGAATATGGAGGTAGTGAAGGGGATCGTATCAATGATCATCACTTATCACTTGCAGAAAAGTCAGCAGCATCTGGTCAGGGATAAGCATGCGAAATACACTCGATAAAACTCTACGCAGCCAACTGGAAAGAACAGTCGTCAAGGCGCGCGACATCGCCGAACTGGCGGCGCGTGAAGAGCTACAGCGACTCGCAGTGGGCGATAAATCACCGGCAGATTATTTAACCGAACAACAACGCAACCTGCGCAGAAGCCTGCGCGCCCACGGCCGGCAGCTTGGAGATTATCGAAAACCCGAAGGAGCAAAAAACGCTGGTGAGCAGGGCATCGAACACCTGGTCACCGAAGTTGCCTACGAACACTGGCACCGCATGTTGTTCGCCCGTTTCCTCGCCGAAAACAACCTGCTCATGTATAAAGACGGCGTAACCGCCCTCGCGATACAGGATTGTTTTGACCTGGCCGAAGAAGAAACTGGCGACAGTTTTAACGGCTGGCACTATGCCGCGAACTATGCGGCCAGAATGCTACCACAAATCTTCCGTATCGATTCGCCGGTGTTTGCCATTAATCTGGCCCCTAATCACCAGAAACAGTTAGAGCAGTTGCTCTCGAATCTGGCACAGGAAACCTTTCAGGCATCCGATTCCCTCGGTTGGGTGTATCAATTCTGGCAAGCCAAACGTAAAGAACAGATCAATAAATCCGAAGTGAAGATCGGTGCCGATGAATTGTCCGCCGTTACCCAGCTGTTTACCGAACCCTATATGGTCAGCTTTCTGCTGGATAATTCTTTAGGCGCCTGGTGGGTAACCAATCATCCTAAAATTGAATGCCCGATTGAATTAACCTACCTGCGCACGTTGGAAGACGGCACACCTGCGGCGGGGCGCTTCGAAGGCTGGCCAAAACAGATTAAAGATCTGAAAACTCTCGATCCCTGCTGCGGTTCCGGCCATTTTCTGGTCGCTGCATTTTTAATGCTGGTGCCGATGCGTATGGCAGTAGAAGGCCTGCCAGCCCCAGAAGCAGTGGACGCAGTGCTGAGTGATAATATTCATGGCCTGGAACTGGATCAACGCTGTGTAGAGCTGGCGGCCTTCGCTCTGGCCTTAGAAGCCTGGCGCTATCCCGACGCTGGCGGCTATCGTGCATTACCCGAGTTACACATTGCCTGTTCTGGTTTAGGTATCAATACTAAAAAAGAAGAGTGGCTGGCACTAGCAGGAGACAACTCAAAGCTGTATCAAGCGTTAGACTCGTTATACACCCAGTTTAAGAATGCACCCATATTAGGTAGTCTTATCAACCCAGATGTGAGTCTCGGTAAAGAGTCTCTTTTTGAATCAAAGTGGGAAGATGTTGGGCCACTATTAACAAACGCTTTGGCGGGTGAAAGGTCAAGTGAGAAAGATGAGATAGGAGTCGTTGCAAAAGGAATTGCTAAAGCAGCTAACTTGATGGCTGACGAATATCAGCTTGTTATGACAAATGTTCCTTATCTTGGTAGAGAAGGGCATACACAAGAATTAAGAGATTTTGCTGATATGCATTTATCAAAAGCTTCTGGAGATTTGGCGGTATTAATGCTCGAGAGAATCTTTTCCTATGTAGGAAATTCAGGGGATTGCTTCCTTGTTCTTCCGCAGAATTGGTGGGTAGGTCGAACTTATTCTGATTATCGTGAAGATATAATTCGTAAAAGGCGATGGTTATTAGCTGTTGTGCTTGGAGAGGAGGCATGGGAAACATTTGGGAATCGTGGGCCGAACACAGTTCTTGTAGGCATTTCTAGTAGGCCACCTTCTGTTGGTAATAGGTTCTCAGCTATTGACCTTTCAAGTAAGCCGAATAGACCAATTGTTACTCGGAAAGAAAAGACGGTAGGACTTAAAAAAGAAATTCATGATGGTTTGGGAAAAGTATTTTTGGTTTCGCAAGAAGATCAATTAAATAATCCTGATATGAGGATATCATTACACCCTTTAACTACCTCCAAACTCTTAAACCAGTATGTGATCTCAGGAGAAGGTTCTTCTACTGGTGATGCTGACCACTTCCTGAAATACCATTGGGAGGTAAAATGGGGTGGCTCATGGATTGCGTATATTTCTCCAGATGGAAAATCAAGTCCATGGAGCGGGAGAGAGTTGTTAATGCTTTGGGAAGATGGAAGCGGAGAATTGGCGAAAAGCTCTCAAGCAAGAATTCAAAATTTAGATTTATGGAAAAAGAAGGGAATATTAGTAGGAAGAGTTAGAGGCATATCAACAACATTGTTTGATGGTGGCGCCTACTCAAAAGGTGCTGTTCTTATATGCCCAAAAAGAGAGGGAGATCTAGGAAAAATTTATAATTTTTTGAAATCTACGCAATATGAAGACCAGGTTCGAGCTCTGGATCCTCGGGTTTCTGCATCAACTAGTGTACTTACAAAAGTAGGTTTTGATTATGACTTGGCATCTCAATACGAATACCAGGTGCCAATCAAATATTCCCGAAATCTTACCCAATGGATTTTCCATGGTCATCCAGCTCAAAGCGAAGAACCTTTTCACGTTGCGATTGCTCGCTTATTGGGCTACCAGTGGAAAACTGAGTTAGACCCCGATTTGGATCTGGCCAATGAACAACGCGAATGGGTTGAGCAATGCAAGACTCTTTCCAGTTATGTCGATGACGACGGCATCGTCTGCCTGTCCGCTGTGCGTGGTGAAAAGCCGGCCCATGAACGCCTGGAAGAACTGTTACAGGCAGCTTATGGCAGCGAATGGTCTACCAATGTTCGTAATAAGTTACTGGAGCAGGTCGGATGTAAAAACAAAAGCCTGGAGCTGTGGCTGCGTGAAAATTTCTTTGAACAGCATTGTAAACTGTTCCAGCAACGTCCCTTTATCTGGCAACTCTGGGATGGCCTGAAAGATGGATTTTCGGTGCTGGTTAATTACCAAAAACTCGATAAGAAAAATCTGGAACGCTTAATCTATACCTACCTGGACGACTGGATTCGCAGCCAGAAGCTGCAACAGGCTGAAGGCATAGACGGCTCCACCGAACGCCTCGCCGCCGCCGAAGGCTTAAAGCAACGCCTGGAACTGATCCTCGAAGGTGAAGCCCCTTACGATATTTTCGTACGCTGGAAACCACTAGAACAGCAGCCGATCGGCTGGAGCCCTGACTTGAATGATGGTGTGCGCCTAAACATCCGCCCCTTCATGACCGTCACCGATGTCGGCCAGAAAGGCGCAGGCATACTCCGCGCCAAACCCAACATCAAATGGACCAAAGATCGCGGCAAAGACGTTGAGTCTGCCCCCTGGTATGACACCTTTAACGGGGATCGTATAAATGAACACCACCTGACATTGGCCGAAAAAAATCTAACGCGAGAGAACTAAAATGACTGGCTTCTACAAAGGAATGCGATGGCTGAAGTGTGACTTACAGGTACAAACTCCTGAAGATGAAAGGCATTGGCAAGATGATGATCTCAAATTGCTAAACCCACGAAGACCGAAAAATAATGGTCAACCGGATGAAGGCGATATTCAGGAAAAAGCACGCATATTTTTACGTCGCTGTCATGCGCTTGGACTAGATCTAATCGGGGTAACAGATCATAATTTTTCAGCACGAACTGATCCCAGGGATTGGTTTGTTGTTCATCTGGCCGAACAGAATAAAACAGTAGCTAAAGAATTTGATCGCCAGCCATTAGTTATAATGCCAGGATTTGAAGTAGATATTGGATACCATGTTCTTTGTCTGTTCAACTCAGCAAAGAAGCAAAAACACTTTGAAGAATGTAATCGAATTCTTACGAAATTAGGTTTGGCTGAAAATGCCCGTTTCGATCAGACTGGCCCCAAACAACTCAGGCATAATGATCAGCGTATCTCTCTCAAAAAGCTGATTGAGATTGTCCAAGGGGAGCATGGTGGAATCGTAATAGCAGCGCATGCTGATCAGAAAAGTGGTCTGTTTTCTGAAGCATCCAATAAGGATGATTATGCCAATCATGAACTCTATTGTGTGGAATTGACTCAAAATCCTCCGGCACAAAAGCACCAAGATATCCTTTCGGCCAAAAATATTGCCTGGAGGAGAAACTATTCACACCCCGCCTGGATTATGTCTTCTGATGCAAAATCAATTCGCACTGATGAAGATGGTAAGCCAAAAGCAAATAGCCTTGGATACCGATATACATGGATTAAGATGTCTGAACCATCCGTAGAGTCTCTTCGTCAGGCATTTCTCGATCATGATTCTCGGATACGTTTACCACTTGATATATCAACAGATAAGCCACCAGGCGACCTAATTAAACAGTCCGTGATCCGTTCCATATCAATTAAGGATGCTGTATTCCTTGCGGATCAAGATGCACAGTTTTCTCCTAACATGAATTGTGTTATCGGTGGTCGGGGTAGTGGTAAATCTACGTTGCTTGAGTATCTTCGCGTGATGCTGAGGAAAGATAAGAATAAAGATATTGATGAGGGAACGCTGGAACGAATCAAGCGTGTAAAAAATACTTTGAATAATCAGGGAGCTGCTACGACACTTGAAGTCTGCTGGGTAAGTGCTGATGGTGTTGAAGATAGAATAGTCTGGGAAGCTGGGCGACCAGTTGTTAAAGATCTGGATTTGGAAGATCCGGACACTTATTTTGAAAACCTTCAAGTGAGTTTCTATAGTCAGCAACAGCTTAATCGGTTAACCGACTCTAGAACCGATGAACGTGGTGTCCGCCAGGCTGAGCGACTTTTGGAGTTAGTGGATGGTTTTGCCAAGGATGAGTTGGATGACCTGGAACAGCAAGGAGATGCGATCAAACGTCAAATTAATCATGCCTTTTCGATCCAGCGAGCCATAGCTGAACAAGAGACGATTTTAAAGAGACTAAAACAAGAACGACAGGAACTCGAGCGCCAGTGGAAAGCGCAAAGCGACATTCAGGGGCCTGCCCAAAGGCATCAGGCACTTAAGGGAGAATCTCGTTATCTTCAACGGGTCAAAGGTGTAAAGGGGCAGCAGTTTTCTGATGTCGCAGATTTGGCTGGTGAAGTTGCAAACTCTCATGTTCCATTTTCCGTAGAACAAGCGCCACATGGTGAGTGGTTTGCTGAAATCGATGCGAAAGTAAAAACAGCAAAAGACGAGCTAGCTGCGGAAATTCGTAAAGTCACGGACACATTTAACCAAACCATCTCTGGATTGATTGATGATAATCCTGGCTGGGCTTTGATCAAAAATGAGCTTGAACAAGCTGATGATGAATTTGAAAAAGCATGTGCCGATAAAGGACTGAGCCTGGATGATGTGGGGCATCTCCAGGAAGTCAATCAAGCACGAAGCCGAAAAGATGAAGAAATTGAGGGCGTTGACCTAGCTATAGGAAAACTCAGTGAATCTGCTGGTAATCCAGAAATTTTAATCGCTGACCTTCAAGAGGTATGGCGTCAGCAATTTGCAAAGCGAGGTGAAGCGGTAATAAAAGCTAACGATCTTGCTGTTCTCGATGGTGAGGTGCATCGCTTTATTGAGGTGTCTGCTGCTTACCAACAGGACTCAAAAACATTCAGTCAACACTGGCTTATTTTCGGCCCCGATGACAAGCGGACTCGACTTGGAAGAGGTTGGGATGAAATCGGTGATAAGTTGTATAAAAAGTTCTCAGATTATGATGGCGATTCACCTTCACCTTGGCAGTATCTAAAAGATAGGCTTGATTCTGATACACAGTCAGCAGGGATGGAGTTTACTGATTTATTTAGTGAGTTATATCAGCATATAAATGCTAATGGCGAAAAATGGGAAAAACTGCAGATTTCAAGAGTAGAAGATGCTGTCGATATGAAGCTTTTTCGGCCGGATGGTACGGTTGCCGGTAGTATCGCTAAGGGTAGTTTATCTGATGGGCAGCGTAATACGGCAGCACTGGCATTGTTATTGGCACAAGATGGTGGCCCCTTGGTAATAGATCAACCAGAAGATGAGCTGGATTCTAACTTTGTGTTTCGCGAACTCATACCAATGCTTCGAAAAGTGAAGAATAAGCGCCAGCTTATTATGGCTACCCATAATGCCAACCTGCCGGTAAATGGTGACGCTGAACTTGTTTATGCCTTTGAAGCAAAAAATGGCAGAGGAGAAGTGCTCGCGCAAGGTGGGCTAGACCAAGGTGATGCTACCAAAGCGGTGCTTGATATCATGGAAGGTACAGAAGAAGCTTTCCGCCGTAGGCGAGAAAAATACCATTTTTGATTGTGGCAATGTTTATTTCCTTAGTCGTATTGGAATTAGCATAATAATAAATATTAAGGAGAATACAGTATATGGCAAAAAAAATTAGTGGCGCAGAGTATCAACTGGCAAAAATATTCAGTTCAGAATTTGATTATGTAATTCCTTCCTATCAGCGTCCCTATGCCTGGACTGTTGATCAAACATCGGAATTGTTTGACGATCTGTATGATTTCTATCGTACCGAGCTGGATGAGGAATATTTTCTTGGAAGTATTGTGCTGATTAAAGAAGAAGGTATTCCATACTCTCAAGTTATCGATGGTCAGCAGCGTTTGACTACACTGACAATTTTACTGGCGGCAATGACACACCTTTTTTCCGATGAGATGAAATCGGATTTTAACAACTATATCCGTGAACCTGGCCGGGTATCGCAGGGGTTGAAGCCAAAACCAAGGCTTGCCCTGCGAGACTTAGATAGGGATTTTTTTGCTAAATATGTACAGGGTTTATTATTTGATGAATTGTTTGCTTTTGACAGTACATCATTAGGTAACGAATCACAGAGAAATATTCAGACGAACAGTCGCTACCTCCTTGAAAAACTTAAGGAAGTGTTTGACGGTGATAACAGTAAATTGGTTGATTTCGGTATATTTGTGGTACAGCGTTGCTCCCTGGTTGCCGTATCAACTTCTACCCAACATTCAGCATTTCGCATTTTTTCAGTCATGAATAGCCGTGGGTTAGATTTACAGCCTACTGATATTCTGAAAGCTGAAGTTATTGGCCAGTTAGGTAAAGACAAACAAGCTGAATACAACGAGCGCTGGGAAGACATGGAAGTTGAATTAGGCAGAAGTGGATTCAACGACCTTTTCTCTTATGTGCGAATGATTTATGCCAAAGAGAAAGCCAAGCGTGCACTTTTAGAGGAGTTTAAATCTCAAGTTATTTCAAAAATCAGCACTCCAGTAGCTCTTATAGAAGACGTTCTTGAACCCTATGCCGATGCGTTGGCCATTGTAAAACATGCTAATTACGAAGCATCTTCTAATGCGCAGGATGTGAACAGCTATTTAAAGTGGCTTAATCGAATTGATAACTCTGACTGGATTCCGCCTGCGATTTTATTCCTCGCCAAACATAAGCAGGAGCCTGATTATGTTTTGTGGTTTTTCCATCGGTTGGAGCGTCTGGCTGCTTGTATGCATGTGTGTGCTCGTAACATAAATGAGCGTATAGAGAGGTATTCCAGGCTGATAAATGGACTTGATAAGCCACATTCTATGAAGTCACCAGTGGCTGAGGTTGAGCTAAGTGATGCAGAAAAAATGGCAATGTTCCAAGCATTGAATGGAAGTGTGTATGAGTTAACTGCTAGGAGAAGAAACTACATTATATTACGGCTGGATGCTTTTATGTCAGATGGCGCTGCTGTGTATGACCCTTCTGTTTTGACCATAGAGCATGTTTTACCTCAGACGGTTAATTCAGAAAGTGAATGGTCGAAAATTTGGCCTATTGAAGAACAACGGCTTGTATGGACGCACCGTATTGCTAATTTGGTGCCTCTTAATTTTAGACGCAACGTTAGTGCCTCTAATTATGATTTTGAACGCAAAAAAATAGCTTATTTTGGGGGTAAGAAACAGGTTTCATCCTATGTGCTTACAACCCAGGTATTAAATACACCTGCATGGACCGTAGAGTATGTAGAGAAACGTCGGCTAGAGCTGATGAGCGTGTTTGCCGATAAGTGGAATCTGACTATATAGAACCAGATCCCATATTAGCAGAGTACTAACAAAGTATTGCACGATAACTTATCAAATGTTATTGTGCAAAAAATTGTTATCGAGGGCTACGTGGATCAATTGCAGAAGCATTTAGAGCACTACCTGTCTGAAGTGACGGGGCTGAAGGTTATGGCTAATCTTCAGAATAGCGCAGACTTACCCTATTTTTTTACCAGGCTCTATACACTGTATCAGCTGGACATCGGTAGCACCTCATTCACTGCTGTTTTTCTTAAGCAGGAAGATGAATTTAAACCCGCTCAATTTATTAAACACCTGCAGCAGGTTCAATGGGTTGAAATGGATGAACTCTGCGTGGTGGCGCAATCCCTGCCGACTTATGTACGTAAGCGCCTGATTGAAAAAGGCATTCCTTTTGTCATACCTAATGTTCAAATGTACCTGCCCGCGATGGGCATGGAGTGGAGAGCCAGGGCTGGACGGAAAAAACCAGTTACGGTTGAGCGCTTTAGCCCGGCAACACAGGTCGTATTGATTTACTGGTTGCTCGGGAGAATTGAGGGTTCGGTGACGCCGTTAGAGCTATCGAAGCAACTCTGGTATAGCACAATGACGATGAGTCGAGCGCTAAATGAACTGGAATCGTCAAAAATTGCCAGAGTGGAGCGAGTGGGTCGTGAACGTTTTGTTACCTTTTCAGAAAATCGTAAAGTAACCTGGCAGGAAGTGTATCCGCGTCTGCGTACACCCGTTATTCAGCTTGTACGTGTTACCAGGCATGCGCTATCTGCAGAGAACGTTTTACCGGCTGGTCTCACCGCGCTATCTTACCGCTCCATGTTGAGTGAGCCTGCTTACCCTGAATATGCGCTTAGCCGCGATGCCTGGAAGGCTATGGAAAAAGCGGGGATAGAAAAGATCCCGTTGGAAGAGGAGGGGACCTGCGTGTTACAGGTTTGGTGCTATGACCCCAAAATTTTAGCAGTGGATGGCCAGGTTGATCCTTTTTCTCTGTTTCTTAGTCTGCAGGATGAAAACGATGAGCGTATTGAAATGGCACTGGATGAAATGATGGCGCCGTATCTATGATCAGAGGCCTGGATAAATTTAGAGCGCATTTTGCGGATTTTACTCACTGCTATGTATTGATTGGAGGTGCCGCTTCTGATTTGGTCATGAATGATGTCGGAGTTGAGTTTCGTGCCACCAAAGATCTGGACATTGTGCTGTGTATCGAAGCGATGGATACAGCCTTTGCCGAGGCATTCTGGAGCTTTGTAAAAGCGGGTGGTTACAAGCACCAGCAGCGCAGCACAGACAGGAAGATTTTTTATCGATTCCATGAGCCGGAGGATAAGCATTATCCGGTTATGCTGGAGTTATTCTCCCGAACCCCGGATATGATGGTATTAGGAGATGATAGTCATTTAACCCCCATACCTGTTGCAGAAGATGTGTCTAGTCTGTCTGCCATTTTACTGAATAAGGATTACTACCACTTTATCCATCAACACAAACTGGAAATCGATAATGTAGCAGTCGTCACCCCCGCCTGTTTAATTCCATTGAAGGCAAAGGCCTGGCTGGATTTGAGTATGCGCAGAGAGGCTGGCGAGAAGGTCGATTCCAGGGTTATAAAAAAACATAAAAACGATATTTTTCGATTATTTCAGGTGATCGCTCCAGACTTAAGGGTTGATCTACCCGCTGCCGTTTCACAAGACATGCAGCAGTTTCTGGATGAGATTTCAGAAGATGCAGATTTGTCATTAAAAGATTTTGGCTTAGCAGGGTTGGGAGTGCGGGATGTTGTCGAAGCACTCAGACTGAACTATCGACTTCAGGGAAAAGGGACATAGAGCAATAATGAGTGAAGTAAAAACAGTACAGCGTGCCCTTATTCAGGCAATTCGGCAGTCGAGTGCTTTCAATCCGAATACCCAGCTTGCACCGGCCTGCATACTATGGACGGATAAGGAGCGACAGTGGGAAGCGGTCATTCCTGCATTACAGCAGGCTCTACCCGAGCTTTTCGTTTTAGGAAACTATGCTCCCGAAACCCGAACAGGCCCTGCGATCTGGCTGAAATGCGTGGTAGCGAGTACGCTAGAATCGGTGCAAGTACCAGACAATCTTACGCCGATTATTTATATGCCGGGCATTTCCAGAACTGAACTTAGGGCCATTGAACATTGCTCTGATGCCATCAAGCCATTAGCCGAGCTGCAATATCGGGGTCTCATATGGAGTCAGCATAATGGCAAGGACTGGACGGCCAACGCCTATTTAACCTCTGCAACCGGCGGTTTGGGACTGGATGTTGCGAAAGATAAAGCCACACAAGTCGCCTTATTAATGGCGTTACCTGAACTGTTGAATAGTAATTCGCATTCTTTGGAGAATAAACGGTTAGAGGCGAGTGATTTTAACCAGTTAATCATAAGCGATCCCATTCGTGATTTACTGACCTGGATGAATTCACCCAAAGATATCGCTGGCAGCTGGAACGGCGGTCGTTGGCAGGCCTTGTGTAATGAAGCCCGCAGTCAATTTGGTCTGGATATTGAAAAGGATGGTGAGTTTGCAGCGGCAGAGAAGTTATGTGCCAGCAAAGGTGCCTGGGTAAATGTCTGGCAGAGATACTGTGATAGTCCGGATCTATATCCAGCACTGATTACGCTGCTGGAACGTGTCCCCTTGCCGGATTTGTTTTCCGATCCCGCTACCTATCCGCAAGGCAATGCACAGGACGAAGATACCTTATTTATTGCATTAAAAGCATTGAAAAATGAAGGCTCGAGTTCGGCTCGTGAAGAAATTTTGACCCTGGATAAAACGCATGGAGCACGACGCAATAGCCTGTGGGCGAAACTTGGAAAAGCGCCATGGGCAAAACTGTTAAAGCCTTTGGCGCAGGTGGCTGAGCGTACTAAAAATGGACCAGGCGGCTTGACCCCACAGGAGTTAGGTGAGCGATACAGTACTGATGGTTGGTTAACGGATGCAGCTGCGATCCAGGCTATAGCCTTATGTGACAATAAGCAGCAGCTGAATGTTATCGAAGACGTTCTGGCCACGATCTATACCCCCTGGCTTGCCGATCTGAATGAAAGGTTTCAAAAGCAGGTGCGCGAAAAAGGCTATCCAGGGTGCCATGATGACAGTGTTGCGGAATCAGTAGCCGCGTACAAAGCCAGCGGTGAGGTGGTCTTTTTTGTCGATGGTCTGAGGCTCGATGTAGCACATCAGCTAATCGCCTTATTCAATGATAAAGGTCTTAAACCTGTATTGAGTACGCAATGGTCTGCATTGCCTTCGGTAACGGCTACCGCGAAGGCGGCAGTGAGTCCAATTTATGCCCTGTTAACCGGCCTGGATAGTGATAAAGATTTTGAACCCAGTGTCATCGATAATGGCTCTTTGACTCATGAGCGCTTTAAAAAGCAGCTAGGTTTGTTGGGCTGGCAAACTTTAGCCGATAACGAAACGGGTGATTCAACGGGCAAAGCCTGGGTCGTCTGTGGTGATATCGATAAGGAAGGCCATAAGAGTGAGTTAAAACTGCCTCGCCGGATACCCATGATTTTAGACAGTATCGTCGAACGTGTGATTGAACTGCAGCAAGCGGGCTGGCAGAAAATTAGAATAGTGACCGATCATGGCTGGTTATTGGTGCCAGGTAAAATGCCAAAATCCATGCTACCAGGCCAGGCCTCCGAGAGTCGTTGGGGGCGTTGTGCACAATTAAAGCAAAATGTTCACATCGATGGATTAACCCTCGGCTGGCACTGGAACCCGAATATTCCTATTCATTACCCACACGGTATCCATTCGTTTATTGCGGGTAGAACCTATGGGCACGGTGGAGTGAGTTTGCAGGAATGTCTGGTGCCAGTAATTAGCATAGAAGGGGAAGTAAAAACCTTAGCGCAAGCCTCTATTACTTCAGTGAAGTGGATTGGGTTAAATTGCAAAGTTGAAGTCAGTAGTGAAGCAAAAAACATCTTTACCGACTTGCGCACTAAATTAGCGGATAGCGATTCATCTTTGGTGAATGCCAAAGAATTAAAGGCTGGAAAGGCGAGCTTGATGGTATTAGATGATGATAATGAAGGCGTGTCGGCGATTGTGGTTGTGTACGATGCTGAGGGTAATGTGCTGGCTAAACAGGCTACAACCATTGGAGGTGATGAATAATGGAACTTGATCAGTTAGATAAAAAGTCGGCAGAGAGTTTTGAAGGGTATGTCGTCAGGAAAGACCTGGTACGAACTTTTAGTCAGCAGTTTCCAGTACCAACGTATGTGGTTGAATTCTTGCTGGGCCGCTATTGCGCAACTACCGATGAAAACGAAATTAAAGAAGGTCTGGAAATTGTTCAGCGCCAGCTTTCCTCTCGTACCGTAAAGGCCGGGGAAGAAGAACTGTTCAAGGCCAAAGCCTATAAGGAGGGCAGTGTAAAGTTAATCGATATGGTCAGTGTCCGTTTTAGTGCAAAAGATAATGGATACCTGGTCACACTGCCAAGCCTTCGCCTGAACAATGTGCGTATTGCCGATAAAATAGTGGATGAAAATGACCGCCTGTTAACCGGCGGATTTTACGCTGAGATCACCCTGGAATACGACAAATTTATCGCTGAAGAAAAATCAGGGAATCCATTCGGCGTATTTGCACTACGGCCTATTCAGTTATCCAAGCGCGATGTTCTCGATGTTTTAGCATCGGCCAGAGAACAGTTCAGTACAGAGGAATGGATTAACTTACTGCTGCGTTCCATAGGACTGGAACCTGACAGCCTGGATAAATCGGCAAAAAACGCCATGCTGCTAAGGATGGTGCCTTTTGTAGAGCGCAACTACAACATGGTTGAGTTAGGACCAAGAGGCACTGGTAAGAGTCATTTATACCAGCAGGTATCGCCCTATGCGCATTTGATATCCGGTGGCAAGGCCACTGTCGCCAAAATGTTTGTGAACAATGCAAATGGTCAGCGCGGCCTGGTTTGTCAGTATGACGTGGTTTGTTTTGATGAGGTGAGCGGCATTTCTTTTGACTCTAAAGACGGCGTCAACATTATGAAAGGCTATATGGAGTCCGGGGAATTTAGTCGCGGCAAAGAGAGTATTCGTGGCGATGGCTCGCTGGTCTTTGTCGGCAACTTCGAAGTCGATGTTGAGCATCAGCAAAGAATAGGCCATCTCTTCGGGCCGTTGCCGGAAGAGATGCGAAACGATACCGCGTGGATGGATCGTATACATTCCTATCTACCAGGCTGGAATGTACCAAAAATGAATAAGTCTTTTTTAACCGACCATTTTGGACTGGTGAGTGATTTCTTATCGGAATGCTTTAGTCACTTAAGGAATCAGAGTCGTATTAGCAGTTTGCAGAGTCGAGTTTATTTTGGAGGCGCGCTCAGTGGTCGCGATACCAATGCGGTTAATAAAACAGTATCTGGGCTTTTAAAGCTGTTATACCCCAGCATGGATTCGGTGGTTTCCGATGAGGATCTTGAATGGGCTGTTCGCCAGGCACTTGAAGTGCGCCGGAGGGTTAAAGAACAACAGAAACGTATCGGCTCAGCTGAATTCAGGAATACGCATTTCAGTTATATTCTGGGCGATGAAGGCGTCGAGCAGTTTGTATCCACGCCGGAGCTTCGAGCGGATAATTCGATTGGAAGTGATCCGTTAGAGCCTGGACAGATATGGGCTATTAGTGAAGGAGGTACGGATGCTGATGATAATGCCGGGCTTTACCGGATTGAAGTCAACGATGGACCTGGTAGCGGCGTAAAAATTCTGAATAACCCGAGCCCTGCTGCCTTTAGGGAATCAGTACGCTTTGCGGAACAGAATCTTTATTCAAGATCTGCCCAGTTAGTCGGAGATAGAGACCCGCGCGCACATGAATTTACGATTCAGCTAAGGGCGTTTGATGCTTCCAGGAAAGGTGCAAAACTGGGCATCCCGGCATTAGTCGCTATCTGTAGCAGTATGCTGAAAAAACCGATCAAAGGGGGATTGATTTTAGTCGGTGAAATAAATTTGGGTGGATCAATAGAACCGGTTTTAAATGCGGTTAATGTTACTGAGTTAGCCGTAGAAAAGGGCGCTCAGGCTATATTATTACCCGTGAGCTGCAGGCGACAGTTATTTGATCTGTCTGACGAAATGGCAACGAAAGTGGATGTTCAGTTTTACGCCGATGCCAGGGATGCGATGTTGAAGGCCCTGGTGGAATAGACGAGGCTTGAAGGTTATGGAAAACGAATCGAAATCATATCAATCACTAAAAAAAAGACATCGTGAAATTAGGGATCATCTCCCTCAACACTTATCTCTTCGCATACATCGGGCATTGAGCTGGTTAAATTGTGCAGAGCGAAATGATGACGAAGACTCAAAATTTATCTTTCTATGGATTGCTTTTAATGCTGCCTACGCTCATGAAATCCCAAATCGGTGGGAGTTTAATGAGCGTCAAATCTTGAGTAATTTTCTTCAGATACTGATAGAAGTGGATCGTGAAAAGTCATTATATAAAATTGTCTGGAATGAGTTTCCAAATTCAATTCGGCTGTTAATTGATAACCGATATGTTTATCAGCACTTCTGGGATTTCCATAATGATAAAATTAATGAAGCGGAATGGCAGGAGCAATTTAAAAAAAGCAGGGAAGCTGCGAACAGAGCCTTAGGGCAAATGGACACGGAAAAAATTCTTTCAATAATTTTCGAAAGATTATACACCTTAAGAAACCAACTTATTCACGGCGGAGCTACCTGGAGCAGCTCTGTAAACCGTAACCAGATCAGAGATGGAATGAAGATAATGGGCCAGATTGTACCGGCATTGATCTCTATCATGTTGAATAAGCAACCCAGGTTAATTGGCAGCCCTTGTTATCCGGTTGTTAAATAGTGTGGTGTGCAAGGCACACCACTACGAGTAGGAAAATATATAATTCTTAAGCGACGCATTATGTCGTTTCCCTGATGTAATATGAGGCTCTTCATTTTCAGGCTTAAAAACTTGGCAACTGTATATTAAGGAGTGCGAACAATGGGTACTAAAAATAAAAATCCTATTGCAATACCTGTAAACAACAGAAATATTCATACGGTAGCAGCTCAAGCAAACATATCGGCGAATGACTTATATGACAAAATGGCCGAATCCAAAATTACATATAAAAAACAATGTGAAAAGGAGTGGGCCATCAGTTATTTAAGTAAAGATGAAAAATGGTTTGATGAGGCAGAAAAGAAAATCGAACAGATACGTAAGTCTCTTCCTGAAGGGATGGATGAAAAGGAAAAAATCATCAAGCTATACGGATGGATCGCAGATACGGTAGAGCAAGGTCTTCTTCGAATGCCATTAACAGACAATACTGAATACTCTCGTGCCGATAGTGTTAGCCTGATTATGACAAACCCTGATCTTTTTAATAAAATCTGCCGGTGGGATTAGCTAGTGATGCCTGGTAACTACGGACATTTCTTCGTGACCTGTGAAGTATCTAACTACTAACAATAAATGATGTAAGCTTTAACCTATGAAAATGACTGAAAACTATAACCCCGTATTCATATCATTAGGTGGTTCAGGTGGAAATATTTTGGAAGATTTCGATACGGATTTATTTCCGTTAGATCATCAACTGCACATCAATACTGATCGTAATAGTCTGAGGCAGCGGAAAGGAACCCAGTTTATAATTGGAGAAAAATGTATAAAAGGGCTCTCCTGTTCAAGGTTGCCGGCTTTAGGTAAAAAGGCTATCGATGAATCACTTATTACTATTTTGACAAAGTTAATCAATAAGACAGATGTATTCATCATAGCTGGCCTTGGTGGTGGCACAGGAAGTGCGGCTCCGCATTTAGCTAAGCTACTTATTCAGAGCGGGAAAAAAGTTCACCTGATTTTAAGTGTTTTAGGCCTGGACAGTGAAAGCAAATTAACTCAACAAAATGTTGAGAATGCGATTTCTGATGCGAATGAAATAGAACCAAAATTAGCCCGTCTAATTATCATGAAACAAGACTGGAAGAGGTTTGATAAGAGTGCAATTTTTAATGATTGCTTGTTTCAATTTCATCAGGAGATAGCAAAGGAAGTAGAAATCCAGAAAAGCCAATCACAAATATAAACCTTTATAAGGACCGTTTAATATGCTGGATAAAAAAATAGTTTTAACAAGAAGCTCAAGAAAACTTATCTCAGAAGATACAATTGGCTATGGCTGGAGTAATGTAATTTTTTCCGACTACCCCGATATAAAGGTTTTGTTTGAACAGGGTTTTAAAGGCAAAGAAAAGTCAATCGGACGGAAAGCTAAACAGATTAAACTTTTCTATAATTTGAAAAAAGATGACCTGGTTGTACTTCCGTTTTCCGGTTCTATTGCAATAGCCGTTGTACAAGGAAATAAGTCATATGAAAAAGGAATAAAGCACGCTGAAAACCGTATTGCGGTTGATTATTTAAAAGACAAGAATGGCAAAATGTTTATACCAAGAGCCTGTCTATCAACAGCCTTACAGGCTAGATTGAGGTTACGTACGACTCTGGCTGACTTGGGGTCTTTTACTGAAGAAATAGAAGGGCATGTTAGTGCGATAAAAAATGGTGAGATTTTAACCTGGGATGAAGGGATGGAAAAAAAGGCAGCTAAGGCAGAGGATAGCTTTAAAAAGAGTTTACTTGCAAGATTAAAAAAAGGTAACGAAATAAGTTTGTCAGCAGGTGGTCATGGACTCGAGGAACTTGTTAAAGAACTTTATGAAATAGAAGGTTATGAAGCAAAAATTCAGGCTAAAAATAAAAGTAGTGGTGTTGAGGATGTAGATATAATTGCCACCAGAGAAAATGACCTGTCACCTATAAAAGAGAAACTTTTTATACAGGTGAAGCACCACCGGGGCAGCACAAAAGGACATGGGGTTAATCAGTTATCGGCTTATAATTTGGATCTGGAATGTTTCGAATATTCCAACTGTTGTTTTAAGATTTTGATCACTACAGCAAAATTCGAAGAAGCCGCCAAACAAAAAGCGATTGCTAAAAACATTGAAACCATTGATGGAGAGAAGTTAGTAGATTTGATTTATGACAAATTAGATAAATTAAGTGTAAAAACTCGGTTATCTTTAGGTATCAGTAGCATTCCATTATTAATTTAAGCTCTGGCTTAAACAGGTATTAACTCCGAAGTTAACCTGTATATTTTCCATCGAATGCTTATTCAGAATAACCCTGTAAGTTATGTCCTGGCGATGACCTGAGGTGAAAAAAATTAATTTTCTGAACCGAATTTTCACAATATCTGTTGGTACGGGTTTCATATGTCTACTATACCTAGATAAGCGAAGATTATATCTTCAACATGGACTTTAGAAACCAGTAAATAAAATGATGTTCATTGCTACTTTCAAGGTTTTTGACGGCACATTATTTATTCCTTTCTCATGAATCCGAAATATCCGATAAAACCGGCATGAATAAGAATTCCAATATGTTAACCTGGGCAGCCATTACGCATCCAGGTGCCCGGCATAAACAAAATCAGGATGCCTTGTTAATCGATCAGGACATCCATCAATCCAGTTGGCATAGCACTGGTTATCTTGACAAAGCTTTACGTCATTTATTTGCAATTTCCGATGGTGTCAGTCAATCGCCCAACCCATCAAAGGCTTCCTATACAGTGTTGGAAGGATTGCTTCAGTCCTGGCAGATAATACCTGACGCGACGCCAGTCCAACACAAAGAATATATTCAAAGTTATCTGGATAAAAATACTAGCCAAAAACTATCTGGTATGTCAGCCACGCTGATTGCAGCGCTATTTAATGGTCAGAAATTCACTCTTTTTAACAGTGGTGATTCACGGGCTTACCTCATCGACAAGCAGGGCATTACAAAACTTAGTAAGGATCATACTATCCTCCAGCGTATGATAGATGAAGGAGAAATTACACCCGGAGAAGCTATCAATGCTTCCAGTCTATACGACGGCTTGGATCAATGTTTTGTTGGACGTTCACTGGATGGTCCGCCCAGAATACAGGTCTGCATTACTGACCTTAATCCCGGTCAGTTTTTGCTTCTATGTTCTGATGGCCTGAATCTCTATCTATCTGATGACGAAATAATGCATCATGTGATAAATTCAGAAAGTCTTGAAATCGGGTTAAACCGTTTATTTCGGCAATCTATAGCTTGCGGTGGAGAAGATAATATTTCAATAATTGCCCTTTCAGCTACATGAGCTGATCATTAAAATAAAAACATGACAGTAACCATCGACCAATTAATTTCCGCTATATCCCAGTACCGTGCACCGAAGATGTTCAACCCCTGGTCGGAGAGTTGTCGCATGGAGCTGGATAAGCAATATTATCTTCAGCGAAGGCTGAACCTTAAGGCCCATCTTTCCTGTCATAACCCGTTGTGTATTATGGTCGGTGAAGCTCCTGGATATCGAGGGGCCCGCTTTACCGGGGTACCGTTCACTTCTGAAAGTCTACTCGTCGATCAATCCATTCCTCGCGTTGAACATCCCAAGGGACAACGGATTACCACGCGGAAGTTACCCTGGAAGGAACCTTCAGCCACCATTGTCTGGGAAGAACTTAACAAACACCAGATCGCGGATCGCGTCATTCTGTTTAATGCGGTGCCCTGGCATCCGGAGGGAAAGGATGGATCACTGTCTAATCGACCGCCTAAAGAAGCTGAGAAGAATGCAGGCATGGAATGCCTGTCGCAACATCGTAAGTCGGGGCCTTTAATGGCCTATGAAATAAGAGACTGGTAATCGGAACCGCAGGTATTAACGGAAGCTGCCAGCCGTAGCCAGGACTTTTGCTTTACTGATAGACGGCAAATTTGTGCCATATTCGGACGCTCGTTAAAAATTGCATGTAGCTCATCCTGCCAGCCTTAGACAATTTATACTTGTATTTTTAAGTAGTGTGTATATGCAGAGCCATTTAGTTATTAGGCGAAAATAGGGAGTGGTAATGAAGTCAGGTTATCTATATGTATTGGTGCACCCGTCTGATCCTGACCTGTATAAGATCGGAATCACGACCCGCACGCCCCAGGAACGATTAGCCCAGCACAATAGCGATTACAGTCAACTGGCAGGTCGTATTGTTAAGGAGACAGGTCAGATATGGGAATTGAAAGAATACCACCCTGTCCCAGATCCGTATTACGCTGAATCAGTTTTCTGGAGCATAACAAGATTTGTGGATATCCCCTATCGACGAGGGGTTGAGATTGAAAAGATGAGTTGGGAGGAGGTGGAAAATGCATTGGATGCAGCAAAGAATGCGGGCTTGCGACCCCCGCCGCCTAAACAACCCGACCATGTTTATGCATACACGGCGCAGATAAGAAAGCGACTGGAAGGACGGGGTATTGCCCTTGTTGGTTACGTGCGAAGCATTGTCAGTGGAAAATCTGATTTTCGTTGCATCAATGGTCACCAGTGGCGGACGACACCGAAACTTGTGGGAGAGGGTGTAGGCTGTCCTGAGTGCGGGATCGGCGAATGTGATCCCGAAGAGATCATTGAAATGATAAAAGCGGGTGTTGTCTACCTATTGACGCACCCTGATAAGCCGGGGTACGTAAACATTGGAGTAGGATATGGCACGCAAGGAGAAGACTGCAGAGAATGGTCCTGGGGCGACTGGGAGGCGCATCGATATCGAAATGTCGAAGATACAGATTTGGCTGAAAAGATAATCTGGGACCTGCTGTGTGAACCCCTTCCCCATGATCGTGAACCAATCCAAAAGAGACTGGACATAGCAGAGGACGCCTTCCGCAAATTGATTTACGTGATGCAAGAAGAGATTGCTAATGAGGAGCGGAGAAGAGAAAGCTACGAGGATCTACCAGAGCCAAAATGAACCGGGATAAACTGGGATTGAGCAAAGGTTGTGTGCATGTGGGTTTCCGGCCTGCATAACAGCCGTTTAGAAATGGCTAATATTCCACGGTGTGCCAGGAGTATGTATTAGGACTCCAACGCGGTGGGTATTCGTGAACCCAGAATTCCTTATTTGACTGATAGTTGGCAGCGTGCTAGATTTGTACGGATTGGGCTACACCTTATTTTACGCCCCTGGTTCGGGTCCGGGGCGACGGTTAAACCGGTTAGGCTGTACTCCAATATAGAGACCCGGACTGCGCTAGGCGCAGTAAATGACCAACTTTGACTCCATTTGCGCTAACGCGCATGCCTGTGCTCCAGGCGACCTCCGAGACCCGCGGAGGGGATGACGGTCCAAGCTGGTTGAACTATTGGAGCAACCAAAATGACTCAACCTACCTCGAAATGTTCGCGGGACAACCGCGCGAACCAACTCAATGCCATTCACCCTGTTTACTACCGTTCGCGTGGAGCATCATCAAACGAAGCTCAATCCCGTGCGGAACAACGACAGTCAATACTAAATAAACAAGCAACTAAGCATCGCCATGATCGCCATGGTTCTGGAGGTGCAGAATGAACGCTAGAATTCTGATTACGGGTTCGTTTGGCCTTGTCGGCAGTGCATTGAAATCTGCCCTTCAAGCAAGGGGTATCGAAGTTATCGAACTGGACATCCAGGCAAAGGGCTCAGACTATGGCGATGTTCGAGACATCGATCATGTGCGCACTGCAGTGAATCGTTGCGATGGCGTTGTGCACTTGGCTGCAGTATCCCGCGTGCTCTGGGGCGAGCGCGACCCTGAACTCTGCCGATCAACTAATGTTGGCGGGTTACGCAATATTATCGAATCCATATACAGCCTCAAGAAATCACCCTGGCTCATCTTTGCCAGCAGTCGTGAAGTCTATGGCCAGCCAGCGACCTTGCCAGTGTCGGAGGATGCGCCCCTGCGACCGATGAATGTCTATGGTCATTGTAAAGTCAGAGGTGAGCAACTCATTATCGATGCCCATCGCAGGGGACTGCGAGTATCCACTGTCCGTCTATCCAATGTTTACGGGAACACCGATGATCATGCAGACCGTGTAATCCCTGCCTTTTCCAGAGGGGCTTTAATGGGCGAGACACTTCGCGTCGACGGAGCTGAAAACACCTTCGACTTCACTCACATAGACGATACCACGCGTGGCCTCGTCACACTCGTCCAACACATGATTCGAGGGGGCGAGGCTCTGCCACCTATTCACTTTTTGACAGGGCATCCTACCACCCTACAGCAGCTTGCGGAAATGGCGATTGACATCGCTGACACCGGCTCGGAGATTCTGTACACCCCACCCAGATCCTACGACGTGGCAAGATTCTACGGTGATCCTTCCCGCGCAAATAGTCTCCTCGGATGGTCTCCACAGGCGACGCTTCGAGATGGGCTCACACAACTGATCAATGATTTCCGTGACGAGCTGGATACTGCCGACGCACAGGTGGTATCGTTATGAAAATCCTGCAAGTCATCCACGGTTATCCGATGCGCTACAATGCGGGCTCAGAGGTCTATACCCAGACTTTGTGCCATGGGCTTGCCGAGCGTCACGAAGTACACGTCTTCACCCGTGAGGAGGACTCGTTCGCACCCGACTACGGTTTGCATGTCGAACGTGATCCAGATGATCCTCGAATAAAACTACACATTGTCAACAACCCGAGAAACAAGGACCGCTACCGAGCAACCGCTATCGATCAGCGGTTCGCGGATGTCCTCGATCAGATACGGCCCGATATTGTTCATGTGGGGCACCTGAATCACCTCTCGACCTCGCTCATACAGGAAGCCGCAAATCGTCAGATCCCTATCGTCTACACGCTTCACGACTACTGGGTGATGTGTCCACGCGGTCAGTTCATGCAGATGTTCCCCAAAGATCCGAATGAATTATGGGCTTCCTGCAGTGGGCAGGAAGACCGCAAGTGCGCGGAGCGATGCTACACACGTTATTTCAGCGGTGACCCAGATGAATACAAGGAAGATCTGACATATTGGAGCGACTGGGTCGCCCGTCGCATGCGCCACATTAAGGCGATGACAGAACTCGTCGACCTGTTCATTGCACCTGCTCGCTACTTGCATGATCGTTACCGCGACGACTTCGGGCTCCCAGAAAGCAAGCTCGTATACCTGGACTATGGTTTCGCACTCGAGCGAATGACCGGGCGCAAGCGAGTGACAGACGAGCCGTTCACTTTTGGTTACATCGGAACACACATCCCTGCCAAAGGGATACACGACCTCATTCGCGCTTTTGGTGCATTGCATGGAGACGCACGACTGCGAATATGGGGTCGACCTCGTGGACAGGATACGGATGCCTTGAAAAGTATTGCAGCGGACCTTCCGGCTGGTGTTACAGAGCGCATCGAATGGCTGACAGAGTACCGTAACCAGGAGATCGTCGAGGATGTATTCAACCGGGTCGATGCCATTGTCGTGCCCTCGGTCTGGGTTGAAAACTCACCGTTGGTGATCCACGAGGCACAACAGGTGCGTGTGCCAGTCATTACGGCAGACACAGGAGGTATGGCGGAATATGTTTCTCACGAGGTGAATGGCCTTCTTTTCAAACACCGCTCTCGTGCATCCTTGAGCCAACAGATGCAGCGACTTGTCGATGATCCGGTGCTGGCCAGACGATTAGGCGAGCGGGGCTACCTATTCAGTAAGAGCGGAGATATTCCGGATATCGCAAAACACGTTGGCAAAATTGAGGCGCTGTATGAAAAGGTATTGGAGCGTCGTGATAGTGCAGGGGTATCCAGGGGCACTGGTCCCTGGCGGGTTACCTTCGATACCAACCCAGACACCTGCAACCTGCACTGTGTAATGTGCGAGGAGCACTCACCGTACAGCACGCTTTCCAGGGCACGCAAGGACGAACGGCGTGCACACAGGTTGATGCCTATCGAACTCATCGAACGCATCGTCGCTGACGCAGCCCCTCACGGACTGCGGGAGATCATTCCATCTACAATGGGTGAGCCACTGCTTTACAAGCATTTTGGAGACATTCTGGCATTGTGCGTTACGCATAAGGTGAAATTGAACCTGACGACTAATGGCACTTTTCCTGGACTGGGTGCACAAGCCTGGGCAGAGCGCATCGTGCCGGTGACGTCTGATGTAAAGATTTCCTGGAACGGCGCCACGAAGACAACGCAGGAGTCGATCATGATTGGCGCAGACTGGGAAGTGATGCTGGAGAATGTGCGCGCCTTTATTGCAGTTCGGGATACTCATGCAGCGGATGGTGGAAACCGCTGCCGAGTGACCTTTCAGCTCACCTTCCTGGAGTCCAACATTTCCGAACTGGCCAATATCGTGCGACTGGCGATTGAGTTGGGTGTCGATCGTGTAAAAGGTCACCACCTTTGGGCGCACTTCAGCCAGATCAAGGAACTTTCGATGCGGCGCAGCCCAGATGCCATCCTGCGCTGGAACAGTGCCGTACTTGAAGCGCGAGCCGCCGCAGCCGAACATAAACTGCCGAATGGTCAATACATCCTGCTTGAGAACATTACTCTTCTGGATGAGAATGCAACGGATGACCTCGCACCCGGTGGCACCTGCCCCTTTCTCGGACAGGAGGCCTGGGTCAGCGCACCTGGACGCTTCGACCCCTGCTGCGCCCCCGATGCCCAGCGGCGCACCCTGGGTGAATTCGGTAGCCTGAACGAACAGGGTCTGATGGATATCTGGAACAGTGAGGGCTATGGCCAGCTGATTTCAACTTATCGAAACCGCAAACTCTGTCTCGGCTGCAATATGCGAAAGCCGGCGGAGGTTACAGCATGACATGGAAGAAGATGACTATCGCCCCTGACAGCACTCATCACTTAAATAACGGAGTCTCTACTTACACCGCACGCTTCGACGAGGTCTTGAAATTCCATGCACCGGGTCTTGCGTCCGTCCGACTCAATGGGGATGCCTGGCACATTCACCCTGATGGACATGCCGCCTATCCCGGGCGCTTCCGACGAACATTCGGTTTCTATGAGGGGCTCGCAGCGGTCATTAGCGAAAGTGGCTGGCATCATATCACCCCCGATGGTACGGATGCCTACACAGGGCGATACGCCTGGTGTGGTAATTTCCAATGCGGTCGCTGTACGGTGCGAGAACTTGATGGCCACTACTTTCACATTATCCGCGAAGGCATGCCCGCCTATGCAGATCGCTGGCGCTATGCTGGTGACTTCCGTGATGGCATTGCCGTGGTGCAGGATGAGAACGGCCGTTCCACACACATCGACGCAACCGGGCGGCGTATGCACGATGGCTGGTTTCTCGACCTCGATACTTTCCATAAAGGCTTTGCCCGAGCATGCGATGAGACTGGCTGGATGCACATAGATATCACCGGGCAACCAGTTTACAACCAGCGTTTCGCTTCTGTTGAGCCATTTTACAACGGCCAGGCGCGCGCGGAGCGTTTTGACGGCGGTCTTGTGGTCATTGAAGAGGCAGGATCAATTATGCTCGAACTTCGTCCCGCTCTTCACAGTGAGTTTATGGCCTTATCTGGGGACCTGGTCGGGTTCTGGCGAACGCAGGCAATTGCCGCAGCAGTTGAACTCGGTATATTCGAGGCACTGCCGGGGTCTGATGTAACTATCGCGCAAGTATGTAACCTGCGGCCCGACCGTACAGAGCGCCTCTTGCGCGCCCTGGCCGAGCTCTCTCTGGTATTAAAAGAGGGCCAGCAGTGGTATCTGACCGCCAGGGGAGAATACTTACGCGTTGATCACCCCTGGACACTGTCGGGTGCGGCCCGCGAGTATGGACACTACTTTCCCGAGATGTGGAGGGCACTGCCGGACGCTATGCAAAAACAAGGGAACTGGAGTTCACCAGACATCTTTGGTGATCTTTCCAGCGATGAGTCTCGACGTAAAGAGCACCACCGGATGCTCCAGAGCTACGCTCGGCACGACTATACCGGCGTGCCCGCAGCCATGGCTCTTGACGGCAATGAGCGCATCGTGGATGCCGGCGGGGGCCTCGGTGTTCTCGCTTCATCTCTGGCAGCACACTATCCGCATCTTTATGTGCTACTGCTCGACAGACCTGAAGTCATCGAGCAGGCCGTGTCGACAGGCCTTCTCTCAGATCGCATCAAAGGTTGGGGCGGTGATCTCTTTGAGCCGTGGGGTATCGAGGCAGATGCTGTTGCCCTGGCCCGAGTCCTGCATGACTGGAACGATAGCGATGCACTACGGATACTGCACCAAGCCCGAGCTGCGCTCTCGCCTGGTGGGCGATTGTTCATTGTTGAGATGATCGTCCCTGCGGACAGTGCTGTGGGGAGCTTGTGTGACCTGCACCTGTTAATGGCGACTGGCGGCCAGGAGCGCACGGCCGCAGAATACGCAAGTCTCATGGAACGGTCCGGCTTTTCGTTCTCAGAAATCCGTCAACTCCCTGCGCTGCCCTCTGTCATCGTGGGAGTCGCGCGATGAATGATCGCATCAAATGGCGCATTCCACCGTCTGTATTACGCGGCCTCATGGAAATGCCGAAAGATCGCCCCATAGCCTTGCTCTTGCGACACTCCGTGCGAGATGAACTTCCACCTGGCAATGCAGGAAACTCGCTCCCAATCACCGCTGATGGAATCCATCTGGCGCAAGAGCTTGGCGGGTTGATTGGGGATCGACTTCGCTCTCTTCATACCAGTCCGCTCACGCGCTGTGTTCAAACGGCCGAGGCACTGAATGACGGTGCAGGCACCAATCTGAGTATCGTGCATGATCGACTCCTTGGTGACCCTGGTGTTTTCGTCATCGATGGACAACAGGCGCAACTGAATTGGGAAAAGCTTGGGCACGAAGGTGTTATGCAGCATCTTGTTGTGTACGACGAAGCATTGCCCGGTATGGCCCGACCCGAACCAGCCGCACGTTTCCTCGTTCATCACATGCTCTCGGTTGCCGGTGATGTTCCTGGCCTTTACCTGTTTGTCACGCACGATTCGTTGGTCACTGCTTCAGCAGCTCGACTACTTAGACAACAGCTAGGGATCAATGCCTGGCCATGGTACCTGGAGGGCGCCTTCTTCTGGCGTAAAAAGGAGGGTCTCTATACAAAATATCGTGACCATCATCATCTTGCCGTACCTGGGGCGCTCTGCAGCCTCAGTAAAGATGATGTGGTAGAATTTGCGCGCCGAGAGATCGCTCGAACCGTGGGCCTTGACAGCGGGGCGCGCTTCTTTCTTGCAGGAGGCGCATTCAAGACGCTGCTGACCGGACGGTCACCTCGAGATCTTGATCTTTGGGCTCCATCTGCCAGGGACAGGGAGCTTCTTATCTCAACTCTTGAAAAGCGAGGGGCGATACGCTTACCCGACAAGCCCTACTCCGATGCATTCCAAATTCATGAACGAGTAGTTGAGATACCTCACGAGGTAGGACCCACGTCACTGGATGGACGGCTGGCACGGTTTGATATCGCGATTGCTGCCGTTGGTGTAGAGCATTGTCCGGATGACAGCTGGACCGCATGCATCCATCCGCTGGCAACGGAATCTGTTGATCGACAGGAGGTGCTATTGCTCAAGCCATTGGTCAATTGGAAGTACGCACTTACGACGCTCGAAAGGATGCGGCGTTACGCCACTGAGCTGGGATTCGTCGTTCCAAAAAAAGAGGAAGAGGAGATTCGACGGGAATTTCTTATGCAACCCCCAGAGATTAGGGCCGGTATGATTGCCCGCTTCGAGCGTACGACCCTTGGTGTTTCAGGTTCAAACGTTGTAGAGGAAGCAGTATGTTGGTGTCAGTGATAAGACACTACCTTCCCTTTTATGAGTTGGGTCGATTGATAACACCCTGAATACCCACTTCGAGTTGAACTTATCGTCCATCTACTGTTCATGAAATAAATTTTTCTGATCGCGGGATACCTCATGATTGATGGGTTAAATATCGAATGGTTTTCATAGAATATAATTTTTTTGGGATAAAAGAGGGTATAGAGCTCTCTTAGCAATCTTTACGCAGACAACTGTCTGGCCAGGGCAACTTCGATGGAGCAGCCTCCCTGATTCAATATGTCTAAACCCGTATCGGGCATATCGCCAGAGGTAGATAGTGATACTGCAAATTTTTTGCCCTTAGTTTCAGACTGGCAGACTGGGATGAAGCTTCATACCGAGAAAATAGACAACCAGATCCTGCTTTTGACCAATACGCCAGGAACGTCTTGAAGCTTGTTAAACAGAATAGAAATTAAATCAGGCCTGTATAAACAAAAGGTCAGCATGCGAAAAGTTTTTTGGTGTGCATGGCACACCCTACAACAATTTCCCGGCAACTTGTAACATGGTCTGTGAAACTGTGTTTAAGTTTCCTTATATAGTTAAAGCTGAGAATTGCTTTTCAATAAAAAAATTCAAATATGACCACAACCATTGACCAATTAGTATCTGCCTTGGCAAGCCATCACGCGCCGAAGATGTTCAACCCCTGGTCGGAGAGTTGTCGCATGGAGCTGGATAAGCAATATTATCTTCAGCGAAGGCTGAACCTTAAGGCCCATCTTTCCTGTCATAACCCGTTGTGTATTATGGTCGGTGAAGCTCCTGGATATCGAGGGGCCCGCTTTACCGGGGTACCGTTCACTTCTGAAAGTCTACTCGTCGATCAATCCATTCCTCGCGTTGAACATCCCAAGGGACAACGGATTACCACGCGGAAGTTACCCTGGAAGGAACCTTCAGCCACCATTGTCTGGGAAGAACTTAACAAACACCAGATCGCGGATCGCGTCATTCTGTTTAATGCGGTGCCCTGGCATCCGGAGGGTAAGGATGGCTCACTGTCCAATCGACCGCCTAAAGAAGCTGAGAAGAATGCAGGCCTGGAGTGCCTGGCACTCTTCTTCGAACTGTTTCCCGATTTACCGGTACTGGCCCTTGGCAATACGGCCAGCCAAAACCTGAAACGTCTCTCCATTGTGCACACTAAAATTCGACATCCTGCAAATGGTGGGGCAGCCTTATTCCGTTCGGGTTCGAATATTTTTATTAACAAGATTCTTAAGTCCGTTGTGGCTTCTTCTGACTTTTAAACTAGGCCTGCTGCCATAGCTTCAAACAATCCGGAATGGGGTAAAGCAATAAAAACGTTCTGAAAATTAAATGCCAGATCTTGCAAGACCAAGCTCTCACTGTTATGGTTTTATGCTGTACTGAATTGATGAGTGCAAACTACGTTGCACAGGGAGTGGACATGGAAGTTTGGTTTATTTACTTTTTCTTATTCAAGCTATTGCTGATCATGATGGCTGTGTTTCTACTGCATTTGATCAAGCCTTAATAACTGCTGCCTATCCACATTCACTTACCTTATGTGGATAATGCAATAATTCACCTGTTTGCTTGCTTCTTAAAGGCTTTATCTTCAATTTCTCCTGTTTAAAACCGGCAATTTACGATACATTAGCCTAGATATAAAGCGGACATCCGGTGTCGTTCGCAACCGATTAAACTGCAAACCGGTCATGTTCCAAAGAGCCGTAAAAACGTTGAAATTTGAACCCTTGCCCGGTAGTCATTAATTGAAGTAATTCAGGCAGATGACAAGACTCGATGGAAAATCAGACTCTCACTTCACAGACTGCATCACTGGATATCAGCCTCACGATTGACTGGTCGCTCCTGCTGGAGCAGCGAACTGCTGTGCTTAAGCATACCGAGTCACCGGCCTATCTGCTGTTACCGGAGATCCATCAGCTGATGGATTCGGTACGCCAGGATAATCTGCTGTTGATGATCAATACGCTATGGCATACCGGGGCGCGTATCAGTGAATGCCTGGCGCTGACCCCCGGTCACTTTGCACTGGAGTCAGCTCAGCCTTATGTGTCTGTCGATACGTTAAAAACACGCGGGCGACCGAAAAGAGCAGGGCGCGTCAAACCCCGTTTAGTCCCCCTGTGTGATCTGCACTATATCCGCCAGCTCGAACGTTACGTGGCTTCGCATCACATTGGTAAGAATCAGTTGCTGTTTCCGGTCACTCGGTCTGCGGCTAATAAACGCTTTGATCGACTGGTCGCCGGCATGGATAACAAGCCCAGCATTAAAATCACTCCGCACACGTTTCGACACTCATTCGCCGTGAACGCCATCTTTCACGGCACGCCATTACCGGTGCTACAGGGCTGGCTAGGGCATGCAGACATCAATAGTACGCTGGTCTATACTCAGGTGCTCTCACTTGAGACCTATCACCTGATGCAGCGCATCCAGTATTGAATGGAGTCAATATGCCACCCCAGCATTACCTGCAGTCCTTTCTACAACGAAAAAAGATCGAACAGTTTTATGCAGCAGACACCTGCCACGACTATCAATCAGACCTTACTTTATTTTCGGAATACCTGCACATCGAAGGCATCCTGGACTGGCTGGAGGTTACTCATTCTACGGTTCTGGGTTTTATCAGCCAACGCTTTCGGCAGGGTGTCAAAGGCAATAGCATCCAGCGTACATTATCTTCGATACGCAGTTTTTTTGATTACCTGGTGCATCAACAAGTGTTAAAGCATAATCCTGCTCAGGCGGTCAGGGCGCAAAAGTATGCCTATAAATTACCGGCCCACTTTTATAGCGAACAAATAAACCAGTTATTGCAAACCAGTGATCGGGATGATGCACTGAGAATCCGTGATTTAGCGATGTTTGAACTGATGTACTCTTCCGGATTACGCTTATCCGAACTGGCTTCAGTCAACCTGCGCGATATCGATTTACTCGGTCGGCAAATGATCGTTACCGGGAAAGGCAATAAAACGCGCTACCTGCCCGTTGGCAGGTACGCCGTCACCGCCGTTAACAAATGGCTTAAAAAACGACCTGAATTTAAAGCGCAAAATGGAACTCGTGCTCTGTTCTTGAGTAAACAGGGCAAGCGTGTATCTCTCTATTTGATACAGGACCGGCTAAAGCAACTGGCCAGATCTCAGGGCCTGACCATTAGGGTAACACCCCACATGTTACGGCATTCCTTTGCCACCCATTTATTAGAAGGTGGAGCTCCTCTTCTTGTCATCCAGGAGTTACTTGGACATTCGGATATCAACACGACCCAGATCTACACCCATGTAGATTTTAACCATCTGTCAAAGGCCTACCTGGCTGCTCATCCCAGGGCCAAAAAGGCAGCTGAGTCTTGAGTTGACGGGATAAAGTCGGTTGGGATTAAGTGATTAAACTTTTTTCATCCGTCGTTAAATGGAGTACTGAATTCGGACAGATTATTGATATATTTGAAAGTCCCCTTCATATAAGGAATTAAAATGGAAAACAGAATTACACGAGATAAGGTTAATGAACTCTAGTCGCGCCATACAGGAAAAATTCACGGGCTGTCTACTTGGTGGCGCTATAGGTGATGCACTCGGAGCACCGATTGAGTTTTTGTCACTTGATCAAATACGTGAGCAGTTTGGTTACGCTGGTATTACGGATTTTTATCCAGCGTATGGAAGGCTCGGCGCCATAACCGACGACACCCAGATGACAATGTTTACAGCTGAAGGGTTGCTAAGAGGGCTGGTGCGTTATAGGTCACGTGGCATAAGCGGTGCCGAAATCGCTATAGTCCATAACGCCTACCTACGCTGGCTGGAAACCCAAAAATCACCTTTCAATCTCGCACGTTCAATAGGCAATGGGTGGCTGATAACGATCGAAGCACTCAGATCCAGGCGAGGTCCCGGAATCTCCTGTATCAGTGCTTTAACTTCTGTGACTTCGCCGGGTATGCCCGTATCAGATGACCGAAAAGGTTGCGGGACGGTGATGCGAGTTGCCCCCATCGGTCTACTGTATGACGATGATCTGGCTTATCGAATAGGAAAGGAAACCAGTGCTCTGACGCATGGCCATCCCACAGCTTCAATAGCAGCGGGCGCATTGTGTGTGATTATTAGTCAACTAAGGAAGGAAGTTCCATTAAATCAGGCTGTGATGTCAGCACTCGACATAGTCCAACAGGATGAGATTAAACTGGGCGTCGTTCATGAAACCAGTGAGGCCATTGATAAGGCACTGTCACTTGCCAAAACCACCAGGACCCCTTCTCCAGAACTTGTCGAGTCACTGGGAGCAGGGTGGATTGCTGAAGAAGCGCTTGCCGTATCAATCTACTGTGCACTAGTTGCGGAAGATTTTTCACAGGGTGTTCTTCTTGCAGTCAACCATAGTGGGGACAGCGACAGTACAGGAGCAATAACCGGAAACTTACTCGGACTCCAATACGGACAAAAAGGTATTCCAGAGCATTGGTTGGAGCAGGTTGAGCTGCATGACGAAATACGGCAGCTTGCAATTGATCTTGTCGACATTCCAGAAAACTACTTTCCAGATGGTAATGAGAATCAGGAATACTGTGATCGAATTTTTAAAAAATATCCAGGGGTATAAACATGAAAAAACCTAAGTCAGTAAATTCACTAGAAGACCTGGGACGAGTTCGTTTATCAAAGTCATTTTTCATGAGAGATTTTTTATACAGTGAAATCTCCAATTTTTTCGGTATACCCAACATACCCGACAATCCTGATCTAGCTATTGAGGCCGGTACCAGGCTCTGCACCGAATTACTTGAGCCACTTAATGAAACCTTTGGCCGGATTTCTATATTTTCCGGTTACCGATCTTGTGCTGTCAATCAAACTGGTAATGAAAAGAATTTACGGTGTGCTTCAAACGAGTCCAATTATGCGGGCCATATTTTTGACCATCGTGATCCTGATGGATATATCGGTGCAACGGTTAGCATCGTCATTCCGTGGTTTGCAGATAGATATGAGCAAGGAACTGATTGGCGGGCTATGGCCTGGTGGATACATGACCATTTGCCCTATAGCTCTTTGTGTTTCTTTCCAAAACTGGCCGCTTTTAACATCACCTATCATGAAAACCCCAAGAGGGAAATTTACAGTTATGTGAACCCAATGGGAATCTTAACCAGACCGGGAATGGCAGGGCATGAAGGACTGCATTCAGAATGGTACCAAGGATTCCCAAAGTTGGCGGCTCTTAAAAATTAAAAAACCACCACTGAGATTCAACCATGGAAATTTTTTTATCCCTTAGATTTATTTTCTGGCCATCGCCTCTATTTCCAACTACTAAAATCATTATGCTGAAAATAACCATAATTGGCCTGATCGACTGATCCGAGTTCAGGAAGCTTTTCACCGCAAAAGGGGCAATGCAGAATATGCAGACGTGTTTGCCACATAGTATCGCCCACATTTTCAAAATATGAGCTTTGTTGAAGATCCTGCTCTGTCGCTTCCTGAGTGATATACAGCGACCAACATGTCTCATCTTCGTCTACGTAAATAGAAACACCGGTTTTTGGAAGAGCCTTACAATTATGTTCATTCATCGTCGTGTTGAATAGCTGAGTTTATGAAACGAGTGCGCTAATATAGCAACATTTAGAGCAGACCAGTATGTGCGAAATATGAAAACGGGGCGTAATGATCCCTGTCCTTGTGGCAGCGGAAAAAAATACAAACACTGCTGCCTGACACCGGCATCGGCTGCCAGCGAGGAATTCAGGGAGTTACTGGCAGGGCAGGACTTCAATTCGATCGAAGAGGTACAGGCACTCGCCGATAGCTTCATGCAACAGCGTAATCAGCAGCCACTGGACGATTTCCAGGGGCTGTCATCAGAACATGTCTATCGAATGCTGCACTTCCCATTCGATACCTCTGCGTTTTTCACCTTCCCTGAAACACTTTCCAGCGAACCCGAAGCGCCGATACTGAACCTGATTCAGGCAATATCAGCCGCCATTGATGAAAAAGGCCTGAAAGCCACTGCCAAAGGTAATCTGCCATTAAAACTCTGCAAGCAGGCCAAAGTCGATTACCTTCAGTACATCCCCGCAGAGGATTACCTGCATCGCATGAATATCAGCAGCGAAGAATACTTCGAAAATTTACACACGGCCAGGATATTGATGGAACTGTCCGGATTACTCAGAAAAACCAAAGGACGGTTCTTTTTAACCAGAAAATATCAACAGTTGACTGGAAAGACAGGCCTCGCAGGGCTTTACCCGCTGTTATTCAAAACCTATTGCCAGAAATTTAACTGGGCATTCAGGGATGGGCACGAGGAGATTCCATTCATACAGCAGTCATTTCTGTTTTCGCTGTATTTGTTAAAACTGCACGGTGAAAACTGGAAGCCATTCTTCATTTATGAAGATTACTTTTTACAGGCCTTCCCGATGGTGATTGATGAAGGTGAGTCCTTGCCATACCGGAGCGCCGAAGACGAAGTTCGATCTTGTTACAGCTTCAGGACACTGAATAGATTTCTACATTTTATGGGCCTGGCCAACATTGAACCAATACCCAGCGATAAACCATTTTCCAGAGATTACCAAATCAGAAAGTTGCCTTTACTGGAGTCCGTTGTGCGCTTTTCTATTTGATAGTTACGGGTTAGGGCAGGGGATTCAAATCTCAGCTAAAGACAGACAGGAATCAATTTATTTCTTTATCTGCAGTATTCTGGAAACTCGGAAAAAATGATCGGATAAAAACAGAATCAGTGATCGGAATGGGTCAGAATATACACCCGTTATATGCCTATGTTTTTTCATACTTTGGAGTATTAAGCTTTTTTGCCGCCTCAGCATGAAATCCATATCTTAAGGCCAGAAATATTTAGCTTTACTCTCAGAATCTTCAATCTGTTTAGCCGCCTTATCTTTAGGGGACTACTACAACTTAAAAAGACGCCACAGTTCATTGAGGTTTAAAAGTCCCTGTGAATATGAGAAAATGGAGTGATAGGATTATTAATAAAAGGCGTCTACTTTTGGGGGAGGCTTCCTGTGATTCAAATAAGCCCACTTATGCGCGACGTTTGGTATCAAAATTTGCATTGATCAATGCTTCAAAAAAAAGGACTAATTGAATGTTCACACTACTTGAGTCAAAGTCGGAAATCGCTGCTGCCCACGAAACATTGGTTGCAACGATAAAAAAGAATTTTAAGAAAATGGCTACAAGAAATATCGGGTATCCTAGCGGAACCGAGTACGATGCTGAAGTTTTTACAAACGGAAAATATTGGTTCTGGTCGGGTGACTTAAAAAAAGGGGAAGCCGCCAATCCTAGGTCACTGCATTGGTTTGGGGTTTTTGATGATAGTAAGTCGCTGCAAATCACCGTTGAAATCAACACTCCCTATGTAGGAGCAAATGGTAGAGTAGCAGGATTTTTTGCGCGTAGGATTCAAGATGGTTCCATCTATCTTTGCCATTCTGGCGGTGTCGCAGGGGGTACAGAGGGTGTTGGAAAGGAAGCTTTTTTAGCTTGGAGCAATGCACAGCTAGTACCTGTAAAGGATAGCCGCGATAGAGAAAGGCTTGGGGTTGTCGTTATGCCTATTTTAGGAGCGGGTTCTACTACTGCGGCATCAAGGTATGTAGACACTATCGCCAAATTTAAAGTTGCTGTTCGTAACGGCGAGCTTGATACCCCGCAATTTCAAAATTTGCTAGCTTCTTGGCAAGACTTTTATTCGGAGCCGTCTGGCAGACGTAAAGGTCAAAGAGGCCACCGCATTGATTATTTTTCCAGACATGGCGATGTGGTGGACGCATTAGCTGATTGGAGATCCGACAAAGGATTAGGGGCAACTTCTAGGTTGGTAAAGAATGTTAATATTGACCTAGGTGTTGAAGTTGATGGTCACCTTTTAGAACTGTACGAGGTAAAAACCAGCTCTGATCGAACTGATATATACACAGCCATTGGTCAACTTATCGTTCACTCACAGCATTCTCAGTGCAAAAAATTCTTAGTTATACCTTCATCTCAAAGTCTCGCGGAAGATATTGTTCATGCTTTGTCAGCCATAGATATAGAAACAATAGAATTTGAACTAACAGAATCCGAGGCTTGGATAGTTTGAATCCCAACAATTGCATGTTGCAGCCCCACCTGATTTAAATGTAGATTTAGATGAAATAGTTTTTAAAAAAATATCGTGGCTCAATTTCAGATGCAAATTCCGAGTCAAATTTTGATGCAATCCAACTCACGAGTATTTCTTCGTTCAGGTCTTATTGAGAAAAACGAAAGGAAAACAGCATTTAGGGTTTCTGATGTTAGAGAGTCGATTATTAAAAAAGCCATAGAACTTTCACCTGAAAATCCAGGTGCACTAGATGAACCCTCTTTTCTTATAGGGAAAATATGTTGCCAAGCTGAATATGCATACTGAGAAGTTGAAAAAAATGATGAAGATGGGCCGTGTCCGCTAAGCAAGGGTTGCCAAAAAAATATTCAATTCAGAGTGGCTTAATTTAAATCTAGTAAGTAAGCGACTCGTGGAAATTCTATCGTATCACATCATCATCCTAGCTTTTTTGCCACTGGATCAGCATCGATAGGTTTATCCAGCTGAGAATAATCAATTTTACCGGTTCTTTCAGGTTTTGGGTTTGATGATTTTTTTACACTAACCTCTTTGCCCAGTCCAGTTGCCAATAAAGTAACCCGCAGTTCACCCGAAGTATTTCCTGAGTCAATCGGTGCTCCAACGATAATACTTGCATCATCAGAAGCCAGTGCACCAATAGTAGATGCTACCTCGTCCAGCTCACCGATGGATAAATCTGGTCCAGCCGTAAGAGTCACGAGGATTCCCTGAGCATCGGCAAAATTGACTCCATCCAGAAAAGGAGAGGAAATTGCAGCTAATGCAGCCTCTTTTGCGCGGTTTTTACCAGTAGCTTTACCTGTCCCCATCATTGCCATTCCCATATCTGCCGTTACGATTCTTACATCGGCATAATCGATACCGATTAAGCCGGGGCGAGTAATAACTTCAGCAATGTCCTTAACCGTGGTAGCTAATAATTCATTAGATTTATTAAAGGCTTCCAGAGATGAGGCCTCGATATCCGACAACATTAATTTTTCATTCGGAATGGTAATGAGTGAATCAATATGTGTTGATAATTCCTTGATACCCTGGTCAGCTAAAGCCGTGCGATAACTGCCTTCAGAGATAAAAGGTTTAGTAACCACAGCGATGGTTAATATCTCCATTTCTTTGGCTATTTGTGCAACTACAGGAGCCGCACCAGTACCGGTTTCACCACCCATACCGGCAATAATGAATAGCATGTCGGCACCGGATATTGCTTCCTGAATCCGTTCGCGATCAAAAATAGATGATTGTCTGCTCACTTCGTCATCTTCACTGAAACCTAAATTCCTGGTGAAGTTGTGGCTAATTCGAAATGCTTTTTTCGCACTCGTTTTACTGAGCGCCTGAAGGTCGGTATCGATGCATAGGAACTCGACACCTTCTATACCGGATTTAATCATGTGGTTAACGCCATTATTACCGCCACCGCCTATCCCGATGACTTTGATTACCGCATTCTGTGACAGTGCTTCAAATTTCATCACTGGGGGAGCTTTGCGTAAATCAGGCTTTATGCCCAAGTGATTTAGCTTTTCACTGCTCTTTTCTGGTTTCAATCTTGCTAGAGCCTCAAGACTGAATATTGACGAAATAAAAGAGGTGCTGCCTAACAATAATTTCATGAAATTTCGCCTTAGCATTACAGTCTCCCTTTTTTAATTTGGTTATGTTCAAATAGAACAGTGGCGCGTATCCAGGTATTGTATAAAGCTACTGCGACAAAATAGGGCGATTGGTTTGTTGCTTTCATTACGCTTTATTAACAGAGGAAAGTGATCGAACCACAGCAAGTTCTTCAGATTTCTGTAGGCTAATAGTATTCACTGGCTGTCTTTAAACGCTTACCAATAGTTTCACGTAAATTCTTAGGGGCAATAACTTCAATACCTTCTCCATGGGAGAGTATCCACCAGTGCAATTGCCAGGTATTGGTCAAAGTAGCCGTAACAGAGTAAACGTCATTTTTTTGGATAATTTTCTGATCTGCTGACAACGGCGTTTCCTGTAATATCTTTGCAAGATAGTCATCCAGGTTAGCTCTTAATCGAATCTGCTTTCCTGAACCAAAATGTAGATTCCCGCCTTCAATGTATTGTTCAAGATTAAAGTTTTCCTGACCTGTAATTAGTTCCTTTGTCATATCCGCCTTGCTAAACCGATGGAGTGCAAACAGGCGCACATCAGCGAAAGGTTGTACCGTTGCTGCCAGATAAGTGACAGGTCCCCTCTGAATTAGGGCTAACGGGTTCAATCGATACTTTTTCGGTTCAACCGAATTGCTGGATTGATAATGTGCCTCTAATTGTCTGTCCTGTAAAAGAGCTTCCTGTATTTGTTCCAGAATACCTTCATTAATCTCAGGTGCGCGTAGGGGTAGAGTAGGGGTTACCGTCCTGATTTTATCGACCCACCTGGCCTGGAGGTTTGACGCTGATTTTTCATTCAGCAACTTTTCAGCCTGCAAAAGCCTTGGCTTTAAGGTGCTCATGATGGCATTCGGTAAAAGGGGTGTCATACAGCCTTCCATTAACTTTAATGAAAGAGCTTCCGCCATTCCAATACCCGGAATATCCACCTGAGCACCTTTCACCCAGCGCCAGCCATACGGTTTACTGGCGTTATTACAATCAATTGGAAACACCTCCATGAGATCGCCCAGGTCTCTCTCTATTTGCCGTTTACTGACAGTATGACCTTGCGTATTTAGCGACTCACAGAGTTCTTTAGCGGTAGAGCCTGACCCCGTTGTCGGTAATAGTTTTAACAGTTCCCATTGTCGGGTCATGGTATGTCGAGAGTTTTTTACAGGCATAGAGATCTCCATGGCATAAACGGTTGTATTGCAACCGTGCCATTAAAACAGCTAGGTGAAGCCAATAGCACGCTTATTTCCAGTATCCTTCAGAGCGCATTCATCTTGTAGACATTTAATTAAGTCAACATGTGATTTGATAGGCCTAAAGCGGTGTTGTCGGGTGATCTGAGCAAAGTCACCAGGCGTTAATGCGTCCATTGACAGGATAGACCGTTTTTGTGGAGCATCAGGTTTTTTTAATCCTAATGACTGGCTGTGCTGGCAATAAAGTTTCCAGGCCTGTTCGGGTATTAGATAGTCAAACATGAGTTTCAGGTCAAACCGGCGCAAAGAAGCCTGATCTAAATTGTTGACCAAATTGGTGGTCGCCACCATTATTCCGGAGTAATTTTCCATTTGTGTCAGCAGTTCATTAACCTGACTGACTTCCCATGATCTGGTGGCAATACTCCTGTTCTGGAGAAAGCTGTCTATTTCATCTAGCAGTAGGATCGCATTATCCTGTTCGGCCGTACGGAACGCCCTGGCCAGATTCTGCTCCATTTCACCCACATATTTAGACAATAAATCAGAGGCCTTCTTTATGTGTAATGGTAGTTCCAGGTATTTTGATAACCAATGTGCGTAGGCTGATTTCCCTGTACCAGACGGGCCATATAGGCACAGCGTTCCACAGCCGGATAATTCTAGTCCTTGGGCAATATCATTAAGACAAGAGTCGGTGTTTACGAAAGCCGGGTCATAGTAATCCGGTAGCCGGGCTGCTTTAGAAAGTGATATTGCCTTATGACCTTGAGCAATCAGGGTGTTATTGATCAAATGGCCAATAGAGTCATTTTTTTCATCATCTGTAAGCAGCGGTTGAATGGACTTAATAACAGTAGAGGCTCTGGCCACAATAGCGGGGGCCAATTGCTCTGAGTCTGCCATTCGGATTAACGATGCTTCACTCAACAGACCATCACTTTGTTCTCTAAGAATGCGCTCCCTTTGTGCTCGCGGTGGTATGGGTATCTCGAAGCTTAGATCGAAACGACGTATATAGGCCGGATCCATACACTCACGATCATTCGATAACCAGATGGTAGGAACATGATTGTTTTCCAGTGCGCGATTTATCCAGCCCTTTGAATTGTCATTTTGACTACTCAATGAAAAAAGATTACTGAAAAGACCTTGATAGCCACCAAATATGTCTTCTACCTCATCAAACAGAAGCATTGCCTTCTGATTCTTTAAAATGGATTGACTGGCTTGAAAGGCACGTAATCTGGAACTGGAGTTTAGCGTGTCTCCATTCTCGTCTTCACTGCTCACTTCATACAATGTAACGCCACAATCCTGGCCCAGTAACCTGACTAACTCCGTTTTACCCACACCAGGAGCGCCATAAATAAATATATTCACTCCTTTACGTTTTGTAGAAACCGCGAACTTTAAATATGGGCGTAAGATTTTCAGAGAATTCTCGATATGACTGAAGTCATCAAACTTTAATGTGGAAGGTTCGGTAAGTAATATTTGATCTTTGAATAAGTCTAAAGGATGAGTTTCTTTGGACAGCATACGTTCAGCAAATTTGGCAGAAAAAAGCTCTACTTTGTCTTTCAATAAATAACGATCTGAGTGGAGATTTAACAAACCGGTGGTTTGCAGTTTTCCTTTGTAAGAAAGCGCTTGTTGTACGGATTCAAGCGGGGCATCAAGTAATACTGAAAGAGCCTGTATCAACTGATTAAGTGATAGCTCACCTAACAGCTCAGTCACTTCCTCCAGAATACTACTGGAATGTAACTGGACTATGAATTCGAGTATGTGGGACTCAGTTTTTGTTAGCCCAAGAATTTGAGTGAGCTGTTGGCTATTATGTTGTAACGCTTTTGCCGGCACTAATTCATCAGCCTCGGCTTCAGCGGTTTCATGCATAGACTGTATGGCCTGGAGCACCTCTTTTCTGGTTGTAATCTCTACACCATCATCTTCCCCTAGTTTGTTATCCAGCCATTGGTCAATGCCAATCAGTCTCGCAATATTATCGTTACTAAATGTGATTTCCTGTGGATATGCTTTTTCGATAAATGATCTATGAGCCCCAAGTCGAGTTAGCAGTCTGAGAGAATACAGCTTTATTAATTCTAAGCCTGATGAATCGTCTAAAAAAGTAGAAGAGTCTATTTTTCTGTTTTTGCAACGCCTTGGCATAATGACCTCCGGTAACTGCCGTCATTATACTATTTTGTTGCGACATAATAAGTCGCTACTGGTACTTGATTTTAAATTAACTTGGGAAGTTGCTGCTTTCTCCGTACCGGACATTGGTGGCAGTGGAATCTTCGATTTACACATAACGCAGAGTAATTAAGAAAATTTCTACTGAGTCTTAAAGATGGACTTAGCGGTCATTCAAAGAAACCAAACTTTACTTACTTTCGAGTTACAAGCAGGTTGTCGTTGGTTTGAATTTATAGCAGACATTGGCCACTCTATTCGGGCGATTTTAAAACAATCAAAAATAGCTATAAATCGAGCATGTAGAAGGTTTCTTCAGAACTGTCTTTTCGGTAGCAGTCGTAAAGGGTTCCAGTTTTGTCTCTAGTGTGACGATTGGGGCCATTCATGTAATCGATTTTATTAAGCATCGTGCTCACCAAACTACTTTTTAATAAAATATTAATGTAAGTTGATGAGTGAAAGTGATAAATCTAAAATATAATAAATTCCGCGCTGTCCCCTGTCAGGAGCCTGGAGTAATAAACTTTGTGGTGATTCAATAAAGGAATGGGGGGAGCAATTATTTATATATGCTTCTAAGGCAAGGGGTTTTCGACTGGTTCTTAAACCTTCCTGCTAGGATGCATAAAAAAGTAAAAATAACTGAATCCAAGAAATAGTATGCCCAACCCAGTAAAAAAACCTAATTTATTTCTGTTGGGTGCTGCAAAATGCGGCACAACAACTTTACAAGATGCTCTTGATCAACATCCAGAAATATTCATGACGAAAATAAAATCGCCTACATATTTCTGTGACGGATTTCAGCTAATAAAAGACCCTATAGAGTATTTTAACTCCCGAATTCAACTCATAAGTGCAACTTAACCTAGCTGCACTGTTAAGGAAAG
>ERZ890953.91-NODE-91-length-52109-cov-5.869136_pt1 | contig 52109 bp, 69 predicted proteins | sample MGYA00521264_ERZ890953 | MGnify/ENA primary metagenome ERZ890953 (study PRJEB32303, sample SAMEA104408629) | aquatic metagenome | biome: Brackish water; feature: Chemocline; material: water | place: Baltic Sea | collected 2014-10-26T21:54:00 | depth 200 m ...
ATCCTGCGGGACATGGGCATCCTACCGCCACCGGTGCGCATCTGGAAGCGAGAGACCAAATGACAGCCATCCACTGGTGCCCGATGGCCAACAACGCACCACGCGACTGCGGCAGGGTCGCCGTGCAGGTCATCGGGCGCGACGCGGACGGCAAGCCCATCGTCTGGCGCTGCACGTTCTGTGTGGAGCGGGGGAAGCGGGATGGGCACAAATTGAGTATTGACAACCGGGATATAACGGGTGTATAATAAGCGCATGAAAAAGACAGAGAAGCCAACCAACATACGTCTATCCGAAGAGGGCAAGCGCCTGCTAGTCGCACTTGCCAAGAGTGGCGGTATCACCATGACCGCCGTCATAGAGATTGCCATTCGCCTGCTGGCCAAGCGGGAAGGTGTGGAATGATAGATGCGATGGCTAATCTAAAATACGCAATACTAGACGAAATGCGCCATAAACAAGCAGATCTAAACCCTCAACTGCCTATCTCGTTTGATCCGCTCTACTATGCCACAAGCGATGTGGTCGAGCAGGGGCAGGCGATTGTAGTCAAGCGTAGAGTTGACCACTTGCGACTTGAGAATCCTGGTTACGTGATCATACATCCTGACGACCTGTGGCGATGGCGTGCTCGATTTGATATGGTCCACATCCGGGACAGATCCATTATAGAACTTGACACTGTCAGGTTGTCAGAAAAGAGCGTTGTGAAATGAATCAAGACATAGCAATTGTAATGCGTTATACGGGTTGGAGTTATCAAATTTCCGCCAGCGCGATCGAACAATGGCGGCATACTGATCCATATTGGAACGCACAATATATTTTACGCTATCAACACATGGTTGCTGCCAAATATCCCATCAGCCTGCTGGCAGAACGGGAGGGGGTGGAATAGATGCCAGACAGAAACGGAAACCCAACGCTGCGTGATAGATTCCCGATCTATTGCGATGTCTGTCAGTTGATGATCAAACCAACAGAGTATGATGGCTATGGTGGATGCACCAGTCCAGCGCAAAGCTATTGGACTTTGGGCCATAGACTGAGCATAGTCGAACCACAAAAACCACCCGCAAACGTCTACGCTCATAGGGACTGTATGTCCTGGATACCATCTGACAGCCAAGCGCCTAAAGAAAGGATCACGGGCAACTACTGCGTATATTGTGGGGAACCATCCGGAAAAACCTATTGTTGCTCCAAGTGCAAAGATCAGCAGGCAAGTGACATGCGCAGCCGGGAACCGGGAGACGAAGTGCTTGAGCTTCTGCGCCAACTACAAGAACTTTATACGCCTAAACCAAAACCAGAATTACCCATCAGCACCGAGGGCAGTTATCCGTCAACAGCAAGAGGACCACAGCAGAAGCGGAAAATTGACACCGAAAATATCGGCCCATTTGTGCCGCAAAACGAAATGGGCGTTGTGTTTATAACTGGGAAAATTCTCGACCAGATCGGATACAGGATGGCCCACATACAGCAGAGCTTTCCGGATGCCGTAGTTGTCGGACGAGATAACAAGACTCTCAGAGTTGAGTTTGAATTTATGTCATCGAACTTCATCAGCCACGGCCACGATCCCGAAGGCTGTGATCTTGTGATCTGTTGGGAATTGAACAAGAGTCTTCCGCTGCCCGTCATCGCCCTGGCCAGGCACTATGATACCGTCAAGGGTACTTGGGACTTCTCAGACATCGGCAGATTCGCATCTAAGACGCCCTAGGGCGCGTAGCTTTTGTAAACAAGGGCATTATGGATAACCAAGACATCATCAGCGGAATCAACGTTCTGTACGCCGGAAATCTATCACGACCAGGCGCGGGAGGATGGCGTGCTGTAGGTAAGATTCTTGGAATCAGCGGCCCGTATGCGAGAGAGATAGCATTAGGTATCAAGCCACTTACCATCAACGTGGCGACAGCGTGGCTGATAGCAACGGGGGCCAGTAAGGCACAGGTCTTGGCGGATGTATGCCCCGATTGCGGCAACCTCCACACTGGCCGCTGTCACGGTGAGCCTGGCGCTGTGGCGTGGATCAAACCCGATCAAGCAATCATCAAGCAACCATCAAGCAAACCCCGTCGGCGCCGTAAGCGGAAGGGTGTCAGCATCAGTTTAGATTTGTGGGAACGGATGAACAGAGAGCGTAAAGCGGCAGGACTTACGTGGGATGAATATCTGGGGGGGACGATATGAAGGGGGTGAGTAGAATCGCGTTTGCGATTGGTATGACACAGGGACTACTTAGGGACGCGGATATAATTGGTACATACCAAATCAGGGTATATGCACAAGAGGTGATTGCCCAGCTAGAAAAAGCAAGTTATGAGATAGAGAATCAACAACCTGTCCTGGGCCAACAACACGACCTATTCGACATGCCGGTCAACGTGCTGGCGTGGCAATTGGAGAATCGAACATGAAACGAGTCTACTTTATCCAGAGCGAAGACGGTCCCATCAAAATAGGAATTAGCCACGACCCATACAGCAGGTTAACCAACTTGCAAAATGGAAACCCTGCAAAGTTGAAGTTGATTTGTCAATCTTGGAACTTGTCCGATACCCAAGCGAGAGATATAGAAATTGCCATCCACGATAAATTCACGAGGCAACGACTTCACGGTGAATGGTTCGACCTCGGACCGGATGATGTATATCGAATAATGTCGAAATTCCATCTGTACGTTCCCAAAAAAACGAGTCCTTCGGATGGTCCAAAAACACGACGCGAGGAACAGCCTGCATGCTGTGGCAGTTTTCGCGATTGGTGGCGAGCATATCCAGGCTTCGTATTGGAGAATCGAACATGAGCCACTGGAACCACCGAGTCGTGAAAGATGTCCTGCCCGACGGCAGCGAACGGTTCTCGGTCCGGGAAACATTCTACAACAGCGACGGCAGCATCTACGCATACACGCAGAACGCGGTAGATATTGCCGGCGAGAGCGTCGAGGCGCTGCGTGAATACTGCGGGTGGGTGCTGGCTGCGCTCGACAAGCCGGTGCTCGTTGACGGCAAGGTTGAGTTTGTGGAGCGGGACAGTGACGACAAATAAAGGATGCTGAAGATGTTTCACGTGAAACATCGCGAGACGACATGAAGATTATCCTAACCGCTAACTTGTCCCCGTTTATCGAGTCCTGCGACCAAGCAACAAGAGCCATGCGCCGCTTCGCCGAAGCCGTCGCTCTTGCATTGTCGCTTTCCAAGAAGCCCAAAAAGCGCAAACCGACCCGGAACCACCCACAGCGAAAGATGCACTAGATGGACCCACTAGACAAGGCGCAAAGGACCGCCGATAAGTACCATGTCGATAAACAGGAAGTCGAACAGCAAACGCTATCCGTCCTGATCGACATCGCCCGGTCGCTCCGCACGTTGGCCGGTTGGCCCAATCATGCCAACCACGAATCGAAGGAGAAGAACGCATGAAGTACAAGGCTCTGTCCGTTGTTCTGTTGTTCGTTATCGTTTTTGCAATGGTCCCGACCGTGGCCCTGGCTGCACCCTGGCCCCCGTTTGACTGGCGACCGCCAAAAGATCGCGTGTTAGTGTTGTCGGCGTTCGGCGCTGAACTCGAATTGATGGTTGACGCCATGACCATCGACCATGTGGACGTGATCAACGGGCGCTTGGCCTACGTTGGCGAACTGGGAGGAAACAGCGTTGCGCTGATGCTGACCGGGGTCAGTATGACGAATGCGGCTATGTCCACCCAAGCCGCTCTCGATGCCTACCCGGACACAGGCTATATCGTTTACAGTGGTATTGCTGGCGGCGTCAATCCAGAGCTTGGTATTGGCACGCTCACGATTCCTGCGCAATGGGGAGAATATCAAGAAGCATTCTTTGCCCGCGCAGACGGTGAGGGCTGGAACGTCGGGTGGCACTCAGAGCCGTTTGGCAATTATGGCATGATGTTCCCACAGACGACAGACGCCACCCGCACCTGTGGTTTGCCCGATCAGTCAAACGATATGTTCTGGTTCCTGGTCGATCCTGACATGCTGGCGGTCGCAGCCGCAGTGATGCCGGACGTAACGTTACAGGACTGTGTAGGCGATGTCTGTCTTGACCCTGCCCCGGTGATCGTCGTCGGTGGCAATGGCGTCAGCGGCCCGACATTTGTGGACAATGCTGAATACCGCACCTGGGTGTGGGAAACGTTCGGTGCGGATGCTTTGGATATGGAAACAGCAGCCACGGCGCATGTGGCCTACACGAATTGTGTGCCCTATCTGGCTTTCCGGTCGCTTTCCGACCTAGCCGGTGGCGGACCCGGAGAGAATCAGATAGGCACGTTCTTCGCTGTCGCTGCCGAAAATTCTGCTACCGCCGTGCTGACGTTCTTGGAAGCCTGGGCAGCACGATAATAATCTAAAATCGTCGCCGGTGGTAACACCGCCCACGAGGTGAGAATTGAACCGGTTCCTGTTGTCGATCTGTGTGATTGCGATTATCCTACTTTTGGCCCTGTCGCTCGTGCGCTGGTTCGATCCAGTAAACGAGCAGATACGCACGACGCGGGGCCAGATCGCAAGAGAGCAGATGCAACGGACGGCTGAATTGTGGCTGTGGGCCAAACGCACGCTGATCATTGTCGGCGTCTTGGCCCTGTCCGTTGCGGCAATGGGAACCGGTTTAGCTGTGTCCAGACGCCTGCACATTTGGGCGCGATCAGTCCACGCCAAAGATGCGCTCTATCCCCAGCTAGTCAACATCTACGCCAGCGATCCAGCCAACGAACGCGGGGCGCAACCTGCCGCTGCACTGGTGCATGGCAATTTGACGCGCCTGACCGGATCGACCATCAAGCAAATTCTCAATCCACGGCGAGACGAGGCCATGCTACCGCAGCCGGACGCCCAACTGCTTTTGCCTGATCACGCCTCCATCTATACTGCGCCCACGCCGAACCAGTTGTCCTTGCCGGTTGGCGTCAATCAGGATGGCCATGTAACCGTCCCGGTCGCCAACTTCGGGTCGGGCATTATTGGCGGGCTGATGGGATTGGGCAAGTCGGAAGTTATCGCGGCCATGATCGCCGGGCTACTACGCCAGGATAGTTCGGGCAAACTGTGGCAGATGGGTCTGATCGACATGAAAGGCGGTGCTGATTTTGGACGGGTGCCTGACACCCTATCAGCTATGCGCTGGCCTGCTGCCCGTGATCCAGGTACAGCCCTAAGCCTGGTCTCCGCCGTCCGCACCGAGATCGACCAGCGGTATCAGCGGTTTGCGGAGGCTGGTGTGCCAAACATCGAGGCTTACAACAACGCACATGTGCGTGTCCCATACATCCTGATGTTTGTAGACGAAATCATGTTCCTAACCATGCCCGCTGGTGACCGGGCAATGGGAAAGGAGGAACGGCAGCAGAGTGCCGAGTTTATCAGCCAGATGGTCAAGGCGGCATCCGTGGGCCGGGCCGCTGGTGTAGGTTTCATCATGGCAACTCAGCGTCCCAGCGCCCAAGTGATCCCGACGATTCTGCGCGACCTGTGCAGCTTCAGGCTGGCTTTCCACTGCGCCAACACGCAAAGCAGCATTGCCGTTCTCGGACAATCTGGCGCTGAGGCACTACCACACGATCCGGGCCATGCGCTGATGCTGCGTGGCAACGAGCCTGTCCAATTGCGCACCTACATGGCAGATGTCGCCAGCGGCAAGTTTGATCGTTTCGTGCGCGGCCTGCCAACCGATTCTGAACCGATACAATTGCCGATTCAAGAGCCGATATATCGGCTGGAAGCGGAAAAGCCGTCCAGGGCGGTTACGTTTCTAACTGATATTCCAATACCAACTGATATCAGAGACAGCGCAAACCTGAACGATCAACAGCGCCGAAAGATCATCCGCACGTGGTATGAGTGCGGGCGTGATGATAACAGCCGTCAATCGCTGAACGAAATCCAGCGTCGGTTATGGCCGGATCGCGGCCTGGGTGGTGACAAGTTCTGGTTGGTGCAGGGCGTGATGCGAGAACACTTTGAAAGTCAAGGAAAGCCATTGCCGTGGGAGACAAAATGAACTGGCTAAACATTCTGGACGCGTTCAACGTGGGCGCACGCATCGAGCGGTGGATTGGCAGCGCCGTCAAGCGTGACGCTGGCCACAAGATCACGTTACCGCGCACCGGGCAGATGTCCGGGCGTGACGCCGAGAAGCTACTAAAGCGCCGGGGCGTCGCCGTGTGGGGTGGGCGCACAACGTCGGACAAGTTCGTTTTCTACGTCAAGCGCCGTCAAGCGCGCTGGGCCGAGTACATCCTGAAACGAGCTACAGCCGGTAACCCGCCGCCAGCATGGATCGACAAAGTGAACGGAGACTGAAAATGGACGATCTAATCGTTATCGAAACGAAACAGGCGCATATCATCACCAGCAAGAACTTTGCTACCACCTGCCCAAGCTGCAAGCGATTATACTGTTTTGCCTGGGGTTGGACCACTTGCCCCTCCTGCGGCGCTTCGCTTGAAAACGCAGAGTTGATGGTTGCGAACGATGAGACATGGCGCAAATCGTAATCGCCAACAGGCACGGGACCGGCATGTGGTTTGCCGACGACGTGGCCAAGATGCTGGCAGCGATTGATGCTGCCACGGCTGGCGTGCTAGACAACGTGCCAGACAACCCGTCAGCCAAAGCATATCGCGCCGGGCACGTCAACGCCATGATGGCTTTTTGTACCATGTTCGGCCTGGAGTATCTGGAATAATATCCCACAATATCCCACGTTATCCCAAGCCAACCCGCTGCAAGGTAAAACTGATTTGACGCAGTAAGGGTCAAACTGACCCGAATAATGTATACCGGTATATAATTAACATTTATATACCGGTATACATTATTCCAGAAAACTCGTTGAAAACTCATACTAAAAACCCTTGACAAATGTCGATAAATATGATAGAATGAAGTTAGATGAAAGACACACTACTTACCAAAAAGGGAGCGCAATCATGATCAGCAGCAAAAGAGAACTTGAGAACCAGGAAGTTCTTGTCGAGAGTCTAAAAAATCAGATGCCGATCTGGGAACCAGCCGGTTGGCTCAAGGATGTGGTGGCGGAGTATATTCCTACCAGCGAATATGACAACGTGACCGACTTTGGCACATGGACTGATGGCGTGCAATTCGTCGTCATTGACGAAGACACTATTGTCTGGCGGCTGTCTGGCGACTGGAGAGATGACGGCGATTGGCAGCTTGGAACGTTGGAGGACTTCCGCCTAGCCGTCATGGAGGATGCCGAAGAAACGCTGCAACGCTGGCAAGACGAACTCGAAGACGCCGAGACCGAGTAACATTGCAGCCCTTGCGGGTGGGTGGTCAAACCCGAAAACAGGAGGAACCATGAGCGAGGGAGGATGGGCAGTATTGGCAATTCTGGTATTTCTGTTCGTGATATTTGCACCTGCAATCTTCGCAGGCGCAGCACTGGCCCCGTAGCACTAGCCGAGCCGGGGCGGAAAACCCCGGCAAAAAGGAGCATCAAAAATGGACACCATTTCCGCATTTCGATTAGTAGACAAGCACGACACCGCCACCCTGCGATGGTTGCAAGCAGCAACGGCACCCCAAAAAGACATCAGGCGCACGATGCAAGCCATTGGCGTCCACGAAGGTCAGGTAGCAACTACCAATGGATTTGCACTACATATCATCGAGCCGGTCCCGATCCCGCTGGAAAATCTGGCCCCTGGCCTATGGCTGGTGAACAACCTAAAAACCATTTCCGCCCGATTCACCGGCCTTGTGGCTTGTGAGCGGATTGAAGAAAAGTTTCCCGGCACGGACAGCATTCTTGACGGAGTTGTCAATAGAAAGGCATATGGCGTGGTCCGTGTATCGAAGGCCAATCTGATCAAGGCCGTTGAGTGCGTGCCCACCAACGACACCGGCCTGCTTTCCATAACCATGTATGCCCCAGGTGCATCGCTGGTAGTCAGCGGCAGCTTTGAGGATGTCGCGGCGTCGATCACCGTACCGACGGGTGTGGCAACCGGTCACAAAAAGGCGCTGGCCACTGCCTACAGTCGGGAACAGGCTGAGACGCCCGGACCAACAGAGTACGCGATTGTGTGTGCGAACAAGGATTTGCTTTTGGCTGCACTGCGAGATATGCCGGTTGACGACTCCATTGTGCTGGAGTTCCAGAAGGCTAGCGTTCCGTTCTCTATCACCGGCAAGCATAACGGCTCCACTGCGACGGCGATCATCATGCCCATGATGTACAACGGGCAGGACGTGGCCGACAGGGTCGAAGCCATCGAGGAATGGCGAGCGAGTCTCGTAAAATAACAACCCCGTGGCCCGGTTGCGACACTGCCGGGCCACCATCACTGAAAAGGAATTGTGGGATGGATAACAACGTTGTGATCGTTACCCGGCATCAGCCGGTCGTAGATTGGCTTCGCAAACAGGGCGTCACCGGCAAGGTGATCAAGCGGGCGTCGGTTGAGGAAATTGCAGGCAAGGACGTATATGGAAATCTGCCCCTGTACTTGGCGCTGCGCGCCAGCACAGTGACGATCATCACCTTCCCCCATCTGCTACAGGGTGAGCGTGTTGATCGCTTTTCCGTGGAGGAAATGGATGACGCTTGCGCAACCATGTTGTGTCTGAGCGTGTCTGTACTCAATAAGGAGTAAGAAAAATGTCCGGTTACCGGGTGAATTTCAACACGAAGGACAAGCAGTGGATCATTGAGAAGTCGAACAGCCCGCGAGCGCAAACCCAGGAAAAGGCCCAAGAGGAGGCGGACAGCTTGAATCGTGACCGGGCAGAGGTCGTGACGCTATCCCAAACGCGTCAACGCAGATAACCCAATTTTATCCCAAATTGATCCAAACCCGTCAAGTAAAATGCACTAGCAACCGATCCAGTTTGTCCTCTATCCGATCCAGTTGGGTTTCCGGCTCAACTGGATCGACTTGCGTCTCCAGCAGATCCACCCGGTGATAATCACCAGCCTCCAACATGAACGTGCCGGATATGACGTCCACGATCTTGGCGTCTTGCGCTCCGTTGCAAAAATGCGTTACGGCCACATGCGAACCATCAGCCACGCCCTGAGCGCGCAGGAAGAACTTTTCAGCCACGGCCAATTTCCATCTATCCGCACCGGTCGATGCCAGATTGGACGTTAGCACGCCACCGCTCAGATATTCCAAGCCACTAGAAAATGGTCCCGGTTGGCAAGATTGACCGTATTCGCCCCATTGCTGCTTTGAGCACTCAGCATCTCGAAATACGATCCACCTGGCCCCAGCCTCCGGCAGCATGGCCAGCGCTACAGCCGCTTGTGGTTGCCACGACTGTTGCAGACTGACAAATTCCGGTTGCCAGTGAAGCGCATGTAACAGCATCCAGTATAGATAACCGGCATCGCCGTTCGACTCATTCGCTGGCTCGAACGCACAGCTTGTGGCGTGCTCGGCCATGTCATACTTGCTCAGTCCCGCACTTTTCCCCAGCCCGACCGCATCCGCTTGATCTGGATGCAGGCCATTCATTTTGTACCTGGCTCCGCTCTCCAGTAGTTCTTTGATAATGCTCCGGCCAGACTTGCCCCAAGCCGCACCAGGCGATACGCCAGCCTCAACGTATACTGGCTTTGATCCCCAGGCGTCCAGCGCGTTCGCTGTCGCTGATTTCAGAAAATCATAATAGTCATACTCTTCCAGTGCGTCTCGAATCGCTGCCGTCCAATTCAAACCACCAGGCATCCAGCCGACCGGGTGCGTTTCCTGATCAAAGCCTAGCGCCAGCCAAAAACTCGCCACTCGTGGATCATCCCGATAAACATCGGCCATTGCTCGTACAGCCCGCATGTAGGCGGCGCACCAGGCGGCGTTATTGTATCCCGGAATAGCAAGCGTCTGACCGCCGACCGCCAAGTTGATGCTCGCTTCGTGATGCCGTGGTGAGTGGTCGCCATCGCCCATTGAAATGATAATCCCCAGGTGGCAAGGCCGGTCTGCAACGGTCAGCGTCGCATTGACCTTGTTTGTGTTCCACTGACCGTTACTTTTCTCCCACTCAGACCACAGGATCGGACAGTGGCTCTCGCCGTTCGGCAAGCCCAAGCGGTTCCCCTGACTATCCCATGTCTGAACGATTCTCATGGTTGCCCCTTATGCGCAATGCAATTCTGCGAACTCAGCCACCGCTGGCGGCACCCGGTCCAGCGTCTCGTCAAACGCCAGCTCCGGGTCGGCACCGTCCGCTATCAGCGACCAAAACACCTGCGTGAATTGCCAGGCGTCCCCGTGGGCGATCCCCTCCCGCATTGACACCACATACGGGACCACGCCCAATAAATCGCCAATGGCGTCACTCACGCAGGCCATCAGTACTAGCACCTGCACGCCGGCCAACTGACCGGAAAGCCACACGGCATCCGTTGGACCATCGCTGAATCCGAGTTCGTCCATATTGCCATGCAATGCCAGGTGCATGTATTTCACCTGGTCATTATTGCGGCGATAGCGATCCAGTGTGCGTTTCAGGCTAACTCTCGATACATTGACCAATCTGGAAATGCGCAGGCCGGTCGCCCGTAGCGCGGCCAGGTCAACGTGAAACGCACGCTCTGGACCAAGCGCTATCAGTAATCTGTCTTTGCCGTCACCATCGCGATGAGGTCGCTCGTATTTGGATAGTTGAGCTTCCAGGTAAACAATTCTGGTTTTAGCATCGCGTAGCGTATCCTCCATCTGCTGAATACGCTCTTGATCCTGTTGGTGGTCGCGCAGTAGTGTACGCACGGTTCCTTCGAGTTCGGTCACGCGTTGGCTCAATTGCCGCTCCTTTGACTCTGGCGTGCTGCGCTGATTGCGCAACGAAAAAACCATTCCGACCAAGGCCAATATGGCGGCCAGCATTCCCACTAATAATTCAGGACTCACGACAAGCCGCCTCTCCCAATAACGTGTAGCCCAGCGCAAACAGGATCAGGGCGCTGGTGGCCGATATCGGCATCACATCAGCGCCCAGCCCGACCATCAGCCCGCAGCCCAGTGCAGCCACCAAGCGCCCCGGCCAGCGCATCCGACAGCCGTTAGTTGTAAAGAACAGGCCAGCCGCCATGATCAGCATCAGCACGCCGTAGAACTGCGCAGACATCCGAGTCGTGCTGCCATAGGTGAATAGCCCAACTCGCCCCAATCCCATGATCAGCGCCAGCGTTGCCACCAGGCGACGGCTGCCAACTCCGACTGGCGGCGCAATAAATGTCAGCAGCGCCTTCGCTGCTACCAGGACAACTTTCTGATTTGATCCCATTTTCCACGCTCGCATCGCAATATGCCCCCGGCAAAGCCCTGCCCGGCATCGGCTCCCAAATCTAGCTCGTCGGTCATCGGTACACCCAAGTCATGCGCAGTAGCAAACTTCTGAAAAGCTGCTTCCCCGTTGTAGGCTTTACCCACCGCATTCCAAGCCGCCTCACGTGCTTCGGCATCCGTTGGCGCATAGTCGACCGGGAATTGTTCGGGCAACGCAAATGGCACTTGCCGATAGATGGCAAAGAATGAATTGTGCCAGTTGTCACGCATCCCGATCCCACCGATTACGTCCGAGTAACCCAACGGGCACATCCAACCCGGCCCCATCTCCGTGGTATTAGAATTCCAGCCCCAACCATCCATCGGCACGTTTTCCCAGCCGTATTTGTCGGTGTCACGACTAATTATCCGTCCCGGCCACAGGTCGTAATCGGCGAGCATCCCCAAGCCAAAATCCGTCCACCACAACAGGCCCTTGCCTTCCACCGGGTTGCCATCGGCGGTCAGCACTTGCATATTGGCGTTGTGATCACCACCGCCACCAGCGCACCACAGCGGATGTCCCTGGGGTTTCAGATAGGCGTCGCGCGCCCACTGTTCGATACTGTTTGGTTTGTCGGGATCAACTTCCCACGCCCCATCCAACGTGACGAACGCCGCCACTAGATCGTATTGCCATTCTGGCTTTTCAGCCTGTAGCTTGGCGGCATCGGGCCGATCCTCTTTCTTGATCACCTTGACGCCCATCGCTGCAAACCATTTCGAGAGTTGCATTGTGCTATCCTCCGGGCCGGGATCGACCGGCTCCAACCCGCCGAACACGGCGTCATACAGGTTTGTGCCCGGACACGCTGTATCGCGCACGTCCCGATGTCCGACGAACGACAACGGGCGACCGAGCCACGCTTCAAGTCCGACAATGACAGCACGTACCGTATCAACCTCAAGTTCAGTCGGTTCCGTTGTTTCAAAATTCCCAGCCAGACACACGCCGATCAACGGCGCATTGCTGTTTTCCACATGCCAAGAAATCGTTTCCAGATCGTTCAGGATGCTAACGGTCACGACGCCATCATAAAGCCGAATGCCAACATGATAGCCGATACCGGGCCAGTCGTTGTCTTCGACGTGCAAGCGGGCTATGCGTTCCCATGAAATAGCCCGGCTGCCCGCCGTGTGGTGCAAGACAACCGTTGTGATGGCGTCGTGGCTGCGCTGCTCATAGTGTTTACTGACGTGTATTGGCAACACGCCGTGCAAATCCTCTACTTCCACCCCGACTGGTACATACTGGCGTAATGTCGCGGCCAAACTAAACGTTGTCTTGGGCGTCTCTCTCACTGGCCACACGGTTGTGCTGAGCGATTGCAACAACTGGCCATCAATGGCAAAATCATGCCATGTGCCGCCTGTCTCACCCGCTTGATAAATCGCCCCACCAAGACAACCAGCCCAAGACGCCATAGCATTTGCGCGTTCCAGCAGGTGCGCTGCGTACAAATTGACGTTTCGCTGATAGTGCGTGATCCACCCCTCACGCACGCCCCGAGCAATCACTCCAAAGTCGCACCCCGTTTCCCCGTAAACGGTCGGCACATCGCGCACATGCGCTGGCAGGAATGGGCGCACCCGATACTGATACCGGCCCACATTCCAATGTCCAGTCCGCTCAGACACAAAGTGACTCGGACTGCCCCAATATTCATGCAGCAACAAAACGCCATGTGTCTCAATTAGCGTTTCCAGCATGGCCACAGCGTTCATCCATGTAGCCCCGCCATCATCGCCAAAATGTGGTGTGGCCCCGGTCCCCATGCACCCACCGGCAATTCGGATCGGGTAAACAAGATTGCACAGGCGCATGGTATAGATGGACAGTTTCGCCATTTGATCTGGTGTTTGCTGCAGAACCTCGTTGTTTGTCTGCCAGTAAGCGACACCGGGATTGCGTTGCGCTGCCGTCTTGACCCAATCAGCCAACTCGTAAGCCGTACTTACAGGTTCTCGCATGATGTTTTCGGCATACCAGGAATCGTCGCGATATAGCCGACCAATCACAGTGGTGCTTGGACTGGCATCTTTGATCCGCTGGCCGATGGTGTCTGTCGGTGACAGGTGTAACGCCACCGCCACGGCTGGTCGCCAGATCGCAAGCCGGGCCAACAACTCACCGCTCAACTGGTTGATATGTGGACCTAACATATCAATACCTATCTGCTTTTACAAAGCGTGCTTGGGCTGTCAATCGACCATCCTGCGTCAAAATCGGGACGGCCTGAATCGTCAGATTGTATTTCCGCAACAACGATTCTAGCGCTGATCCAAACTCATTTAGTCGGTGTTGCTCCCACTCGGCAAAAGCTTCCGCAGTAATCTCTGTTTCTTGAGTCGTCATCGTGACCTCCTAAACATGTGCAAATACAAATACAGTCAAAGCACCACTAGCCAAATCCAAGTCGCCACCGGTCAAATTATAAAGCGTAACCGTTACCGTATCCGCCGCGGTTACACTAGCCGTTAGCAGCGCGCCAGCAGGCACGGCAACCGACAACCCTGGCACCGCCACATCACCAATTGCCGCTCCTGTGACCGTGACGGTTGTGCTTGTCATGTTGCCGGTCGTGACATTGGCCGGGTCCCAAACCGCCGATCCGATCAACGCCGAGGCGCCAAATACATCCTCGTCGATTAAGTCATAGTTGCGATTCCAAACATGATCCCATGTCAAATCGCCGCTGTCTGGTTTAACGTAGTCCATGTATGGTGTAGATGTTGACATTTACTCACTCTACGTTGTCGTAACAGTCGTCCAGGTATTGAATCCAACCGTACAGCCATCGTTAATTAGTTCGTGGGCAATTTCCTTGCCCGGCGTTGCGACCGTCACAGGACACGATGCACACGCCTGATATACACCGGATGGCGCGGCGTTTGTACCACCAACATTGATTGTTCCAGCGGATGCTGTTCGTGGAACGCTTGCCGCCTGGTACAAATCCCACAAAATTGCGTCGACTTGCGTCTCGTTCAGGCTATTGTCTTGCATTTGGAAATCAGTCAAACCGGTTGACCAAGCTGCAAAACCATTCACCGTTATGGCAATTGTGTAAGTCGCAATTGGCATCGAATGTAATCGGAAAGTCGTTGGACGCCACGCTGAGACATCTGCACTATCGAATGTGCCCGCATATCCCGCAGGCATCGAGTATAATTGGAAAGTCGTTGGACGCCACGCTGAGACATCCGCGCTGTCAAACGTGCCCGCCTTCACGCCCGTGGCTGTAAATGTCGTCATGTTTGACATGCCCGTTAGCTTATTGGAGTTCAGCGTGACTTTACTGTCACTCATATTGAATTCTGTGACAAAAAGTGGATGTGAAATTCTTACTCGCCACGTACCAGCCGCCGCATAGTCGTGTGTTCGAGCTGCTGTACCGGTATACGCGTCACTAGCGCCATCACCCCAGTATATCGTTGTCTCCGAACTGACGCCCAACGAAGCTATCGTGTGCGTCTCTGCGCCTGTTGTTGTAACGGTATAATGGTATTCGGACCAAACAATGGCTTTCAGTGTGCCACTCGCTAGATCAAGTGCGCCGCCTGTTTTGTTGAAAAGTGTTGCCGTTACCGTGTTCGCCGCTGTTACAGAACCAACCAATAAAGCCCCCGCTGGCACAGCATTAGCAAAACCTACAGCCACCGGGTCTCCGATACATGCGCCAGTTACTGTCAACGTTGTGCTAGTCATTGCGCCATCATTTACGCTGGCTGGGTTCCATGCTTTTGTACCGCTTAGATGCGAAACTCTGTTTAGCTCGGCATCTATCGCGTCAAGATTTTCGTTCATCGTTGTCGCCCAGCCCGACGCCCCCTGGCTGGGTTTTGTGAATGCATAGTTTGTTGTTACAGCCATGATTTTACTCCGGCACAGGATATGGTGATGGGCAGTAATAAGGCTGCCCAGTCGACATGGATGGAATCTGCCCGACAACCAACATGATATCGACTATATCAACATTGCCATCGCGATTCAGATCATAGGCGTACAGGTCGGGATACGCGAAGCTATCCATGTGCCCGACCAGAATCAGCGCATCGTTGACCGTGATTTCGCCGTCGCAGTCAAAGTCCATTGGCGGCGGCAATGAGACACCAATAGGCAATGCCAACAAAATTACCGCTAATAGTATTCTCATCATATTCTCCTATTCTCCTATAATCTCCGCAACTGCCTTAGCCCGCATCCACGCAGAAAACGCCACGAACTGCGCCAGACTGATTGGTGACGTGCCATCGATATGCGGGATCAGGTTGCCGGACAGCACTTTGATCACGTCTCCCGCCGAATCAAGCACCTGGACCTCGAACAGTAGCTGGTCATCCTCTCCCGCTGGATTGTCTACTCCAGTAAAACTCGTTGCACCGATTGCTGCCGGTACTCGTGAAACTGCTTGCTCAAATGCCATTATGCGTCTCCTGTTTCTACGCCAAGATGCGTAGTGTGATAGTGGAACGATGCACCGCCTTGTAAGATGATGACGTCATCGCACTCGCTCGTATCCGTTTCCAAATTCAAAATAAATCCAAATAAATCACCCGCCTGGACAACGTTGCTCGCGGCGTCCCAGTCAATTGTAAACACTGCCTCGTATGTCGTATATCGGGCATCGGCACCAACCGCCGTCACGGATTCGGCTGGTGTTTGAGATTTCGGTGTAGCCTCACCATCACCTATGTAAAAACACTGCAATTGCAAATCCACAGTATCACCCACTGACCCGCCAACCGTGTTTTTTGCAAAGTGAACCTCAACCGTCAAATCGCTTGCTCCGTCCCAATCCGCATGAACATCAACGGCAAATGTCAAAGAATCACCAGCATCGTCTAGTCTCCATCCACCGATTGTCGTCGCACTCGGCGCGACCCAAGTCGCACCAGACCCACCTGGATTAGCAGACGAAAGATTTATATGATAGTATCGCTTATAAATGGATGTCGTCGCACGCAGATGATGAGAATACGCAAACGCGTCTTCCGACTCGTCCCAATTCCTGGTAGGCGTGCCGGTGACGCTCAGTTTCTCCAACACCATGTCCTGATCGCCAGATGTGTTGAAATACACGAACGGCTGATCGACATCGGCCTGATCGAGATACAGCGCGGGGATAGCGGCGGTCGTGGATGATTGGTCAATCTTGATACTGTTGTCGAAGAACGATTGTCCTCCGGTGGCGTAGACTGGATATTTTGTGTCTGCTGTACCAGTTGTTCTAGCATATATGCCATATATAACATTATTAGCATGAGCGCCCGTGGCGACGAATTTCCCACCAAGCGCTGTTCCAGCAGCACTCGGACCAGTTGCCGCACCACTTACACCAATGCCATAATCGTTTGCTATCAAATTAAAAACAACACCCGAAACCCCCGTAGGCGTTGCCGCACCAGCGTCCCCGGCACCGTGTGTAGCTTGTCCAAAAATGCCTATAGCCCCATTTGCGCTGTCAGAAGATTCAGCAAGTCCAGCTATACCATATGCCGTACCAGTAGTAGCAGATGCTTCTGTATTTTCAGCTAATAATGCGTAACTGGCATCAGTAACAGATATGTAAACACCATTAGAATATGAGCCGTCCTGATCCAACACTTCCAGCAATGCAGCACCCGTTGACGACATACGCACATAAGATGTAGCGCTGTCCATCCATTGTATTTTGTCCTTATCAACGTAGGCTTTGACCACATCTGTGTTGACAATACGCAGACCATTTGTAGCGTCAAGCCGCACTCCGTCGAAATCTGCCCCAACTGTACCAGTACCCGCTCGAATTTCCCCACCATCAGCCAAATCAGCATATACGCCATAGCCCGACATACCGGCTAAACCATCCAAATTGCCAAGCCGCAGCCGGGTAGTCTGCGTGCTCCACGGCGCGCCTGCATGTGTAGCGATGTTTATATAGGGCGAATCACTAGCGTCTGAGGTCAATTGGATGTTACCCTCTCCGCTGGCCCCGTAGCCCAGCACGGACGCCCCGATACTAAACGTGTAATTCGTGCCAGCGCCGGGCGAGTCTTTGACAACCACCAGCCGCCAAAATGTTGTCTGATCGCTCAGGCTACTAATTGTTGCCCACAGATCGCCGACGAGCGGTTCCTTGATGCGCACAACGTCACCCGCCGCCCACAGCGTGCCCGCTGCCACGTGCGTCATGCCGTCCGGGTCTTCTATGTCGATATTGAATGTCCCGGCGGAGTCCACCGATGTCACCGCCGCAACAGTTTTTCCCGCTGTCGGCGTCACCCACAACGAGCCATTTGTGGCCATAACGTGGCCATACTGCAACGCCGTCGCAATGATGGAACCACGCGCCCGGATGTTGTTGAACTCAGCATCCCCCGTGATGCCTTCCATCCTGAAGCCAGACGTGCCGCTGGCGTAGTTGGTTGACTCTATCAGTTTGTTTGCGCCGTCAATGTGGATTCTCGGCGCACCCACACCAACATACACGGAGCCGGTAAAATCACCCGCTGATGCGTTGATTGTCCCCGTGATTGTGGCGCTGGTAGCTGTGAAAGCACCCGCTGCCGTCAGTTCGGTATTGACGCCCTTCCACGAGATATCTGTGCCATCGTACTGAAAATACTTGGTCGATCCATTGCCGATATAGGCCCGTGGCGTCCCGGCGTTGTACTGCAATTGAATGCCCGCTGCCCCGAATGATGCGCTGTTGATCGAGATGGCTTTGTTCGTCGAGTCAAGAATGATATGTGTCGTGCCGCTGCTCAGTGTTGTCGCCGCAATGTCCCAACCGCCGATCCTACCGGTCGTCGCTGTTACACTGCCAGTAAAAAAGCCATTTGAGGTCCAAATCCCATAACCACTGGCTCCACTTAATCCAGACAAATCACCAATCCGGGCCTTTTCTGAGCCAGTGGCCGGATCAACTAACAATATTCGATCCCGAATACGCAGGATGCCAACTTCACCTTCGGCGGCTGGCGTAATAGGTTGCTCGTATGCCGGTGAACGACCACTGGCCCCGCCCCCACTGGCCCCGCCACCGATTGTGCCACCAAGCGCCGCTGTCAAGCTGTCGTTACGTCCGCCGTATTTGATCGTGGTCAGCATCCCGGTATTCCCAGGATCAAATTCACTTGACGCGCCACGAATGATATAAGTGCCTGTCAAGCCCAACACCGGGAACTCGATTCCAATTTCCTGTCCCGCTCGTAGGCCCAACCGGCCAGTAGTAATCGAGCCGGTCACTTTGCCGAATGCGTATTCGTCCAGCATGGCATTGGCCACCAGCGTTGCGGCGGCATCGCTCGTGATAGCCGGATCGCGAATTTCATAATCAAACCAACGACCATAAGCGGCATAACTGGCGTCATCCTGAACAGCAGTGGTAATCGCCTCACTGTACCGATAAACGACACTTAGCACTAGCCCAGCGCCCGGCGCCGCACCAGCCTGGTAGCGAAATGTACCGGCGCTGTAGTCGATCAGAACATTCCAGCCGCCGCCATAGGTGTCGAACCAGTCTTTGCCAAATGACTGAATTACACCGTCCAGCGTAATTGACACCACATCCAAAATCGGACGATAGTCTACCTGAAAGACTAACGTGGCACCGTCACCCGTGAAATTCTGCGTCGTCTCGTCACTGGCTTTGCTGCCGCCGCGCACAGTGATTCGATTGCGAATGTCGCGGGCGTCGATGTCTTTGCTCGGATCACCCAATGGCGGGAAGGTTGTGCTGTAGTCCGCTGCATCAAGAGCGGCAATCCCGTAAGGCGCCGGATCATTACTAATCGGACCGAAATGTAAAAACTTGTCTGCGTCAATCCGCCAACCCCATTGCACCGCCTCGACATCGGTGCAAATCACTTGCAATCGGTCTAGGATGGCTGGCAAGTCCTCACCATCAGTAGCAAAAATTCCAATCTCTGTACCCGACTGAACGTGAAGCGCTGCGTCAAACTCAGTCAATCCAGCCAATGAGAATAGATCGGCTACGATTACGCCAGGTGTCGTGTTCGTGTATGTCTTGCGAATTTTGGGCGTGCGCGGCAGGATCGTGACGTAAGACTCGCAAATCACTTCCCAAATGCGGCCCGTTTCGTTGGCGCTCAGGCGTGGCTTCGCTTCAACGACAAACCCGCCGAATGAGAAGCCGCCATAGTTGCCGGTGCCAAAAGTTTGCTCGCCGTATCCGCTCCATTCGGTTGCATCTGCTGTATGAACTTTTACCTCTTGCCATGCCTCAATTTCCAACGTATCAGTCGCGTCCTCCACCTCGAAGCGCAACGTGTCTACCTCACCACCTTCGGCATCGGTCATGCGTAGAGATTGCGCAATCACATACTGCCAGCGATCAGTACCGTTTATCTTGAAAACAAAGGTATGGTTTACATCTAACGCTGGCATCTAAGCACCTCGCCGAATCGCTGAAATCAACTCGCCTTTTAGCTGGCTGAACTGCGTCGGTGTTAGCGGCACTGTGCCGCCAGCCTCGCCGCGGAAATCAACAATGATATGCTGTTCGCTGTCAAACTCATAGGCGCCACCGCCGCCCAGCAGATAATCCGGCATTCCTGCATTGGCCAGCATCGTCGCTGCATCCCGCAGGTCTGGCAAGCCGGATAACATGCCTTGTGCCATGCCAGTCGGGACGGCGGACATCAGGTCTGCCATCCGTTGAGACGGCGAAGCAATCGCCAATTCATTTCGTACAGTTTGTTCGATATGATCGACCAAAAGCGCAATTGCATGGTCTAATGATCCCAAAAACGAATTGCTACCGGGATTCACACCATCTGCTATCCCCTGTGTGATGAAGCCCCCAATTCCCTTTCCCATGCTATAGGATTCGTTAGCTACTGGCATATGAATGTAGAATTGGTTTCCTAACAGCTCGTGCACCATATTGCCCACATATTGGATATTGGTCACCAAGATACTATCCGTATAATCAATCATGCCCGTTGCGATTTGTTGCGGGATATTAGCACCCCAGCCGCGCAAAGTAGTATCAGTCGGTAACTGAGTTTCCAGGTCTTCGATAGCCAGGGCGATGTCTATGTTTGCCTTAACAATGTCAATAATCGATTGCGCCAATCCCGCTGTAAACGTCGGGAACAGCCCGTCAGGTCCTACAACCAAGTCAACAAAATTCTGAATTTGTGCTGTGCTGGGCAATCCATGTTCGTTTAGCGCTTCGAATAAACTCAGCGCTCCTGATAATGTAGACACCACACCGTCTAATCGATCCTTGAAGTCTTGCGCCGCATCTGTCCACGTGCCGCCATATTCTGTGACGTAATTGTCAAATGCCACAATTGTGCCATGAATGGCCCCAAAGAAACTACCCAACCTGCCAGCAAACGTTTCACTTGTTGTCGGTGGATTGGCATCGGGATCACGGGCCGAATCAAGAAACGCCTGTGTCGTGCCGCTGATATCTGCCAAGTCCGCGAAGAAGCCCAACCCTGAAGATAGGCCGCCAAATAGATTCGACATGGCCGTGCCAAAACGTCCCAGCGATCCTTCGGTTGTGCCATCTCCGACAGCCGCTCGAATCGCCGGTTCTGCATCGCTCGTAACCCAGGTGCTAATTTTCTCAACTACTTTTTTGATGTTATCCAGGAACAAAGTCAGCATCGCCTCTGTCGGTTGGACTAATGTAAACGATAGGTCGTGAAAAACCTCCAACCCCTCTTTCACCCCCCCGAATACAGTGCCCATCGCTGTACCAAAGTCGGTTATCGGTTGCCAGTCGTAGCCCTCCGGGAACCGTTCACCAATCCATATTGTGAGATCGGTCATCACTTTTTCGACAAAGGCGATAAACGATGCCCACACGCTGCCCTCGCCGGTTTCGACTGTCCAGGTATCAGGTACATCAGTCGCTACACCTAATGCTGTTTGCAACCCGCCCATCAGCGAACCCAACGCAACGCCAAAGTTGTCAACCAGGTCTAGCTTCTCCTTTTCAAAGCCAGCAGATGGATCATTGACCCAATCATGAAACTCTTGGAACGTTTCCATCGTCCAAGTCTTGAAGCTGGCCCACGTGTCGTCTGCTGGCACAACAAAATCAGCAATGCCGTCGATCAATGCCGCCGACAAACCGCCGAACAATGCCGATACCGCTGTCCCAAACGATGTAAGCAAATCCAGGTGTTCGGTGTCCCATTTCTCAAGGACCGGTTTCAAGTCCTCTAAAATTGTGTCAATGGCTAAAATTAACTTGGCTGCGCTTTCTGAGGTGTCATCGATGTCTCCAGCCTTGTCCAGTGCTACAATAAACGCCAAAGCTTCAGTCATGCCGCGGGCAATCTCTTCCATCGCCGTGACCCACTTGCGCAGGTCTTCGTCAACGAATGCTTGCGTCTTGTCCTTGAGCAGGTCCAAGTCAGTCAGGATGTAAGTCCAAGCAACACGGAACTTGCCGATCTTTTCCTCTATCTCGCCGGTCCAACGCCAAGCTCGCAAATCAACCATAAACGCCAGCACGCTTACCAACGCGTCAGCAATAACTTGGATATCCTTGGCGAATTGAACAAGCGCCTCGTTGACATCCTGTGTGCGCCAGTCGTTATACATGATCGTGATCTGTCTGGCCATGCGCGCGCCCATCTCGCGCAGCCAGCCAAATTTGCCGGATGGGTCCGCAATCTCGATCTCGGCAATGTCAGCCATCACGGCCACAATGTCTGATATCGGCGCAATCATCTTGGAAAACGAATCGGCAAAGTCTGCCAGTTCTTCGTCAACGCTGGCTCGTGTCCGCCAGTCTTCGGCCAACAACGACATTTGGTGAGCCATGCGTGCGCCCATTTCACGCAACCATTCAAACTTGCCGGATGGGTTTGCCATTTCGATTTCTGATATGACCGCCATCGTTTCAGCAATCACCGCGATAGGCTCGATAGCCGCCGTAAAGTCTTGCGCAAATTCGCTCAGTTCTTCACCGATATGCCGTGAGCGCAGATCCTTTGAGATTTTGGTGATTGTCCAGGCCAGCATCTCGCCCATATTAGCCAGCCACCCGAATTGACCTCTTGGTGCAGGCGTATCAAGCTCGTTGATCGTTTGCATTGCTTCAGCGATCTCAACGATTGGTTCAATGGCAGCGGAAAAGTATTCCGCATAGGCTGCAATATCTTCGTCCATGCCTTGGCTAGCTTGCCGAAGTTGTTGTATGGCCCATGCCAAATGCTCGCCCATTTCCACCAGCCAGCCAATACGTCCGCCAGGATCGACCATTTCTACATCGGCAATGGTGCTCATGGCATCAGCGATATCAGCTACCGCACCCGCCGCAGCGGACATGCTATCCAAAAAACTCAGAAAAGCATCAGTGGCCATATCTTCCCGCCCCTTGAACAGCGGCAAGAATTCGTCCACCATTTCGCGCGCAAGCTCAACCAACCATGCTAGTTTGCCGTCAATCTCGCCAACAGTCATTCCGTCAATGGCGGCCCACGCATCCACTGCATCGCCTATCAGGCCAGCGATATCGGACGCCACTCCCGCAAAGTCAGACAACCTGGACGCAGGGCTATTGCCGTCCTCGCTCTCTTTTGTAAAGCTGCTGCCAAGTGTCGCCGCTGCCCGCTGGAATGCTTGCACCATGCTGATCACAACGTCTGCGATCTGGTTTACCCGACTCGCAAAATCTGCCCCGCCAAACCCTTCCCAGTCCGTGACGGTCCAGTCCGACCACAGCGATACGATATCGCTCATAACACCGATTACGGCATTCACCGCATCCGTTGCAGCCTTGATCGCTTCGGACTTTTTATCACTGATACCGATACTCAGACCGGCCATTAGCATGTGCCCGAACTCAATAAATACCGTGGACGGTGATGCGATACCAGCCGCCGCATTTGCCGCCGCAATGGCTGCCGTCACAACGCCCGCCGCCGCCGCCGCAATGCTGCCCGCCTTTGACATAATGCCGACTCGCATCCCCTCCATCATCGCGCCACCAGCCGTCGCCATTGCGCCCGCCCCGCCAGCAATCGACGCTGCAATCACCGGTAAACTGGTTTTTACCTCGTCGTTTATGTCTACCAGTTTTGAACGGGTGGAACCGAGAGCGGACAGCCAGCCGTCCTCAAACTCTTGGGCGATGGTTTCTGCCATTGTTTCAGCATCGTCGGAAATATTTTCGAGCGATGTCTTTGACTCAGTTTCCATATTGACAATCGCCGTGGTGACAGTGTTCCCCGTCTCTTCTGCGCCTGCGGACAAATCATCCAGCACCGTCAGCGGGGTTTCCACAGCCTTGTTCAGCGCCTCGGTGCTTTTTTCAATGTCGGCTGTCATGTCCTCATAATTGACCGGCACCGCCTTGGCTAAATCCTCAGACGCCTTCGTATAATCGGCCATTGCCGGATCAATGACGCCCGGCAAATCAGCCATCGTCTGCGCGTGTTCGTCAGCCGCAGCATCCGCTGCCGCAAGCGATGCGGCGATTTCTGCATTTGTTGATACGATGCTATCAGCGGTTCCTGCCAAATCATCAGCGTGCCACATTTCGTCCCAGGTCGGCAGGTCGCGCAGGCCCTTGGGTACCAGGGCCTCGATGGGAATTTTATCAATCACCGAAGTGATTACGTCCCAAATGCCCCGGAACATATCTTCGACTACCCCAAGCACGCCATCGAAAATCTTGACAATGGCATTCTTGAAGCCTTCCAACACGGCCCCGGCTGCTGACCAGACTTCAGTCCAGCTACCATGAATGATGCCCTTGACGATCCCGATCACGCCCTCAATAATCGCACCGACAGCCATAAAAACACCGGTCACAACGTCAATAAAATGGCCCAAGACAGATGCCGCGCTGCCAATCACTACGGGCAAAATCGAACCGAGCACCGTTGCCATGATGCCCCCAGCGATAGCTACTGCTTCGCCCAGGCGCGCCAGCACCGGCGCCGCCACGGTCCACAGTTCGGTGAACTTGTCGCCTAATTCTGGCAGGTCCAACTTGAGATTAGCAAACGCTGTGCCAAAATCATCAGCCACCTTTTGGATCGTAACCGCAACCGGATTTTCGCCCTCTTCGTTCTCAAACTTGCCCAACAGCCCTTGCCAGACAGGCGCGAACTTCTCGCCCAGGGTGGTTTTCCATTCTTCGACTTTGCTGCCCAAAAGAAGCAGGCTCATATCCCACCAAACCTGGAACTTGGCAATCATGTCCAGCGCCAATTGGGCACCATCGGTGTCCCACCAAGTAATCAACTGGCTCCACAAATCAGCAATGTATGTGGTCAGTTCTGCTTTCCAGGTTTCAATCGTGGCGGGCAACGTGGTCACAAACTCAGTCCACCAGCCCTGAATCACCAGCGTAATGGCCGGTAAACCGCCCTCTTCGCCTGCTGCTTTTAGTTCTCCAAATCCAGCACCCAACGTCTCCCCTAGCTCTTTCGCTTTGTCCACGATGGGCTGCATCTTTTCCTGGAGACCCATAAAGTCTTCTTTGTACGCCAAAGCCAGCGCCCCGATAGCCGCTACCGCAATCAGGACCGGTGCGCCAATCGCTGAAACTGCTGTGACCAACGCCCCCAGCACCATCAACACCGGGCCAGCCGCCACCGCAATTCCGGCAATGGTTAGGCCCAGGTTCAAAAGCTCCGGGTCTGCTTTTGCTACCTCAGTAATAATCTCAGTAAACTTGGCTACCAGCGGAGTCAATGTGTTTTCGACAAACGGAGTCATAACCTCGATTTCGAGTGTCTGGATGGAACCGCCCAACTGCTCAATTGCTGCGGCAATGCCTTCGGTGCGCGCTGCCCCGACTTCTTGGGCCGAAGCTGCCTCATCAATCGACGTGGCCATGTCGGTCCAGCCTTCCTCGCCGGCCCCGATCAACGCCCCCATCGCCTTCATACCATACGTGCCAGAAGACAACTGAACGTCGAGATTCTTTTGCTTTTCGGTTACTTTTGTAATTACTTCATAATAATCGTCCTGAGCGTCCATCAAGGGAATCATGCGCTCTTTGAGGCTGTCAACCTCTGCACCCAGGTCTGCCATCTTGGCGGCTTTGTCCTCTTCTGACATATTCGCCCCAAGCAAACCCAACTGATATCTTCCTAGCTCGTCCGATACGGAGTTATAAGCGTTACCAAGCAATTTGAGATTTGCTTCTTCATCCTCCGTTATCGAACTAAGCTCGAACGTGCGTTCGCTGCCAACCTCTAACGCTGCACTAAACTCAGAAACCAATTCGGGTAATGTTTTTAGCGTGTCGTCTGCGTTGTAAAGCTCGACATTCATCCCTGCCAACGTATCTCGAACCGCATCGGTCGGGCGCATGAGATTGGTCATCATGCTCTTGAGCGCGTTCCCGGCTTCCGCGCCGACAATGCCGCGCGTGCTCAAAACACCCAAGGCCGTATTTACGTCCTCCAGCGACCAACCGAACTGATCCGCAGTCGGCCCGACATTTGACAGTGCTGCGGTCAAATCGCTGACTTCGGAAATGCTGGCATCTGCCGTCCCAACAAAACTGTCGGCAATCGCGCTGGCATCCGCAGCGTCAATGCCGAACGTTTTCATCGCGATAGCTACGGCATCAGATGCCTGTGCCAAATTTATGTCGCTGGCCGCGGCCAGGTCGATACTGGCGCGCAACGCCCCCGCCAAATCCGCACCCTCGTTCAAGTACGAATTAAGTCCGCCTTCGCTACCGAATATGTCCGCTGTGTCCAGACCGGACTTGTACAACGTGTCCAGCGCATCAGCGGCTTCAGCAGCGTCGATGCCGACCAGTTGCGTATCAGCGCCCACGTCCATAGCAGCCTGCCGCAAATCTTGAAGACTGGCCTCGGTACTGTCCACGTGCGTGCCCAAAATATTGATCTGTTGCTCAAAGCTGCCGACCTCTTTGACTGCGTGTGCTCCCAGCCCGATCAACGGTGCGGAGACACCCATCGTCAATGTTCGCCCGACATTCGACATGGCCGCGCCAACACGCGTACCGAAGCCCTTGACGTTATTTTCGGCATTGTTCAGCGCGGTGTTGAGCGCGGTGGCATCCGCTGTCAGTTTGAGAACTGCTGATCCTAGATCAACCGGCATTAGCCCACCCTCGCGAGATAAATGTCCCGACTATGACAAGTCCCACGTCGCCAGCAGCGGATATAGATTTCAGCATGATCAATATCCGTTACCTGCCAGGCAACGCGGGACATAAACTGTTTTGCGCCACAACTCGGACAACGCACTTCAAAGCGCGCCACCAGGTCGTCAACTTGTCGTTGTGTCTGCACCATCCTTGTGGCGTCCATGTTTAGCCTCCAACTCGATTGCTGCCTGCTTTTGGCGCTCGCGCATTTTTGTTATTTCACCCGGAACGCTCTCTACAGAAGTCATGGGCGCAATGCCCGGAATTAAGGTTGACTTGCCAGCTCCGATGGATCCACCGGCTTGCTTTCGCAAGTCTTTCGCAAATCGTTCAAACTGCCTGCCCTTCTCGCCCGGATTGGCCCCAATGCCAGCGACAGACAACGCTCTCAAATCATCTTCGGCGGCCAGTGGGCCGATCTGCTTGAGCATGACCAGGAAGCGCGCCCACGGCTCGGCCAGTGCTGTCGTGACAGTATAGCCAGGGTAAAAATGACAAAATCGCCCGATCATGCGGGCGATATCAATTCCCCCAGGTCTTCAGATGGTTCCCCGCCCTCGCCTTGCGCCTCAGCCGCCATGCTCGAAAATTCGGCCATCACAAATTGCGCCAGCCGGTTCAGGATCGCCAGTCGCAGACCTAGCAAGTCAAAACGTTCGATGCCCGGCACAACCAGCGTGATGATGTCCAGGTTACGGTCCCACTGGGCGGCCTCGTCTCCGTCCTTCTGCGCCTTTTCCAGCTTCTTGCGTCCCATCAGAAATTGGAGATAAGACGCCCCGGTCAGGCCGGTAATCTCGTGTTCGGTCCCATTCCAAATAACAACCCGACGTTCTTGTTCCGCCAGAATTTCATCCAAATTCAGAATCTTAGTATCAGCCACGTCAGTACCTCCGCATGGTCAAAATGTTGCGCCGTCATAGCAGCGTCTCTTTGTGGTTAGACCTCGAACTTGACCCAAATCGGCATGGTTGCCGGGGCCGCCGCAGTGAACAGTGCTTCAAAGGTGATCTCGATCCCCGACTCAGACGTTTCAGCCAGGGTGGTCGCGATGGGCGAAGTGACGCGCGCATGTGGGATCGTCGCCACAAACGCCTTGCCGTCATTCCGATCCAGGCCAGTGATGACCACGTTGTCAAGCTCGGTGATCGTCCCCAATGCCCCGGACCCAATCACTTCGCTGGACGCATCGCTGGAATAGCCCGAACTGAACAGCGTCCTGAGCACGGCGAAATTCCATTCCGCCAGCGTCACGGTGATCTTGCCCGACGCGCCAACGATCTTTCCTGTACCGACCAACGGGCCGCGCGCTTGGGCCAAATCCGGGTAGTATTCATCGGTTGCCATTTCCAGAGAAATATCACCCAGCGTTGCGCCAAGATCGACCGCATTGACCGACAAAAATCCATCCGTCCCGTACAGGATGTACGAAGAGGTATTAGCAGAAATCCCTCCCATAGTTGTTTCCTCCTGAGAGTTAGTGCGCTTTGTGTCCGGCAACACGCCACGCTATATAAGCGGCCCGATTGCCGCATTATGCCAAAAGAAAAAGCCCTACCGCCTGGGCTTTATGGGCCAGACTGTAGGGCCGAAACCCGCCTGAGCGGGTGTGGGCATCTATTCGATTATACCGTTGATTCTACCACCTTGCCGCAGTTACGCTGTCATTTATCACCGCGTTGGCCTAGTCCTAAATACGTCCGGAGCCAAGCCGTGATCATGGATAGCGCCCTATACAGCACCAGTGCAAATTCCCGGCTGATCAGGGTCGGCTCATTATCATTCTTGTCGGTCATGCAAGGAGCGCCTCGATCTCGCGACGAGCGGATAGGCCCGCATTTTCCCAGGTCAGCAGGCTCATATCGGACGCAGCCTCTTCCCCGATTTCGCACGCCTGTCTTTGGTTCTCGAACACCCAGCGAATGTGGCGGACTACAGCCTCCTGATCCACTGTTTCCTGAAGCATGGGCGTGTTGAACCGGATCGTGTTCATTGGCGACTGCTCTGTGCCGATGGACGGCACCAGGAGCGCGTTATGCACCGTCAAATAATCCTGCATCCCGGTGTTATTGGCGCAGATCAAGGTCGCACCAGTAGCGCCAGCCTCAGCGGGCATTAGTCCGTAGCCTTCACCAGCGGAGGTATAAATCAGACAATCGCCAGATCGTAACCAATCGCCAATCTGGCGCTCTGACCATTGCTCGGCAAAAATCTTGACTCCCGGCACAGCGTTTCCGCTGGCATCATTGACAAACGATGCACTTTCGCCGGATTGCAATTTGACTTCCAATATCGCCTTGTCTGGTGGTAATCCAGCCTGAATAAAGGCCCGAATCGCCATCAGCACATTCTTGCGCCCAGTCAGCGTGTGGCCCCACGCCATGAATTTGAGTGGCTTGTTGAACAGTTCCCGTTCTCGAATCCTGACCTTCCGGTCAACAGGGAAAAAGCAGTTCTGATCAACGCCATAACCGGATACGAACATAGGCACAGTTACGCCTGCTTCCCGGAATAGCCGATAGCACCAATTAGACGGGACCCACACCGCCCCGACCTTGTTTAGCACGTCTGTCCAGCCGGGTGGTAGCGGGTTCATTTCATACATGGTATGATAGATCATGTCCGGTCTGCCCGCCTCGGTTACGGCCCAGGCCGCAGGCAGACCCAACACGACCACGGCATCCCAGCCGAACTCAGCCCCACTGATCAAATCAATGCCCGCCGACTTTAGCGCATGACGCAAGCGGCCCGCGATGACGCCGTACCCATCAGGATTAGTCGCATGTGAAAACGGTGCCCAGGCTAATTTCATTGCACTTTCCTCCACTCTTGAGGCAGATCGGTAAAAGACACGCTGCCCCCGTTACGCTGCTTGCGCGCTGCCGCCCGCTTGGCCTTGGCCGCGTTAGCGTAGCCGGTCGCAAGCATGGCCAGCAATAGTATCCCAACAAACATGCCGCCAAAAAACACAACAACAACCGTGGCCGCTTTTAGCACTATCATCTAAACCCCTCCCAGGCGCTCTAAGGCGTCTTTTGCACTCGTCCCATAAATCATACCACACGTGTGGTATGATTCACAACGCCACACGGGCGCACTCACGCAGCCGGGACGGCATTTAGTGCATCTCCCACAATCCGCCAGAACCGATTTTCGGCGTTAGTCAATTCGTTCGGCTCCTGCACGATCCATTCCATCGCCCCAACTTTGTCGTTGACGATCAACTCACAGCCCGCAGCCCATGCTTCGATCACGGTGCGGCCACACGGTTCCGGCCAGCGGGGCAGAAATAAGAACTTCTCGTAGCTGGCCAAAAGTGTCGGCACCTTGTCATAATCGGCCCAGCCCAAATACTTGGCCCAACGCCCGGATATATGCTGATTGCACCAGCCATCCCCATAAAAGTCTACTCGTGTTTGATTTTCTCTGGCCCAAGCCACCGCCTCAGCTACGCCCTTGTGCGGGTTTGTCATCTGGCCCAACCAGATCACGCCCGACCGTGACGCTAAGTTGGTCTGTGGACGCTTGAACCGTTCCAAGTCCACAGGCGGCGGACAAAAGGCAACCGGCGAATCGACCTTGAAAGTAAAATTCTCCCGGTGGAAGCGACTCGTGAAAACGCACAAGTCTGAGTTCGCCAACAGCCACTGGCGCAAAAAAGGATCGCCTGCAATCCACAGATCCCGCACGACCTTGATCACCGGCTTATGCTGCAAGTGCTTGACGATGTTCATGTCATAAGTCTTGCAGTTGCTCACAATGTAGGCGTCAGCATACGCGACTCGACCGGGCTGCATGAGCACGATCTCGATCCCATCGGGTGCGGCCCGACGCAGCGCCATAGTCGATAGTTCTGCGCCGCCTACGATGCCATCTTGTTTATCTGCCAGCCAGCCTATTCGCATATTATTCATCATCGACAAACAATACCTTGACCGGCATTCCAATGATCCGTGCTCCCGCAACGAAAAACCATCCGCCAATGCGAATACGCAGCGATTGTCTTTTGATGCCGGTAACTTCTATTCGGACAGCGAATCGCTTGACGACATCGCTAATGGGAACTTTGATTGCCGCGTTTTTACTTGCCATCACTTCTCGACCTCCACGTTGGGAAAGTAGGCGTCAAGGTGGCGCTCCAAAATGATATCAGCCACGGTGTCGCGCAAAGCAACAAGCTCATCAGCATTTAGCTCAATCGAGAAGAATGTGGCTTTCTCGCCATGCGCAATCAGCAAAACCTTGTCGGTCCAGTCAGCGATATGGAAATGAAAGTCGCCCCGTTCAATCACAAGCTCTTTCCTGATTTCGTGTACCATAAGCCACCATCCTTCGCATAATCAGCGACGCAATTGCTCTTACTAAACATAATAAACAGAAACGTGATTTTATGCCAGTAGGGGCCTAACTGACCCGAATAATGTATACCGGTATATAATTAACATTTATATACCGGTATACATTATTCCCATTCCGGCAGTCGCCAATAAACGCCCAAACCGTGTTCACAACCCAACTCAAAGCCTTGCCACCGGTCAGCTTGTCCTGCCAACCAGTTGTCACGCGCGTGTTGAACCGGCCACATGGCCGTGTCGTGCATCAGCAAGTAACCGCCCACCCTGACCCTCGGCGTGTAGTTCTGCAATTCCCATAACGTCTGATCGTAGGTGTGTGACGTATCGACAAACAGAATGTCACAGGATTCGGGCGCAAGAGCCAATGCCTGCTGATCTGGCATTCGCCAAAACTCCCACCACGGCACCCGGTTGACAAGTTCTGCCCCGCGCTGCACCGGCATATCCTTATCGCATGACCACAGATGCCCGCCCGTCAATTCCAGCGCGGCCAGGAATGCCGTGGTACTGCCTCCCTCGCGCACGCCCAATTCAATGACCTGTCGCGCATTTATGCCCACCGTCAGACCGTACAGCCAGGGCAGATAGCTGGCGTTCAAACCATTGGCCGCCACCTCGTACTGATACATCGCCTGAAAAGCGCCCGCTGGCCACATGCTATTCACCTCTCAAGTTCATGGGCATAATCTGTGCCCAATCTACCCGTTTCATCCACGACCGCGACAAGTTGCCGACAATCGGATCAAACATGCTGCCGAAGTCGATCAGCGTAACCTCTTCGCACCATAAACGCCAAATCAAAACATTGGCCGCAGCCCCGGCGCTAAATCCGATCACGTCCGGCTTTTTGTCAATGATAAGTTCGTGAGTATCTGTCCATATTCGTCCCACTTGTTCAAAGGCGTTAGTCTGCGGCACCGGCACAAAACGCCGAAATCCCAAATGCTTGCTCAAGCTCAGTAACGGCGCTGGCCCGACATAGATCATGTCCAGGCCCCGCAGCGCATTGATCAGCGGGAACGCCGCACCATACCGAAACGCCTCTTGCATGGTCTGTGATTCGTGCCATTTGACCTGTACGGTGCCAGCCAGGTAGCCCTCGATCTCGCCCGCCTTGGTGCCAATAAACGACTGTTCAGCCAAAGCATAATGATAATTGGCGTCTAGGTGCGGACGGGCCAATGTCGCCTGCAATGCCGCCCGCAATTCTGGCGTGTAGGCATAAAAATCAGCAACCGTGCTGCCGCCAGTGTAGCCAAGTATCGACTGCCATTCGCCGTCACCGTAACGGGACAATGTAAACGGTTGGCAGTTGGTTAGACGATCCACGTACCAGGACAGCGGCGGGGTAATGATGTTCATGGATTACAAATCCTTCCATGCAACATCTTCTTCTGGCGTACCCCAATCGCTCATAATTGGAGAAATCAGACTACGCTCTATTTCTTGTTTTGCAATTATGCGCCTGCGATGATCTGAATAGCGTTCGGCCTCATCGCTTTCTTTCCCTACGCCGTTGACCTTCCAGTGCTTGCAGTACAAACACCCTGCACGCCTGTTTTTGGGTCGTCTACGCTTATGATTCAAAATACATCCTCCAAGTCCACATGGCCCAAATAAGTGACCTCTGTTTTCACGACGCCCCATTGCAACGCTGATTCCAGATCGGGAAACCAAACGTCAATTCGGTCTGGCGCAACGTTGGCACCGAATCGATCACCACAAAACACCGTCCCATAGCCATAGACGTGCAGCATGTCACCCATTTCCCATCCGCTACCACAGGCCGCTATCGCTCTTTGTGGCGGATAGCCCGACGCCGTAACGGCGCAATTCCCATCACAGTTGGTCCCGCCCGCCGCGGGCGCATAAGCGGTAACGACAGCGACAATAACAGCAGCGAGTAAGTTCATGCTATGCCCCATTTGGACCGTAACAGATTGGTGTCGTGTTGACTCCACCCGGCGATGGGTGTCTTGACCTCGTGTTTGACATAAACGTCAGGCCGCCAGACCGGATAGAATCCTAATTTTTTGGCTCTAAGCTGCAAGTCGATGTCGCTGCCATAGTGGATATAATCTTCATCTAGCAAGCCGACTTGACGTAACACTTCGGTTCGGATCACGACACAGAAGAAAGCCAAGTGCGAAACAGGAGTGGCCAAGCGCTTGTCACCGATCACGCCCGTATTCTGCGGCGCAGTCCGACAAGTGCCAGACGGCCCAACAAAGCCAACATTTTTTGCCCAACTGAAGACCTCCACCAGTTTGTCCAACCAGTTCTCGGCAATCGGTGTAGCGTCGTCATTCAGTAGGCAGACAAACTCATGGTGCATGTTTTTCGCCAGACCCCGGTTGACGGTCTTGGTGAAACCCTCCCGGCGTGTATCCACGACGATCTTGTAGTTGTCCAGGCCCTTGGCCTTTTCCATGCCGACCGACAGGTGAAGCGTTGGGATAATTACGGGTGTTGTCATTATGTCACCAAAGTTTCCAATTCACGTTGCTGCGATAATAGCTCAACGATCTGCGTGCTTGGCGCATCCCCCGGCATTCCGCCTTAGCTAGCCGCCTGTGACATTTTGCCAGTTGCCGTTTCCACCAGCGCCCGGTGCCGGGCCGATTCCAGCGGGTGACCCAGTTCGGATCATCACGCATCTGTTTGCGTCTGGACATGGCTCAAATCCTATCGGCTAGTGCTTCCCACACCTCGGCCCAAAATAGCGAACGCTTGCCATACCCCTTGTCTGGATCAAAGCGTCTAACGTACCAAACAAGTTCGTTGGCGGCTTTGCGCCTCATGCAATATTGGCGCAACCATAACCGAATCATCGTATCTGCCACTTGCCCTTGATCTCCACGTCCCCGGCCCAATGACGAACCCGGTGGTACTGCTCGTGGAATAGCGGATTCGGCACGTGCGTTCCGCCTTCGGCTCCAATATTCTGCGCCCGACTCAAGACCGGCACGATCTGAAACCGCCCCCGGCGCACATTCTCGTTCAGATGCACGTCCCAGCCGGTCAACTCCCAATTAGCGCGTATCTCCTGCCAGCGATCCTGCCAAGTCGCCCAGCCCCAAGGCGAAAACCATTGCTTGTATAGCAGACTCCGCATGTCACGCTGATCAACATTTATATTCGATTTGCGATAAGCGGAGACAGAAAAGACAAGTTCGTTCTCGCCAAACCGCTGGCAATGCTCGAACATTTCAAGCGCATCGCTGGCCAGCAGCACGTCGTCTTCCAGATGGATGACATAATTGGAGTGGGAAAAGCCTTGGGATAAAGCCTTGAGGGTATTTGCGGAATTGCCCAGCACGCCGCCGTTGATCAGCGGGTAACAGGGACAAGCCTTGAAAGTCGCAAATATATCAGCGATCTCTTGCACTTGGGGGGATGGATCGACACAGGGTAGAAGGGTATACTTCTCGATGCCGCTGCACCGGCACAAGTACGATAGTACCTGTGCCAGATATTGCGGCCTGTTGAATGCGGTCATGGTGATGACGGGATTCGTTTTCATGTCCTTAGTATATCATCCTTGTTGACAGAGGTCAAGCCAGCGCCCATTCGCAGAACACAATACTGAACCCGACCACCTTGCGTGGCCAGCCAAGTTCAGGCTCCGGGATCGAGTGTGGACCATACAGCCGATCCGCCCGCCTGATCACTTGCGTGGTTGTCGCAATCGTATGCGCCGATCTGCCCTTGCGCTGTAGTGCATCGTGCAACTTGTCGTACACGGTTTCCAGGCTGGCTATCGTCGCCCCGTAGCAGTGGAAGATAAATCGCTCCGTGACCATCGGGATGTCTGGATGCCCCGGCCCGCCGTCATTGGCAAAGACGATAAAATCCTTCGGCTCCCCGATGCCCGGTGGCACGCCCAACTGCCCGCCATAGATTTTATTTGTGGTCGCGTCCAGCGCAGCCACCAACGTGGCATTGCCGGTCAAATAGGTGTACAGCAGAAAGTCGGTGCTGATCCGCGTAGTTCCCATTAGTCAACCACCCCGTAAAAATCAGGCGAACCGACAAAGTTTGTTCTGCCAGCAGTAAAGCTGCTCGTCTCAGAAAACCAAATGCGAGCCGTGCTTTGAGCAATACTATTGACTTCCGCTCGTGCCGCATCCATCGCCGGGAAAAGCCAGCTATACCTGTGGAATGATCCGTTCCGAGAGGTCCACCCTGTCTCAAGCCATGCCCCATATTCTAAATCTGTAAAAACCATAGTTGTTTCCAAGAAGCCCCGACTTTGCGGCTCGGTTTGGATGCTGTCTCGCAGGTTGCCGGTGTCCTGATGGCGAGTCAGATGTGGATGCGGTCCGGGACCGACACCAGGCGAAACGTTGTGCTTGGCATTCCTCTGCACCAATTCGCCCAACGTGTCGGCAAAGTCACGACTGAAGCCCTTGCCGCGTGCCTTGACCGCCGCCGTGTTCATGTTGACTTCTACACGTCCCGTTAGCCTCATTATGCCGCCCTCTTTAGCACCAGATACAGTAGATGGCTTGCACCCGCCGCGTTCTCGATGCTCTTGATGTCAAATGGCCCGGCGTCTATGGCTGTCCCGCCCTTGGTCGCAATCGTCGTGATCCGATGCGTATCAGCAGCGCCCAGCACCCTGAGCGTTGCTGGAGCGTCGGCATATTTCATCCACAAGACAAAATCGGCCAGCATCGCCCCGGTCGGCAATTCCCGGTTGCGTGATACCAGGCTGACCGGCTGCCAGCGACATTTGATGCTTGCGGTCGTCGTGGCACCGGTCACCCAGGATAAGATTTGCTGGCCCATGTGAGACGAAACGGATGCCTTCACGACGCTGCATCGGTGAATGAGCGTGCTTGAGAATGCCAATGGTGTAACTACCATAAATTTGATTCCTGTGTTATAATACAGTTCATGGCACGGTGCGGCGAGATCCGGTACGGCAAGAACAGGGCTGGGCTCGGCAAGGTTTGGTTTGGTAAGGATACGAGGGACGGTGCAAGCCGTCCCTTTTGCTATTCTGCCTGATCCTCAACCTGTGCGCCCCATTGCCCGGTGCCAAAGAATTTCGGCCCCTCACTCGATCCAGAACTAATTAGCCCCTTCCATGCGCCCGGAATGTTTTTCATCCACTCTTGTGCCTGCGCCCGCAGTTCGCCCGAAATCGCCTTCAGGTCCTCGGCATAGTCAGACTCACGCACGCTGCGCGCCTTGGCGGCATAGGCATTGGCCAGCACGGTCAGCGCGGCTACAACGCCCCGTTGCCAGGAACCGCCCGCTGTGATCAGCGCGTTCAGTTCTTCGTCGGAGAAGTTGGTGCCATCCGGCTTGACGCCCGCGTCGGTTGTGGCGGAGATATCCCCGATACTCATCCTGACTTTAGCTAAGTCCGTACTTAAATCAGTTGGTGAATAAGTGAATGTCATCGGTTATTCTCCTGTTGCTCAGCCTTCAGCGCACATGACAGGCAGCGGTCACCCTCCCAGTAGTCATCGTCCCAAATCCAATGGCCGCAAATCGGACACCGCATGTTAGCCCCTATTGCTTTGCTGTTTTCCACTGCTCAGTTGTCACGCCATGTAGCTTGGCGATGCTAGTTTCTACCGTCTCAGCATCTAGCGCGTCGTCAACGTCTTTCGCCTTGTGGCCGTGCGCCTTCAGCCAGTCCTTCGCCTTGATCTTCGTTGGCTTGGCACGCTTGGGCGGCTTGACCTTGACGGGCTTCGGGTCTTTGTCAGACGGCATCAGGCACCTCGTCAACGTCCTCGATAAACAGCACGTCGTCGGTCGCTGCGAGTGCGTCTAGCTGTGCGTCGGACGACCACACACGCACCAGGCAGGTATTCGGCGGCGGCAGCGGTGGCGCTGGATACGGAATGTTGCCTACGGCACTGAACCCACCGCACAGCTCGCCAGCCTCGTTGATGTAGCCGAGTTGCAGCTCGTCGCCGTCTCCGACGATTGGCGGCAGGACTGGGCCGATGTTTTCGGAAAATGGTACTGCATAGATCGCTCTACTCAATTGAATACTCCTATATGTAACCTAATTCCTCATATTCTCCACCGGTTCCCCGCGGAAATACAGTAAAATTATCAAATGACACCAGATCGGACGTGGAGAACGTGCCAAATTTCGTATTGTCCACAATCCCAGCATCACTAACGGTCAATTCTGCGCCAAGAAAAACGTTGTTGTAATAGCACCTGATTGCTGTGCCATCCGTGATCACTCGCAACGTAGCACCCGCCACGTATGTCGCAGCCGTGGTCTGGAGGTTAGTGTAAGTTCCAGCAACACACTTGTCGGCCAGAACAGATGTTCCGTCGTGGTAAACGATGATAAAGTTCGCCGGTGTCGCTGCATCATCTAACCGAATAACCAAGCCGCCTTGCACACCAGCAGTCAGCCAGACATCAGCACTCGCCAGCACGTCAGGCGTGCCGAGGTCACCGCAGGAGGCGAATAGGCTGGAGAGGGTTAGAGGGAGAACGGACACATCATCAACATACATTGTTCCAGCAGCACCGTAATTTTCTTTTATCATTAGCCATGCGCGTGTAGCGGACACGCGATTAGTGAATACGTATAAAGTCTTGACTTCAGACAAGACTCCTGTGGTTGCTAATGTTATCGGGTTAGCAACCCAATAATCGGAGCACGATCTAATAAGGGCAATCGAAGCCAAATCCCGATAGGCGCGCAAACTAATCTGATACCAAGCACCTGCCTGAGTGGTCGTCTGTTGGAAAATATTACCAGCGGTGGAAATCACAGCCTCATTATCAGTAACGGTAATAGCACCACCACCCGAAAGAACCCACGCGCTGCCATCTATAAAGGCCCCGTTAGTGATAACCTCCCCCCCCTGCGTCGGCGTGTTGACCGCCTTCCCGCTGGCGACTGCCCACGTAGCGCCGGTCCATGTGCGCGCGGTGCAGGATTGCGAATCCGGGCCGACAATCTCGGACGTGCCGATTGCGCCGTCTGCGCGGGTGAATGTGTCGTAGGCGAGAGGTGAAGGAAGAAATGTGAGGGTGGGAATGCGGATGTTGTCGGCGGTGAAGACTGACGTTCCATCTCCAGCCGTGATCGCCGGTAATCCATCCGCTGTGCCTGCCACTGTTGGTAAAATTTGCGTCCAATTAGTGAACGCACCACCCTTGACAAACCAATAAATACCCGTTGCACGCATCGCCGCAGCCACCCGATATGATGTGGCCGTGTATGCACCAACGGCGATAGCCGTGCCACCGTTCGGGATAATCTGCAACACACCGCCAGTCAAGAACCGCATGGCGTCATTGATCGCGCCTGACCCGTTACTATCCCATCCGAAGTTTGGTTGACCACTCGTGTCGCTGGGCGTCAGTGTTCCGAATAGCACCCGGCCAAGCAATCGCCCCCTGGAATCATACCAAACACCATCGTTTGCCGCTGCTCCTGTAGCGAAATCAAGAACCCCGCTGCCGACGCTGACCTTGTTCTCCGTATCCACCACCGTGCGCGTGCCAGGCCCAGGCGTCGCGGGCGTACCGTTCACGCTGCCAGCCGCCCGCGTGTCGTCGAAGTCGTCGCGCAGCAGGTATTTTTTTTCAAAAGAAAACCAAATCGGCAGTGTTCTCATTGCACCCCCAGTAAAAAGCGACTCGAAGACAACTTCTAATCCGGACTCGTTAGTTTTAGCCAGGGTGGTCGCGATGGGCGAAGTGACGCGCGCATGTGGAATAGTCACCTGGAAAACCGCATCGTCACTGCGCGATATGCCAGTCAGCATCACGTTGCTGAGTTCGGTGACGGTTCCCAGCGCTCCAGAGCCAAGCGTCTCTGAATTAGCGTCTGAACTATAACCCGAACTAAACAAGGTTTTGAGTATAGCAAAAGTCCATTCCGCCAGCGTAGCAGTGATAGATCCACTGCCCCCCACGATCTTACCCGTGCCTACCACCTTCCCGCGCGCTTGGGCCAAATTGGGATAATATTCATCCGTCTCCATCTTGACAGAAAAGTCACCAATTGTAGCGCCCAGATCGACGCCGTCAATTGACAAATATCCATCGGCCCCATGCACGATATATCTTTGCGTATCAGCAGTTATACCACCCACACTTTTACTCCCTGATAAAGCCGTAAACGAAACTCAGGTCGCTCGCGCTGGCATAAGTCGGCGCTGTGCCGGTCGCCTGCGCTGTTTCCGATGCTTGCGTTTTGTCATCAATCACAGCTACAGCGCAAACGCCACCGGGTACTCCTGGCCGAGCGTCACGGTGATGTACTCGTCAGCGCCAGCCGCCGCCAGTGCCGCCCGCCCGTTGGCGTTGATGCGAGCCAGGATGTCGGCTGTGTCGTTGCCGGTGTTGGGCGATGGCTGAACATTGCGACTGCTGACCAGCAGCGCCTTGTACGCGGCGATCTTGGCCGCATTATTCGCCATCACCAGCACGGCCTCCAGTTCGGTTGCTGGTATGTTGATTGTCCAGTGGGCGTCGTTGATCCAGCCGCCGACATCCACCATGCTCCAAATGTCGTGTGCTACGCAGCCAGAACCATCGGTGCGTGCTTCCGGTGCCGCTGCGAGCGAGTAGCGGATAGCCGGTGTCAAATCCTCGTATGGTGTATATGCCATGTGAATCTCCTATGGTGTCGGCGCTGCAAATGTTGAGTCTGCCGCGCTAACCGCTGCTTGACTTGCGCCCCAGTGCGCTGCTGTTGGAACCGTGGCAAAACTGATCGCCGTCGTGATCGTGGCCTTGACTACGCCATCCACTGAGAGCGTCATGGCCGCCGCGCTGATGTCGATTTGTAGCAGGTAGGTTGTCCCGGCAACGATAGCCCCGGTTGCGTCCCAGGTTGTCGTGTGTGCGCCGCCGCCGTCATCAAATGCCAGCGTGATCGTGTTAGCCGCTGACCAGTAGACCCGGATGTAGTTGTCCGCTGCGCCGTACAGTTCAGCGATGTAGGCCGCAGCATTGCCAAACTTGACCGCATCCGCTGCGCTGTGCCTTGGCGTGTAGTCCCATCGAATCTGGCCGCTGGTTGCCGTGAGATTGGCAATCGGCTGCGTCATCGTGTCGAGTCCGTCCACTCTGATGCCCGACGTTTCCGTGCTGTTGGCCTGCGATGCTGGCGTGACGGTAAGCGTAACCGGGGTCAGCTTGACCGGCACAAATAGCGTTGGACTAGCACCCGTGATCCGGGCGACCTCGTGTCCTAGCGCAGTCGTGCCGCTGCCCACCTGTAACACCGCATTCGCAATTGTGCCGTTGGAGTTGATGCCCGCATACTCACCCGCCGAAAACGTAGCGTCAGTCGCGTACATCTCAACCTGATGCACATACATGACGCCGGAATCAATCACGTTGATAACCTTGACCCGCATCGTCGTGCAGCCAGCCGGAATTGTAATCGCCACGGTCAACACGTCCGGTGCAGCGCGCGTGCTGGTCGTCGTGCCGGTATCGCTGGCGATCTCAGCCGTATTGTCCTGGTCGTAGGCGACTAGCTTCGGTTGGCTCGTGCCGTCAGCATGGGCGATCATCCGCAGGATATACGTGTCTCCTGGCGCAACGGTCACATCCTGATATATGCCTTCGTCGGCTGCATCGTTCGTCCAACTGTAGCCCCAGGCGAATATCTTCTGCGCAGTCGCCATATCAGCAGGACCGATCGACGGCGTGCCCTCTGCGGTCCATGCGCTCGATCCATACGTGGTCTGCGCAAACGTGTCAGTCAGCAGAGCCGATGCGTGCGGGTGCGACCAGGCTTCCCCGGTGCCAGTTGCCAGTTCGCCAGCGGTGGCGTTCGTTGGGACACATAGACAAACATCGAAGCTGCCCGTCAGTTCGGTCGGGTCTTTGCCCGCGCCAGCCGCATAGATCAGCGCGAGTTCATCGCCATTGCCAACGTCAACACCATACGTGCCGTCAAACAGCGGGCGACGGTAGATGGTCAGGCCCTCAATGATGGCGTTGGCCCCATAGTATGCGGACAAGTTGCTGCCAATAAACCATGTGGCAGCAGGGTATACTGTGCTACCAGTGGCATCATCAGCAAACGTGTGCGAGTCGTTGACTGAAATGCAAACATACTTCGCGCCATCCAGGGTGTTGCGAATATCCCATCTGACAACAACACAATAGGTTGTGCCTGCTGTCCATGCCACAGCACTAACCTGGGCATATAAATCGCCCATCCTAAACACCAAAACATTGCTAGTCGCCTTCGCAATGTATGCCGTTGCTGACCAATAAACTAAATTATGCTCCTTGCTATCATTCCCATTCCATTCAGGCGTAACCCAGAAAACAATGCTACCTTGATACGCGTCAAAATTAGTGTAGAACGATCCAGAAACCAATGTGCCGCGACTGACAACAACGGAATCACCCGAAGATGGCGTCCACTTCCCCTGCACGATGGGCGCGGCGGCAAACGGACCCGGTGCCGTGCGTTTCGCCATCTTCGGCGTGAACGTGACAGACGCCGCGTCGAAGTCGAACGGGGTTGGCCCGCTGGAAGCAGGTCGTCCCCGCAGCAATGACCTACGTGGTCCTATCAGCATCGACATGGCATCAGTCCAATAGCAAACCGACAATCGCCGTCACGTCGTCGGTTGCTGCGAATGTGGGCGTGCCACGAGTGACAAGCTGGCCGAACATCGACGTAGCTGTCAGATCGTATCGCTGCGAGGCTTCTACTCTGGCCGCGCTGGGCGTGCCTGCCGCAAACCCTGCGCCGTCTGAGGTACTGATGATTGCAACCAGTTTGCGCAAATCAGCTTCGCTCGGTGCCCAGGCCGCATTGTCGGCCATTGCGGTTATAGTTGCGTTGAAGAGCCACAGCTCCAATTCCGCATCTTGTCCGGCGTCATCCAGAATAATCAAATCCTTGATGACGCCACCGCCGCCAGCCACCCGTGCCGCGTTTGCAAACGTCAACAGGCCACCGACCGCATCACCGGCGGAGTATGCGCCCGCCGTGACCGTTGGCGTCTGGCTGATGGATATGCCGGAAGACGCAATCGCTGCGCCAATAATATTATAGCCCATGTCAGACTCCGATGTGCAAGATGACAGTGCCGGTTTTTGCACCACCAGCATTTGTCACAGCCAGCGTCAAGGCGGAATTGACAGAGACGCCCAGTCCAGAACCGACAACAGACGTGGCGGCATTACTACAATTTGCACCCTGCCCATGCAACACGTCAATGCCGTCTTGGTCAGTAATTGCCACGTCAAACAAATCAGAAGGCGTAGTCGCACCCCCGGCTGGAACAATCACGCATTCCAACACCCGCCCGCTGTACACCTTGACCGAGGTTGCATCAGCCGCCCCGCCTGCCGAAGAGGTCCACGCAAACTTTACCTCCTCGAATTCTCCCCCGGAAATTTCGGTTGTAACGATAGTCCCAGCCATATTAGCCCTCCGTTACTTCCAAATACGGGCAACGCCGCAGTTCGTCCAGATAGGGCGCATCCACCGGCACTTTGACCGGCACGTGAGTAAATTCCCTGCCCGCCGATTGGACGCGCAACGGATGCAGCGCCATGACGCCGACCATCACAAAGCCTGATTTAGCAGCTGCGACTTTGGACTCAGGCACCGGCTCGGTCTCAAGTTCTACTTCCGGCACTTCTTCTTCCACTTTCGGTTTTCTGCCTGCCATTTTTATCCTCCCCAAAACCAGCGGTCAAACTTGCTGTGCGCCGAAGTGACCACCGCCTTGCGTCTGCCAAATTCGTCAGCCCCAGGCAACTCGTCTTTTGCGACCTCAAGCGCCTTGAATATCGCTTCCAGCGCAATGACCGCAATCGGCGCCCATACCAGATCAGCCGAAAACTCGCCCTGTAAGAACCCGATCAGCGCCGATACTAGCGCCGATGCCAGTGCAATCCAAAACGTGCCCGGCAACTTTTTCATGGTTCCTCCTTGATCTCAACCACCGATACCACGGCAATTTTTGGGTTTCTGTCCGCCTAGCAAGCCGTCCGATGGGAGTTTTATTTTGAGCGTCTTCTTGATCGCTTTCAGTACAAGAACCGCAATCGATCTCCACACACGTTCTGCGCCGAACTTGCCGGGCAATGTTTTCATGGTTCCTCCCACGTCCAAGGGGCGAGCAAGGCCCGCCCCTTATGTTTAGCTGTTGTCATACCCGGTCAGACAAATCCATTCGGTGCCATTCCATTCCAGCATCAGAACGTCACGCGCACCCAGGACCACATCGGCCTTGCATTCGACCGTGCCACCGGTGCCGTCAATCGTTATTGCGTCCGCTGCATTCTCGTTGACCAGGATAAGTAGGTATCCTTCAACGGTGCCAGCGGCAATCGGGACCGTCGTGCTAACAGTGACAGCGGTTGCAGAAGTGATCGGCTGCAAACTGCCGGTTGGCACAACCGAATCACCAGCCCCGATCACAAGCGCAGTCTGCGCGGTCAATCCAAACCATGTTGCCCCGACCACTGCCCCGGATACCGACAAGCTATCGGTCGCCACCAAGTCAGCCCCGGTCACAGTGCCGGAAACAGTCACGTCGCCAGTAAAGTTAGACGTGCCGCCAGTCAGCGCCCGCGATCCTGGCATAGTGACTGGCGCAGCAGGTGGCAGGGCCACACAGCCGGCCAGCACGATTATCACCAAAAGCGCCACAAAGAATTTGCGCATATTATCCTCCCATATCAGGAGAGGCGGGCGATCCGCTGCCCGCCCCTCTCTATGTATCACCGATCATGCTTGGCGTGTATCCCTCAAAGAATCTTGCGAAGAGACACACTACCACGCATCATGAGTTGCCCATGTGGGCCGTCTGATGTGCACCATATACAACGTCGTAGCGGGCGTAGAACTTGAACATATACCACCCGCCTTCCGACTTGTCGGGATCGAACCAAGCCGATTGGAGGTTGGGTTGCTCGCGCATCACGGTGATTAGCGGCTTGATTTCCTCGTTGGCTGCAATCAGCACCCAAGCGGTTGAGTCAAACCACGGCACGGTGATGTATTTCACCTCGTTGGCCCACGGGTTGATCGCCCGGTTGGTAACGCCATAGTCCTCGGCATTGTCTGCAATCTGAGCGGCAACCCGCTTGAGTGCGGGTGGCACGACCAACAAGTTGGGCGTAAAGGCCAAGAACTCGCCTCGGTCATCACGCACCGTTGATAATGCTTGCCATACGGTGTCGAAGTTGTCCAGGCTCAAAGCCAGCGCGTTGAGATTGTCCTGTGCGGTCTGATAGTCGGCCCCGGCGTCAACGTGACTGTTGTTGAACAGCGACAGGCCATCATAGCAGGTGCCGTAGGTCGTACCGTCACCCGCATTCAGGATCGTGAAGGCGCGAGCGTTGATGTGCTTGTTGAAGTTCAGCCCCGCCCCGCGCACCCGCCGCTCAAGATCGCCGATCCGGTCGTCTTGCATTGCGTTATGAGAGATGTGAACGGTGATGTCCCAGTCACGAGGCTTCACACTTTTCGACTTCTCAATAAAGCTCTGCACCGTCATGCCAGACCCGGATTCGATCGGCATGGGGGAAGCGCCAAGATCAACCAGATCGGTCGTCTTGCCGTCCATGTTATGCAACATCGCCACCTGCTGCCAAAGCGGTTCCTGCTCCTTCACCGCCTGAAGAAATCCAGCCTTAGCCCCAGCGACCAGGTGCATAGGAACCTGTCCAGAAATCATGGTTTCCTCCTTAGAAGGCCATCAGAATCGGATAGCTGTTCAGCAGAACATACGCATATCCATTCTCGACCCGCACCAGTCGCCCGATGGGAATGATGTCCGCTGTACCAGCGATCACCGTCGCAATCAGCGTCCCGCTATCGGTAAAGCCCACGAAGTCGCCCACGTCTGCGTCGGTGAACACGGTCGATTTGAACCCGACTTCAGAACCGGGACCGGCCACACGAATCTTGTTGTCGGTCTCGGTGTCGGTCGCGGCAACGGTTGCGCCTTCCAGCGCAATGCCCACGAAGATATCAGCCGCCGTGGCCAGGGTCACGGCATCCACCCACGGGCGGATATAAACGGTATCTTCGCTGGCGTCGATAAACATCGGTTGACCACGGTAGACCGTGGCTGCGGCGCTGTTGTCCAGCACCCAGGTTTCGAGCCGTACTCTTGTATCGCCCCGGAAGCGGAGCGAAGCATCACGGGTCAGGTCAGCCATGAGTCACCTCCCTGTCCAACTTGTATTCTGCCGGATTGCCCAGTTCGTTGGCCTTGAAGAACACGGCAACGTCGTTGCCCTGCTCCACCCAGCGGTCCAATGCCTGTTGCATGTAATCCGACAACCTTTTCGGTCCACCAGCCGCCTGTGTGCCGCGCTCGGAGAAATCGACCGTGCCGCTCTTGTGAATCTCACGCAGCAGGGCGACAACCGGATCGCGGTACTTGGGTGGCATGTCCTTCAACAGCGTAGCCAGGTCTTCCGCCTTGACCGGCAGGGCATTGACGCCCTCGCTAGTCACCTTTGACGCAAACTCAGTCAACTCCCGCTCTTCCCGAACAGTGGCAAGCAACTCCCGGAACATCTTGCCCTTGGACTCTTCAAGCAGTTGATACTCACGGTCAATCTCTGCTTTGAATTCCTCACGCACCTGTTCCTTGAATTTCGCCAGTTGCTCTTCGCCGACGCCAAGCACAATTTCCTTCTCGGCTTCGGTTTTGATAGCTGCGGGAGACGGCTGCGCCTGTGCTTCTGGCTGCGGTTGTTCGGTGGCCTGAATCAATTCATCGGCCATAGTAACCTCCGTCTTAATTGGTGTTGGTTTGGATTCAGCGTCATCCGCCCCAGCTTCGATATCGTTCTCAGTATGGGCCATTTCCGATGCCGGTCGGCTATGATCCATCCTGTTCGCTGCGTTAGCAGGGTCTTGCTTCATAGTGCTCAGTTGCTCAAGCACAGTCCTCACGCCAGTGCCCGCTACAGCCGGGGCATTCACGGCGCTCACTTCAACCGCATTCGGCGCTTCACAATAAATCTCGCACAGCTTCTCGATCTCGCCATCGTCCTTTTTCAGCTTGTACGATCTACCGGGCCAGTGCTGACAGTCATTCGACAGCCAATCCTGATCACACACGCTGCACGTAAATCCCTTGGAATGCCAGCCGATAGAGAACCGGTCCATCTGGCCGTTGATAAATGCCTCAATGTCTCGCGGCACCGTGATGCGAATATCCTGCACCATGTCAACGCCGTTCTCGTCCATACCAGAACTATGAACGGTCCCGGCCCGTGCTTCGATCTCGCGCTGATTGTGGTCACGCAAAAACGGATGCCCGACGAACGAAGCCGCCAGCGATCCGATGTCGGCATCCCGGAACCGCACAAAATTGGCATTCGGATACTCGTGCAAAAACACAACCGCCCGGAATGCCAATTCGTCTAAGTGCCCGTCCTTGAACGCCTTACGCAACCGCTTGCGAGCAGCCTCTTCGTCAATCGCGAGAAATTCGCCGTCGATGTTGACTTGCAGTTGACTGCCAAACGGGTCACTATGAAACGCCAGATTTTCGGTTTTATCAGCCATATCTTTTCCCTCAGCGGTAGTCAATTTGACAGCGACAGTGGCCTAAACAGGCGGTGTCACCGGCCCCCGGAACAGTGCCATGATCGCCTATAGGCACCCAGCCCATTGCGGCCAAGTCTCGACAATCCTGACATTCTCTTTTATCACCTTGGTCATTCCAACGGGATTCAGTAGCCCCTCCGCCCTTTTGCATCAATTCGTTTTCGGCCCAATAACGGCTATATGCTTTGCCGACATATAATTTTGCCCTAGCTGCGGCCTGGGCTTCGGTCAGTGTGCCATCTGCGATCTCTTGCGCAAAGGCACTCAAGTACCGGTATTCGCCCCGCAGGATTTGGCCATTTCGGCCCCACTCGACCGGCCCCATCTTTGACCAGCCGCCACGGGCCAGCGCCGCATTGGCATTGTACAAATCCTTCAACTGGCTTTGCATCGCCAACTGAAGTTCGGCGGCAGTGATCCGGCCCCCCACTGCATCGGCTGCCATCAGGCCGAACCGCTCGGCGCTGGCATTGCTAATAACAGTCAGGTCACGCTGGATTTCTTTGGCCGATATGATCCGGCCTAGCTTGCCATTGGCCTTGACGATCCGATACCGACCACTACCCCCAAGTCTTGAGTCCCATACGTAACCCGGAAATTGCGGTCTAGTCGGCATCGCGGGCATCCAATATTCTGCGCAGCCGATCAGGCACGTCAGGACTATAATACCAGACCTGGCGCGCCCGCTCGATGTTTGCATCGGTTACAGTTGCCTCTAGCGCAGCTTCTCCGGGCGGAAGCACGCCCTCACGCTCCAGGCACTCCTGTACAATCCGTTCAGCCTCAGACGGCATCAGGCCGCGCAAGATCAGTTGCCGGGTTCTCTGTTCAGCCGTGGCCATTTCCCGCTCCCGCCAAAAGCTCAACTGCCCGCAAATGCTCGCGCAGCGCAAAGTTCGCCGCCTGCTCCTCGTCCTCAGACATCGGCGCTTCTTCTTCCGGTTCTGCTTCTTCTTCCGGTTCTGATTCCGGTTCTGATTCAGGTTCCTGTTCTTCTTGTGCTTGCTCGATTTCCTGAACAGTGATCTCAGGCATCCCGATCAACTCGCGCAGCCACACCGCATCCACGGCCTCGGACGATGCCAAGAACGCCTGAATATCGGTCAGGTGTTGCAGGACTTCAAACGGTGGCTTGACAAGTCCAGTGTGAGATATGCGGGGATAATCGGTCATGCCGGGAAAAGCGCCAGGATTGGCTCGAAACAGGCGGGGCACGAGGTGGCGATTGAATACATCGGCAACTTCATCCAGCGCTGCGTCAATGCCCTGCGTGTAAACTTCTACCAGTGGATCAGCCAGCGCCCGGCTGCCGCTGACCGTACTGCCCAATCTGGTGAACGTCAAAAATACCAAAGACATCATTTCCCAGCGCAATTGGTTGATCTTCTCACGCAGATCGCCAGCGTTGTTATTGTCCACACTCGTAAGGGTGAACTTGACCATCGGGCCGGGAAGCTCGACATATTGCTTTTCGTTCACAACAAGTGATTCGCCCAAACTTTGCACATCTGCCCGGTCATCAAGGTCCGGGACTTGGAGCCACTCGAATGTCGGCAACCCAGTAAACGACCGCTGCCAGCCGATGCCTTCGATGATCTCGTAGTTCTCAATCATGTGGTAAATCTTGTAGGCCGGTTCCAGCCAGCCTAACCCTTCCCACGAGCCCCGATCATCGCCGCCGATAAAGTGCAACAGCTTGTCAATCGGGATCGGAATTTCCGTATACGTGTTGGGGTCGATCTGCACCATTTCCTGATAGCCACCGGCAGGGTCTTGTTTCCAGTGGTCTACTGTTTCCTGTCGCCGTGGTCCCAGCTTGCGCAGCCCGACAAGACCGTCAGAATACTTGCTGGTGGCACGGTTCCCGCTTGGCTCTGGACCGTCCCGCCGCTTCATCACAATTTCAAGGTCGGAGAAGCCGAACGCCTGCGCAGACATGGCAAAGTTGATCGACTTGCTCAGGTGGTGGCTCATGTCTTCCAGATTCTCAGCCAGGAAGTCAGCAGCCTTTTGGTCAGCGGCATTTTTGTCCGAGGCAGGAAAAGCCGACCACATCGAACGCCCGCCCGTCAACAGCATCATGCGATGGGCAGTGAACGCGGCCGGTTCCTTGTGCAGAATCTCGGCCATCTTCGCGATGCCCGCCGCCCCTTGCAGGCTAGCAAGGTATCGCTCTTGCAGACGGCCCGCCCACTGTTGGACGCCGCTGGTGCCTTTTTCTTCAAAGATTGGGATTTTTGCCATGCTGCTCTCTTCGTGTAATCAGCGCATTATTAAGCGTTAGTACCAGGATTCACGGCGTCTTATGACAAGTGTGCCTTTTGATTTATGTACACCGATATATAAATGTTAATTATATACCGGTATACATTATTCGGCCCACTATGGGCCTTACTGAGCTTTTTTCATGCTTGTTGGCCATCACTGCACTTTCCACCTGTTCACCATGTCGGGAGTTGCGCCACCCATCTGCTTGAATGAGAATGCGGCCTTGTTGCGCAGATCGTCCCAAGACCAATAGCAGGCATCGACCAGATCGAACGGTTTCGTGGCCGGGAACCGGCGCAGTGCCTTCTCCATTATTTGGTGCGTGCCTCTAACATGTATAATCCGGCCATGCTCGTAATCGGTCAGCATCCGGGACGCCCGCTCAACTTTTGACCCGTGTCCTGATCCCGCTTTGTCTGAAACGAAATAGGGCGCATTGCGCAGGCCCAAGTTCTTGACTGCTCGCCAATAGACAGAATCCCAGGTATCGCCACCCTGATCTGTTTCAACGCCGACCGTCAGGCTGCCGTGCTCGATTGCTTTTTTGATCGCCCGCTCGATGGCGTCCAACGGCGTAGTGACTTGCTCCCACGAGTATAACCGATAAATTGTGCCCTGGGCGTCGATCCCGTCTACTTGGATACCCATGCTGTCGCTCTTGTCAGTCGCCGTTACAGCCGGGTCAACCCACACGGCGGTGCGTACCAGGTCGGGTACCTCGGCAAAGTCGCAGCGTACAAATTCCAGATGGTCGAACATGCCACCAAGCTGGACCTCGACGTTATGCTGCGCCTCTTGCAAAAAAGCCGTCAGTCCCCAATCGTCAATTTGCTGCTGGCAAATATCCCGATCCTGCCCGGCCCAAGTCGGTTCACCGGCCGTGATGTAAAACTTGCCATCGCGCTGTTCATACTCCATGTCAATCAGCGCCGGGTGTGGCCCGCTTACGATCCTGTTGGCCAAAAAGTCCGCCCGGCCATCAGCCATTTGCGAGAAAACACCATCAGCGATAATCAGGTTTTGGATGGCGATCACAGCCAGGTTGTTAGCGCCAGCGGGGAGTAGCGAGGTGGTGATGGTTTCGATCTTCTTCTTGGTCGTGTTCTCTGTGTCGTGCTTGCCGTCGATGTCGTCAAACACCATCAGGTCCGGGCGCTGCTCTCGCACCTTTGCGCCACGCCGGGCTGTATCCAGGCCAATCGCATCGACGGTGAACCCATTTGCCGCCCGCAACCGTTGTCGCCGCCAGCCGCGCACGTTGCCAAACTTGCCCCGCTCAGGCTTGCTCATGTCTGGATAGGATAGCGCCATGTGCTCCGCTTCGAGCAGGTCAGCAATGTTCTCAACGCTACGATCTGCCTGATCCTGTGTTTCGCGCACGTACCAGGCATATTTGCGCTTATTGCGTGCGCCCAGCGCCACAACTGCCAACTCGGAGCTGGTGCTCTTGCCAGAACCACGAGACCATATACCGACAAACGGGTCAGGGCGATTTGTGGGCCGGATTGCCCACACCCAATCCCAAAATGCGATGTGGTGGGGCGCAAAGCCCTGATTGACGTGGTTGGCATAATATCGATCCAGCCAGTCGCGCCATTCTTTCGGTGGCTGTGAACTTTCAGCCGCCTGCAATCCGGCGCTGATCGCCGATAGCAGTGAGTTTGCCAATGTCGGCACTGATGGCGTTAAGAATGCCCCGGTCTGTAACATGCTCCCTAATCACCCCCACCAGCGCAGCCACTAGCAGCATGGCATTTTCCGCCGTGATCATCTGCTGCATGTCGATCAAGCGCCGTCGCTCCGATTCGATAATTCGGCGCCGCTTTTCCAACAACTCACCGATCTCGGACCAGATCACATTATCGGCCAGCCCGTTGCTGATCAAGTCGTCCAGTTCGCGCATGGCGACCGTCGCCTTGTTGGCGTTGCCGGTGCGACTGGCCACCTTCAGATTGTTGAACGTTTCTGCAACCGACTCCCATACATGACCGCTTTCGCCGGTGTCGATGCGCCCTAGCACTTCAGCCAGTCGGGTGTCGATCAGGGCGATATCGTCGCGCAGCGCCAATAGTTCAGGATCGTTGACGGCTTCCAGATAACGGGATGACAGCCGGTCCGGCAGATACTTGCTGTACTTGCCGGTTTTGTATCTGGATGCACTTTTGCCGACTGGACTTTTGCCGCCGTGCATCCGACAGCGGCCATTTGGCATGGCATGATTTTTGCATGTTCCGCCAGTCCTTGTCTTAGCTCCGCACAAGTTTTGTATAGGGTTTGTGATTTGCATAGGCTATGTCAAGATGTTCACTTTTGACATAAGTATACCATAACCTGTAAAGGCGTCAATAGTGCTTGTGACGGGCAAAGCAAAGAGCCAGCCCCGGCAAGGCTGGCTCAATGGGAGGCGCGTGGTAGGCTAGTGGTTAGGCGCTTGCTGTTTAGAAATCCCCGTTTGCCAAGAGTTCATTTTTTCTATCACTATTTTACGTGGAACAAATACACATTCTGACTTCCATGTCGCACTGGATTGTTTAGCCGTCTTATAGTCTTTTTGCCACCGTTCCCAATAACGAAGAAATACTTGAAGCAGTATCGGGAAGGATACCAGAAAAAACCTTCCAGTATCTTGCCAATACCATAAAATAAAATCAGTTCGCTTTGTAACATCGCGTGTCCATCCCGGCTTTGTGTAAATAACACTCCATGTTTCAAGGGCAAGATCATCTTGACCAAATTTCGCCTTGAAGTCTGTATCTCGCACTTTAACATCAATTGACAGTGGCGGCAGATTGTCTCTCAGTGCCCAATAGTCTGTACCGTTCCTGTCGTCTAGCTCGTTTGCCTTTTCTATTCCTACACAGGCCGGAATCCTATTTTTGAGTATATGAGAAACACCCTGTGTTAAATAACCCTCTGACCAGCGAAGACGTTCATCGAAATCGTAAAATCTCGAATTATCCATTTGCTTCTGCTCCCCATGCCACCCACCCATTACGCGGTTTCCTGCTAAACATTTCTAGCCAGGGACCAGGTGAGCACGTTTGTACCATGTCATAGAACTCGTCTGGCTTGCCAGAATGCTTGCCAGGGCGGTCTGCGTAAAGGTGAGTTGGGGCATTTTTGCGGAGTAACGGTAGCGATCCTCTTACACCGAAAAGAATGTGCTCAGTACTGCCCCTGAAATAATTCCCCATGCCAAAAGATGGCTTGACCCAGGTGATGACCGTAATATATCTGAAACCCCATTGCTCAAGTATGTCAAACCCCTTCGGCAATGATCTGTTTGTGATCCACAGATAGATGTGAGCGTTTGGTTGTATAAGGTCATTGATTGGAAGAGCCATAATTTCAGACAGCGACATGGTGGCATAGGTCGGTCTGGCCCGTCCGTACTGATCGCAATCACCCTCGTCGCCCCAGTCCCACGGGGGATCAAGTACGACAGTCTGATATCTTGCCACTGGTGCAGTTTCGGCCAACGGC
>ERZ890953.93-NODE-93-length-51836-cov-8.152411_pt1 | contig 51836 bp, 49 predicted proteins | sample MGYA00521264_ERZ890953 | MGnify/ENA primary metagenome ERZ890953 (study PRJEB32303, sample SAMEA104408629) | aquatic metagenome | biome: Brackish water; feature: Chemocline; material: water | place: Baltic Sea | collected 2014-10-26T21:54:00 | depth 200 m ...
CGCCGACGCCGACACCGACGCCGACACCGACGCCGACACCGACCTGGACCCCACCATCGTGTTCGTCGATGGCACCGCCAGCCGCTCCACCGACCCTCTGAAGGGCAGCGCCGCGGGGCTGCTCTGCCTGGCCGTGGTCAACGAGTGCCCGTCCATGTCCAACATGGGCAACATCGACGCCTTCGACGGCTTCATGGTGGCCGATGTGGACCTGATCGACGGCGTCGCCACGGTGCCCTTCAGCGCCGAGTTCGAGGCCGCGGGTATGGTGGAGGGCACCACCTACGCCATCAACGGGTACCTCGAGACCGACGCCGAGGTCTGCGACGAGGCCGGCCCCAGCTGGGGCGAGCTGGTCACCTTCGGCGACACCGCCTGTCCCACCTTCGTCTGGACCCCGGGTCAGCGCGTCAGCGAGGTCGTGCTCGACCTGAACTTCGCGATGCCGTTCTGATCGCTCAGCGCACTGGCGGCGGCAGGATCGGCAGCTCGGGCTCGGCCTCGGCGGGGGGCGGAGGCACGCCCGGGAGGCGTCGCTCGCCGCCGAGCTCGTAGGGCCAGCTCTGGATGCGGGTGGGGGGATCCTCCCACCAGCCCACCATGGGATCCACCGCCCCGGACGTCCAGGTCAGCAGCAGGTAGGGATCGGCCCGAGCCACCACTCGGGCCCCGGGCATGGCTTGACCCCATGCGAGCACCGCGCTGTTGTCCTGATGCACCAGCAGGTGGGTGCCAGCCCCCAGGCCCAGGCCGGGCGCCTTGTCCTGCAGGCTCTCGCTGAAGGTGTAGGAGCGGGCGCGGGCCGAGACGGCCAGGGAAGCATCCAAGGGCACGATGGGCACGGCATCGGGAGGGAGGGGCCCCACCAGCCCCCAGGCCGGATGCCAGTGCTCGGGCCAGCGTGGCAAGGGGCTGAGGACCAGGTTGAAGCCCGTGGCCCACACCATGTTCCACCACAGCCCATAGGCCAGCAGGGCCCCAGCCACGGCCCAGGGCAGCGCCACCCCCGCCCGCCCCAGCCTGGGGTGACGGGCCAGACGCAGCAGCCGGGCCCCCCCCAGGATGGCCGCAGCCACGAAGAAGGGCACCATCGGGGCCAGGTGGTGGACGTGGCCGCTCCAGTAGCGGTCGACGCCGTGCCCCCAGGGTACGGTCATGTGCATCAACATCAAGCCCAGCCCCGGCAGGAGCACCAGGGGAGCCAGCAGCCCCACCAGCCCCACGGGGGCCCAGGCCAAGGCATAGAAGCTCTCGAGCCGCTCCATCCCGAACAGCCGCAGCTGCTGCTGGGGATCCACCCAGCTGCCCAGCGAGGCGGCCATGGGCATGTCGTGGGAGGTGGCATGCACCGGGAAGAGCAGCGCCAGCGCCAGGCCGTAGGCCAGGGCGACGCCCCCCGCCAGGCCCAGGTTCCGAGCCCAGCGACGCCAGGGGCGCTCCCAGCGGGGATCGAAGCTGATCAGCGCCGCCGCGACCACCACCGGGATGCACTCTTCGCGAGGCAGGCAGCCCAGCAGGGCACCCAGCAGCACCCACCACGGCCGCCGGGCGCGCAGGGCCCACAGGGTGACCAGCAGGAAGGGCAAGGCGAAGACCAGGTCCTGGTAGTCCTGCAGCGCCAGCCCCATCACCGCCGGGCAGCCCAGGTACACCAGCGCTCCGACCACCATGCCCAGAGGGTGACGCAGCGCCTTGGCTCCCAGCCCAGCCGCCGGGATGACCCCCAGGGTGACCGCGCCGATCACGATGGCGGTGAGGAAGAAGGGCGAGGGCACCAGGCCGTAGATCAGCCCGACCAAGGGCAGGGTGGCGGCCCGGTGGCCCGACCAGGTCCAGGCGTCGTCGTAGCCGGTGTGGATGGTCTGGGAGAAACTGCCGCTGTCGGCGAAGTTGTACAAGAGCTGCTGGTGCACCGCCAGGGCGTAGGGCTCGACGGTGTGCAGCAAGGCGATGCGGGCCCAGGAGGTCGAGCAGGCCACACCGAAGAAGGCCACGGCCAGCAGGGCCACCACCACCAGGCAGGCCCAGAGCACCCAACGGCGCGGGGCAGGAGCGCTCACCACCACGGCTCCGGATCGGCCATGGGGGGTGCAGCCCAGGCGTCGTGGACGGACGCCCCGGGACCGTAGGCCCGGTGCCACGCCAGGGCGGCGCCGAAGCTGCCCTGGTTGGCTGCGGCCTGTCGGAAGATCTGCCAGGCGGCCGGGTCGGCGTGGACCCCGGGATCAGCGCAGACCCGCAGCTGATCGTCGTAGTAGGGGAAGTCCTCGAGGCCGTGGGAGTGGATCCCGTAGTTGGTGGGGGCGTAGTAGGTGTCTTCCCTGCTCGTGCCGCCGACCACAGCGTAGGGCTTGGGGTGGGATTCCTCACGGGCGAGGTCGATGGGACCCGATGCGGTGGCCCAGGAGGACATGACGTTGAAGTCGTACAGGCCCCACGGGCTGACGCAGGCCGGCCAGCTCCCCAAGGGGGCCATGCGCTCCCAGTCGTCCTGCGGCTCGCAGAGCATGCTGCGCTGTGAGCCTGTGGCGTAGGGCAGGTTGGCGGGCCCCGCGGCGCTGGCCCAGAGCAGCTCTTCGGGGGTGCAGAGCCGACGACCGTAGGCCTGCAGCAGCCGGTCCCAGGCGGGCAGTTGACGGAAGGCCAGCCCGTCGACGGGGTAGTGATCCCCCGCTTGGCCGGGGAAGGGAAAGGGGTCGATGCAGAAGCGCTCGACCTGGATGTCCAGCAGCGGGATCTCGGCGGGGCCGTGGCTGGTCTCGGCGGAGCCCATGGGCGCGGACCCAGGGCCCAGGTCGATCATGCCGGCCGGACAAGGGGGCACGGACGCCACGCGCGGCGCCTCCGGGGAGATCCCGGGGGAATCACAGGCGATCAGCAGGAGCAACCACACGCTCAGAGCCTATCCCGCCTGGCCCTCGGCGGTCTCGCGCCGCCGCTTCCACGGCCACAGGGGACGCCGGACCCGCAGCTGAATCTCCGCTCGCCCCACGGCGCCACAGGCGTCCACAACCCGCAAGCTCACGGGGTAGCGCCCAGGCCGCTCCACCACCAGCCGGGGCTCGAAGCCCTCGATCTGCTGCCCGCCCACAGACCAGGTGGCCGAGAGCAGCGCCTGTTCATCCCGACTGCCCGCGGCCGACAGGCGCAGCTCGGCGCCGGCCCGAAGCCCCAGCGCCGCCCCTTCACGAGGCGCTCGGCGGCCCACCAGCCCGATGCGAGCCTGGGGCGGCTGGTTGCCCTCCGCCACCTCCCAGCGCACCACCCGACGGGCCAGCTCGGCCTCGCTCTGCGCCACAGGGCCCACGGGCTGGGCTGCTGGGATGGACACCGGCACCCAGGCCACGAGCGCCTCGGGGCCATGGGCCAGCTCTGCGATGGGCAGCGGCTCGTCCGCACCATCCACGCGGAAGCGGTACCCCCGGGGGTCCAGGGGAAGCTCGAAGCGCAGGCGGCCGGTCTCGGCTACGGGCAAGCCCGAGACCACGGCGCGGTCGGGCGGACCATCGGCGCGGGGCAGGTCTTCTGTCCACAGGCTGCCGATGGGCACCGAGCCCCACCCTAGCCCAGGCGCGAAGTCGGCCTGGCCCACCCTACCCTGGTCCACCTGCACCAGCCGGTAGCCCCGGTAGGCTTGGTCGTGGGCCAATCCAGCCCCCCCCGTGGTGGTCTGCAGCACCCGCACCAGGCCCGGTTCCACGCCCGCCGCCAGGCTGCGATCGCTGTCGTAGTGGGCATGGCCCACCACCACGGTGACCGGCCCACCCAGCAGGCCACGCAGCAGCTGGGCGCCGGTGTGGGCGGCCGGGCTGTCGATCTCGATGCCGTCATCAGGATCGCTGTCCCAGGGCTGATCGTAGTTCCAGACCTCGAAGCCGCCCATGGCCACCGGGTCCCGGCCAAAAGGATCGTTGGCGCGCACCGCCAGCTCCCCCAGGTAGACGCCAGAAGGATCGTGGTGCCCGAAGACCACCAGGCCTCGGCCCGCAGCCCGAGCATGGGATGCCTGGTCCCCGAGCCAGCCCAGCTCGGCCGGCGCCATGAAGCCCCCGAAGTTGTCCACCAGGGGCGCGCCCAGCAGCGGATCGAGACCCGCCTCGGCCAGCAGGTCCAGCTCCACCCAGTCGCGCAGACGCCCCAGGGAGACCGGCACCGCTGTGCGACGCGCGATGCTGCCGCCGTAGGTGTTCAGGCCCACGAAGCGCATGCCCCCCACGTCGAAGGCGTAGCTGTCCGGACCCAGGGTGCGCTGCCAGGCCTGCAGGCCGTCGGTGTCGAGGTCGAGGCGCAGCACCTCGGCCATGCGCTGCAGCACGCAGCCCCCCACGGCGGCCACGCCATCCACGGGGGAGCCCGGGGAGAAGCGCCCCACGCAGAAGGCCGCCTTGTGGACCTGGCGGTGCCAGCCCGGCTGGGCGCTGGCCCGGTGGAGGGCGTAGGCGTCGTGGTTTCCGGGCACGGCGAAGACGGCCAGCCGCGCACCGGCGAGCCGCTCGGCCACCGCAGGGTACTCGGCCTGGTAGTCCATGCCGAAGCAGAGATCCCCCGGGTAGAGCACGAACAGCGGGTCGAGCAGCTCCAGCTCCTCGCGCACCTGAAGCCGCCGACGCTCCGCCAGATCCCGGAGGCCGCGCCCGGGGTACAGATCGCCGGCCCGCACGCCACCGGGTAGCAAGCCAGTGGGGTCGCCCAGCTGCTCGTCCGCCAACACCGCGAAGCGGAAGCTGTCGCCCGCCCGGTGTACCCGCAGGGCCGAGGGCTGCGCATCCTGAACACAGCCGCCATCGTCCAGGCCGAGGTCCCAGCTGTCGGCGGCCATGCCCGCCGGGGCGCGCAGGTGCAGGGTCCACATGCCCGGGACTGGCTGCTGGGGGGTCAGGCCCAGCACCTCCAGCTCCACGACCTGCTCTGGTGCCCGCACCAGGGACGCCTGAGCTCGCATGGCGGCCAGATCCGGCTCGCAGTCGGCCCGAAGGAGCACCGAGAAGGTCGAGGCTGGCTGCACCAGCGCTGGCATGCCCAGGGTCGGGTAGGCGATCTGCCGCACCAGAGCGGGCACGGGCCGCCCCTGCTCCGCCACCGGGGCGAGCCCGTAGAGTGGATCGCGCAGGGCCACCAGCGACTCGGCCGCCGCGCGCCCAGGCGCCAGGCCCACCGTGAGCCATGCGCACAGGACGTGGAGATGCCAGGGGCGAAGCACGTCGGCCTCCAGGGTTCAGGCGCACCACTATCCCGTCCAGCGCTGGGGCTGACGAGGCCATTCAAACCCGGGCCCTGGTGATCCGAAGACGCCCTCGGCGGCCCTGCACCGCCCCAGCGCGCGCAAACATGCACCAGCTTCCTCTTTGCGTTCAGGCCTGTGCCCGAACGTCAGGCCCCAGCTCGTCCCAGCCATGTCCATCCACCTCGCCACGCCCCTGAGCCTGCAGATCACGCGGAACATGCGCGACCTCCGCGTGCGGCTCAGCCACGTCTCGAGCGGGCGGAGGGTGAACAAGGCTGCGGACGACGCTGCGGGCCTCGCGGTGGCGGATCAGCTGGGCGCCGTCGCGGCGAGCAAGCGTGTGGCCATGCGCAACATCGAGCAGGCCCTGAACCTCCTGGACACCGCAGACGGCGGCATGATGGAGGTGGCTGACCACCTCGTCCGCCTGCGGGAGCTCGCCACCCAGGCGGCCAGTGAGGTGCTCTCGGACAGCTCCCGGGCCCACGTGCAGGACGAGTACGCCGCCACCATGAACAGCATCAACCACGCCGCGGCCAACACCCTGTGGGGAGACAAGCCGTTGCTGTCCTACGAGTCGGTGGACGTGGGCCTGGTGGTCGACGTCTCCGGCTCCATGAGCGGCGAGATCGCCGCCACCCAGGCCGCCATCGAGGCGTTCCGACAAGCCTTCCTCGACGCAGGCCTGAACGTGGGCCTGGGCCTGTCGGTCATGGGCCGCGACCCCGTGGATGGGGTCACCCGTCGCGCTGACATCGCGACCGCCGAGTTCGTGACCGAGCTGGCCAGCCTCGGGGTCGAGATGTACGGCCCCATGTCGCCCTACAGCGCCCTGCTGAACGCAGGCGGCGCCGCCGACCTGCCCGGGACCGACGATCCCGACGCCTACACCTGGAGCGCGAACCCCATCCGCCGGGTCCTGGTGCTCATCACCGACACCGGGCAGGAGCTCGCCCTGGTGAGCCACAGCGCCGCCGCTGTCGGCGGGATGCTCAACGCCCACGACGTCGAGGTCCACACCATCAACCCGGCGGCCTACAACGGTGTCTTCAACCCCATCACCTCCGCCACGGGCGGCCAGACCTGGGACATCGGCGACGCCTCGGGCTCGGGGATCGCCACCGCCCTCACCGCCATCGCCGCCGATCTGAGCGCCGAGTTCGGCACGCTCACCAACCTCGAGGTCCAGGTCTCCCACACCAACGACCCCAGCTCGCGCATCGACCTCGAGATGCCCGTGGACGCCACCGCCCATGGGCTGGGCCTCGCGGGCACCTCGGTGAGCACGGTGGAGAGCGCCCGGGCGGCCATGGACGCCATCGACGTGGCCATGGGGACCCTGGGCGCGGCCCAGGCCAAGGTGGGCGCCAACACCAACCGGCTGATGTACGCCCTCGAGAACGAGACCACCGCCGCCGAGAACACCGAGGCGGCCCGCAGCCGAATCCTGGACGCCGACATGGCGGCCGAGACCGCGGCCCTGATGAGAGAGCAGATCCTGGCCCAGGCGTCCACGGGGATCGCTGCCCAGGCCTGGAGGTTGGAGAAGGAGGCCCTGGAGCAGATCCTGGAAAGCCAGTAAGCTGCTCGGGTCCGAGCCCAGGCGGCCCCATGCCCTCCCAAGCCTCCGATCGGCAGCTGCTCTTCGCGGTGCTCACCGTGCAGCTGGGGCTCGCCCCTGCCGAGGTGGTGATGGCGGCGGCCGCCGCCTGCGTGACCGATGCCAGCCGCGGCCTGGGCGACAGGCTGGTGGACCAGGGCGCGCTCACTCCCCAGCAGCGCGACCTGATCGCGGGCATGGTGGCCGAAGCCAGCCGCGCGAACCCCGCCGGGGCCACCGGCGCTCTCGCCGCCATGAGCCTGGACGGCGACCACGGTGTGGCGCGCACCTTCGCGGCCTCCCTCGAGCTCTCTCACGACGTACACATGCCCGCCGCCGACTCCATGGCCACCGAGGAGACCACCGCCCCCTCCCCCGACAGCGCCCGGGTGACCCACGAGCAGCCTGAGCGCTACCGCATCGGCGCGGAGTTCGGGCGCGGCGGCCAGGCCAGGGTGCTGCTGGCCATGGACCGCCACCTGGGCCGCGAGGTGGCCTGGAAGGAGCTCCTTCCCCCCGCCGGACACGCCGCCAACCACAGCGCCACGGCCACCGCCCTCACCCGCTTCCTGCGCGAGGCCCGCATCACGGGCCTGCTCGAGCACCCCAACATCGTGCCCGTCCACGAGCTGGGCCGGCGCGCCGATGGCACGCTCTACTACACCATGCGCGTGGTGAGGGGCCAGAGCCTGGACCAGCGCCTGGCGACCTGCCCCGATCTGGACGCCCGGCTGGAGCTGCTCGGCGCCTTCTGGGACATGTGCAACGCGGTGGCCTTCGCCCACAGCAAGGGCGTCATCCACCGGGACCTCAAGCCGTCAAACGTCATGGTGGGAGCCTTCGGCGAGACCGTGGTGCTGGACTGGGGGCTGGCCAAGCTGCAGGGCGTCGAGGACACCCGGGGCCCCGAGATCGCCACCCAGGTCGAGCTGCTGCAGGGTGTGCGCGCCAGCAAGACCCTGGCCGGCTGGGCCGTGGGCACCCCGTCCTACATGAGCCCCGAGCAGGCCGATGGCCTCATCGACCACATCGACGAGCGCTCGGATGTCTGGGGCCTGGGGGCCGTGCTGTACGAGCTGCTCACCGGCCACCCACCCTTCGAGGGCAACAACCCCTACCATGTGGTGGCCCAGGTCAGGACCGAGGCCGTGGCCCCCGTGGCCAGCCACTGCGCCCACGCCCCCCCGGAGCTCGTAGCCGTGGCCGAGCGCGCCCTGCAGCGGGACCCGGCACAGCGCTACCAGAGCGCCCGTGAGCTGGCCGAGGACATCAGCGCGTACATGACCGGCCGACGGGTCCAAGCCTACGAATACAGCTCCTGGGAGCTGATCCGCCGCTTCGCCGCGCGCAACAAGGCCGCGGTGGCCGCCAGCACCATCGTGGTGGCGGCGGTGCTGGTGAGCCTGGTGGGGGTCGCCGCCGCCTGGCGCAGCGCCGAGGACGCCCGCGCCGAGGAGCACACCCAGCGCCTGCAGGCCCACTTCGTGCTGGCCCAGGCCTACGGGCTCGAGGCCGATCGGCTGCTGCTGGACCAGCAGCGCCTGAAGGCCCGCATCTTCGCCGCCGCCTCCCAGCTCAACAACCCCGCCAACCCGGCTGGGCCCCACCACGACCCGGGCTTCGGGCTGCTGCGCCCCGACGCGGACCGGCTGCTGGTCAGGGCCAGCTCCCGCCTGGCCCAGGCCAGCCACCGCCAGGTGGAGCGGCTCGAGGCTCGCGTGCCCCGTCGCGATGCGCTGATGGACGTGACCTTCTCCCCCGACGGCCGCCTGGTGGCCACCGCGGAGTTCGCCCAGGGCTTCACCGTGCGGGAGCTCACCAGCGGCACGGACGTGATGCGCGTCCCCGAGCGGGGCACGGTGACCTACGCCCTGCGCTTCTTCCCCGACGGCCGGCGCATCGCGGTCGGGGGCAAGGGCCCCGCGCTCCAGCTCTGGGAGCTGGGGGGCACCGAGCCCCTGCTCACCATCGAGCACCCCGAGCTGCGATCCACCACGGCAGTGGCGGTGTCCCCCGACGGCCGCATGGTGGCCAGCCGGGGCGGCCAGGACATCGACAAGATCGCGGTCTGGGACACCGAGACCGGCGAGCTGCTCGCGCTGCACCACCCTGGCCTGCAAGACGTGACGGGGCTGGCCTTCTCCCCGGACGGACGGCTGGCGAGCTGCTCCTACTCCGACCCGGTCAGGATCTTCGACCCCATCCGGGGCGACGGGCTGGTGGAGATTCCAGTCCCTGATCCGGCCATGGTCTACTGGGTCGACTTCAGCCCCGATGGCGAGCGCCTGCTGGGCGCCTGCACCGACGGCAGGACCCGCATCTGGGACAGCCACAGCGGCGAAGAGGTCGAGGTCCTGCAGAGCGACGACGACTACTTCTACCACGCCGCCTTCAGCCCCGATGGGGCGCGGGTCGCCACGGCGGGCGCCCGGGGCTCCGTCATGCTCTGGGACGCCAACACCGGCCGGCAGCTCACCAAGCTCAGCGACCACAGCGGGGGCGTCTCCGCCGTGGCCTTCTCCCCCGACGGTCAGCACCTGGCCTCGGCGGGCTATGACCGCGCGCTCCGCCTCTGGGCCTTGGCCCCCGACGACGGCCTGCCGCGCCTACACCTGCCCGCTGTGGGCTACCTGGTGGAGCACGCCCGGACAGGCGATCGCCTGCTCACCAGCAGCCTCCAGGATGGCATGCAGCTGTGGGACACGGCCTCTGGCACGCAGCTGTGGGACGTGGAGTACGGCTTCGAGTACCTCCGGGCCGCGGCCCTGTCCCCCGACGGCCACAGGGTCGCGGGGGCCGGCTCCCCCGCTGGAGTCGAGATCCGGGACACCCGCGACGGCCGCCTGCTCCAGCGCTTGGAGGGGCACGACGGCTCGGTCTGGGGCTTGGCGTGGTCACCCGACTCCAGCACCCTGGCCAGCTCGGGCTCGGACCAGACCGTGCGCCTCTGGGACCTGTCCGCCGGCCGCGAGCTGGCGGTCCTGGAGGAGCCCGATGTCCACGTCACCAGCGTCGCCTTCTCCCGCGACGGCGCGCTGCTGGCCGCGGCGGGGGGCACCCCGGAGATCTGGGTCTGGCGGGTCGAGGACCGCGCGCTGCTGCACACCCTCGAGGGCCACGACGACTGGGTCCACGCCCTGGGGTGGGTGGGCGACAGTCACCAGCTGGTCAGCGGCTCCCGGGACCACCAGGCCATCCTGTGGGATGCCGACGCCGGGCAGATGCTGCGACGCTTCACGGGGCACGCGCAGGCCATCGAGATGCTGGACGTGCACGGGCCGAGCCGCCAGCTGGCCACCGTCGACCGAGACGGGACCGTGTTGGTGTGGCACCTCGACCTGGCCGAGCCGTCCCTGTGGCTGCTGCGCCGCACGGGCAGCCGCGACCTGGCCTTCGCCCCCGACGGGCGCAGCCTGACCCTGCTCGAGGGCCGCGACGCGGTGAGCTTCCCGCTGGCTTCCGCTGGGGGCGCCGGGGGGCCAGCCGCCGCCCTGGCCCAGGCCGAGGCCGACGCCCTGCTCCGCCTGGACGGCTTCGAGCTGGCCGCGCCCGAGCCGGACTCCTCAGTCCAGGCCCAGCCGGCGCCGTAGCTCCGCCAGCTGCTCCGGCGGCAGATCCTGGTCCTCGAGGGCCTGCTCGAGCCTGGCGGCGTGGCGGTAGACCACCCGGTGGGTGCAGGCGGGGAAGAGCTCAGGCGCGGCCTGGTAGAGCAGGGGCCGGGGGTAGTCCCGGCACATGGTGGGGCGGCTGGCGTAGCTGTCGCAGGCCCGGGTTGCGGGATCGAAGTGCGTGCAGCGGAACACCAGCGCCCCAGACCGTCGGTCTGCGAGCTCCAGCTCGAGCCCGTTGACCCAGCGGTGCCAGGCCACCAGCAAGCTCCGGTAGGAACGGAGCCGGAACAACACCCGGGGCAGCAGCACGGTGGGGTGCTCACAGCAGGAACCACAGCCGGAGCACGCGCCCTCCAGCCGGTACAGGGGCTCGCCCTCGAGGCGCAGCACCAGCCTGCCCAAGGCCAGATCCGCACCCTGGACCCAGCGCGCCACGCGCTTCACCAGGCAGCGAAGGGGACCATCTCGCATCGCTGCCGCCTAACCCTGCGCCCGCTGCCGGGCCGTGGTACCGTTCCCAGAGGCCACGGAGGCCCGGGTTGTTCGGGAGGAGACCATGACCACGAGATCACTCGACTGGCGGGCGACCGCCGCCGCTGCGCTGCTCCTGCTGGCGACAGCCTGCGGCGAGAGGGACACCGATGACCCCAAGCCCGAGGGCGACACGGACTCGGACACGGACACGGACACGGACTCGGACTCGGACGGCGACGCCGACGGCGACGCCGACGCCGACGCTGACAGCGACAGCGACACCGACGTGGTCGACGACACCGCCGAGCCGGACACGGGCATCGACTGTGACGACGAGACCCCGGTGCTGCTCTACCTGTCGCCCGACGACTCCAACTCCATGTCCTCCCCCGCCCAGGTGCGAGCCTGGGTCGCCAGCGGCGAGACATCCCTGTCCAATGTGCCTCTGCGCACCTGGGAGTTCATGAACTACTACGAGTTCGCCTACCCCTCGCCCGGGGACGGCGAGCTGGCCCTGGACGTCCAGCTGGTCGAGGGCCGCGGCCCCGGTGACTACAGCCTGCAGCTGGCCCTCACCTCACCCCAGGTCCGCAATGAGGATCGCGACCCCATCAACCTCACCTTCTCCCTGGACCTGTCCAACTCCATGAACGGCGACCCCTGGGACAACATGAAGCATGTCTGCCGGGAGATCGCAGGTCTGCTCAAGAGCGGCGATGTGGTCTCCATCGTGGGCTGGAACGAGTTCACCTACACCCTGCTGGACAGCCACCACGTCACCGGCCCGGACGACGCCACCTTGCTGGGGGTCATCGACGCCATGGTCATGGCCTGGGGCACCGACCTGTACGGCGGCCTGTCCACCGCCTACCAGCTCACCGAGGCCAACCGCGCCAACGGCATGCTCAACCGCGTCCTGCTCATCAGCGACGGCAAGGCCAACCTGGGCGAGACCGACGCCGAGGTCATCGGCCAATACGCCGGCGACCTGGACGAGGACGGCATCTACCTGCTGGGCGTCGGCACCGGGAAGATCGGCAGCTACAACGACGATCTGATGGACGACGCCACCGACCTGGGCCGCGGCGCCACCCTGTACGTCTACGACAGCGACGAGGTGGAGAAGTGGTTCGCCGACGGCTACCGCCTGGTGAACCTCATGGGCCTGGCCGCCCGGGACGTCAGCGTCGAGCTCGCGCTGCCCCCGGGCTTCGAGATCGTGCGCTTCTCGGGCGAGGAGTACAGCACCGACCCCGAAGAGGTCCAACCCCAGAACCTCGCACCCAACGACAGCATGGTCTTCTACCAGGACCTCTACACCTGCGCGCCGGATGACGTAGACGCGGCCACCGAGATCACGGTCACCGCCACCTGGAAGGACGCCATCAGCTTCGAAGACCAGAGCACCACCATCACCACCACCTTCGGTGAGTTGCTGGCCAAGGACGCCACCCAGCTGCGCAAGGGCAGGGTCATCTTCCTCTACGCCGAGGCCCTCAAAGACCACAAGAGCGGCGACACCGCCGAGTGGGAGCGCCGGGCGGGCACCTGGCTCCTGGCCCAACAGGCCGCCGAGGCCGAGCAGCCCCACGACGTGGATCTCGCCCAGATCCGCAGCATCATGACCGCCCTGGGGGCGCCAGGGACCTAAGGGTCTTCGGGGCCGCAGCCCAGCTCGGCCAGGTAGCGGCACACACGCTTGGTGGCGGTGTCCTCGAGCAGGCCGTCGTAGCGATAGCTTGGCCGACCCGCCGCCCGAGCCATGGGGCAGAGTGCGCGGTCCAGGGCCTGCTCGGCCAGCTCGACCCCATCGCAGCGCAAGCTCCCCCAGGCCGGGAGAGCGCCCTCGCAGCGTTCGAGACGCAGCTGGGCCAGATCGTCCATCAGCACTCGCTCAGGCTGGGCGGGCGGGCTCGCCGCAGCCTGGGCTCGATAGTTGACGAGCCATAGCCGGCACCCGTGGCCCCAGATCAGCAAGAACACAACCAGCAGGGTCACCCAGGCGGGGGCCACGGCTCGCCCGGCAGGCACCGGCGGCAACGACAGGGCAGCCCGGACACGCCGGAGCTTGTGCAGCGCCCGGTGTTGCTCCACGCGTTCAGCGGAGGGCAGCCAGCCCAGCCGTGACATCACCTGCTCGCGGCAGCGCGCAAAGTCGCCGCTGAGCAAGGCCTCCACCACCATGGTCACGAAGGCGGGATGGAGCGCGGGGTCCAGGCTCTGCAGGTCGGCGACGATGCGCAGGCGATACCCCACATCGCCGTCCAGCAGCTCATCTTCTTCCCCGGAGCGACGCAGGTAGCGCCAGAGATCGTCGTACAGGACGCGACCATGCTCGTGGTCACCAGCCAGGTGGAGCAGCAGCAGCAGCTCGAGGGCCGCTTCGACCATCATCGGATGGTGGAGCCCCTCGTCAGAGGCCTGCCACAGGGCCCGACGCGCAGCATCCAGGGAGCGCTTGGGCGCTCCCCTCCGCGCCCGGACCAGCGCCTCCACGAGCTCACCGAGGGGGCTGCCAGGCCGCTGGGGACCAGACGGCCCCGCCGGCGCCCGAAGCCTGGAACCCGACACGTCGCTGGACCCGGCCGGCTGCTGGGCCAGCTCGTAGGCCGCCCGCCAGCGCATGAAGCCCTCGGGGTCCTGGTCCGGCTTGTGGCGCCGCAGGCCCTTCATGTAGGCCCGGCGCAGCTGGCTGGCGTCCGCATCCAGCGGCACACCGAGCAGCGCGAAGGCCTCCGTTCGTGTCATTCCTTCCCCGGCGTGCTGCGCGCCTCAGTCCAGCTGAAGGTCCCGGCTGGCGTAGCTGCAGGTGGGCTCGCACTCCGGGCCGTTGGGCTGCAGGGTCTGGTAGCCCGGCTCGAAGGCCGCGTAGCCGATCTGGGCTCCGTCCAGGCTGACGGTGACGGCCAGGGCGCTGGGATCGACGCTGTCCAGGTAGAAGCCGTCGATGCTCTGCTCCGAGACCTCGAGCATGGAGCCCGACAGGAACAGGGAGACCCGACCGTCGCTGCAGCCGTCGCTGGCGTCGCTGTCCAGGGGGATCGTGGCCTGGCAGTGGATCAGCTCACCGTGCAGGTCGAGCTCCACGGTGTAGACCCCGGGCGGGTAGTCGTCCCGCTGGAAGAAGACCTCGAGCCCGTCTACACAGCCCATGCTGGTGCAGTCCAGGGTCTCGACATCGGGGCAGCCGGCGAGCAGGAGCGGGATCAGGACAAGGCGACGCATGAGGACCTCCTGGACCGATCGTACGTGTCCACGGCGAGGAACGCCACCGACCCCGGCTCGAAAGAGGCTGGAATGGACACCGACCCTCCATGAGTGCCGAGCCCCCCGAGCCTTCCGCGCCCAGTGCAGGCGCTGGCTCGACGAAGACGCGCCCTCAGCCTCCCACCCGGGCGAGCCTGAACCCGATGCCACCGTAGGCCTCGGAGGGCAGCGGATCGTAGTAGCGATCCCAGCTGATCAGGCGCTCCGCCTCGTGGTTCCAGCTGCCGCCGCGGATGACCCGTCGACCGTCCTCGTTCTCACCGACCGGGTCGGTGACGGCTTGCTCTCCATAGGGGGCATGCCGGTCCTGGGTCCACTCGAGGGCGTTGCCCGCCATGTCGCACAGCCCCAGCGCGCTGTCGCCGGCAGGGTAGCTGCAGGTGGGCGCGGTGTGGTCGAGGTGGAAGTCGTAGTTGGCCACCGTGTCATCGGGCGCTGGAGCGTCACCCCAGGGCCAGCTGCGCTGGTCGTCGTAGCGCGCCGCGCGCTCCCACTCCGCCTCGGTGGGCAGGCGGAAGCCGCTGGCGCCGTAGGTGATGCCGCTCCAGTCCTCGAGGTCGTACAGGGGCTCGAGCCCTTCCTGCTCCGAGAGCAGGTTGCAGAACACAGCCGCGCCGAACCAGGTGATCCAGGTGGCCGGGTGCTGCTCCCAGCCCGGCTGCACCACGAAGCGGGCGCCGTCGAACTGAACCCGGCAGCGGTTGTCGCCAGTGGAGCCAGCGCCGTCCAGGTCCACCAGCTCGCGCTCGGTCCCCATGGAGTTGGTCACGGTGACGTTGCCCGCGTAGTCGCCCCCCAGCAGCCCCCCCTCCAGGGCCAGGTTCAGCATGGCGGCGAGCTGAACGTTGTTCACCTCGGCACGGCCCAGCTCGACGCCGCGGCTCAGGGTGACGAGGTGTTCCGGCGAGGCCCTGGCGTCGTCTCCTGGCCCGCCCATGGTGAACGACCCGGCAGGGACGGTCAGCAGGTCACCCACTGCGATGAGCGGGGGAGCGTCGGCGTCGCCGCTGTCGCCGGCGGAGCCCGGCCCCGTGTCATCGGGCGGAGCGACGCACGCCTGCAGCCCGGCACCCACGGCCAGCAAACACAGGGGGTGGAGCGCTCGCGCCATCGTCTCTCCTCGCTGCCCCAGGGTAGCTTGGCCACACCCAAGGCACACGGGGCGCGGCCTCAGAACTCCCCCTCCCGCACCTGGCCAGGGGTCAACCCCGCGCGGATCAGGTGGATGTTCTCTGGGCTGACGGGGGTGTTCTCGGGCAAGACGGCGTCGCCCTTCTCGGCGGACAGCTCGGCCACGCTCTTGACCCCGGCCAGGCGGTCGCTGCCTGGCAGCGCGGCCAGGCCGTCGCTGTAGTAGTCGAACCACGGCAAGCCGGCGCGGGTGTAGGAATCGGCCGTGGGCGCCGGGTGGGGCGGGGCCGAGCCGGTGATGCTCTGCCACACCAGCGAGTTGCACAGGTGCACGAAGCAGCGGCTGGTGACGGCGCTGTCCCAGTCGTAGAAGTCGTAGGGATCGTCGTAGATCTCCTGGCGCATGCGGCCGCCTGCGGCCAGGCCCATGCCAGCGGACTCCATGCAGCAGTCCATAGGCGCCGCGCTGGGCATGGGGGGGCCCATGGCAGCCCGGGCGGCGAAGGGAGGCGGCGGGGGCCGCTTGGGGAAGCGCCGCTCGAAGACCGCCCGCTTCATGGGGTAGACCGCGATCTGCACGCCGCCGTGCTCGGCCTTGCCGGTGAGCTGCTCCTCGGCGGAGTAGCCCGAGCCCAGGGGCATGGCCACGAACTGGCGGATGAAGCCCTTTTCCACGCAGTAGCCGTCGAGCCAGGGCTGCTTGGGGGCCACGAGGTAGTCCTGTGGGCCACGGTGCAGACCCTCGCGCCAGTCCTCGCCCGAGGCAGCGTTGATCTTGCCCGCCGCGATCTTGACGGCGAAGGGGTAGGACACCCCGTGCTCGGGCACCAGATCGCTGCCGAAGTCCAGCCACATGGCCTCGGCCTGGAACATGGGCAGCATCACCCCGCCGCGCTCGAGCCACTGGGGCGACACCCGAGCGGCGAAGTCGTCCACATGCCGCACCGGGAAGGCCCCGATGCTGGGAGGCAGCGGATAGGAGCGCCCGTCGTCGGGGATGCGCAGCGTGCGCTGGAAGGAGATGCGCAGCCGCGCCGCGGGGTGGATCTCGGGGAACGAGATGACCAGGGTGTCGTTGCGGAGCTCGATCATGATGGGCCTCCAGGGCTACCAGGTACCGTCTCGGACCTCGCGCACGATGCGCAGGACCGCGTGATCCGGGAGCTGGTCGAGCTGCCGGATGAGCTGAGCGAAGAGCTGAGGACGCCGGCGGATGACTCGCAGCAGATCGGAGCTGACCTTGCCCGCCAGGGCCAGGAGCATGTCGGGGTCTTCCCCCAGCGCACCCGCCAGGGCCCGCACGGTGTGCTCCGAAGGCGGAGGCTGCAGGCCCCGCTCGACCTTGGACAGGTAGGAGGGCTCGACCCCGATGGCCTGAGCCACCCCGCGCAGGGAGAAGGCGCGATCGTCGGCCCTCAGGGCCAGGCGCCGCTCGCGGATGCAGGAACCGAACACGTTCTCGTTCATGCTGTGTACTATGTAGTACACACTCCACACCGTCAAGCATATTTTCCTCCTGGGCTTGCCAAGGCAGGCGGGCGAGCCCAGGATGAAGACGCCATGCTCATACTCACCACACTCGTCCTCTCCCTCGCTGTCCACGCCGATGGGCTGCGGGTGCCGGTCATCGTCAACGGCTTCCCCACCGACGAGCCCGCCGCGGTCACCGCGCTCACGGTCGAGTACGACGGCTCCCTGTACGGCCCCTTCTGCAGCGCCACCCTGGTGGCGAGCACCTGGGCCCTCACCGCGGCCCACTGCGTCAAGGCCATCCAGGAAGACTACGCGGGCAACGACATCTACCTGGTCAGCGGCGCCGACCTGCTCACCACCGGCGTCGAGCGCTCGGTCCTGGTGGAGCGCAGCATCGCCCACCCCGAGTACGACGACAGCACCTACACCGACGACATCGGCCTGCTGGAGCTCGAGGGTGCCGGCATGCCCTCCATCGAGCCCATCCCCCTCAACCAGGACCTGGTGAACTCGACCTGGATCGGCCAGGAGCTGCGCTTCGTCGGCTACGGCATCACCACCGACAACGCCGAGGACATGGGCACCAAGCGCTACGCCGACATCCCCATCGTCAACCTCGACATGGAGATCATCTACGCCTGGGACCCGGACGACGGCCAGAACGTCTGCCAGGGCGACTCCGGCGGCGCGGCCCTCGAGATCCTGAGCAACGGCGAGTACGAGCTGGCGGGAGTGAACGCCTTCGTCGGCCTGTGGAAGGGCCAGGAAGGCGACGACGCCTGTGCGGACGGCTTCGTGGGCGCCACCCGGGTGGACGTCCACATGGACTGGATCATGGAGCAGACCGGCGGCGACATCTACGTGGACACCGGAGGCTCGTCCAGCTTCCCCTGGGGAGGCAAGGACGGTGGAGGCTGGTGCGCCGCTGCCCCCACGGAGTCCAGGGGCATCGGGTTGCTGCTGCTGGCCCTGGGTGCCGTGGCCTGGCGGCGCCGGCCCACGGGAGCCACAGCCCAGACCGACGGGAACACCGCGCGACCGGGGTGACGGAGGGGTCGACCCATGGCCTAGCGGCCGTCCACGGCCGCCGGAACCGGAGCGGAGCGTTAGGACCCGGTTCATCGCGAGGGTCCAGCCATGTCGTCCAGGCGCACCGAGCCGGCCAACGAGACCATCACCCTGGCGCTGGCAGCCCTGCCCGGCGTGGATGAGCCTGGCCCGTTCCAGTTCGTGCTCTCCCGCCACGAGGGGCAGCGCCGCGTCCAGATCCCCGTCACCCAGACGGGCCGCGACCCCGAGCTCGCCTCCCCCGCCCAGGGCCGCTGGCTGCAGGCCCTGATGCCCAGCGCCCGAGAAGTGGGGCCAGGCACATGGCGCCTGGGCCCCAGGCAGTGGACCCGGGTACTCGACACCCTCGAGGCAGGAGGGGGCGAGCCACCTTGGCGAGCAGCGCGGGCCCTCGCTGCAGCGCGCGCGGCCTTCGATGCCGAGGTCCCGGGACCGGGCAAGCCCTACCGGGCCGATGTCCAGGTGGACGAGGCCACCAGGAGGCAGGCGCGGGCGGAAGACCTGGCCCTGCTCGACCAAGCCGTCGCGCTGGCAGGAGGCTGGGTGGAGCCCCTGCTGGCACGGGCCTACCGCAAGCTGGGCTGGCACGGGGACCCCAGGGGAGCCCTGGCAGACTGCGACATGGCCATCGCGCTGGACTCCTCCGAGGCCCAGGCCTGGTCCCAGCAGGCTGCCGCCCATCGCTCTCTGGGCCAGCTCGACCAGGAGCTCGCCGCCCTGAAGCGCGCCGTCGCGCAGCCGACCGCAGGCGCCTCCCACTGGCACATGCTGGGGGAGTGCGCGGGTCGCGCCCGCGAGCTCCACACCGCCCGCATGGCGCTGCAGCGTGCGGCCGCGCTGGCCCCGGACAACCCCCACCACGCCACCACCGAGGCGCTGGTGCTCGAGGCCTGCGGGGAGCTGCGCCAAGCGGAGCAGATCCTGCGTCAGGTGGTGACGCGCTTCGACGACTACGTCTTGGCACAGACCTCCCTGGGGCGCCTGCTGGTGGACCACCCGGAGCGGCGCGCCGAGGCGCGGGCGGCGCTGGACGCGGCGGTGGCTGCGGGCCCAGGCTACGCCTTCGAGGCTCTGTTCCTGCGCGGCTGCCTGGCGCGCCTGGACGGCCGCCCCGGGGACGCCCTCAGGGACCTCGAGGCTGCCCTCGAGCTGTCCCCGAGCATGGTGGAGGCCCACTGCGAGCTGGGCCTCAGCCTGGCGGCACTAGGGCGACACCAGGACGCCCTGGCGCACCTGGACCGCTACCTGCAGCGCTCGGCCTGGCCCCCGGCGCTGCGGGCGAGAGCGCGGACGCTGGTGGCGCTGGGCTTCCTGGACAGAGCCCGCGCTGACCTCGAGGCCTACCTCGCGGCGGACCCTGGGGACCCCGAGGCCTCGGCGCTCATGGCGGAGCTGGGCCCACAGGGCTGATCCACAGCCACCCGCCCCAGGAGCGCAGGCAGAGGGCTCCAGGGCGACAGCGACCGTCCGTCCGCCAGCATCCTGGCCCCAGCGCGCTCCCAGCCGGCTATGGATCTCGGGCCAATCACCCGCGAGCAGAGCATGGACGACACCCGAGTCCCCGCGGTCCCCAAGAGCATCGAAGAGACGGGCCTGGACGAGGCCTTCCTCCTCGACCTGGCCCTCAAGCACGTCTACTTTGGCAGCGGGCTGCAGGCCATCGACCTGGCCCGGCGCATGGCCGTGGACTTCCACATCCTCAGCGGCCTGTTGGAGAGCCTCAAGCGGGACCAGCTGGTCACCGGCGGTGGCGGAAGCGGCGCCCTGGGGGGCGTGTGGTTCCGCTGGTCGGTCACCCGCGACGGGCGCGACAAGGTCGCCGAGATCATGCTCCGCGACAACTACCGCGGCCCCGCCCCGGTGCCCTTCGACCAGTACACCGCCCAGCTCGAGCACCAGCGCATCGACCAGCACGAGGTCACCCCGGCCATGGTCGAGTACGCGTTCAGCCGCCTGGTGCTGGACCCCAAGGTGGTCACCGCCATCGGCCCCGCCATCCGATCCGGCCGCCCTATCTTCCTGTACGGGCCCTCGGGAAACGGCAAGACCTCCATGGCCGAGTGCATCGCCGAGACCATGCGCGGTGGGGTCTTCGTGCCCCGGGCCCTCATGGCCGAGGGCGAGATCGTGGTGGTCTACGACGAGGTCCACCACCAGCCCATCGGCGGTGATGAGCTCGAGCACGACCGACGCTGGGTCCACTGCGAGCGGCCCAAGGTGCTGGTGGGCGGCGAGCTCACCATGGACATGCTCGATCTGACCAGCGTGACCCAGGCCACCTTCTCCAAGGCCCCCTTCCAGGTCAAGGCCAACTCGGGCGTGCTCTTCGTGGACGACTTCGGACGCCAGCGCGCCGACGCCCACGACCTGCTCAACCGCTGGATCGTCCCCCTCGAGAGCCGCTTCGACTACCTCACCTTTCCCTCGGGCCAGAAGGTCCGCGTGCCCTTCGACTGCCTGGTGGTCTTCTCCACCAACCTCGACCCACGCCAGCTGGCCGACGACGCCTTCCTGCGCCGCATCCGGTACAAGATCCGCTTGGGCCCACCCACCCCCAGCATGTACCGGGAGATCTTCCAGCGACAGTGCCGGGAGCTGGGCATCGGCTACGACGCCGGGGTGGTAGAGTACCTGCTTCAGAAGCACTACTTCGCCCCCGCGCGCCCCCTCAAGGCCTGCGAACCCCGCGACCTGCTGCAGCAGATGGCCGACGTCCACCGCTTCTCCGGGGACATGCCCGGGCTGTCCCCGGTGGTCATCGACCGGCTGGCGGAGCTGTACTTCGGCGGGCTCGAGCTCGACAGCCCCGGGCCCACCGATGCCGAGGTCACCCACGCGAGGCCCCGCACACCATGAACCAGGACCAGCCCAACAATCCCCTCCACGGGGTCACGCTGCAGGCCATCCTCGAGGATCTGGTGGAGCGCTACGGCTTCCCAGGGCTGGCGCAGGCCATCCCCGTGCGCTGCTTCCTCAACGACCCCAGCATCGCCTCGAGCCTCAAGTTCCTGCGCAAGACCCCCTGGGCGCGAGCCAAGGTGGAGCAGATCTGGGTGCAGGACCACCGCCGGCTGGAGCGCAAGCGCAAGCGCAACCAGCTCCGGGCCGCCCAGCGCGCCACCAAAGCCCAGCACCAGGCGGATGGTTCGGGCGAGCCCACCACCGATGGATAGGAGTGCTCTGCCAGGGCTTCCACAATAGAACACAGGCATGAAGTACCTCGCCCCCCTCCTGTTCGCCGCCTGCTCCACCCCGCCTCAGGCACCCCCCGCAGCCACCTTCGTCCAGGGGCTGCCCACCCCCCAGGCTACGGCCTGCTTCGAAGCCGCCTGCGTCGACGCGGACGATGCCGCGGCCTGCTTCGAGGCCCAGTGCCCTCAGCGCCAGGAGTCCATCGCCCTGACGCCCCAGAAGGTGCGCTGGGACCAAGAACAGGGCCTGTTCTTCCTCGAAGCCCACGTGGAGTACACGCCGGCCGGCTGGGGCTCGGTGGACATGCCCCGCGAGGAGCCCCTGTTCGTGGGCGTCACCCTGATCACCCCCGAGGGCGAAGAGCTCGACCTGGCCATCGCCACCCGCTTCCCCGGCGCCTTCGACGAGCCCTTCTTCATCTCGTCCGAGGTGGACAAGCCGGTGCAAGACCTGATCGTGGGTGTCTGGGACCGCAAGATCGAGCCCTGCGAGTCCGAGCGACCAGGCTGCAAGGAGTTCGGCTTCCTGCTGGACGGTCCCATCGCCAGCTGGCCCCCCGAGTTCTACGGCCGCTTCGAGGCCCAGCGCCTGCCCCCCGCGCAGCTCACCGTGGCCGCCCTGGGTGCCGGGGCCACCCACGCCGAGCTCACCCAGGCCACCGCAGCCGTGGTGGAACACCTGACGCCCATCCTGGCGCCCTTCGGCACGCAGGTGGTGGCGGGCGCGCCCGGCCTGGCCCCCGGCGCCGCCGAGCAGAGCCTGGTGCGCTGCCAGCACCCCCACGACAAGCCCCTCGCCCGCATGGCCGCCCAGGCCCTGGGCGGCGAGCCGGCCGGCTGGACCTGCTGTGAGCACACCCCCTCCATCGCCCCCGACCGCATCGAGCTGGTCCTGACGGGCGAAGCAGAGCACCTGGCCTGCCTGCGCGAGCACTGCGCCGACGCCACCGACCTGGCCGCCTGCGAGACCACGAGCTGCCCGTGAGCCTGCTGTGGGCCGTCACCGACGGCCTGATGGCCGCCGGCGCGATCCTGCTGGGCCTGCGCCTGGTGCTGCTGGTGTGCTGCTCGGCCTGGGACGTGCTGCGCCGCTGGCGCGCTCCCGGCCCCAGCGAGCCACCAAACGACGAACCCTGGCCCGCACTCACCGTGCTGATCCCCGCCTTCAACGAAGAGCGGGTCCTGGCGGGCACGGTGCGCAGCGTCGCGGCCAGCGACTACCCAGACTTGCGGGTGCTGGTCATCGACGACGGCAGCTGCGACGGCACCCTGGCGGTCGCCCAGGCCCTGGCCCTGGAAGACCCCAGGGTTGAGCTGGTGGCTCAGCAGCCCAACCAGGGCAAGGCGGCCGCCCTGAACGCCGGCCTGGCCCGCACGCAGACCGCGGTGGTGATCTCCCTGGACGCCGACACCCTGCTGGTGCGCGACAGCCTGAAGCGGCTGGCGCTGCCCGTGATGCTGGGGGCCGACGCCTGCTCGAGCAACATAGAGGTCGGCAACCGCAGCGGCTGGCTCACCCACTGGCAGAGCGTCGAGTACGTGCTGGGGCTCAACCTCACCCGCCGCGCCCAGGCCACCATCGGCTGCATCACCACCATCCCCGGCGCGGCCGCGGCCTTCCGGGCCGAAGCCCTGCGGGCCGTAGGCGGCTGGTCGGGCGACACCCGCACCGAGGACACCGACCTCACCCTGACCATGCTGCAGGCGGGCCAGCGTGTGGTCTACGAGCCCCGCGCCCGGGCGCTGACCGAGGCCCCCGAGACCATCGCGGGCCTGCTGCGCCAGCGCACCCGCTGGATGCACGGCTACCTGGCCTGCATCTGGAAGCACCGCCGCGCCTTCTTGCGCGCCGACAGCCTGGGCTGGTTCGGCATGCCCAACCTGCTGCTGCTGCACCTGCTGATCTTCCCCCTGTTCATGGCCAGCCTGCCCGCCATGCTGCGGGTGGTGGAGTGGACCAGCCCCGGCGCCGTGCTGGCGTTCCTGGTGGGCTATCTGTGGCTCGACACCGCCCTGGCCTTCGCCTGCTATCTGGTAGACCGCAAGCCCGTGGGCGAGGCAGCCTGGACCCCCATCTGGCGCCTTGCCTGGCCCTTCTTCCTCCTGGCTGTGTTCTTCCGCACCTGGGCCAGGGTGATCACCCGCCGCGACGTGCCCTGGGAGAAGGCCGACCGGGTGGGGGCGCTGGCTGACCGGGCCAGCCACGCCTCGCAGCCCTGACACAGGGATCAGGGTCGTGGGGCCTTCGCCGTCACCGCCCTTGGTCAAACCCGCTCTTTCGACTGGCATGGCTCTTGCGATTGGTGACGCCGCCCCATCCCCGGAGAACCCCATGCGTACCCTCTGCTTCCTCATCGCCCTCTCTCCCCTCGCCGCCTGTGACACCCCGGTGATCGAGCGCGGCCGCGCCACGGCCTGCCTGGCCGGCGACCTGCCCGAGAACCTCTACGAGTACGACGGCGACAACCTGCTCTTCGAGATTGAGGGCACCGTGGTCTCCGACACGGCCGAGGCCATGCCCGAGACCGCCATGGTCTGCTACTGGACCATCGACCGGGTGCTGACCATCGAGGACTCCGAGGGCACGGTCTGGTCCTTGGGCTACGGCGTCGAGGACCCCGAAGGCGTCAGCGACACCCCCGCCCTGGACGTCGAGGTGGGCGAGACCGTCAGCCTGACCTACCGCACGGTGCAATCCTTCGGCGCCGCCAACGGCTTCGTGCTCCAGGACGATGACGGCCTGGTGGCGGCCCTCGAGTCGGGGACCTGGGGCCCAGCCCTGGAGGACGGCGACGTACCCGGCCTGAGTGTCACGAGCGGCGAGCGGATGGGCACCATCGACAGCGAGTGCGGCACCGAGGGCCACTTCGCCTGGAGCTTCGAGGGCGACAGCACGGTCAGCGTGGACACCTACGGCGAGGACATCGTCACCATCGACGGCGCCGAGACCACCGCCATCGCCGTGGCCAACCTGCAGTGGCAGGGCGACGTGCAGTGCACCGACCTGGCAGGCGACGAGATCTGGGCGGTGTTCAGATAGGGAAGCGGACGACGCTCACTCGACCGCGCGCCACTCCACGCCGTGCAGCACCCAGTCGCCACCGCTGGTGCCCTGGCTGATCTCGCCCTCTTCGTTGACCGTGGCCGCGTACTGGTCGGTGCGCTCGAGGCGGCCGATGACCTCCACCGTCTTTCCGCTCACCTCCATGGGCCACTCGTCCAGCTCGATGCAGTAGAGCGAGAAGTGGTCCGAGACCACGATGGCCGACAGCTTGGCGTCGTAGGCCACTCCAATGAAGCGCACGCGCTGGCCGGGCTCGGCGTCGGCAGAGCTGGAGATCAGGATGGGGGCCTGGGGCGCAGGGGTCTCGGTCGCCACCGCCGGGGCCAGGGGCTCAGTGGGCATGTCGGTCACCATGGGCGAGGTCGCGCAGGCCGCGAGGCCGAGCGCGAAGACAGCGGAGGTCCAGGGGGAGTTCATGGGCACCACGATACCAGCAAACGCCGCCCAGACGACCATGACCGCGCTGGGCGGAGCTCCACTGCCAGGCGCAGGGCGCGTGGGCTGCTATGCGTCTGGCGTCACGGCCTCGGCGGCCTCGGCCTTGTGGTGAGGACAGTCCGCGTGGGCGTCGACGGCCTCGCTGCCCTTGTTCTTGCAGGCGCAGGGCGGGTGGGTGTCGGCGGCCTCGGCCTCGGCCCCAGCCTGGTGGTGGGGGCAGGTCTTGCCGGCTGCGGCTTCGGCCTCGGCATGCTTGTGCGGGCAGTCGCCGTGGGCGGCCGCAGCGTCGGCCTGGGCGGCCTGCTTGTGGGGGCAGTCGCCGTGGGCGGCCGTGGCGGCCGCGACCTCGGCAGGGTCGGCCTCTTCGCCGTGCAGGTGGGCGTAGGGGCAGGTGGCCTGGGCGGGCTCTTCGGCGGCCTCAGCGGTGGTGGGCTCCGCCGGGGTGGTGGTAGCCTGAGCGACATGTACGGTCAGCGCGGGGGTGGTGGCGGTGAGCTCGGTGGGCTCGCCAGCGCAGGCGAAGGCGAAGACGGTCAGGGCGATGGTCAGGGCTCGCATGGGACACTCCGTTGGGGCGTGGAAGCGGTACGCCGGGCGCCGTGACACGACGGCAGGCCCGGTGAGGGCTCCGTGAATACCCGAAGACGATGGCCCTGGCTGCTCGGATCGTCCCGCGAGCCAGGAGTCTGGTGGTGCGGCATACCCGGCGGACAGGGTGCGCCACCCGGGCTCACTCCCCCGGCGCGAAGATCATGGGGTAGGTCACCACCACGACGCCGCCACCCTCGGGCTGTGGAAAGAGCATGCGCCGGAAGCGGCCGGCGACGCAGGTCTCGACCTCCTGGTTGTTCATGGTGCTGCTCTTGATGGCGGCCGTCGAGACCGCGCCGTCCTTGGCGATCACGAACTTCACCACGACCTTGCCGGCGAGCTGAGGCTGGTCCAGCAGCCTGCGCTGGTAGCAGTAGCGGAGGGCGCCCAGGTGCTTCTGGATCACCGCGTCGACCAGGCTCCGCTCCAGCGCGCCCAGGATGAGCGGGGCCCCGGTCTGCACGGTCAGGCTGGTTGGCGGAGGCCCGAAGCTACCGCCATAGCCGCTGGCGCCGTCCAGAGTGCCCTTGGCGCCGATCAGGCCGCCGACACCTCCGGTGAGATCCGAGTCGAGGGCGCCCGAGCCGAAGATCTCCTCGAGCTCACCGCCGGCCCGCAGGGCGCCCAGGATGCCAGCGTTCTCTGCGATCTCATCGCTGCGGGACTTTGGCCCCACCTGGATGACCGGCAGGTGGAGATCGTACATGTCGTCGCGCGCTGGATCACCGGAGGGTGCGAAGGGCGCCCGGCAGGCGTCCCAGGCTGCCTGGTCCGGCGCCCCCGCCATGCACCCGAGGGCAGCCAGCTCTTCTGGGCTGGCGCTCTCGCCGTACCAGCGCTCGCAGACGGTCACGGCATGCGGGTCGATGGGGGGTAGATCCTCGTACAGCCGCGCATTGCCAAGGGCGGCCTCGCAGTGGGCCCGGGCCTGCTGGAGAGGCGTCGGCGGAACGCCCGCCAGCTGGCTCCACAGCCCGTGGGCCAGCTCGGAGCTATCCTCCAGCAAGCCGCCACAGGCCAGGGACGCCACCAGCGCCGGGACAGCCAGCACGACCAGGTAGCGCCGCCTCATCGCGCACCTCTCGCCAGAATGGAGAAGGGGAACAGCTCCTCGCGGACGCTCCTCCAGGACTCCCAGGCCCCCTGCTCGGCATCCATGGGGATCCGCGGCGCCCAGCGGGCGTGGTCGAGCACACGCACGACCACCTCGTAGGGGACCTCGGGCTCCGCCACGACGATGACGCGCAGATCGTCAGGGTGCTCGGCCTTGATCAGCGCGAGCTGCCGACTGAGCTCGGCCCAGTCGTAGTCGTCCACCCCGACACAGGGGCCGCCGCTGACACAGGGCACGGTGGGGCCGGCCTCGTCGGTTTCGGGCGCCCCGTCCGGGTTCAGCACGTCGTCCGCGCCCATCAACCCCAGGCCACGGTCGCCCACCAGGACGGAGAGCATCAGCGGCGGCACCTCTTCAGGGTCGATCTGTCGCGGGGGCCCGATCCTGGGCAGGGCGCTCTCGATGGTGCGCAGCTCGTCCTGCCAGGGGTTGTGGGTGACGAACAGGAAGGTGCCGAACTGGGCCTGCCCCGCGGTGTAGAGCACCTGGCGGACCACGGAGAACGGGGTGTCACGGTCGATGCTCAGGAGCAGCTCACCTTCCCGGACGAGCTCGGGACGCTGGGCGAGCACGGCCAGGGCCTCGCGGGCCGAGGCGCCGAGCTTCTCGTCCTCGAACTTCTCGAGCAGCCGGTCGTAGAGCGCGGTGATCAACATGCCCCGCGTGTCGTCGTCAGGGACCACCAGCACCGGCCGCCCGTCGGCATCCTGCGCGGTCTCCAGGCGCAGCACCCGCACCCCGTCCACCGCAACAGACTCCCGGTCCACCACCAGGTGGCAGCGCAGACGGGGAAACACCTCGGCGGTGGACTCGGGCAGGCTCAGCAGCTCGGTCCCCTGCTCGAGGGCCAGGCCGAGGCCCGGGGCCACCACCACCAGGCCGAGCACCGCGGAGGCGAACAGGCCAACACGCGGGGCGCTGCGAGCTCTTCGGACAGATGCAGGGCTCATGGGATCTCCGATGCCGATGGTGCGTTCCGACAAGCAGACCCTAATGCGCGTTCCAGGACGCCACAGGCGGAGCGTGCGATAGCATGGCGGCATCATCCTGCAGTCCGAGGTCTCCCTTGATCGCAGCCACCCCCGCCCTCGCTTGGCTCTCCCTCACCCTCTGCCTGCTCTCGGCCTGCGACCCGGGCGCGTCCCCGGCGGAGGCCCCCGCCCCTGGTCCCGCCACCAGCCCGGCGCCCGCCACCAGCCCGGCGCCAGCATCGGGCACCCCACACGACAGAGCCAGAGCCCTGATCGAGGCCTCGCCCTTCGGCGGGCAGGCGGCCACCTTGACCGCCGCCCTGGGCCCCCACGTGCAGCTGATCCCCACCCGCGCCGGGATGGACAGCATCCCCGTGGGAGCCTCACGCCTGGCCGGGCGGCCCGACCTGCCCGAGGGCTTCGTGTGGCCCACCTTCGGCGACGAGCCCATGGCCCTGCTGGCCCAGATCGACCTGGCCCAGGTGAAGGCGCAGGCCCCGACCTCCGCCCTGCCGGCCAGCGGCTGGCTGTACTTCTTCTGGGCGGTGGAGAGCGGCGGCTGGGGCTACGACGCCAAAGACGTGACCAGCTTCGCCGTGCGCTACCACGACGGGCCCGTCGAGGGCCTGACGCGCACGACGCCTCCCTCCGGCCTCCCCGCACAGGCGCAGGCCTTCGAGCCCTGCAGCCTGAGCTTCGAGCGGGGGGTCTCCCTGCCGGGCTGGCAGGACCTACGCTACCCCAAGGATCTCGATCTGGAGCAGCAGCTCGAGGCCTGGTACGAGCTCTCCGTCCGCGTGATGGGCCTCGAGCCCCCCGGAGGCATCATCCACCACCTGCTGGGCCACCCCCAGCTGGTCCAGGACGACCCGCGCAGGTCCGCGGCGAGGCACCGCGGCGGCGAGCAGAGCGACTGGAACCTGCTGCTGCAGCTCGACACGGACGAGCTGGGCCCCAACTGGATGTGGGGGGATGTGGGCACTGCCTACTTCCTGATCCGCGACGAAGACCTCGAGGAGCGCCGCTTCGACAACGCTTGGCTGGTGGCCCAGTGCCACTGACGACCCAGGGGCGGCCGGACCGATGAGGTCGCCCCCGGCTTGCGGTCGCCCCCATCGGCTGGCATGGTTGCGGGCTTGGAGGTCCACCATGCCGAGCGCTCGCCTGTCCGTCACCGCCTGCCTGCTCCTCACGGCCTGCGCCCACCCTGCCTGGCAGATCCGCGGAGCGGGCTTGGCGGGCATCGCGGGCGGGGACCTCGTGCGCGCCTGCCGTGACGGGCAAGCCGAGGACTGCCAGGCCCTGGCCGAGAGCCTGGAGCAGGCCCACGCCGACGAACCTGCCCAGCGCGAGGCCATCTACCTGCTGCGGCTACAGGGCTGCGAACAGGGCCACGCGGTGGCCTGCAGAGTGCTCGGCTACAACCACGTCTACGGCCAGGGACCCAACCTGGATCCCGCGCGCAGCCAGGCCGCCCTGGTGCAGGCCTGCCAGGCCGGGCAACCCAGCCCGTGCCACGTGGCCGGCTCCACCCTGGACGAAGGCCGCTTGGGCGAGGTGGACGAGAAGGGCGCCTACCGGCTCTTCGTGAAGGGCTGCGAGCAGGACGAACCATCCAGCTGCGCCTGGGTCGGCCTGAAGCTCGAGTTCGGCCGAGGAGCCCCCCTGGACCGCGGCAAGGCCTTCACGTTCTTCGACAAGGCCTGCTCCCTGGGCGAGCGAGAGGTGGGCTGCTTCAACACCGCCCTGCACCTGGCCGAGCGCCCAGAGGAAGACCAGGACCCAGGGCGGGTCGTCGAGCTGATGCAGCAGGCCTGCGACGCCGGCAACCAGACCGCCTGTGAGAACGTGGAGATCCTGCGGTCACAGGCCCAGGAGCCCACCGAGGTCGAGTTCGAGCACATCCCGGAGTAGGCCGAGCGCTGGCCCAGCCCTACCAGCGCAGCAGCTTGCCCACGCGGTTCATCAGCCAGCCGAGCCAGCTCAGGCCACCGAAGCAGACGCAGAGCACGCCGGTGCCGATGACGGTGTGGCTCTGGTCCAGGGTGAGCCCCTTGGCGGCGCCCATCATGAACAGCGCCAAGGCGATGGCGCAGGCCAGCCCGAACACCACGGCCAGCAGGCCGCCGTTGACGATCATGACCTTGCGGATGGCGCCGCGATGGGCCTTGGGCAGCCCGCTGAAGCGCTGTTGGTAGGCAGCCGCGATGCGTGACTCGAGGGGGAGCTTGGTGGTCATGGGGCTTCTCCAGCGCGGCGCACGTATCAAGAAAGCTCCCACTCCACCCGCCATCCCGTGCGCACTCCAGCAGGGAGCCGGGATCCGCCGGCAGCGGGCGCCCTGAAGACACCGCCGCGCGGCCGCCCGGGCCCTGGAGCTTCTGCTACCATCGCGCCATGAACCTCACAGCACTCGCCAAGGCACAGCCCTCCCCAGCTGCGTGGTCCGAGCTCACCGCAGCCCTCGACCAGAAGCGTCCGTCCAGCCACCAGGTCTCCGCCCTGAGCCGCCTGCTGCGGGACTGGCCGCCGTGGATGCGCGTCTTCCCCGTCCCGTGGTTCAGCGCGGTGGCCGAGGGCTCGCACCAGCCCTGGTACGCGCTGGCCACCGACGTGGACGTGGGCCACTGGGCCTACACCCTGCACTCCCCCGGGGCCTACAGCCACGAGATGGCGCCGGGCTACGAACTCGACAAGGCCCTGGCGGCCTTCGCCGACAGCCCAGCCATGGCGGGGGTGCGGCGCATCCGGACCTGCCACGAGGGCGGCACCAGCCTGCTCGCCCACGCCGACCGCCTGCTGGACATCGCGCTGGTGGCCGAGGTCCGTGAACCCACGGTGCGGACCCTGATCGATGCCCCATGGACCTCGAGCCTCCACAGCCTGGTCGCCGAGAACCGAGACCGGGACGTGCCGGCGGCGCTGTGGCCGGAGCTAGCGGGTCGCTTCCAGGCGCTGCGCGAGCTGCGGCTGCGGTCGGTGGACTGCCACGCAGACTTCGTACGGGCGCTGTTCGACAACCGTCGCGTGAAGCTCGAGCGGCTGGTCCTGTCGAGCCTGCGCCTGGGCGACGAAGGCGTCGAAGCGCTGCTGGCGGGCAAGCCCAGGAAGCTCGAGGAGCTCACCCTCTGGGGCCCGGGCCCCAGCGCCGAGACCCTCGTGCGGCTGGTGCAGCACTCCACCCTGCGCACGCTCCGGAGCCTGAGCCTCCAGTCTCAGCGCGCCGGCGACAGCCTCGCCATCGCCCTGTCGGAGTCCCCCACCATGGACGATCTGGAGCAGCTCGATCTGCGCGGCAACGGGCTGACGGACGGCGGGGTGGCGATGCTGGTCATGTCCCGCCGAGCCAGCCGGCTGCGCTCCCTCACCCTGCGAGGCAACCCCTTCTCCGACGTGGGCGCCCGGGCCATCGCCCGCTCCCCCCACCTCTCCAAGCTCGAGCACCTGAACATCCGGGAGGCCAATATTGGCCCCCAGGGGCTTCGGGCGCTGATGGAGTCCGACACGCTGCCCGCGCTGAAGGTCGTGAACATCATGCACAACCCCGGCGCCGAGGTGATGCGGACCAAGCTCGAGGCCCGCTTCGAGCGCATCATCGACGTGAGCGCTCGCGGCTAGAACCGCCCCCCGATCACCATGCTCACGCTGCCAGCCCAGCTGTGGTGCCACTCACCGGCATCGGTGTACCAGAGATAGCCACCGCTGACGGCCAGGCGGGCCATGCTCGGGTAGCTGGGCAGCCAGCACAGGGAGAGGACCGGCTGAGGCGACAGCGAGGCCGCCAGCAGGTGGCGCTGGCCATCGGCCAGGGGATCGTCCGCGAACCAGCGGCCGTCGGTGTCGCTCTGCAGCAGGTAGGCATGCAGGTCGAGCCCGCCCCGGACCTGCCAGGTGCCGTAGCGGATGGGGTGCTCCAGGGTCAGCCCTCCCTCGAGCAGCGGCCGAGGCCAGCGCACCATGGCGGCCCCGTGCAGGATGGTCTCCCAGCCGTGGCCGGGGAAGCGGGGGAGGTGGATCTCCGCCCGCCCCGTGGGGCCGTCGGGCATGGGATCGCCGATGGCGGAGAAGCCGAAGCCAGTGGCGAAGCGCACGTGGTCCTGGTGCAGGAGCTTGCGGGCGTCCAGGCGCTGGCCCTCGCTCAAGGCTAGGCGCTGCCGTGCGACCACCCGGCCGTCGGCGTCCTCGAGGGTGACCATGTGCTGGCCGGGGGGCACCACCACCTGACCGGGAAGCTCGCCCTTGACGAAGCCGTCGATGAACACGACCAGCCCCGCCAGGCTGTCCTGGTAGGAGGCGAGCAAGCCCTGGCCCTGCTGGCTGCGCTCGCCGGACAGCACCACCGGGTCGGCCCCGGTGATCTCGGCCCGAGCGTAGGCCCGCTGGGTTCCCTCGGTGAAGTCCCAGGTGGCCCCGCGAGCGTGGTCGTGGGCCTCGGTGACCGTGACCGCGCCGTCGCCGTCGAGGTCGCCTTCCTCCAGCGCTTCGAGGAAGAAGTGGGTGTAGATGTCATGGCCCAGCTCGGGGGACTCCCGGGCCACCTCGTTCCAGGCGCAGACCCCGATGACCACCACCGCCTCGCTCACCTCCCGCAGGGCGGGCACCGCGGGCGCGCCCTTGGCGCCTTCCATGGCCGCGGCCATGTCGGGGGTCAGCACGGACTTGCCCTGGCCGGAGTGGCAGGTGGCCAGCAGCAGCACCTTGCGCTTGCTGGGCAGCTCCTCGAGCCAGCCCAGCACCTCGTCGTGGGCCAGGCCGGTGCCCCGCACGTCGTCCAGGCGGGTGTCGGCCAGCACCAGGTACTGGTCGAGGTGGTCGCCGTGCCCCTGTGCGAGGGTGCCGTGGGTGGAGAAGTAGACGAAGACGGTGTCGTCGGCCGAGACCACCCGCCGCTCGAGGGCGTCCATGGCCGCCAGCACGCCAGCGCGGGAGCTGTCCCCCGGCGCAGTCAGGCTGATCACCTCGTCGAAGTGCCCCCGCTCGGGGTCCAGCAGCACCTCCTCGAGGGCCGAGACGTCCTTGCTGGCGTAGCGCAGATCGGCGTAGCCGCCGCCGAAGCTCTCCGGCCCCACCAGCAGGGCCAGGCGCCGGCCGCGGAACAGGGCCTCGGCCTCCTGGCTGTCCACCGCCTCGGCCGGGATCACCCGGGGCCCGGCCAGCGCCAGGCCGGCCGAGAGCAGCGGCCCCCAGAAGATCACGGGGCGACCTCGAGCTTCAGGATGTCGTAGGCCACCCAGTCGCGGGGCTCACCGGCCTGCCAGGGCCGCACCACCTCGCTGGTGGCGTCCACCGGCAGCGCCGCCGCCGCCGCGACCACCGTGATGGCGCCCTGCATGTCGGCGAGATCGAGCACCACCCAGCCCCCCTCGGCCCCCACGCGCTGGCTGCCCGCAGGCTGCAGCGACGGCACAGCGTCGGGGGCCGGGGCCAGCTGGGTGACGGCGCCTGCAGCGTCCACCACGAACAGGTAGCGAGCCGCCAGGCGGTCGGCCTCGAGCTCGAAGAGCAGGAAGGCGTCCTTGGCCAGGGTCTCGCCTTGCTGGACCCGGCGGTCGAGCTCGATGCTGCCGGCCACGTCGCGGCCGATGACCACCCGCAGCTCGAGCCGCGGGGGAGCCGGCACGACCTCACCGTCGCCGGGGCCCTTGACCCCATCGTAGGGCTGCGGGAGCTGGAAGAACAACAGCAACGCCGCCGCCATGGCGATCACGACCCCACCGGCCGCGGGCAAGCGCCAGCGGGACCTAGGGGCGAGCGGCACCTGTCGAGCGGGCATGTCGGCCTGGACGCTCTGCCACAGGGCCGCCCGCTCCAAGCTGCTCAAGGGCTGCTCCACGGGCTCGTCCAGACCAACCTCGGCCTCGCAGAGCCTCAGCAGGCCGTCGAGATCGACGCTGTGCTCCATCAACGCCTGCTCACAGCGCTCGCAAGGCTCGGCCAGGTGCTCCCGGATCCGCCGGGCGTCGTCGGGCTCGAGGCTGCCATCCAGGATGGCGTCGATCACCGTGGCGTCGAGGTGGATCATGATCCTTCCTCCTCGAGGGCGGCCGCCAGGCGGCCCATCATGCGCAGCTTGGCCCAGGCGCGGAAGCGCATCAGGCGGGTGGTCACGGCGGTGCGGGACAGGCCCAGCCGCGCCGCGATCTCGTCGGTGGTGTGGGGGGGCTCGCGGTAGAAGAGCAGGGCCGCTTCACGCAGCTTGGGATCGGGACAGGCGTCGATCACCTCGGCCACGATGCGCTGGGAGCGCTCACCCCGGGCCGCGGCAGGGCGGGGCTCGTGGGCGACCCGCTCCATGGCTGCCGCTTCCCGCTGGCGGTGCTCGATCCAGCGCAGGCAGCAGCGCCGGGTAGTGGTCATCAACCACTTGGGGAAGGCCTGGCCGTCGCGCAGCTCGGGCAGGGCCGTGAAGGCCCGCACAAAGGCCTCCTGCGTCAGATCCTGCGCCGCCTCGCGGTCGCCGCGACAGAAGCGCAGGCAGAAGCCGAACACCTGGTCCACGTGCTGCTCGTACAGCGCGCGCTGAGCCGCCGCGTCCCCCTGACGGGCGCGCGCGACGATCAGGGGGATGGGGACAGGCTGGGAGGGCATGGACAGCGGTGATGCGAGGTTCCAGTGGCCGAAAAAATGGACACCGAAGAAGCTCGACACCGGGACCTCGCATACCGCTGACACATCAACCTCGCAATCCGATGGTGATCAGAGCCGAACCGACAGCCCGCCGCCCAGCTCCGCCCAACCCGGCGAGCCGTCCAGGGGCTGGCTCCAGTCGGCGCGGCCGGCGAAGGTCAGCCCCCAGAACACGAGCCAGTTGACTCGCAGGCCGGTGCGGACGCTCAGGCTGGTGTCCAGCACCCCCGTGGCGAGCCCGGGCACGGGCTCGGCGCTCAGGGCGCCGGGGGGCCGCGTGCCCCAGCTGTCGGGCACCCGCACCGGCACGTTGAGCTCGGGGAAGGCCACCACGCTCACCCGCCACCACTGGCCGTCCAGGGGTGAGGCAATCAGCCCCATGCCCATGGTCGCCGCGCTGTAGCCGGGCACATTGCCCAGCTCCGCGGTCAGCCCGAAGTGGGGCACTGCGCCGTAGTCCAGGCTGCCGCGCAGGGCGAAGCCGTGGTCCGGGCTGCCGCCAAGGGTGGCACCGGCCACCACGCGACCGGGGTCGGCCTGAGCCATGGTGGAGCAGAGAAGCAGAGAGAGAAGGGCGATCATCAGGGCACCTCGATGGTGGGCACGACGCCGTGCACGGACATGGCGCAGGTGCCGTCGTGTTCGCCGTCGGGACGGAAGTGGCGGCAGCCGCGGTGGGGGCAGCGATGCCGGGGGGCTGGGTTCTGCCGCAGCATGGCGGCCTCGGCGTCGAAGGGCACTGCGGCGGTCGCGGCGAGCATGGCGGCGAAGCCACAGCCTCCCAGCAGCACACCGCGACGGGTCACATCCAGAGCCATGGGGGTCTCCAGGGCGGGCCTGGCCCGCGAAGGGGGGTTCAGTCGGTGTCGTCCAGCAGGCGATCCCAGTCCGCAGGATCCGTGCTCTCGAGCGCCTCGATCAGCTCGTCCACGTCCACAGGGGCCGCCTCGGGCAGGGCCTGATCAGGCCCGGAGATCAGGGTCACGCGGGTCTGGCCCGAGGGCACCGCCGAGGGAGCCGGCGCGGCCCAGGTCTTCACACCCTGCTCCAGGGTCCAGGTGGTCCCACTGGCGGCAGCGGGGGCGGCGGTCGTGAAGCCGCGGGTGGCCAGAGCGGTGCCGGGGCTCGCGGTCCTGGCGCCCGGGTTTCGCGAGGCGTAGAGGAAGCGCAGCTTGGGCATGTGTCCGCCCACCTGCTCCACGAAGGCCTCGGCAGCGACCTCGCGGCCCATGAAGCTGCCCGTGGCGCGGGCGGGCCCGGCGTAGACCGCAGCGGGGAAGCCGAAGACCTCCTGGTCGTCCCGATCCGCGGTGACGTTCAGCTCCAGGCCCGCACCCTCGATGCGCCAGGCCGTGGGCCAGTCCGCGCCGGTGCGACGGCTGTGCCAGGTGTCCAGGGCCGTGACCCGCAGCTGCTCCACGGGCAGGTCCACCCGACGGCCTTCCCGGTCGGCGATCCAGGCCATGGAGCCGGGGACCCCGCGCATGCCGTCGTCCAGCAGCCAGGCCACGACCAGGTGGCGCTCGTCGTCCAGGGGCATGTCGAACCACTCGAAGCCGTCCAGCTGCGGGTCGTAGAGTCGACCCCACTCGTGCTTGTAGAAGCCGTCGCCCTCGAGCCAGCGGGTCTGGGCGCCGTCCTTCCAGCGGCCTTCGACCACCATGTTGTCGTGCTGGACCCACAGGTGGCGGGCGCCGGGAGCCAGCTCCACCAGCCCGTCCTGGCCGGGCAGCACCGGCTGTCCGTCGGGCGTCAGGCGCAGGTCCAGCCGATGCCGGCCAGCCCCTACCCGCAGCACCAGGGTCTCCCCCTCCCAGGCGATGCGCCAGCCCCCGTGACGCAGATCCAGCCCCTCACCCACGAAGCGAGCCATGGGGTAGTCGGGGATGTTGGTGCGATCCGCGGTCCACTTGCGGTCCCGGGTCTGCACCTTCACGTAGGCGGCGTGCACCGGGTTGCCCCCCAGCCACGCGGGCAACCCCGCCACGGTGTCCAGGTCGGTGCGCTGCACCACGAAGGCCGCGAAGATGTGGAGCGGCTCGCCCGTGCCGGGCTCCTCGAGGGCCGCATGCACATGCCACCACTCGGTCTGCGCGTCATCGTGGGGCCGGTGATCCGTGGCCCAGTCGGCGCGGGCCAGGGGCCCCACGTCCTGCAGCCCGTGGTGGGCGCAGCCCCCCAGGACGCCCAGCGTCGAGGCCGCGATGCACCCGATTGTAGAGACGGTCTTCACACCCGCCCACCAAGACGAAGCTCTCCGATTCATGCTGCTCTCCCAGCCAGGGCGTCGTGCCGCTGGCGCGTCGGGGCCTTCAGGACGATGTCGGCCGCATGCAGGCCCGAGCGCACCGCGGTCTCCATGCAGGGGAAGTCGGCCTTCGAGCGCACCCAGTCCCCCGCCATGGTCATGCCCACGAGCGGTGTGACGGGCTGCGGCTTGTGCTTGAGCGAGCCCGGCTCACTCAGCCAGTAGCGGCGATGAGGCGCGCGATCCCGGACCAGCTTGTAGGTCAGGACCCCCTCGAGGTCGATGCCCTCGTAGCCGTCCACCCGCTGGATGCCGCGGATGGCCCGGTGCAGCAGCTCCTCGTCGGTCCAGTCCTCGAAGCCCGTCTCCTGACCCACGAAGTGCAGGACCGACCCGAAGGCCGGGTTGTCCCGGTAGGCCGGGTTGAAGGGCTTGTTGTCCAGGGCGATGGCCATGGGGGGCAGCAGGCCGGCCACCAGGGTGCGCGGGCCGCGGGTGACCGCCTGCCGATGCCAGACGTGCAGGCCCATGGGGGCCACGGTGGTCAGCCGCGCCACACCGGCCAGGCCGGGCATGTCCCGCAGCACCGGATCGTACTTCAGCACCCGCTGCATGGACCCCGCCGGGATGGCCAGCACCACCTCGTCGAAGTCGGTCCACACCCTCCGAGAGCCCGGCACGATGCGGAACGGCGGCTCGAGGAAGCCCTCGGGCAAGGACCGCTGGTCGATCTGATCGCAGACCAGCCCGGTGAGCCGCTGGCCATCGTGCTGCAGCTTCACCAGACGCCAACCCCGCAGGATGCGCCCACCCAGGGCCTCGATGCGCCGGCCGATGGGCTCCCACCAGATGTCGCTCATGCTGCCCGCGGGAAAGCGGACCTCGGAGGTCGAGTAGTCCCGGGCCAGCTCCCGCAGGGTGTGCATGACCGAGTAGGCCGAGATCTCCCCGGGGTAGTTGAACTGGGCCTCCCGGGAGCAGCGGAACAGGTTGGTGGCCACCAGGGACGCCGGGCAGCCCAGCTCGAGGCACAGGGCCGAGAGGCAGACGTCGTCCCAGGCCTCGGGCACCCCGCCCATCACCCGTGCGATCATGCGCGCCATGAAGCTGCCGAAGCCCAGCTTCTCCCCAAAGCCCAGCCCGCTGTAGCGCAGCCCATCGAACAGCGCCCCCACGGAGCTGGCCCCGAAGTGCAGGTCGTGGGTCTGCTGGTCCCGGTCCTCCCAGACCCGCATGTGGCCGCGGTTGGAGACGGTGGTCTCCTCCTTGGGCACGCCGGCGCGCTTCAGCAGCCGTCCCAGCTCCCGGTAGAAGCCGGCCATGATGTGCTGGCCCTGCTCCACCACCCGCCCGTCGGAGGTGGTGAAGCTGGCGGCGCTGCCCCCCAGGTAGGGCTCGAGGGTCAACACGGTCACGTCGACCTTCCCCTTGCCACGGTGCAGCAGAGACTCAGCCGCCGCCAAGCCCGCCGGTCCGGCACCCACCACGATCACCTTGCGCATGCTGCCTCCAGGAGCCGCCCGGTGGAGGTCCGGGCCAGCTCGCAGGTCAGGAGCCGAGGGTCGGCGGCATGTCACGAAAAGATCGAACGACGGGCGGTGGAACTCCGATCCTGCGCCTGCAAGCTGGACAAGTTGATTCGATTGACGGATAGTCATCGCCTCGGCACGACCAAACTCTCCCGGAGGGCTCCATGAGCACCACCGAAGAACGCCTACAGGGCCTCTTCGAGACCATGAACGAAGGCGTGGTGCTTCACGAGCTGGTGCGCGACGAAAACGGTCGGGCGGTGGACTACCGAATCCACGACGCCAACCCTGCCTTCACCCGCCAGGTGGGCATCCCCCGCGAGGCCGCCGTCGGGGCCCTGGCCAGCGAGCTGTACGGCCAAGCCGAGGCGCCCTACCTCGAGCTGTACACCCGGGTGGCCGAGACCGGCTCGCCGACGTCGTTCCAGACCTACTTCCCTCCCCTCGAGAAGCACTTCGAGATCTCGGTCTTCTCCCCTAAGACTGGCTGGTTCGCGACGGTGTTCCTGGACATCACGCCCCGGGTTCGAGCGCGGCAGGAGCTGCAGATCGAGCGCGACCGCCTGGCGGCCATCATGGGCTCCAGCCCCGTGGGCATCGTGGAGCTGGACACCCAGCGACGGGTGCTCTTCGCCAATGAGCGCGCCAAAGAGCTGTTGTCCCTGCGCCCGGCCGCCCACGGCGACCACCTCGAGATCCCCTCCGAGGCCGTCCTCCTCGACCCCAAAGGTCAGCCCATCCCCCCCGAGCGCCGCCCCTACCGCGCCGTCTTGCTCGAGGGCAAGACCATCCACGCCGAGCGCATCTCCGCGGTGATGCCCGACGCCCCCATCCGCCACCTCTCCATCTCCGGCGTCCCCCTGCGCACCGAGGGCGGCGAGGTGCGGGGCATGGTGGGCTCCGTCGAAGACATCACGGACCGCGTGCAGGCCGAACGGGAGCGCGCTGAGCTCCAGCAGCAGCTCGAGAGGATGCGCAAGCTCGAGTCCATCGGGCGCCTGGCCGGGGGCATCGCCCACGACTTCAACAACCTGCTCACCCCCATCATGGGCTACACAGAGATGGCCCGGATGCAGGTGCTCGAGGGCAGCCCGGCGGCCCGCAACCTCGACCGGGTCACCCACGCCGCCGGCCGGGCCCGGGATCTCATCGGCCAGTTCCTGGCCTTCGGCCGCAAGCAGGTGCTGAAGGTCGAGATCTGCTCCCTCAACACGCTGGTGTCCGAGTACGAAAACGTACTGCGCCGGCTGGTGCGCGAGGACATCGAGCTGACCCTCGCCCTCTCACCCAGGCTGGTCAGCTGCCGGGTCGACCCCAGCCAGATGGAGCAGATCCTGCTCAACCTGGTGTCCAATGCCGTGGACGCCATGGGCGGGCCCGGCGTGCTCACCATCTCGACGAGAGAGGTCGCGGTGGACGCCGCCCACGCCCCCCCGGACGTGCAGCCCGGACTCCACGTGATGCTCTCGGTGAGCGACACGGGCGCAGGCATGGACGCCGCCACCAGGGAGCGCATCTTCGAGCCCTTCTTCACCACCAAGGAACACGAGGGCGGCACGGGCCTAGGGCTCGCCACCGTCTACGGCCTGGTGCACCAGCACCAGGGTCACCTGCGGGTCCAGAGCGAGCCCGGGTGCGGCGCGACCTTCGAGGTCTACCTGCCCGCGGCCCCCGACCAGCAGGCTCTGGTACCAAAGCCGCGCACCCGCAGCTCGTCCCGGGAAGGCCACGAGCTGGTCCTGCTGGTCGAGGACGACGAAGCCGTCCGCTCCCTGGTGCGCACCATCCTAGATCTGCGCCACTACCGCGTGATCGAGGCGGCCGACTCCGACCAGGCCCTGGAGCATGCCGCCGGCTCCACCGACCCCATCGATCTGGTGCTGACCGACATGATCGTTCCGCGCCTGAACGGCCGGGAGATCTACCGCCGGGTCCAGCGCATCCACCCCAAGGCCCGCGTGCTGTTCATGTCCGGCTACAACGACGACGTGGTGGGGTCCCAGGGCTTCCTGGACCAGGGCATCCACTTCCTGCAGAAGCCGTTCACGACCCAGGATTTGCTGGACCGGGTGGAAGAGGCGCTCGACGGTTGAGCACCCGCTGCAGCACCAGGAAGGCCGCAGCGCCCGCGATCCCGTTGGCCACCAGCGCCGCGACGAAGACGCCCTGCAGCCCCAGCGTGTGCGCCCCCAGGATGGCCAGGGGCAGGTACAGCCCGAACATCTGCAGGATGGTGAGCGCGGAGGCATGCAGGGGCCGCTCGAGCACGTTCAGGCTGGTGCTGCTGATCATCAACACCCCCACCAGCCCGTAGCCGAAGGGAACGATGCGCAGGTAGAGCACGATGTTGGCGATGACCACGGGGTCGTCGTTGAACAAGGCCGCCAGGGGCCGGGCTCCTGCCCACAGGCCCAGCAAGGTCACCAGGCCCCACCCCAGGGCGAAGACCTGGCTGGAACGCACCCCGCGCCGCACGCGGGCGAACAGACCGGCGCCGTGGTTCTGCCCTACGAAGGGCCCCAGCATGGAGCCCAGCGCCATCACCACGGCCAGGGCGAACATGTCCACCCGGGTGGCCACCCCGAACGCAGCCACGGCTTCCTTGCCGAACCCAGCCACCAGGCGAGTGACGGCGCCCGCGCCCAGGGGGAGCACCATGCGCGTGGCCGCATCGGGCAGCCCGATCCACAGGATGCGGCGCCACGAAGCGACGGTGGAGCTCAGCCCGGCCCAGCGCCGGGTGACCATGCGCTCACGCAGGGTGAGCACCCACATGGAGGCCGTCAGGGCCGCGGCGCGCGCGAACACGGTGGTCAGGGCGGCCCCGGCCAGCTCCATCCTGGGGAAGGGCCCCAGGCCAAAGATGAGCACGGGGTCCAGCACCACGTTCACACACACCGCCACCAGCATGATCAAGGCTGGGGTGCGGGCGTCGCCGGTAGCGCGGATGGCGTTGTTGCCCACCATGGGGATGACCACGAAGGGCATACCCACGTACCAGATGCGCATGTACTGCCCGATGAGGGGCAGCAGCTCGTCCGTGGCGCCCATGGCCCTGAACACAGGATCGACGGTGGCCAGCCCCACGGCCACCAGCACGGTCACCACCACCACCGACAGCAGCAGGGCGTCGGTGGTCAGCCGCCGGACCTGATCCCGGTCGCCGTGACCCAGGGCGCGCGAGATCACCGCCGAGGCCCCCTGACCCAGCCCCAGGGCCAGCCCGCCGAAGATGGCGACCACCGGGAAGGTGAAGGCCATGGCCGCCAGCTCCGCCTTGCCAAGCTGGCCAACGAAGAAGGTGTCCACCAGGTTGAACGCCACCATGGCCAGGATGCCCATCAGCATCTGCAGGGTGGTGCGCGCCAGAGCCCGCTCGACAGGCCCCTTGGTGAACCGGGCCGAACCAGGCTTCATGGTGTTTCCGGGGCTGGGTTCGCCGTCCTAGCGCAGCCCTCTTCGCCCCGCCACCATCGCGGGCTGGGGCCGCGAGCCAGCGGGACAGGCTACCTTGTCGACTGCACCCCCGTCGCTGACCGCAGAGGGGGGGTGGACTCGGAGATCCCATGCCCGTGCTGAGTGTGATCGTCCCTGGGCGAACCGAACGGAGCTTCCACTTCGCCCGCCGAGCCCTGATCGGTCGGGACCCATCCGTCGACCTGCAATTGGACGACCCGTCGGTCTCGGCCTACCACGCCGTGCTGCACCTGGACGACACCGGCCTGCTGTGCGTCTCCGATCTGCGCTCGTCCAACGGCACCTTCCTCAACGGCGAGCGCGTCAACAGGGCGGTGGTCGAGCGGGGCATGATCCTGGCCATCGGTTCCTGCCGGATCGAGCTCGATGAGGTCGAGTGGCAGGGCTCCGACACTCCCGAGAAGCGCGGCCTGGGGTCCACCCTGGACGGAGACGACACCGCCCCCTGGGGCCGCCGTGGTCGCCCTCCCCTGCCCGACGTCGACCGGCTCGAGAAAGCCTGGGGCGAGCTGGCCACCCTGTACGAGCTGGGCCACGTGCTCGAGGTCGGCCAGGGCGAAGACGAGGTGCATCGCGCCGTGGCCGATCTGGTGGCCCGCTCCACCGGCGCCGAGCGCGTGTGCCTGGTGGACTACGACCCCGTCCACACGCGCGCCCACACCCTCTACACCTGGCCCGACGGGGCCGACCCCAGCGGGGGAAAGCCCTTCTCCCGCAGCATCATCGAGCAGGTCATCGTCAAGGGGCGCACCATCCTGGTGCCCGACGTGGCCCTGTCCGCCGATCTGCGCAACGCCCCCAGCATCGCGGTCAACGCCATCCGCTCCGCCCTGTGCGCCCCCATGCACGGCCGCCGTGGCGTGATCGGCATGATCCTGGCCACCCACCACGGGCCCGGCTTCGAGTTCCAGGAGCACCAGATCCGGCTGATGACCGCGGTGGGCCAGGCGGTGGGCATGGCCCTCGAGAACCACCGGCTGTACTGGCTGCAGGAGCGCAACTTCGTTGGCACCCTCGAGGCCCTGGTCCAGGCCCTGGACGCCCGGGACCCCTACACCGCAGGCCACTCCCTGCGGGTCACCGAGCTCAGCCTGGCGCTGGCCCGCTGGTACCCCCTGGACGACCAGCTGGTCCGCGCTCTGCGCCTGGGAGCGCTGCTCCACGACGTAGGGAAGATCGGGGTCGAGGACTCGGCCTTGCAGGCCTCCCGAGCGCTGACCGACTCCGAGTACGCCAGCGTCAAGCGCCACCCCGCCCTGGGCTTCCGGATCCTCGAGCCCCTCGACTCCCTCGAAGACGTCCGCACCATCGTGCGCCACCACCACGAACGCTGGGACGGCACGGGCTACCCCGACGGCCTGCGCGCCGAGCGTATCCCCTTGGCCAGCCGCATCATCGCCGTGGCCGACACCATCGACGCCATCACCTCCGACCGCCCCTACCGCCGCGGCAGCCCCCTGGACCTGGCCCTGGGCGAGGTGCGGCGCTGGTCGGGCAAGCAGTTCGACCCGGCCGTGGTCAAGGCCCTGGACCGAGCTGTGGCGGCGGGCGAGCTCGCCAGCCTCGGCAGCAAGGACCGAGCCAGGGCCGTCCGCTAGGACCACCGACTCCGCGCTACTCCTCCCAGTCGAAGTCGGACATCCACCAGGCGTCATCGTAGGCGTCCAGATCGAGCCAGGCGGGCCCATAGGATGGGACCAGGCGGTACTCGCCGGTGATGACGCCGTGGGTCCCCGGCAGGCCATCGGCGTCCGACAGGCTCACCACCAGGCAGCTCTCGTCGGACCACGCGGGCATCCAGAAGGTCTCACAGCCGTCGTGGCTGCCCGCGCTGGCGGTGAAGGTGAACCCGTTGGTCTCCGTGACCACGGGCTCGCTCTGGACGCCGCGCTCGATGAGCACCACCGGCGTGTCGAAGACCACCTCGTCTTGGCCCTGCACATCGGTGAAGCCGTGGATGCGCACTCCATGGATAGCGTCGCTGGACCAGCGCACCTGCCACAGCAGATCGCTCGAGGTGGCGTCGAAGTACTCGAGGGTCACCACCTCGATCCCGTCCACCGTGCTGGTATCGGCCTTCTGCAGCTCGAGGGTCCAGTCCATGGCACCGCTCGCCGAGCGGTAGCTGGCGACCCGCGCGGCGCCGTCCAGGGGGAAGTAGTCGGTGTTGTCGTGGACCCCATCTCCGAACACGGGGTCGCAGGCGACGAGCAACATGGCCGAGAGAGGAACGAGGCGGCGCGGCAGCATGTGGGCTCCTACGGGACGGAGGGACCACCTTCTCGGCCCTCGATCCGCAGGATAGCCTCACGCACCGCCGTCGGCAGCGGGCACTTGCCGCCAGAGCGGTAGTCGAAGCTCACCATGCGACCGCTGCCCTCGGCGGCCACCACTCCACTGGACAGGGCCGTGACCCGGTAGCGCATCAGGAAGCGGTCCACGTCGAGCTCCTCGACCCCGGTCTCCACCAACACCCCATCGGGCCAGGCCAGGGGCGCCCTGAAGCGGCACTCGGTGTGGGCCAGGATGGGGCCCTGGCCCGTGGCTTCCATGTGCGCGAGGTACCCGACCTGGCGCAGGTAGTCCATGCGACCGGACTCGAACCAGCGGAAGTAGGTGAGGTTGTTGACGTGGCCGAAGGCGTCCATCTCTCCCCACTGCACGGCCAGCTCGAGGCGGCACGGGTAGCGGGTGGCCATCACAGGCTCCGGATCTCGCGGGCGGTGGAGTCCCAGTCTTCCAAGGCGCGCTCGGCCTTGGCGCGCTGCTCATCCAGACCGCCGAGCAGCCCGTCCGCCCCTTGCATCCCGTTCACCGCCGCGCTGGTCACCCGTGCCTCGAGGGCCTCGAGCTCACGGGCCGCGGTCTGGAGGCGGAAGGCGAGCCGGGGGACCCCTCGCTCCACCTCCGCGGCGACCCGGGCTTGCTCACCCAGGGCGCCACGGGAAGCCCGGCCAGCGTCCAAGGGGGCGTCGCCCAGAGCTTGATCCAGCTCCACCATGGCCGCCTCGCGGGCGAGCCTCTCGGGGTCGTGCTGTCGCATCCAGGCCCGCGCCTTGACCAGGCGATCGGCCAGCTGCTGCACCTGGTCCATCAAAGCGTCCACCGCGCCACCGACCTGGTCGAGCACCGCGGGCGAGACCGAGCCCTCGCCGTGCAGCTGTTGCTTGCAGCGGGCCGACGCCCGCCGCGCCCGCTCGAGAGCCTGGCGATCCGCCTGGGGCAGGCTGCTGAGCAGAGACTGGAGATCCGGGAGATCCCGGGCCGCATGCCTGGCCTTGGCCTTGCCCAGCCCAAAGAGTCGATCCGCGATGCCTGCCATGTCTGCCTCCTGGGTCGCCCCTGCTACGTCCGCCGGCCCGGTGTTCTTGCCCCGCTCTCAGGGATTGCGCTTGGCCGCCTCGCGCACGATATCGCCCAGGTTGTCCGGGAGCGTGCGGGTGGTGGCCACGCTCTGCACCGCGGTGGGGATGGAGCCGCCGGTGTTGGTGCAGATGAGGTACTGGATCCGGGTGCTACCATCGACGGGAGTGAACACCCACCCCCCGACGTTCATGGGGATGTCCACGGCGTCGGGGTGATCGGCGATGACCTGCTGGTAGCGGGCCGCGTAGGGCCCCCCGTCCACCAGCCGGTCCCAGTGGAAGGTGATGGCGCCGTCTCCGCGCACGATGTGGCCCCGCAGGAACCAGAAGCGGTCGTTGGCCATGGTCCAACCGGGCACGTCCAGGTACTGAAAGTAGTCCAGCAGCGTGTCGGTGCGCTTCAGCGTGGCGGCCTCGGTGACCCCCGCCGTGGACCAGCGCATGGCCCCCTCGATGTCCGCGGCCACCTCGAGCAGCTGCTCCGGCGTGTAGGTGGTGGTGGTCACACCCTGGAAGCACTCCACCCCGGCCACGGTCTTGGCGTAGACCTCCACCTTGCCGACCACGTCGTGCTTGCGGGTGGCGTGATGGACCCAGCCTCCACTCTGGATGGCGCTCCAGGTGGGGGTCTCCGCGTGGGCGAAGGGAGTGAGCGTGAGGACGAGCAGGGTGCCGAGCAAGTTCATGGTTCTCTCCAAGCCAGTGGGCCGTGTAGCCGACCGCGGACGCAGGGGCGAAGCCCCGGGCCCGCCGCACCTACCCCGGACGATCCTGCGCGCGTCCTCTTCACCGGCCGCGTAGCTCCTTCCCCAGCCCCACCTGGGCCCGGGTGATCTGCCCCGCCCGCATGGGCGCTCCTGCTCCGGCCACCCGGTAGATGAGCACGCGATCGTTGGCGTTGGGCACCAGGGCCAAGGCCAGGCGATCCGCGCCGCTTGGGCTCACCACCGCGCCAGGCTCACCGCCAGCGCAGAGCACACCAGCCAGGGCCGGATCGGCGCAAGCCAGCTGGTCGGCCAGCTCGAGGGCAGGCTCGGGAGTGCGGGGGGAGGCCACCACCAACACCGCGGCCGCCGCAGCGACCAGGGCCAAGCCCCCCAGCCAGGCTCGACGGGGAGTGCGCTCGCCCTGAACCCGGCGCTGCAGCTCGGCCAGCCCACCGGGTGGAGGCTGCAGGATCTCGAAGACATCGTGGAGGGGATCGCTCATGACAGATCCTCTGGGTAGCGCCGGCCCAGGGACCGGCGCAGGGACTTGATGGCGGCGTTGCGGCGGGAGGCCACGGTGCCCTCGGGGATCTCGAGGGCCTCGGCCACCTGGGCGTAGGACAGATCGGAGAGCTCGCAGAGCATGACCACGGCGCGCAGGGCCTCTGGCAGAGCCTCCACCGCGACCCGCACCGCGCGCTGGCGCTGCTGGGCAGCCAGGCCATCGTCGGCCCCCAGGCCCTGGGCCGGCCGCTCGTCTCCGCCCTGCTCGAGGCTCAGCCAGCGCCAGGTGCGGCGCCAGCGCAGCCTCTTGGCGGCCTGGTTCAGGGCGATCTTGTAGACCAGCGGCTCCACGCTCTCCATGCGCACCCGGGCGCGCATACGCCACAGGCTCACGAAGGCCTCCTGGACCACCTCGCGGGCGTCCTGGGCATCCCACAGCCAGCGGTAGACCACGTTGTAGACGGGCACCTCGAGGCGCGTGTAGAGCGCCTCGAGGCCCGCCTGGTCCAGGCTGGAGCCGGGAGGGGTGGGGAGCACCGTCCTGCGCGCCCTAGATGGCGCCGATGACGCTGGGGCTGATGATGTAGTAGAGCGTGTCGTAGGGCTGGTCGCCGGCGATGTCCGCCACCTCGCCCAGCACCACCACCTGGCCGGGCTTCAGGCGGATGTCGGTGCGCATGCCCGTGCCGCCGGTGGCGTCGATGGAGACCTCGGCGGTGATCGTGCCCCCCGCGGCGTTCCAGCTGGCCTCCTGCTCGATGAACAGGCCCTGGGAGCTGATGCGGGCCTCTTCTTCGTCCAGGGAGGTGAGCACCTTGTGGGCGTACAGCTCGAAGCTCATGGGACCGTCGGCCTGCTGCACGGCCGCCAGGGTCTCGGCCAGGGTGGGGGCTGGGTAGTCCGAGGTGGGGGCCTCGGCCCGGGTGCCATGGATGAGCCAGTAGTCCATGCGGATATTCGTAGGCGTGCGCAGGGGCGGCTGAGCGGCGTTGAGCTGCTCGATGAGCCGGGCCACGCCGTGCTGCACGCTCTCGGGCGCCACCACGATGATCTGGCCATCGGGGGTCTCGATGACCCGGCCTACACTGCTCTCCCCCACGAACAAGGCTCGGGTCAAGGCCGAGGCCATCAGGCCCGAGTACCCGGCGGGCACCGCGTAGGCCTCGAGGACCATGTCGTTGCTGGCCTGGTCCATGACCTCCTGGGGCGTGGTGCAGGCGGCGGAGAGGCCGAGGGCGAAGGGCAGGGCGAAGGTAGCGATGCGAAGCATGGGGGACTCCTGGGTGAGCATGGGGACGCGTAACGTCCCGCGTTCGTCCCCTTGCTACCCCCCAGCCCAGGAATCCTTCAGAAAAAGATCAGCGCTGCGCCACGGCCCCCTCACCCACCAGATCCGCGGCCTGGCCGATGAGCTCGAGCAGCTCACCGTCCTCGTCGTACTGGGGCCGCAGGGCGTCCCGCACGAGGGCGGCGATCTCGCGGTAGCTCACCTCGGCCATGTACCTCGAGCCGCGGAGCTTCTCCGCGAAGCCTCCTGCCCCCGCAGCGATGCGGAAGTCGGCGCTGGTGCTGGCGAAGCTGCCACGCACGGCCTCGCGCTCGAAGACGGTGCTCCACTCGGCCGCCGGGGCGTCGGGCCCCGGGGGCTTGGCGCGCAGGCGCACGGACGCGATGGGGCCGCAGCCGTCCTCGTTCAGGACCACGTCGTACAGGGCGGTGACCCGGTGGCCGGAGCCCACCTCACCGGCGTCCACCGCGTCGTTGCGGAAGTCGCGGTCGGCGATGTCGCGGTTCTCGTAGCCCACCAGCCGATACGCCAGCACCGTCTCGGGGTCGAACTCCACCTGGATCTTCACATCGCGGGCGATGGTCTGCAGGGTGCCCGCCAGGTCCTGGCCGAAGACCTTGTCGGCCTCCCGCAGGCTGTCCACGTAGTGGTAGTTGCCGTCGCCCCGATCGGCCAGCTGCTCCATCAGGGTGTCCTTGTAGTTGCCCATGCCGAAGCCGATGGTGCTCAGGCTGATGCCCTGACCCGCGTGCTCCTGGATGCTCTCGAGGATGGCGGTGTGGCTCGAGGGCCCCACGTTGGCGTCGCCGTCGCTGAGCACCACCACCCGGTTCTCGGCACCAGGGACATAGGCGTGCTGGGCCATGTCGTAGGCCAGCTCCAGCCCCGATCCCATGGCCGTGGAGCCGCCGGCGCTCAGTCCCTCGATGGCCGCATGGATGCGAGAGCGGCGGGTGGTGGGGGTGGGCTCGAGCACGGTGGCCACACGGCCCGCGTAGGTGGCGATGGCCACGCTGTCCTCCATGCCCAGCTGGCTGACCAGCAGGTGCAAGGACTCCTTGGCCAGGCCCAGCTTGTCGCTGCTGGACATGGACCCGCTGACGTCCACCAGGAAGGTCAAGCGCACCGGGGCGCGGTGGACCTGATCGAGCTCGCGGCCCTTCACCCCCACCCGCAGCAGATGGTGCCCGGGCTGGTAGGGGTTGGGCGCGGCCTCCATGTGGACCGCGAAGGGTCGCCCGTTGCGGGGCGCGGTGTAGTCGTAGGGCAGGTAGTTGACGAACTCCTCCACCCGCACCGCGGCCGAGGGGGGCATGCTGCCCCGCTGCAGCTTGGTGCGCGCGATAGCGTAGCTGGCCGTGTCCACGTCGATGCTGAAGGTGGACTGGGTGTCCCGCTCGGTCAACGTCATCTCGTTTACGCCGTGGTCGGTGTACTGCTCGGAGCCGATCGAGCCACGGGCCTCCTCACCCCGGGTGCCGACCATCGTCAACAGCAGGCTGCGCTGGGCGACCTGGCCCTCCTCGCCCTTGGTGCGGCCCGCGCCGAGGCTGTCACCGTACCCGGCACCTCCGCCTCCGCGACCGCTGGAGCCAAGGCCGTAGCTGACCCCCTTGGCGCCGATCAGGCCGCCGATGCCGCCGATCAGCTCGGGGCTCAGGCCTCCACCGTAGACACCGTCGAGCTCGGAGCCATCGCGCAGCGCCCCCAGCACGCCGGCGCTCTCGGCGATCTCCTTGTCCACCTGGCGCTTGTTCATCTCGACGGGCGGCCCCTTGGCCCTCGAGACCTGGACGTCCGCCCGGGAGAATCGGACCCCACTGGCCGGGTCGGGCCGGGCCGGGGCCCGCTCGAAGTCCGTGTAGACGAAGCGCTCGGGCAGCTCCTCGATCTCCCCCAGCATGGGCTCCTCGGGGAGGAAGCCCACCCCGGACGCGACCCAGATGGCGCAGACCGAGCCCAGTGAGGAGGCCGCCGCCAGGGCGGCGAGGGGGCTGATGGGGAAGCGGCGTCGGTGGGTTCTGGGTCGGCTGGGGCTCATGGTGCGCTCCGTGGCTTGCACCTGCCCTGGACAGCCCCACGAGGCATCGGTTCGTGAAGCCCTCGTCAAGCCGTCCGGTCAACGCCCCGGTGTGGGCAGGTGGAACCCCAGCAGGAACTGAGCGCGCAGGGTGGGGATGTCCGGCGAGATGTCGAGCATGATCAGCTCGCTGGGGGGCAGCTCGCCCACCATCCTGAAGCCGGCCTCGATCCGCCAGCGCTCGAGCACCAGCAACGACAGGCCCGCGCGAGCGCCCACCGCGGGCAGCCAGTCCCGCAGCAGCTCACCCTGCTCGTCGCTGAAGCTCCGCAAGCACAGGCCCAGCTCGGGACCGACGCGCCAGCGCACCTTGGGTCCGCTGGGCATCCACCACGCCCCCAGCTGCAGGTGCCAGGCGTCGAGCTCGAGATCCGGCTGCAGGGAGACCGGCGCGGACAAAGCCACCACTGGGCCCAGGTTCCAGGCGCCCAGGTTCCACGAGATGGGATCGACCACGACCTGGAAGGGTCGATGGGGCCCGGGCAGGAAGTCGTAGGCGCCGGCAAGACGCGGCGCCTCCCAGCGTGGGTCTGGGCAAGCGCTCTCCGCACAGTCCGGCTCGTCGGCGAGCGGATCGTCCTGGGCCTGGACCGGAGGGGCCAGGTGGAGCGTGACCAGGGCGAGGAGGAACAGCGCAGGCATACGCTGTCGATCTAACGCACCAACCGCGACATGCGGCAGGAGAGCCCAGCGGAAGGCAGGGTCAGCGAGCCGCGTTACGCAGCTTTTATGCACCCATGGCTCCTGCTCCCCTGGCTGATCCTCCCCGCGCCCATGGCCCAAGACGCCCAGGCAGCCCCCGCTGAACCAGCGGCAATCCAGGCTCCAACCCTCGACCCCGCAGAGGCACCCAGCTCGGCCGAAGCCATCGAGCGCCTGCGTCTCTTCATCCAGGACAACCCCGACGCCGAGTACATCAGCGCCGCCCGCTTCCGCCTGGCCGCGGCCCTGGTCACCGAAGCCGACGCCGGCGGTGACCCCGGGGGGTACGGCGCCGCGGTGGAGCAGCTCGACCTGCTGATCGGCGAGGTAGAGCAAGGCCGCGCAGGCAGCTTCGAGCAGATCGCCGAGGCCTGGTACCTGCTGGGGTGGTGCCTGCGCGATCTGGGACCCACCCGCGCCGCCCAGGCCTGGCAGCGCGTGGTGGAGCTGTCTCCAGGCTCCCAGCTGGCGGCCTCGGCCCTGCTGCACCTGGGAGGCCAGGCCATGGATCAGGCCGACTGGGAACAAGCCGCTGCCCACTTCGAGGCCGTCAGCGCCACCCAAGCCGATCCTGCCACCTGGGCCCAGGCCACGACCATGGCCGGCTGGGTACACTACAAAGCGGATGAGTGGGACCAGGCGGCCGAGGCCTTCGCGGCGGTCCTGGGCCAGGACGCGCCGGGCACCTTGCAGGACGAGGCCCTCGAGTACCTGGTCCTGGTGCTGGTTGAACGCTGCGAGGAACAGGGGCTCGATGTGGTCCGCCAGCTGGACCCGACCCTGGCCCGGGTGCCCGCGGCTCTGCAGGCTCGCTTCGTGGAGCGCACCGCCGAGGTGCTCGAGAGCATGGCCCGCTTCGATCAGGCCGAGGCCCTGCGAAACCCTAGCGACAAGCCGAAGAGAAAACGCGCGAAGCGCAAAGACTGAATCGCGCTTTCGCCTACCGGAATCCCATGGTAAGCTGCCCGTGACATGTTCGGGGAGCATGCATGGAAGACCAAGGCCAAGGACCCATCCGCTGGATCATTCTCGCCGCCCTCCTGCTGGGGGCCGGCGTCTGGTACTCGTGGACCGCCCACCGCGGCCCTCAGCCGCAGGCGCAGCAGGTGTTCACGCCACCACCACGCGAGCAGCCCACCGTGACCCGCGCGGCGGTCGAGGTCCAGCCGCCGGCTCCGGCCAGCGAGTAGCGCTCTCCCTTAGGGCTCACCCGGCCAGCGCGCCCCGCCACCCCGCACCCGCGGCCAGCAGCCGCGCCAGGCCCGATGGGCCCTCGGCCGCCAGCATGGCCAGGGTCCACGCCCCCACCTCCTGCCGCAGGGCCACGGCCGGAGTGCGGAAGCGCCCCACGTCGGCCCGCTCGAGGATCCAGGGGATCGCCCCCGTAGGCAGGCAATGGGCGTGGCGCCGGGAGACCACGAACACGGTGGGCGCCCCCAGCGGAGCGTCCCGGCTCAGCTGGCAGGCCTGCAGATAGGGATCGGTGAGCAACACCAGACGGAGATCCGCCGGCGCCTCGAGGAACATGGGCACGGTGTCCGGAAGCGCCAGATGGGTAGACCAGGCGCGGAGATCCTGAGCGGACATGCCGTTGAAGGAGCAGTCATAGGGCACCACCGGCAGCGACTCGGGGATCAGGCCGTAGCCTGCCGACAGGACCCACAGGTCCACCGCCACACCGGCTCTGCGGGCCAAGCCCACCCCCGCGCCCAACCGCCGCTGCGGCAGCCCGGTGTAGAAGCGCCCAGCGGGCGTGCGCAGGTGCCCGATCTCGTCCTCGCGCCACAGCCGTCGACTCAGCTCGGCGAAGTCGACCCGCGTGAGCTTGCGGGGGTGATCGTGGAGCTTCTCGCGGGTGCAGATGGTGACGACGGAGATGCGCATGGGAGCCCGAGGCGACGCGGAGGGGCCGGAGGGTAGCACAAGAGTGGAGGGTGCAAGCTCCACGCCGTGCACTGCGGTGCAGGTCACCGGGAGGACGAGCGGAGGTTCGTAAGGCTCAACACGCTGATTTTACACAATTCCCAGCCATTGGCACCGCGTGGCACGCGGCTTGCTTCTACCCAGGACGAGCGCTGGCAAGGTCGCCAGC
>ERZ890953.94-NODE-94-length-51698-cov-8.504812_pt1 | contig 51698 bp, 42 predicted proteins | sample MGYA00521264_ERZ890953 | MGnify/ENA primary metagenome ERZ890953 (study PRJEB32303, sample SAMEA104408629) | aquatic metagenome | biome: Brackish water; feature: Chemocline; material: water | place: Baltic Sea | collected 2014-10-26T21:54:00 | depth 200 m ...
ACCCGCCACTCACCGCCATGAGTCGCCGCTCAGGTCCGCCCGCCGGACCGCACCCTCCACTCACCGCCATGAGTCGCCGCTCAGGTCCGCGCCCCTCGCCCTCGTCGGTTCAGATCTCGTCGGCCCAGATCTCGCCGGTGAAGGGCCAGGACATCTCGGTGGGGTCGGCCTCCTCCTCTTCGCTTCCCCAGGCGTCGGGGTCGCCGGTGGGGCGCAGGCCCTCGCTGTCAGGGCAGCTGGTGCCCTTGGCCAGCTCGCCGAGCTGCGCCTCGCAGAGCTGGAGGAGTACGCCGAGCTCGGCCTCGACATCGGCCATGGCCTCGAGGAGGGCTCGGCCGGCATCGTCCTGGCGGCGGGCGCGCTCGTGCTCGAGCTGCAGGCGGAGCGGCGCCTCCATGCTGCGCCTCCACGATGGGTCCTGGACCGTGAGCAGCTCGATCTCATCCTCGATCCTGCGCAGCCGCCGGGCGGCCTCGGACAGCACCCGGTCCTCGAGCAGGACCCCGAACACCGTGGTGGAGAAGGTAGATCCCTGGGCGCGTGCCTCGAACCAGCCGCTCCAGGCGTCCGCGGGGTCTTGCCAAGCGCCCTGCTCGTCCCGGTGAGCGGCGGTGGCCTGGGCCAGCTCTGTCCAGAGGGGCAGGGCGCGGTCTTCGAAGGAACGCAGCACAACCCGGGCCTCGCTGGGCCGACACAAGGCCTGCAAGGCCTGGGCGTGCAGCAGCTCCGCGGCGCGTGGGGCGGCCTCGGAGAGGGCGGGCCAGGAGGAGTACTGGGATCGCCGCAGGGCGGAACCGGGTTCGCCCTGGATCAGGTCGATGCGGGCCATGGCCTCGAGAGCGTCGTGCCATGGGGCGCTGCCGCGCTCCACCTGGGCGTAGAAGTGCTCTGCCTTGTCATGGTCGCCAAGCTCGTCGTAGACGCGTCCCACCTGCAGGGTGGCCAGGGCTGCCAGCTCGGCCAGCTGCGCGCGCTCCCGCCGATCGTCGCCGTGGGGGGGGGCCTCGACCACGGCCTGGAAGGCGGCCAGGGCGGACTTCTCCTTCCTGTGCTCGAGCAGGGCCAGGCCCTGGAGGTAGCGGGCGCGGGGGTAGAGGTCGGAGTCCGAGGGCACGGCCCCCAAGAGATCGTCGGCCCTGGAGAACTCCTCCCGCTGCCATGCCCCCAGCCCCTGCAGATAGTGCAGGCTGGCCTGCACCAGGGGAGGCTGGGTCGCGGGGGCCACCCGGTCCACCACTGTCAGCAGGGCGGCGGGATCGCCGTTGCGGTGAGCGATGGCCAGCAGACCGGGTAGGGCATGCTGGAAGTAGGGATCCCCAGGGCCTTGCTCCATGAGCCGGAGCAGCTCGAGCTCGGCAGCCTGGATCAGGCCCAGCTCGTGAAGGCTGCGGGCCAGGTAGTAGCGGGCGCGGGAGCGGTCGTCGGGGCCGAGGGCGGGGTCGTCCGCCAGCTCGTGCAGCTCGATGCTGGCCTGGGCCGGCTCGTGGGCACGGAACAGCGTCACCCCGTGCTCCACGGCCTCGTCCGCCCTTGCGGGGCCAGCCTGGCTCAGCAGCGCCAGGGCGATGGAGAGGCTGGCGAGCAAGGGGGCTCCCGGGCGGCGGACCCCCCGACGATACCACCGGCTCGTCAGCGCCGATCGAGCTCCGCCAGGATGCTGGCCAGATCCTCGTCGCCGCTGCCCAGATCGATGACGCCATCGGTGGGCCCTGGGCCTCCGCCGCCCTGGTCGGTCGAGCCGACAGCGGGGTCGCGGCTCAACGCGTCGCCTTGCTCCCGTGCCGTTGTCGGCCGGCGTGCAGCGGGCCTGGTCGCCACCTTGGGTAGCGGGGCCGCCTCGGGCTCGTCCGCCGCTGGCGCCGCTGGTCGCTGGGGAGGGATGTAGAACCGTGTGCGCCCGTCGAGCCAGCGCTGGTAGCGGTCGAAGGTCCACATGTCGTCGGCCCCGCCGGTGGTGATGGCGGAGCCCAGCCGGCTCAGGTTGTTGCCGCGAATGATGGAGCGCACGGCGTCGCTGCCCCGCAGGATCTCGAGCACGGGCACCCGGATGCCCAGGTCCGGGCGGTAGCTGAGCTTCTGGCAGACCACCGCCACCAGGCACTCGGCCAGCTGCGCGCACACCGATGACTGCTGCTCAGGGGCGAAGGCCGCCACCACCCGCTGCAGGGCCTCGGTGGTGGAACCGGAGTGGGCCGTGGTGAGCACGAGGTGGCCGGTCTCGGCGGCGTCGAGGGTGAGCCGGATGGTCTCGGGTCGCCGCATCTCGCCCACCACCAGCACGTCGGGGTCTTCGCGCAAGGAGTCGAGCAGGGCCTGCTCGAAGCTGGGGGTGTGGCGCCCGACCTCGCGCTGCCGGATGAAGCTGCGCTGGGGCTTGAGGGCATGCTCGATGGGCTGCTCGATGGTGATGATGTGGCGCGCCTCGTGGCGGTTGATCTCCTGCACCAGGGCCGCCATGGTGGTGGACTTGCCGCTGCCGGTGGGGCCGGAGATCAGGATGAGCCCGTGGCTGCGCTCCACCAGATCGCCCAGGCTTGGGTGCAGGTTGAGGGTCTCGAGGGTGGCGGCGAAGCCCGTGAGGATGCGCACGGCCAGGGCCACGCCCCGCTGGGTCTCGAAGATGTTCAGCCGGCAGCGCACGCCGGCGATGGTGCGGGAGAGATCGAGGGATCGCTGCTCGAGGAAGCTGGCCCAGAGCTCGCCCGTGGCCACGCCGCGAGCCGCGGCCAGCAGCTCCTGGGCGCTCACGGCTTCACCCTCGACCTGCAGGTCCCCGCGCACGCGCAGGGCAGGGGGCAGGCCTGGCTCGAGGTGCAGATCGCTGGCGCCTGCGGTCCAGGCCTGACGGACGAGGGTGTCGAGGAGGGCCACGGCGGCTCCGGGAGGAATCGGGGGAGGGGGGTACCTATCCGGGACCCCTCGCGCCTGCGGCGTCGTCCTCACAACGGGCTAGAGGGTCGCCCCACCCCGCGAAGACCCCGATGTCCAACCCCCTCTGGCTGCACGCGATGGCCCTCGGGCTCACCCTCGTCGCCTGCCGCCCCCATGACGGCTTCGAGATCGAGATCGAGCAGAGCGCTCGCATCTCCACGGTCTTCACCGCTCGCTGGAGTGTGGATCTCGACCACCCCGACGCGGCGTGGTGGGAGCTGGGGCGGGACGGCCAGGTGGAGCGCAGGGTGCCGGTGGACCCCGCGGGCGGCCCTGCGTTCGTGACGACTCTGCTGGGCATGAAGCCTGTCAGCACCTACAGCCTGTGGGCAGTGGCCGAGCAGGACGGCGAGCTCCTGAGGAGCGACGAGCGGCAGGTGACCACGGGCCAGGTCCCCGCGGAGCTGCCGGATCTGACCCTCGAGCGTCAGGAGGGGGCTGAGACCTGGCGGGGCCTGCTGGTGAGCTCGGTGGTCGCCCTGCACCCCACGGCGGTGATCCTGGACGAGGATGGGGAGTACGTCTGGTGGTACACCCTGGACGGGCTGGAGGGCATGGCCCGCGCCCGGCTGGCCCACGACGGCCGGTCCATGTTGATGCTGGACCTGAACGTGTCCGACGACTCGCCCAGCTCCCTGTACCGGGTGGGGCTGGATGGCATGGACCTCGAGCGCCTGCCCAGCGGCGGCTTCCACCACGACTTCGAGCTGCTCCCCGACGGGACCATCGCCGCCCTGGTCTACGACCCGGTGGAGATCGACGGGGTGTCCATCCCCGGGGACCAGCTGGTGGAGCTGTCTCCCGACGGCAGCACCCGGGTGGTCTACGACATCTGGGCCGACCCGGACATCGAGTACCAGGCCTCCGCCGCCTACATGGGGAGCATGTGGCCCCACGCCAACGCCATCGACTACCTAGAGGACGAGGACGCCTACCTGGTCTCCTTCCTGGCCCTCGAGAGCATCGTGTACATCGATCGGGCCAGCGGCGCGGTGGACTGGCGCCTGGGGGGCGATCTGTCGGACTTCAGCCTCTCAGGTGGGGACACGGACCTGTTCGAGCGCCAGCACCAGTTCCAGTGGATCGACGGCTCCATGCTGGTCTTCGTGAACGGGCCGCTGCAGCAGGGGGTGTCGAGTGTGGTCCAGTACGCCCTGAACATGGAGCAAGGGGGCGCCTGGAAGGCGTGGGAGTACGAGGGCTCCAGGGGCCTGTCCAGCATGGTCCTGGGCGACGTGTACCGGCTGGACAGCGGCAACACCTTGGTCACCTGGGGCTACGGCGGTGTGATCGAGGAGCTGGCCCGCGACGGCAGCGCCCAGTGGTCCGTCGAGGCCTCCGTGGGGGGAGCCTTCGGCTACACCACCTGGCTCGAGGTTCTCCCAGAGCAGTGACGCGACGTCTGCTGGCGCGGCCCAAGCGCTCGAGCGCGTCTGACTTCGGGCCGCCAACGCGCTAGGCTTCAGCCCATGAGCGAGCCCTCCACCGCAGCGCAGCCCATCAAGCTGGGCGCCTTCATCGGCGTGTTCACCCCCACGATGCTGACCATCCTGGGCGTGATCATGTACCTGCGCATGGGCTGGGTGGTGGGCAACGCCGGCCTGGGCGGCGCCTTGCTGATCGTGGCCCTGGCCAACGCCATCACGCTGATCACGGCGCTGTCCCTCTCGGCGCTGGCCACCAACATGCGGGTGGGGGTGGGGGGCGCCTACTACCTCATCTCTCGCAGCCTGGGGCTCGAGGCGGGCGGCGCCATCGGCATCCCGCTGTACCTCAGCCAGACCTTGAGCCTCACCCTGTACTCCTTCGGTCTGGCCGAGTCGCTGCGCATCGTCTGGCCCACCGTGCCCGTGCAGCTGGTGGCTGCGGCCATCGTCATCCTGGTCACCGTCCTGGCCGACCGCAGCACCGAGCTGGCGCTCAAGGCCCAGCTGCCCATCATGGTGCTCATCGGCATCAGCATCGTGGTGCTCGTGCTGGGCGTGCCCTGGGGGCAGCCCCTGCAGACCCCGGTGGACGGTGAGTGGGTGGACGCGGACTTCTGGGGCGTGTTCGCCGTGTTCTTCCCCGCGGTCACCGGCGTGCTGGCGGGGGTCAGCCTGTCGGGGGACCTGAAGAACCCGGGCAAGGCGATCCCCAGGGGTGTGCTCGCGGCGGTGGTGGTGGGCTTCGTCGTCTACATGGCCGTGCCCGTGTTCCTGGCCCAGGCCGTTGACCCCGAGACCTTGCGCCGCGACTCGTTGATCTGGACGAAGGTGGCCGTGTTCGGTCCCGCCGTGCTGGGCGGCCTGTGGGGTGCCATCCTGTCCTCGGCCATCGGCAGCATCCTGGGGGCCCCGCGCACCCTGCAGGCCTTGAGCGATGACGGCCTGCTGCCTCGCTTCCTGGCACGCACCAACCCTGAGACCGGCGAGCCCGTGCTGGCCCTGCGCCTGTCGGGCGCCCTGGCCCTGGTCTGTGTGGCCCTGGGTGATCTGAACGCGGTGGCCGGCGTGGTCACCATGTTCTTCCTCACCACCTACGGCACGCTGAACGCCGTGGCGGCCCTCGAGTCCCTGGTGGGCGACCTCTCCTTCCGGCCCCGCATCCGCATCCCCTGGTGGGTCAGCGGGCTGGGCGCCCTGGGCTGCTTCGTGGCCATGATGGCCATCAACCCGGTGGCCGGCGTGGTCGCCATCTTCGCCGTAGCCGGCATCTGGGCGGTGCTGTCCCGCCGGGCCATGCGGGCGGCCTGGGGCGATCTGCGCTCGGGCCTGTGGTTCACCCTGGCGCGGGTCTCGCTGTTCAAGCTGCGCGCCAGCCGCTTCGACCCCCGCAACTGGCGCCCCCATGTGTTGGTCTTCACCCGCGACGTCACCGAGAACCTCGAGCTGGTGCAGCTGGCCTGCATGCTCAGCCAGGAGCGGGGCATCGTCACCGTCTCAACGCTGCTCGAGGGCGACGTCGAGGAGCACGACCAGGCCGAGCAGCTGGCCCGCAGCAACCAGGTCTTGCTCGACGGCCGCGGCCTGAACGCCTTCTGCGAGGTGGCGGCGGTGCCCCAGGTGGACAACGGGATCATCACGGTGGCCCAGGCCAACGGCTTCGCGGGGCTGTCCTCCAACACCGCCATGTTCGGCTGGTCCGGCGACGACAACCCCGAGGGTCTGGCCCGCCTGCTGGGGCTCACCCGGCGGCTGGGGGGCATGGAGAAGTGCTCCCTGGTGCTGCGCTACACCGCCCCCGATCCCCAGTCGCCTCGCAACGAGCTGGTGTGCTGGTGGCGCGGCAAGCAGCACAACGGCGATCTCATGTTGTTGCTGGCCCACCTGCTCACTCAGGCCGAGGGCTGGCGTCGGGTGCGCATCGTGCTGCGCTCCATCGTCCCTACTCAGGAAGACGCGCAGCAGCTCGAGGCCTCCATGGGGGCCTTCCTGGCCCGGGTGCGCATCCCGGCCCAGATGGAGGTGGTGGTGCCCGAGCCCGGCCAGGACATCACCGAGATCATCCGCCACGGCTCCCGCAACGCCCGACTGGTCCTGCTCGGCCTGCCCGAGGTCCCGTCTGGCGAGGAGCAGGCCCACGCCGAGCGTATGCTCTCCCTGGTCCGCGGCCTGCCACCCACCCTGCTGGTGCGCAACGCCGGGCCCTTCCGGGGGCGGCTGGTCTAGGCCTGGCCTGGGCGTCAGCTCGTGGCCCGATCGCGACCGCCCGGCGGCTCCCCGCGACCGCTGGGCCAGGCCCGCGGCGCTGGTGGGCCGTTCGGCGTGCACCCTGTGCTCATGCGCACACGAACCATCCTCCTGCTCGTCTCCCCCATCCTCCTGCTGCTGGCGCTGTTCGCCTGGCAAGGCCACCACAACGCCGGGCTGTATCGGGGCTCCTTGGCCGCCCAGCAGGCCCACGCGGACGCCGTGGCCGCCTGGGCCGAGGGCAACGCCGGCGCCCAGGCCCACAGCCCTGGCTCGGCCTTCTTCGACGCGGAGTGGACCTTCGGCACCTGCACCATGGTGGTCATGGGCCTGGGCCAGGTCAGCCTGGAGCACCCCGAGCTTCGGGACCGCTACATGCCGGCCATGGAGAGCTGCCTGGACTGGCTGATGTTGCCGGAGTCGCGGGCCTTCGGCACGCAGAAGTGGGGCTCCGACGGCCTGGACGGCTTGGAGGGACCACCGGGCCACGCTTACCTGGGCTACCTGAACCTCGCCCTTGGCATGCACCGCCTGCTCCAGCCAGAGTCCCGCTACGCCGCCACCCACGATGCCTTGACCGCCATGCTGGCCGCGGGCCTCGCCCTTCCCGTACACCGCTTCCAGACCTACCCCCAGGAGAGCTACCCCTGCGATCAGGCCATGGCGGCGGGCTCGGTGGGGCTCCATGCGCGGGCCACCGGCGCGGATCGCGGTGCCCTGCTGACCGACTGGTCCCAGCGCTACCGGGAGGCCGCTGTGGACCCCGAGACCGGCTGGCTGTTCCAACGCCTGGACAGCCGGGACGGGTCGGCGGGGGACGACCCGCGGGGCTCGGGAACGGCCCTGTCGAGCTACGCGCTGCTCTACGCCGATCCGGCGCTGTCGGCGGAGCTGTACGCCGCCCTGGCTGCCCGTGGCCTGGGCGCCCCCCTGGGCCTTGGGGTCATCCGGGAGTACCCGCCGGGCATCCATGGCTGGGGGGACATCGACTCGGGGCCGGTGATCCTGGGCTACGGCGTCAGCGCCACGGGCTTCTCCCTGGGCGGCGCCCGCGCCCACGGCGATGAGCGCGCCTACACGAGCATCGCCCGCACCGCCACCGCCTTTGGCTTGCCCGCCCCCCGTCGCGGGGGCCGCTGGTTCCTGACCGGAGGCGCCATCGGCAACGCCATCATGCTCGCCATGCTCACCGCGCCCCAGGTCGAGCCGAGCCCCGAGAGCTGATCAGCCCCCCACTCGCCCCAGGTTCGTGGTCATGCCCAGGTGTACGAAGGGGCTGCCCGCGCCGATGTCCCAGCCCACGGCGGTGTCCAGGACCATGATCTCCGTGAGCCGCCAGCACAGGCCGCCGTCCAGCAGGGCCTGGTCCCAGCCAGCGCCAGCGATGGTGCCCGCCTCGAGGAAGGCGCCGACGCTGGAGGTGAAGGGCAGCTCCAGGGCGGCGGACAGCGGCACGCCGCCGAACGCGATGCCCTCGCCGTCGTAGTACAGATCGCCGCCGACGTTGGCGCGCACGGCGAAGCGGTCGAAGGGCAGGGTCATCAGGGCGCGCAGGGTGCCGTGCCAGCGCTCACCCTCGGCTATGGGGAAGGCGGAGCTCGCCAGCAGCGCCAGGCCGATGCCCTCTTCCTGGATCAGGCCCACCTTGCCCCCCACCATCAGGTTGGGGTGGCCGCCGTCTACGCCGCTGAGGTCGAAGCCCACCCTCGGCTCGAAGACCTTGCCTGCGCCGAACTTGATCCTGGCCGGCACCGTGAAGCCCTGCTGCCAGCGCCCGCCCAGCTCCAGCTCCAGGCTGCGCGCGGCCACCAGGTAGCCGGTGGCGGTGGACATGGGGCGGTCGGGCACCGGCTCGGTGGCCAGGGCCTGGGCGCTGGCCAGCAGGCAGGCGAGGGTGAGGATCGCCATGGTCGCTCCCGTTGGGATGGTGTGCTCGTGGGGACATGCTACCATTAGTCTCGATCTCCAGCCACGCGCCTTTATTGACATGTCAAACCCTCTGGGCTCCCTGCGGGAGGTCTGTGAGGCGCACCCGTGGAATTCCGGGCTGCGCCGCCGGGTCGTCCGACCGTGGGTTATCATCCAAGGGTTGGAGACCGCGGAGTCGAGATGATCGCCGCATACGCGAAAGAAACCCCAGGTTCATGCCTCTCGCTGCGCGCGCTGTTGGTGTCCCTGTGCGTGGCGTTGATGCTGCTCGGGCCCCGGTCAGCCCAGGCCATCCAGTCCATCGCCGTGCTCGACCTCGACGGCTACGGGATCGACTACGAGACCGCCCAGGTGATGACCCAGGGCCTGCGCGATGGCTTCCTCGAGGAGGCCACCTTCGATCCGCTGTCCGGCTACGACATCAGCGAGGGCCTCGCGGTGGGCCAGAGCGATGGCCTGCCCCGGGCCCGTGAGCTGCTGGCTCAGGCCCGGCAGCAGATGGACGCCGGCGACACCTCCGGGGCGCTGCGTCAGCTGGCCGAGGTGCTCGCCCTGCACGAGTCCGCCTGGTCCTGGGTGGGTCGCCGCCCTGAGCTGGCCGACGCGCAGTTCTACACGGCGGTCGCCCTGGCCAAGCTCGGGCGCACCAGCGAAGCCGTGGATCACCTGGTCGAGTGCATCTACCTCTACCCAGGCTACGACCAGGGCCGGGCCGTGGCACTGTCTGGCTCCATGCCCGGGCTGTTCACCCGCGCCCGCGCTCAGCTCGAAGAGGCCGAGCGCCGCACCACGCCCGGCTCGCGCATCGCCACCATCGGTGAGCGCCTCGGCGCCACCTACGTGGTCGCCGGCTACGTGGTCGCCGACGGCACGGTACACGTGGGCCTGTACCAGGACGGCCGGCTGGTCACCGAGACCACCGACTACGCCTCCGAGCTGCCCCTGTACCCAGGCGACCCCTTCTTCTACGACCTGGCGGTCCTGCTGGTCGGGAGCGAGCACAGCGGCCCCACCGCCCCCTTCTCTGCGCCTATGGGGCAGTCCTCCAGCTCCGATCCCGAGTTCGACGACTTCCACGAGATCCCCACCGTCGAGCCCACGGCCACCGGCACCACCAGCAGCATCGGCACCAGCGACGGCGGGCACCTCACCGACCAGGGCAGCGCCTACGACTCCAGCGGGCGTCCCCGTCGGCGTCGCGGCGAGCACACCATGAGCGGCATCCGCTACGAGCGCAAGCCCGTCACCGAGACCTGGTGGTTCTGGACGGGCGTCACCGTGGCCGTCGCTGGCGGCGGCGTCGGCCTGTACATGTTGCTGCGCGATGAGACCGTGGACACCCACGACCCTCAGGAGCAGGACTCCTACACCATCACCCTGGACCCCTCGGGGGTCGAGGCGCGGTGACGCGTCTCCCCGCCGGGTTACCCCTCTCCAAACCAGAGCCAACTCAGGACCGAAGCATGCGCTCGTTGCCCCTCCTGCTCTCTGTGCTGATGGTGAGCGGCTGCGCCGCGGGCCGGAGCACCTACTTCCTCTGGACCGCCGAGCGGGAGTTCGGCAACGCCGCCTCGCTCGAGGCCGAGCAGCGGGCGGTGTACGAGTACACCATGGCCCACGAGCACCTGCTCAAGGCCCGCGAAGAGCACGGCTACTCCGACTACGGCAGCGCCGAAGCCATGGCCAAGGCCGCGGCGGAGTGGTCCTCCAAGGCCGCGGCGGTGGCCGAGTACGGCACCTCCGAGCGAGACCTCATGCTCCAGGAGATGGGTGACACGGTGCCAGACGCCGCCAACACCGTCGAGGAAGAGTACGAGACCCCCCTTGGCATCACCGAGGAATGACGTGAAGCGCGCAACCATCCTCATCCCCTTGATCCTGGGCTGTGCAGATCTCACGCCCCTCCAGCGCGATCATCAGGCGCTGGTGGCCACCATGTCCCAGCTCGAGGGCAACAAGTATGCTCTCGAGTGCGCGCCCAAGGCGCTGGCCATGGCCCAGTCCCACCGCGCCTTCGCCGAGCTGGAGTTCCAGGAAGGCGACGCCGGTCGCGCCTCCGAGCACCTCGCCATCGCCCGCAGCTACGCCGAGGAAGCCCGGATCGCGGCCCAGGCGTGTGTGCCCAAGGACGCCGACTCCGACGGCATCGCCGATGGCGACGACCAGTGTCCGACCGAGCCTGAGGACATGGACGGCGACCGCGACGACGACGGCTGCCCCGAAGAGGACGCTCCGCCGCCCCCCGCTCCGGTCTTCGTGCCGCCCGTCCCTGTGGCCGGTGACATGGACAGCGACGGCGTACCCGACGCCGAAGACGCCTGCCCCGACGTGCCCGAGGACCTCGACGGCTTCAAGGACTCCGACGGTTGCCCCGAGATGGACAACGACAACGACGGCGTGATCGACGGCATGGACGCCTGCCCCATGGCGCCAGAGGACTTCGACCAGTTCGCCGACGCCGACGGCTGCCCCGATCCCGACAATGACAACGACGGCATCGACGACGCCGCGGATCGCTGCCCCAACGAAGCCGAAGACCTCGACGGCGACCGTGACGGCGACGGGTGCCCGGATCTGGACGCCGACGGCGACGGCGTGCCCGACGACTCCGACGCCTGCCCCGACGCCGCCGAGACCCAGAACCAGTACCTGGACGACGACGGCTGCCCCGACGAGAAGCCCCAGCGGGTGGAGGTCACCAAGCAGCAGATCGTCATCAAGGAGCAGATCCAGTTCGAGAGCGGCAAGGCCACCATTCGGCCCGCCAGCTACCCCGTGCTCGACGACGTGGTCATGGTGCTGCGCGACTACCCGGACATCAAGATCCGCGTCGAAGGCCACACCGACAACGTGGGCAACGACGCGCTGAACCTCGAGCTGTCCAAGTCTCGGGCCGACTCGGTCTTCGAGTATGTCATCGCCCGCGGCATCGACGCCCGTCGTCTGGTCACCGAGGGCTTCGGCGAGACCCGCCCCATCGACACCAACACCACCACCGACGGCAAGGCCCGCAATCGGCGCGTGGAGTTCCACATCGTCCAGGCCGAAGGCGCCGTGGAATAGGTCGCGCTACCCAGCGCCGCTATTGCACGCCGTCGGTGGTCAGGCTCGTGCCCAGGCTCTGGCCCAGGGTGCCGGTCTCTTCGTAGACCACGCTCATCAGGGTGTAGACCACCGCCATGACGGCGATGGTGATCACCGAGATGGTCAGCATGTACTCGATAGTGGTCTGGGCGCTTCGGGAGCTGCGCATGGGGCACCTGCCTCTCAGGGGATGATACGCCGGCTGGCCGCCATTGCATAGCCGGGGCGTGCGCGCCCCAGGTGGTTTCCCAACAATGTCCCAGTCCTGAGCGTCTTCAGCTCCTGCAGAGAGGGGAGATGACGTGCCCGAGGGGTTCTCGGGTCCGCCGGCCGCACGCGACCGTGCGAGCTGACCACGGTTTTCGCAAGAACCGGGCCAGGCGCGCTTGCCCTCCCTGGTTCCCGCAAGTACCTTCCCCGCTCCAACCACTCCCCCGGAGGAGCCATGGCCATCCCAGTCACCGTCGCCACCATCGCGTCCTATGCCGAACAGCAGGTCGAGCTGCAGGGCTGGGTCTACAACAAGCGCGGCAGTGGCAAGATCGCCTTCATCATGCTGCGCGACGGCACCGGCATCATCCAGTGCATCGCGTCCAAGAAGGACCTCGAAGAGGTGGAGCCCGGGCTGTTTCAGCGCCTGCGCAAGCTCGGCCAGGAGTCCAGCCTGATCATCCGCGGCACCGTCCACGCCGAGGAACGGGCCCCCTTCTGCGGCCACGAGATCCACGTCACGAGCGCCACCGTGGTGGGCGAGTCGGTGGACTACCCCATCACCCCCAAGGAGCACGGTCCGGCCTTCCTGCACGACCACCGCCACCTGTGGTTCCGCAGCCGCCGCCAGCAGGCCATCATGCGCGTGCGCCACGCCGCCATCCGCGCCATCCGCGAGTACTTCGACGAGCGCGCCTACGTGCTGATGGACAGCCCCATCCTGACCCCCAACGCCTGTGAGGGCACCTCCACCCTGTTCGCCACCGACTACTACGGCCGCCCGGCGTTCCTCACCCAGAGCGGCCAGCTGTACCAGGAGGCTGGCGCCACGGCGTTCCGCAAGACCTACTGCTTCGGCCCCACCTTCCGGGCCGAGAAGAGCGACACGCGACGCCACCTCACCGAGTTCTGGATGGTGGAGCCCGAGGTGGCATGGATCGACTTCGACGGCGTGATGGACCTCTGCGAGGACTTCCTGGTCCATGTCACCGCCCGGGTGCTCGAGCTGGCCCGCCCGCAGCTCGAGGAGCTCGAGCGCGACATCGCCGCCCTCGAGCGGGTGCAGAAGCCCTTCCCGCGCATCTCCTACGATGATGCCTGCGCCAAGCTGGCCGAGCTGGGCGTGCACGTGGAACCCGAGGACGACTTCGGCTCCCCTCAGGAGACCGCCCTGGCCAACAGCTTCGACCGGCCCATCATGGTCCACCGCTACCCCACCGCCATCAAGGCCTTCTACATGAAGGAAGACCCGGAGAACCCGGCCCGGGCCCTGGGCGTCGATGTGTTGGCCCCCGAGGGCTACGGCGAGATCATCGGCGGCGGGCAGCGCGAGGACGATCTGGACGTTCTGGTCGGCAAGATCAACGCCCACAAGCTGCCCATGGAGGCCTTCGAGTGGTACCTCGATCTGCGCCGCTACGGCACCTGCCCCCACGGCGGCTTCGGGCTGGGGGTCGAGCGCTTCGTGACGTGGCTGTGCGGCATCCACCACATCCGGGAGTGCATCCCCTTCCCGCGCACCCTGGACCGGCTCGAGCCGTGAGAGCGTCCGATCTGGCCAGCCTGGTCGGGGGTGTGCTGCACGGACCCGACGTGGATCTGGTGGGGGTGGCGCCCCTCGAGCATGCTGGCTCGGCCGACTGCGCCTTCGCCGAGCGCCTCCCTGCCCGCAGCGATGCAGGCGTGCTGCTGGCGTCGGAGCCGGTCCCAGGGCGCTGTACCGTGGTGACGCCTGACCCCAAGGGCGCCTTCGTGGTCCTGCTCCGGCGGCTCTTCCCCGAGGTCCACCCCAAGGGAGTGCAGCCGGGGGCGAACGTGGACCCATCGGCCCGGCTGGCTCCGGGGGTGGTGGTCTACCCCGGCGCCTATGTGGGACCCGATGTCGAGCTGGGTGCCGACACGGTGGTCCTGCCCAATGCTGTGCTGCTGCAGGGCACCGTGGTGGGCGCCGGGTGCGTGGTGGGCCCAGGCGCGGTGTTGGGGCATGCGGGCTTCGGCCTGCACCCCGGACCTCGGGGCCCGGAGCCCGTGCCTCAGGTTGGACGGGTGGTGCTGGGGGACGGTGTGGGCGTGGGCGCCAACAGCTGCGTGGATCGGGCCTTTCTCGAGCAGACTCGGCTGGGTGACGCTACCCAGCTGGACAACCTGGTGCAGGTCGGCCACAACTGCCGGGTGGGGCGGGGCGTGATCATGGCCGCCCAGGTGGGCCTGAGCGGCTCGGTGACCGTGGGCGACGGGGCGGTGCTCGCGGGCCAGGCGGGCGTGGCGGATCACGTCACCATCGGTCCGGGCGCTCAGCTCGGGGGCCAGGCTGGCGCCAACCACGACCTCGCCGGGGGCGAGCGCTGGATGGGCACGCCCGCCATCCCTCTGCGCCTCGCAGCCAAGGTCTTCGCGGCCAGCAAGCAGCTACCCGACCTGCTGCGGCGGGTGCGGCGGCTCGAGAAGCGGCTGAGTGACCTGGACCAACGACTAGTCGAACGCCAGGGTCACTGAGCCTGCGCGCTCCAGCTCCACGCCGTGGAAGGCTACCCGCAGCACGGCGCGCTCCAGGCAGCGGGCGACCTGGCTGCCGGCCAGGCCGGCGGGGCCCACGCTGACGTCGCTGACCTCGTTGGGGGGGGAGAGCTGGACCTCGATCTGGATGACGTCGCCCGGGTGGGCGTCCTGGTGCTGCGCCACACAGCCCTGGACCCCGGAGTCCTCGCCGATGGTGCTGACGATGCGCTGCAGGGGCCTGGGGTCGTCCTCGTCCTCGCCCGCCGAGGGCCGCTTCATCAGCGGTTGTTCATCCCGTGGCTGGGCCGCGGGCTGGCTGGGGAGCCGGACGGTGGGGGTGGGCTCGCTGGTACGCTCCACCCAGTCCAGGCCGCGCATGATGAGGGGCACCGGCGCGACGCCGATGGCCAGCAGCAGGGCGCCCGCCAGCAGCCACCAGCCGGGGCCCCTGGGCTTGCGCTCCAGGATGCGGTCCACGTCCACCGGCTCAGGGGGTGGCGCGGCCGCGGGGTCGAGGTTCCCCGCCGCCAGGAGGGTGGCGGCCCGCTGCTGGACCCAGGCCGCCGAGGGGGCGCGGCGCTCGAGATCCGGCTCCACAAGGCGGTTGATCAGGTCGTGCATTCCGCCGGGCACGGTGGTGTGCTCGGCCCAGCGCAGGCGATTGGCGTGGTCGCTCAGGGACTGGGGCTCCTTGCGGGTGAGCAGGGCCACGGCCAGGGCGCCCAGCCCGTACAGGTCCGAGCGGGGCTCGGCGTCCCCGGCGAACTGCTCGGGGGCCATGTAGCCGAAGGTCCCCGCCACGGTGCTGCCGCCCAGGGACCCCTTGGCCACGTCGCGCACTGAGCCAAAGTCGATGAGCACCAGCTTGCCGTCCGGCCGGCGCATCACGTTGGCGGGCTTGATGTCCCGGTGGATCACCGGCGGCGACAGGTCGTGGAGGTAGTCCAGGATCGCCGCCAGCTCCACCACGACGGCCAGCACCTCCCGGGGGTTGTAGCGGTGGTCCTCCAGCTCCTCGGCCAGGGTGCGGCCCGGGATCAGCTCCTGGACCAGCCAGAGCACGGCGTTGCCGTCCCCCAGCAGCACATGCTCGATGTACGCGGGGATGCCCGGGTGGTTCAGCTCCCGCAGCACCCGCACCTCGCGGTCCACCAGCTCCCGCGCCTTGGGGCCGGCCTTGAGCTCGATGGGGATGGACTTGATGGCCACGATCTGCTTCTCGGGTCCCTCGGCCTTCCAGGTCGTGCCCGACCCGCCCCGACCCAGCGCGGCCAGGAGTCGGTAGCGTCCGTCCAGGCGAGGCGGCGCCCCGCAGTGCGAGCATGGTTCGGCCAGCGTGGTCTGGTTGCAGTGGACGCAGTGCATGGTTTCCTCCAGGCCGTGCCATCCTACCAGCTGGTTCGGCTTGGGAACATGCTGCTACACTCCGGGGTCCAGAACCGTGGAGGGGGCATTCCTACCATCCTCGCCTTGCTGCTGAACGCCTTCCTGGCCCTGTTCCTGGCCGACGCGGGGATCAGCGCCCTGGACGAGCTGGGCTTTGCCGCCAGCGGGCTGCACCTGCTGGCATGGATCCGTGGCCCTCTCGCGATGTTGACCCTGCTGGCCAGCCCGGCGGTCTTCCTGCTCCCCATCGCCTTCCAGCGGGTGCCCCGCTTCGTGTTCGTGCCCCTCGCGCTGTTCTCTCCCGCCTACACGCTGCTGGGGATGCCGCTGGCGTACTGGCTGGGCTGGGACAACTACGGCATGGTCCAGACCACGGTGGCTCAGGCTCTGCTGGGGGTGGCGGCGCTGGCGCTGATGCGGCGGCACACCGGCGGCCGGCTGTGGCTCGTTGCGGGGGATCTGGGCCCGCCGCTGGTCGCCCTCGGGCCGACCCTGCGCATGGTGGCCTTCACCCTGCTGGTGGTCCTGCCCGGGCTGCTGGGCAGCTTCGTCGGGCTGTGCGAGCGCTGCCTGGATCGGTTCACTGGCGGCTTCATGGAGCTGCACTGGGACGGCCTGCAGCTGGTGGAGCGGGTCTATACGCACGCCAACAGCGAGGTGCGGCTGGTGGGCATGATGCACATCGGGGACCGGGGCTCCTACGCGGCGCTGGTGGAGACCTTCGACCGTCCCGACACCCTGGTGCTCGCCGAGGGGGTCCGCGACGAGTACGAACTGCTGGGCCGGGGCCTGCCCTACGAGCGGGTGGCGGAGCGCGCGGGCCTGGCCTCCCAGCAGGACCTGGCGAGCTACCGGCCTGGGATCAGGCAGCGCAACGCCGACGTGGACGTGAGCGATCTTTCCGAGGGCACCCTGCGCCAGCTGAAGTTGACCACCCGGATCGTGGACGACGAAGGCTTCGACTTCGAGGCCCTGTTGGATTTGCTGCTGTACTCGGTCGAGAGCACCGAGGACGATCTGGACGTGTTCTGGAAGGACGTGATCGAGCTGCGCAACAGCGTGCTCATAGGGCACCTGCACCGTGCGGTGCTCGAGGAGCCGGTGGTCGTGGTGCCCTGGGGCGCCGCCCACCTGCCGGGCATCCAGCAGGAGCTGTACAGCATGGGCTACGAGCTCGAGCTGGAGCGTCGCCACCCACTGCTGAGCTGGGCCGGGGAGTGACGGGGCCGCGGGGATGAGGCAAGATGGGCTTGGCCCTGGAGGTTCGATGCGGTGCGCACCCCTGTTGCTGGCGGCCGTGCTCCTGCACGGCTGTCGGAAGCCCGAGGGACAGAACGCCGAGGACTGTCGCGACGGCGCCGACAACGACGGCGACGAGCTCTTCGACTGCGAGGACCCCGGCTGTGAGGGCTCGCCGGACTGCGAGGGCGAGGAGACGGGCGATCCTCCCGAGGGCGACGCCGACACCGACACCGACGCCGACACCGACGCCGACGCCGACGCCGACACCGACGCCGACGCCGACGCCGACGCGGATGGCGACACCGACGCCGAGCCCTGGGCGGACTCCCGGGTGGACTGCGCCGGAGATCGGTGGACCTTCCACAGCTACAGCAACATCGACGCCGCCGTGGTCCTCGGCCTGGCCTGGCACGGGCTGGACGGCAGCCTGGCGGTGGAGACTTCGCTTCAGCCCACTGGCGACGCCGGTGTCTGGGAGTCGTTGGTGCCTGGCACCGCCTTCGACACGCCGGTGGACTGCGGCGACATGACCTCCCTGTTCTTCGCCTTCACCTTCATCCGGGATCGCGAGCTGGTCTGGGTTGACACGCCCTCGTGGGACGCCAGCCCCATCTCTTCGGCGGGCTTCAGCGGCGGCGCGGGGACCCTGAGCTTCGAGTGCAGCGCCGACAGCGGGCTGGACGAGCTGCGGGTCCACCAGGTCTACGCCCTGAACGGTGAGCTGCAGGGAAGCGCCAGCCTGGCCACCCACGACGGCGCCAGCTGGGCGGCCACAGTCACCGACGCCGAGTTCTACGGGCACGGCGAGTCCCTGGACTGGGACATCTTCTACGACAGCGTGCTGGCCTTCGTGGGCGTCAGGGATGGCCAGGCCGTCGGCGGCCTGAGCTGGTGGCCGGACGAGGGCGAGTAGCTAGGGAATGTGCCCCGAGGGACGGGGGTTCTCGTTGGGCTCGCCCTGGTCGTGGGGCACGGGGGAGCGGCGCTCGTTCATGTCACCGTGGCAAGCCAGGCAGAGCTCCATGGGCTGCTCGCCTACCCGCAGGAAGACCGCCTCGGCGCAGGAGCGGCCGGAGCCGCCTTGGCTGTGGGCTGTGTGGCAGCTGCGGCAGGCCAGGCGTCCGTCCACGAGGGGGATGGCCGGGTCGACCTCCATGCCCTCGGGGGGCAGGACGTCCGAGCTGTGGCCATGCTCGAGCCAGACCGGCCTGCGCGAGTCCTCGACGCTGCCGTCGTGGCAGGAGAAGCATGCCGCTTCACGGCTGGCGGGCGGCTGGTCCGGGGCGGACGGGGGCACCAGGGCGATGCCTGTGGGAAGGCCCTGGGCCAGCATGGGCATCAGCTCCAGGTGGCAGGCGGTGCAGTCCTTGGGCTTGCTGTCCAGGATGGGCCGCGCTGGGGGGGCGGGGCGGCGCCCGGGGACCACGGTGACCGGCATGCGCAGTACGCGGTTGCGGGTGGCCTCCACCACCAGGAGCTGGTCGTCGTGCCAGGCCACACCCGCGGGGGTGTCCAGACGCATCACGGCGCCGCTGGCGTCTCGCACCACGTCGATCATCGAGCCGCTGCTGTTGAAGACCTGCACCACGCCCAGGTCCCCGTCGGAGACCCAGACGCGCTCGTCGTCGTCGGCCGCCACGCCCTTGGGGCGGAACAGCTCGCCCAGCTCGACGCCGTAGCTGCCCAGGCTGGCGCGGGGCTTGAGGCGGGGGCTGACGCTCTGGATGCGGCCATTGAGCACGTCGGAGAAGTACGCGTTGCCTCGGCTGTCGGCGCTGACCAGCCAGGGGTTGTGCATCTGGCCCAGGGCCTGCCCTTTGCTGCCATAGACCTGGACATCGCCCGTGGTCAGATCGAAGACCAACAAGCGGTGGCCGTTGTTGTCCACCACCCACGCCCTGGCGCCGTCGTCGCTCACGGCCACGTCCGTGGGCTCCATGGGGCCCAGCTCCGCGGGCGCCTCGAGCAGGCGTTCCAGGTCGCCATCGGGGGTGCGGACCACCACCCTTCCCAGATCCGCGTCGGCGATCCACAGGCGGCCGTCGTCGCTCACGTCGAGCCCCATGGGGTTGGACAGGACCTGATCACCCACCTGGGTGTACCCGCCCTGCCAGCGCCCTGAGGCTGAGAACAGGGCGACCCTGCGGTTGACCCCGTCGGCTACCCAGGCCTCGCCGTGAGGGCCGACCGCGACGTCGGTGGGCAGGAAGAGGGGATCGTCGTCCGGGCCGCTCAGCACCGTGACCTCACCCGCGGTGACCGATGGGCCGGGGGCGCCGGCGAGGGCCGTAGGCGTCAACAGCAGCGCCGCCAACCCAAGCGCCAGGGAGCTAGTCCTCATGGCCGTTCTCCAGGAAGGTGGGCAAGAAGAAGGACTCGCCGTCCTCGATGTTCAGGGCCTGGCGGATGACCGCGTTGGACTCGAGGTCGCGCACCCGGCTGGGGGAGTAGCCGAGCGTCTCGAAGTCCACCACGGTGTCGTCCAGGGCGTGGCAGGGGGTGCAGAGCATGCCCTCGTCGGCGATCTGGCCGTGGACCTGATCGAGCAGGGCCTGCTCTTCGTCCTCGGTAAACGACGCGCCCTCCGCGAGCAGGCGCTTGGTGGCGGCCTGGGACTCGGCGTCGGGCTGCACCGGGTAGCCCCGGGCGTCGAAGCGGCCCAGCTTGGCGCCGTATTCGCCGTGTACGTGCAGGGGCAGGCCCAGCAGGATCTCCTCGACCAGGCGCTCCCAGGTGCGACTCTCGGGGTGGGTGGTCTCGAGCTCGAGCATCCAGGTCTCGAGCTCGTGCTCGCCGCCGGACTCTTCCAGCGCCTGCTCGAGCAGATCATGGAGGGTCTTGTGGGCCTGCTCGCGGTCGCCATAGCCGTCGCGGTGCAGGCGCTCGAGCTCGCGGGTGAGGAGCAGCACGGCGGGAGGCTCGCGCACATCTCGCTCATCGAGGTCCACCCAGGTGATCTGCCTGTCCTTCTGGTCTGCGTCCACGTGGCAGACCTGACAGTCCACGAAGGTGGTGTGCATGTTGAGGAAGGCGCGGGTCTCGATGCGATCGGCGTGGGGCACGCCCGCGTGGCAGCCGGCCTGGGTGCAGCTGTTGCTGGTGTCCGGCATGTACCAGTCGGGGATCTTGTGGAAGTGGGCCAGGGGGCCGCGCATCTGATCGCGCGCTTCCTCGTCCTCGGCGTCGTGAGACTCGGCCTGGGCCGCGGCGACCAGCATGCTGGCGTCGAGCTTCTTGGGGATCTCGCGGATCTCGGCGGGCGCGGCGGGGCGGGTGAGCAGCATCTTGCCCAGGAAGCTCAGGGACTGGACGGAGACCAGGGCCACCACCACCAGCAGCGCGACGCTGTAGCCGCGGCGCAGGAAGCCCTTGGCGAAGCCGACGATGCCCAGCTTGTGCTCGGGTTCGTCCTCGACCGTGATGCACAGCATCCGGGCGACCTCCAGCAGCTCGCCCAGGTGGCCCTCAGCGATCTCCTCGGCCGGCGCGTCGCCGCTGAGGGTGCCCAGGGACAGCGGGAAGACCGCGGGTGCCAGGATGACCGTGAACAGGTGAACGACGGCGATGTAGATGAAGGCCAGGTAGGCTTCGTCGGAGTGGATGATGAAGGCGAAGTTCATCGCCCAGCCCGGCAGCAGCTCGGCCGCCATGGGGCCCACCCACAGGGCCACACCGGAGCAGCCGATGATGCCCATGCCCCAGAACACCGCCATGTACTCGAACTTCTCGGAGAACTTGAAGTGGGGGTGGTAGGGGCGTTCTTTGCGGATGAAGAGCAGGTGCAGGAAGAGCTGGACGAACTCCTTGACGTCACGGGGGGTGACCATCATGGGGAAGTCCATGACCAGCTGGAACATGGCCATGGCCAGGGGCTTGGGCTTGCGGTGGGACAGGGCGTCCATCAGGCGAGGCCAGCCCTTCACCGCGATGTAGCCCAGGTGGTAGGCGAACCAGCCCACCAGCACCACGCCCGAGATGCGGTGCAAGGCGCGGGCGTAGCTGAGGCCCCCCAAGGTGTCGATGATCAGCTCCGCCCAGTGCGCCTCGGCGAACTTGATGGGCATGCCGGTGAGCACCAAGACCAGGAAGAAGATGGCCAGAATCCAGTGCTGGAAGCGCTGATGCACGTCCATGCGGGTGAGCAGCTCGCGGCCCTCGGGATCGGCCATGACCTTCTTGGCCAGTCGCACCAGGCGGTGGTGTTCTGGGCTCGAGGGCCTGAAGGCGCTGTTGAACAGCTCGAGGATGATCAGGAAGAAGTAGAGGGTCATCACCCCCGCGGTGAGCAGGATGAAGAACGCCGCAACGTAGAACTCGATGGTGCGGGCACCGGGGTCGATCTCGAGGTGAACCGCCGCGGAGCTCAGGCCCGGGGCGGCGGCGGCGTGACAGTCCGCCGTGCGGCAGGTGTCGCCGACGCGCTCCTCGTGGGTGCTCGAGTGTCCGTCGTCGGCCGCCAGCATCATGTGGACGTTGCCCGACTCGTGGGCGTGGCAGTCCACGCAGGTGGCGGTCTCCTGGCTGCCCAGCAAGCTGGCCTTGCCATGGAAGCTGTGCAGGTAGGATGCCACGGCGTCGTGGCTCTCCATCTGGTCCACCAGGGCGCGATCCGAGTGACAGACGGCGCAGACCTGCACCAGCTGCACCACGGGTCGGGCGGGCTGCAGCCGGGCCGTGACGTGGTTGAGGTAGTAGTCCACCTGCACGGGCAGATCGTCACCGTGGCAGGTGTCGCAGCGAGCGGTGGGGTTGAAGCCGCGGTGGGTGCGGTGGACGATGGAGGGGGCTCGGAACACCGGCTGGTCGTGGCAGTACAGGCAGTTGGATTGGCCTTCCTGTAGTAGTGGTGTCTCCCAACTCAACTCATCCAACAGATCGTCAGCGTGGGAGGACCGGCTCAGGGTCTCGGCCACGGACTTGTGGGAGAACTCCAGCTCGACGCCGCTCTCGGGGACGATGTGGCAGGTCTGGGCGCAGTCCACCTTTGTCTGCGGATCGTGGGGGATCTCCTTGAACTCTTCCGCCTCGTGGCAGGCTGTGCAGCGCAGGCGGGAGTGGGGGCCCTGGCGCTTGGCGTAGTACTCGGCGCTGCAGAAGAACAGCCGCAGCTCGCCGGACTCCTCGTCGAGCCTGCTGAGACCCCTGAACTTGTGACAAGACAGGCAGTTCTCGGGGTCGATCCCGTCGGCCAGGTAGCTGGCCCGCGGGTCCTTTTCGTCCTCTACAACCTCGCCTTCGAGCAGATCTTCTTGCCCCTCGATCTCCCCGTCGAGCGCGGCGTCCTGGGCGGGATGCGCGGCGTCGTGCGCGCCTCCCTCGAGGATGGGTTCCTGTGCAATAGCACTGTTGGCAACAAACAGTACGGCCAACAGTGTTACCAGGGCTGTGATCCAGGGTCGATCTGTCACGGAAAGCTCCAGGAAGAATGCGGGCGGATCGCGCGCGTAGAACGAAAACTTCGCCATTCTAACATGGAGTAAAAACGTCATAGTCAAGAGATTGAATGAAGAACAAAATCTATCTCTTAAAAGACGACGTGGATCATAGGCCCGCAGTGGCCTGAAAGACGTGAGAGGAAGCCGTGATAGGCCTATGGTGAACCGCTGACTCCACGACCGCATTCATACCATGAAAAAGCAATATAAGAATAGCCGAATACATCGCAGATGGCCGTTACTGGTTGGTCCAGTGGTGTTGCTCATGTTGCCTGTTGGTCTTCAGGCGGGTCACATCACCGGTGTTCTACCCAGGGACGTGGAACGCTCCGGCGTCGGCGCCATCGCCGAGGACGTGGATCGGGTCTCCTGCATGGACTGCCATGTGCCCCATGGCGCCACGCGCAGCTCGCTGCTGTCGTTTCGGGCCCGCAGCTCCACGGTCTGCCTGGACTGTCATCAGGGGGTGGATCCTCAGCGCCGCAGCCGGAGCCATCCGGTGGGTGAGGCCATCGACGACGCCCGCAGCCTCGTCGCTCTGAGGGCTGACAATGCGCTGCTCGGCCCGGGGGGCACGGTCGAGTGTTTGACCTGCCATCGGATCCACGGCGATCTGGACGATCCTGCGTTCGAGCCCACCATGGTCACTCAGAAGCGCTGCCTCGAGTGCCATGCCGGGCAGGACGCGATGATCGACGGCCCCCATGGGATGCACGATCGCGAATGCCGCGACGGGCTCCCTTGCCTCGAGTGCCATGCGCTCCATGGTGCGGTGGGCCCGTCCCTCAGCCTGTTCGGTGGAAACCTGCTGGATCCCACCGGCTGCCTGGACTGCCATGACGGCTCGAAGCGAGATGTGAAGTCACATGTAGATCCAAATGCGGGCCATCCGCTCTTCGAGCCCAACCCAGCGCCGGACCTGCTGCCCGCAGTGGGCCGCGAAGGAGCTCACGAGCTCGGCGTCGAAGGCGACATGGGCTGCGTCACCTGCCACGACACCCACGCACCCGCCAGCAAGGACAATCCCTACATGTTGCGGCTTCCCGGCGGTGACGCCGATGGGTGCCTGGCCTGCCATGACGATCTGCGGCCCGCGCTGGGATCCGACCACGATCTGCGCGGAGGCGACATCGTCGTCGATGGCGATGTGCTCGATGCCATGGCCTTCGAGGGCTTCTGCGCGTCGTGCCACGGCATGCACGGTGAGCGCGTTCGTCCTGGCTGGGACGGCCCAGCGGATCCTTCCATCGACGCCGGGCCGGCCACTTGGGCATGCCTGGGTTGCCACCAGGCGGGCAACAGTCTCGGCTCCACCGAGGTCACCGAGTTCCTGCACCCGGCGGATCTGCTGCTCACCACCGCCAACCTGCCCTGGTCCAACACCGGTGAGCTCCCGCTATATGACGACAGTGGCCAGCCCACCGACGACAACGAGATCGGCCGGATCGCCTGTTTGACCTGCCATGATCCACATATCTGGAGCCCCAAGGGCTCGGAATCCGGGGATCGCTCGGACGGCGACGTGCGCTCCAGCTTCCTGCGGGACGAGTGGGAGGGGTTCTGCTCGGGTTGCCACGGTGAGGAGTCCATCAAGCGGTACCGAAACTTCCACGATCCCGAGTTCCGCGCCGAGTGCGAGCGCCTGCGCGAGCGCCGCGACTGGAACCTCTACCAGGAGTAGCGCGACGCCGTGGCCCGCCGCGGCGGCCGCGCGAAGTCACCCGGAGAGGAGGGGTTTCCCTCCTCCCCGGGTGGGCGGTCAGAGCAGGAGGAGAGAGTCTACTCCGGCCGCGCGTAGCGAGTGACGTCGGCGCCCAGCACCTCGATGGAGTCGATGATCAGCTGAGCGGCGTAGTCGAAGTTGTGGGCCCAGGCGCCGCGCTGGCGGGAGACCACCTGGTAGTTGCACGAGGCCCGGAGCATCGGCTCGGTCCAGATCTCGTAGGCGTTGGAGGCCCCGGCCTCGTCATCCCCGCAGACACCGTCGCTGTCGGTGTCCTTCATCCAGTAGGGGTAGCGCTCGGGGTGGTAGCAGATGGCGCTGCCCGTGGTGCGCGAGCTGGACTGGATCGCGGTCATGAGGTCGGCGAGCAGGGCGTCCAGCTCGCTCGCCAGCGGCTCGGTGGCGTCGCCGTCGCCGTCGTAGTCGGCGCTGTGCGTCGTACGGATCGCGTCGGGGTTCGAGGCCTGCGCGTGGCACGGCCGGCAGGTGGCGCGGCTAGGGGTCCAGGTCTCTGGCCCCGTCCCATCCGCAGCGTCAGCGGCATGCTCGTGGCAGACAGCGCACCCGGGGCCCGCGCCGTGTACGAAGGGCCCGGTGTAGCGCTTGCCTTCCATCGGGTGTCCGGCCTGGCCTTTGGCCCCGGCGATCAGCTGCTTGGCGGCGGCGCGGATCTCCTCGAACTCGGCCTGGTCCGCGGGCGTCGGGGCGGCCTGGGCCACGGCCTGGGCGGCGCCCTCGGCCGCGCAGCCGGTCAGGCCCGGCAGTGCGAGCAGGAGGAACACCAGCAGGACTTGGCGAAGCTGAGGCAGGGCGAACTCCGGAGGGCTGGGTTCGCTGGTTCGCAAGTTTCGTGCCATCCACTGTGATCATCGGGAACCGTCGGAACCCAGCGTAGATGACGGCGAATCAGGGCGTTGGGCCCCGTGGTGCGGGCCCGGATCACGCTGCCTCAGCCGTGTTTCCGTCGCTCACCGTCGAAGATCCGTCGCATCCCGGAGCAGGGAGGGATCAGTCGTGGTAGCCCACGGCCTCTTCGAGCAGAACGGCGTCGCTGTACGCGGTCCAGGCACCCTCGGCGCTGTGGCAGCTCTTGCAGGCGAAGCCCATGGAGACCCACGGGTTGGCCGTGTCACCGTCCACCTGATCTTCGTCCATGTCGACGTTGATGCCGAAGAGGTGGGCGGGGTGGTCGCCCATCCAGGCGTGCTCAGGCTCCGCGACGACCACGATGTCCGGCATGTGGCAGCCGGTGCAGCCTGCGAAGCCCGCCATGACGGCGGAGCCTTGGTTGGCCGCCTGCTGGAAGTGGCAGGACTCGCACTCGACCTGAATCCCCCGGTCGGGGTTGTGGGTGCCGTCCTCGTAGTGGGCGCTCTGGTGGGGGTTGTGGCAGTCGGCGCAGTCCATCACGTGCTTCTTGCCGTGGAACAGCTCGGACCACTGCTGGGCGTCGCGCAGGAAGCCGTCCTGGGCCTCGAGCTCGGTGACCGACTCGCGCACGTGGCACTCGCCGCACAGCTCTGCCGAGCGGTCGATGGGCATGGAAACCATGTAGGGATCGTCCACATGCTGGCTGCCGTTGCCGTGGCAGCGCTCGCACTGCACGCCTTCGGCTTCCCATGTGCCCACGGCTCCGGCCAGCCCGCCCTGGTTGCCCTCGGGGCGGTAGCCGGTGGTGTGGCAGCGGGCGCAGTCGAAGGCCAGGGTGCCCGGTGCGTGGGTCTCCTCGTAGGGAAGCCAGCCCTCGTGTACCTGGCCCCAGCCGGCCTCGTCGCCGGTGATCACCCAGCCGCTGGCGTCGACGAAGACCTGCTTGCGGGCCCAGCCGCCGATGACGTAGCTGATGTCGGCCCACGCGTGGCCGTCGGGCGCGCTCGCCGAGTACTCGCCGAAGCTGCCCAGGCCGCTCCAGGGCTCGGTGGGCTGAACGCCGCCGGTGGCCAACAAGGCGTTGGCATGTCCGCTGCGAAGCCACGCCTCATAGGCCTCAGGGTGGCAGTCGTTGCAGGTGGACGCCCCGACCATGCTGGGGGGCGACCAGTCTTCGCCGTCCTGCCCGTCGCTGCCGTCGTTGGCCAGGCCCTGGCAGTCGTAGACGTCGACGCTGCCGTCTCCGTTGAGATCCTCGGTGTCGGGGTCGACCTCGCCGTTGCCGTTGAGATCCCAGCACGGAGAGCCCTGAGGGCCCTGAGCTCCGGCGTCGCCGGTGGGTCCATCGGGCCCCTCGAAGAGGCCGCAGGCGCTGATGGTGAGCAACGATGCGGTGAGCACTGGGATGAGGGTGGTGTTCATGGGAACTCCGACGGTCGGGCCGTGGGTGGCCTACTGATAGGGGTCGCTGGAGATTTCCAGGCGGCTCATGTGGTCGGCGAGGGTGGTCCGGGAGAGCCCCAGCAGGCGAGCTGCCTGGGACTTGTTGCCGCGGGTGCGGGCGAGGGCCCAGCGGATGTAGTGCGACTCGATTCGGCCCAGCTCGTCCAACAAGGCGAAGCCCTCAGGTGGGGGCTCGGCAGGGACTGAGAAGTCCCCCGAGGCCCCGGGGCGCCGGTCGAGCTCCGGGGGGAGGTTCTCGCAGCTGCAGGTGGGGCCGGGGCAGGTGAGTGACAGGCGCTCCATCACGTTCTCGAGCTCGCGCACATTGCCCGGCCAGTGGTAGGCCTCGAGGCCCCGTAGGGCTTCGGGCTCGAGCTTGAGCGGGGGCTGCGAGTCGCGGTCGGCGAACTGCTGCAGGAAGTGGCCGGCCAGCAGCGCGATGTCGCTCCGCCGCTCACGCAGGGGGGGCAAGCGGATGGGGAGCACCGAGACCCGGTAGAAGAGGTCTTCGCGGAAGATGCCGTCGGCCACCGCCTGGCGGAGGTCGATCTTGGTGGCGACCACCACCCGCACGTCCACACGTCGAGAGCGGTTGGAGCCCAGGCGCTCCAGGGTGCGCTCCTGCAGCACCCGCAGCAGCTTGACCTGGGCGCTCAGGGGGATGTCGTCGGCATCGTCGAGGAACAAGGTGCCGCCCTCGGCCTGCTCCACTCGCCCAGGACGTGAGGAGACCGCGCCGGTGAACGCGCCGCGCTCGTGTCCGAACAGCTCGCTCTCCAGCAGGGTCTCGGCCAGGGCCGCACAGCTGACGGCTACGAAGGGTCCGGAGGAGCGCCGGGAGTTGAAGTGCAGGGCCTTGGCCACCAGCTCCTTGCCGGTGCCGCTCTCGCCCTCGACCAAGACCGTGGCCATGGAGTTGGCCGCGGTGCGGATCTGGTCGAAGACCGCCAGCATGGAGGGGTTGCGCCCGATGATGCCGGAGAAGCCGTAGCGGGTCTTGATCTGCTCCTTGAGCTCCCGGTTCTCGCTGCGCAGGCGCTCGAGGTCCAGCAAGCGGCCCAGGGCTGCCAGGATCTCCTGGGAGCTGAACGGCTTGGTCACGTAGTCGGACGCGCCTTCCTTCATGGCCTCGACCGCGGTCTGCACCGAGCCATAGGCGGTGACCAGCACCACCGGCACGCTGGGGTCCCGCGCCCGGAGCTTGCGAAGCAGCTCGAGGCCATCCATGCGGGGCATGCGCAGATCGGTGATCACGGCGTCGAAGTAGCCGGCCCGGAAGGTCTCGAGGGCCTGGGCGCCGGAGGCGGCCCCGACGGGATCGTGCCCGGCCCGCTGGAGCATGTCGGTGAGCGCGGCCAGGGACAGAGCGTCGTCGTCGACCACGAGGATGGAGGCGGGTCTCATGCTCGCTCCTGTGTGCGGAGCAGGATCTCGAAGCGCGCGCCGCCCTCGGGCGAGGGCGTGTAGCGCAGCGTGCCACCCATGGCGGCCACCAGCTCCTGGCTGACGGACAGGCCCAGGCCGGTTCCTCGACCGGGATCCTTTGTGGTGAAGAAAGGATCGAAGAGCCGAGGGACGATCTCGGTGGGCACCCCGGGGCCGCTGTCGGCCACGGCCACCAGCACGCCCTCGCGGCCGGAGGCGTCCCTGTGGTGGGTCGCGGAGAGGTCGATGCTGCCCTGCCCGTCCAGGGAGTCCAGGGCGTTGACCAGCAGGTTGACCAGCACCTGCTGGGCGGCGCTGGCGTCCATGAGCGCCAGGGGCAGATCGGCCTCGATGAGGGTCTCGATGCGCACGTCGCGGATGCGGTGGTCGTAGCGCATGAAGTCCAGGGTCTGCTGGATCACCGCCTCGGCCGAGCAGGGCTCGAGCTCGAGCTTCCGCTCGGCGGAGTAGCTGAGCAGCTGCCCGATGACCTTGTCGATGCGCTCCATGGCCTGGTCCAGCAACCCCACGTAGCGCTCGGCCTGCTCGGGGTTCTCCTTCAGGCCTTCGAGGAACTGACGCCCGGCATGGAGTGGGTTGCCGATCTCGTGGGCGACGCCGGCGGCCAGCTGTCCCACCACGGCCATGCGCTCGGCCTGGACGACCATGCGGTTGGCGGTGTCGACCTGGGCTTGCTTCTGCTCTAGCCGCCGCACCATGTCCTCGAAGGCCTGGGCCAGCTGCCCGATCTCGTCGCCGCGGTGTACCTCGGGGATCACCACGGGCTGGTCGGTGCCCACCGCTCGCGTGCTGGAGGCCAGGGCCCGCAGGGGCTTGGTGACCAGGTGGGCGGTCAGCATGGCCATCACCGCCGCGATGATGGCGCCGCCGGTGGTGTGCGCCAGGACCAGGTGGCTCTGGCGAGCGGCCTGGCTGCGGATTCGGGCCATGCTCAGACCCAGGTGTACGGTGCCCAGCCGGCCTTCGATGAGCTGGCCCACATGATCCTGGATCGTTCCTTGCTCCGATCGGAAGGTGACGGGCTGGGTGGGAGACTGGCGCGGAGCCTCGAACAGGCTCACTAGATCGGCGGGCAGGCTGGCGGGGAAGCTGGAGGCCAGCACCTGGCCCGAGGACCCGATGATGACCACATAGGCTACATCTCGGCGCTCCGAGAAATCCTGCACCACGAGCTCGAGGGCGGCCACGTCGTCGCGTACGGCCTCGGGGGTGCTGCGCTGCACCAGCTCCGAGATCATGGCCCGCGAGCGCTCACGCAGCTCTTCCTCCAGGCTGATTCGCACGGTGCCGTGGACGAACCCCGCCAGGGAGGCGCCGATGGCCAGCACGGCCAGGGCCACGGGCACCGCGAACTGGGCGCGGATGCTCGGCCGGCGCATCAGGGCTCCACCACGTCGTCGAGTACGGCCAAGAAGGTGCGGGCGTCGTCGTACAAGCCGGCCGGAGGGGTGATGAAGCGATCGATGTGCAAGCCCGCGACCAGAGCCTTGCCCTCTGGGTCCTCGTCCAGGCTCGTGAGCGCCTTCAGGAGCGTCGAGCGCAGCTGCGGGTCCAGCTTCTCGGAGACCACCACCGGGGGGGAGCCGAAGGGGGAGGAGCGCTCGAAGACCGCCAGGGTGGACATCAGCTCGGGCTCGTCGGCCGCGAAGTGATCAAAGACTACGCTGTTGACACAGCCGCCGTCGACCTCGCCTGTGGCCAGCAGGTGGATGAGCACGTCGTGGCCCTCGACCTGGACCGTGCGCTCGAAGAAGGCCTCGGGGGTGGTGCCCAGCTGGGCCAGGCGGGCGCGGGTGTAGGTCCGGCCCGTGAAGCTGAGGGTGTCGGTGAAGCCGAAGGTGGCGCCGCGCAGATCTTCGAAGCCGGAGGCGCCGCGGTGGGCCTGGGTGAGGCACACGGCCTTGTAGGTGGGGGCGCCATGGATCACGGGCACGGCCAGCAGCTCGAGGCCCTCGCCGTTGAGGAGCCAGGCGCCGGAGCAGATGAAGGCCAGGTCCACCGCGCCGCGACGGGTGAGCTCGTTGATCTCGTGGTAGGTTCCGCGCTGCACGTAGGCGGTGGGCCGCCCGATCTCGGTGGCGAGCCACTCCACCAGAGGGTTGTACTGCTCGAACGAAGGGATGGCGGACAGGACCGGCGCGATGCCCACCCTCAGCCGATCGGTGGGAGCGCTGTCTGGGGTGGCCACGTCGAGGGGGGGCTCGAGGCTGACGAAGGGCAGGCCGGCGTCCCCGGTACACGCGGACAGGATGCCGAGCGAGACGCCAGCCAGCGCGGCGAGCCTCATTGCGCGGCCCCGTGGCAGCTCTCGGTGCAGCCGAAGCTGGCGGCGAAGCCGGTGTTCGAGGCGTGGCAGCCCAGGCAGCTGGCCTCGCCCAGGCTGTGTACCAGCTCGCGGTGCTCGACGCGGATCTCGTCGCCGTGGGGGTAGGCTGCGTGGCAGTCGCGGCAGCTGACCTCGGAGAGGCCGCCCGCGAAGTCCTCGCCGTGGCAGGCGCCGCCACAGGCATCGTCGCCCTCGGCCCGCGCGGCCTGGCCGTGGGCCCGTGGGAAGGCCCAGGAGTCCAAGATCAAGCCCGAGTCGTCTTCGAGCCGTCCGCCCCGGTGGGGGTAGAGGTCGTGGCAGTCGAAGCAGGCGTCGGCGAAGGTGCTGCCCTGCCAGTCGGCGCCGTGGCAGCGGGCGCAGCCCTGGAGATCATCTATGGCTTCGGGGCCGTGGATGCCGGGCTCGCGGAAGGTGATGCGGTGGGGGTAGTCCTGGTGGCAGTCGCGGCAGGCGGCTTCGTCCTGCTCGGCGGGGCGGGCCTCGCCGGTGCCGTGGCACTCGGCGCAGCGGAAGCCGCCGTTGCTGCCGTCGCCGCCGTGGGCGCCGGGCTCGCCGTAGCCTTCGGGGTGGGGGTAGGGTGGGTGGCAGCCGCGGCAGCTCTGCACCAGGCGTACCCGTTGGTCCGAGCGGTGGCACTGGGTGCAACCCTCGGGGCTCTGGATCCAGGGCTGGCCGTGCAGCGCCCCCGTCTCGAAGCCCTCGGGGTGGGGGAAGCTGTAGGCCAGGCCCTCGGGGTTGGGCTCGGGTTCAGCGGTCCCGCAGCCCAGTAGCAGGGCGAGGGCCGAGGCCAGCAGGGTTCGCAGGGCGTGGGTCATCGCAGCAGCGGGTCCTTGATGAGCACGGGCTCTTCGCGCCTCTCGGTGCGGATCACCCCGTAGGGGGGCAGGAAGTCCTGGAAGTGGCAGTGTCGACAGTCGAAGTCGCCCAGGTGCTCGCCCCGGATGGTGAGATCCTCGTGGCACTGTACGCAGTTCTCGTCGCGGGCGAAGAAGTTGTGGAAGCGGTTGGCCTCGGAGCCGTGGCAGTCGATGCACTCGATCACGTCGGACCCGATCCCGAGCTCGCCGGCGGTGGGGCCGTGCTGGGAGAGGCGGTGCTCCCGGTGCGGTGCGCCGCCCTCGCCGCCGCGCTCCGCGCCAGGATCGCGGCTCGAGGCCTTCATGTGCAGCATGTGCGCGGGCGACTCGTCCACGCGCACGATGAGGTCGAAGACCTCCTCGGGCATGGGAGAGCTGAGGTCCTCGAACTCGGCCGACACCTGGAGGTGGCAGCTCTCGCAGCTGCGGCTGGGGATGCGGGGCAGCTCGTGCAGATCCTCGGGGAAGCTGGGCCGCTTGTAGAAGGTGTGCAGCAGGGTCTTGGTGTAGTGGAACAGGGGCACCTTGTGGCAGTCGTGGCAGGTGACCACGTCCCCATGGATGCTGTGGCGCCAGTCCTCGAGCGCGTAGTCGTGGATGTGGCAGGTGTTGCAGAAGTTCGGTGCGATCCAGGCGTAGCGATAGCCCTCGTAGCCGACCTTGCTGCCCACGGCGGCGGAGGCCAGCAGGACCGGGATGGTGAGCAGCCACGCGCTGCGGTTCAGCCCGAACCAGGAGTTGGTCCAGCCGAGTGCGCGCTTGGGGAAGCCCAGGATCCGGCGGATGAGGCCCATCAAAAGATGCCCCCGTGGGGGATGACCGAGGCCAGGAAGGCCACCTGGAACACCAGCACGCCGGTGACCCCGAAGCCCAGGGCGGCCACCAGCGCGTAGAACAGCAGCTTGCGCTTCACTGGGAGTCCTCCTGGTACAGGTTCCACTCCCGGCGCTCGTGCTTGGCGCGGATTTCCTCGCGTTGCTCGGGATCGTGGAAGTAACGGTAGACCTGCAGGGCCTCCTCGCCGTGGCAGCCCGAGCAGAAACCCTCCCAGCCGTCCCGCAGGAAGCTGTTCTGGGTGTCGCCCTCGCCCTGGCCGCTCTGGCCGCCCTTCTTGGGGCTCCAGATGTGGGGATTGTGGCAGGTCAGGCAGGTGATGTCGCCGATCTGGTTGTCGTCGGTGGGGTTGCCCTGGCGGTCGTACAGGGGCAGCTCGCCGCTGTTGTCCCAGGGCAGCTTGGCGGTGGTGAGCAGCAGCTCGTCGGGATGCTCCCAGACCGCCACCACGGTGCCGCCGGCGCTGTTGCCCTTCTGGTGGCAGCCCAGGCAGCCGCTGTAGGCTGGGCTCAAGCCCGGGCGGCCGCCCGCGGGGCTGACCATGCCGCGCCAGCCGTCGCCGTCGTGCATGCCGTGGCAGGCCAGGCAGAAGCCGCCCTGGCTCATGGAGGAAGAGCGCTCCTGGGCCCAGCTGCTGTCGCTGCCGCTCATGTCGTGGTCGGATCCCTGGGCCGGGGCCAGCTCCTCGTGGCAGGCCAGGCAGGCAGTGGAGGCCTTGCCGTCCAGGCGCAGCATCGCCCGGTTCTTGCCACCCCGGGTGTCGGCGTGGGGGTCGTGGCAGGTCAGGCAGCCCATGGAACCCTTGCCGCCCAGCTCCATGGAGCCTCGCTTCGACACACTGGGGAGCTCGTTGGGGGCGGGGTTGTCCTCGAACAGGGGGTGGCCGCGCCGGATGTCGATGGCCACGTCGGCCTCGCCGCCGCGTCGATGACAGGCCAGGCAGCCGGTAGGGTCGTCCCCGGTGCCGCTCTGGCGCTGCAGGGCGGGGCCGAGGGCCTCGTGCAGGTTGTGGCAGCCCAGACAGGCGGTGGCCACGTGGCCCTGGGGGCCGTCCCGCAGATCGTGACCGCCCCTGGCCAGCTGGGCCTGGGATTCGTGGCAGAGCACGCAGCGCTCGTGGCTCTCGAGCTTCAGCGTGAGCCAGGACTGCTCGCTGCTGCTGTGGATGTCGTGGCAGGTCAGGCAGGTGACCTGGTCGTCCCGTCCCAGGAACACGCCGCGGCTGCGCAGCGCTGCGGCGGCCGAGGCGTCCTCGAGGGGCTCGCCGACCGGATGCGTGTGGCCCAGGTGCTCCGGGCCGACACCCTCGTGGCAGCGCTGGCAGCCGCTCATGGCGGCCTCGTCGCTGGCCAGGAGCATGTCGCCTACGGCGCCGTGGGGGCTGTGGCAGTCCAGGCACTCCACCCGCTCGATGTCGGCCGCGATGGCGCCGGCTCCGCTGCGGGGGGTGTCGGTGTCCAGGTCGCCCAGCAGGTGGCCCAGCGGGGTCTCGGCGGTGTCGGCGGGGAGGTGGCGGACCTCCGCCACCACGTTGGGGTGGCAGGCGGTGCACAGCTCGGAGCGGGCCCGCGGCTCGCGCAGGAAGACCTCGAGGTCATCGCCGCTGTCGTCGGCGTGTTCGCCCATGCGGTGGGGGATGTGGCAGGTGCCGCAGTACAGCTCGCCTTCCTCGTCGAGGATGAATGGCTCGGGGATGGTCTTCTCGGGGGCCACGTTGACGGGGTGCTGGCGCATGGCCAGGTTCCAGACGTCGGTGGCGGGCCGGATGGAGCCATCGTGGCAGGAGCGGCAGGCTTCCTCGACCCGAGCCAGGGAGGTGGTGCGCCCCTCGAGCAGCGAGATGCGCGGCACCTTGCGCTCGTACATGGTCCAGCCGGAGATGGGGCGGGTGCGATCGTCGAGCTCGACTGACAGCACCTGACCCGTGCCGGCGTCAACTACCCACAGGCGGTCGCCCTGGACCGCCAGGCCCATGGGGTGCTCGAGGCGCCAGAGCTCGGTGTCGCGTCCCAGGGAGCCCAGGTAGCGGCCCTGGTTGTCCATGACCTGCACCACCCCCAGCAGGCCGTCGGCCATGAAGATGCGGCCGCGGCTGTCGGTGGCCACGCCGGTCGGGTGGACGAAGCAGCCTTCCCAGACACCCCACTTGCCCAGCTCCTGGTAGTCGGGGGTCGTGGGATCGAACAGCAGCGCGCGATCCTCGGCGACGTCGCCCACGACGACTGAGCCGTTCGAGGTGACGGCGCCCAGGAAGGGGGCGGTGAGGGGCACCTGATATTGCAGGGGGGCCCAGATCTCGGTGGTGGGGTCGAGCCACCAGGGGCCACCATAGGTGGACAGCACCAGCACGCCCAGCTCGGTCACCAGCGCATCGGTGAGGCGGACCTCGCTGGGGGCGCTGGGCATCTCGGGCAGGGGGAAGAGCTGACGGCGCTCGGTGACGGGGTCGAGCACCTCGAGCACAGGCTCGGTGCTGTGGGGCAGCCACAAGCCCTCCAAGCCCCAGGCCACGCCCACCGGCTCGCCCTGGACCGGGATGGAGTGGCGCGGTCCGTCGTCGGTGGGGACCACCCAGACCAGGCCTTCGCGGCTGTCGAGGATGTAGAGGGTGCCCTGGGGGTCCACGGCCAGATCGGTCGGGCCTCGCAGGCCCTCGAACACCACCTCGACGCCGCTGACTTCGAGGATGTCGAGCTCGGTGGCGGGGGTGTCTGGGCCCATGGCGAGCCAGTCGCCGCAGCCGACGAGGCCCATGAGGGCGATGGTGGCGGTGAGTGCGCGCATCAGCGGCCTTCGGCTTCGAGGTCGTGGCAGACCATGCACAGGGAGCCGTCGTCGGCGGGGACGCGCAGCAAGCCCTGCTTCTCGGCGGGACCATCCATCAGGGTGAGGGTGGTGCCGTCGGCGTCGGTGATGGTGCCCAGCTCGGCGCGCAGGCGAGGCAGGGTGTACTCGTCGCGGAAGGAGCGGTTGCTCTTGCGCAGCTTTTCGAGCTTGGCCATGGGGGTGTCGACCGGGACCGCCTCGAGGCCGGGGTGGGGATCGTGGCAGCTGGTGCAGAACACCTCGCCCCTGGGGCCGAAGGGGATGGGCTGATCGGTGCTGGCGTTGTAGCGGTCGACCGCCGGGCGCATGGCCTCGGGTAGCAGCTTGAGGTGGCTGGGGATGCCCACGTGGATCTGGTGGGCGTGGCAGCCCTTGCACAGCTCGACGGGGTCCACCCGCAGGGTGTTGACCTCTTCGTCTTGCTCGTCCTCGGGTACGCCCTGGTGGCAGAAGATGCAGACCGCGTCGTTGCGCTCGCCATCCTTGGTGCGCAGGTCACGGTGGGGGTCGGTGCGCTGGTAGTCCTCGCGATCATGGCAGCGGAAGCAGAGATCCAGGGGCTTGCGGTAGGGGCCGTCGCGGAAGTGGTCGGTCTCCCGGGCGTCCTTGGGCAGTCCGTCGCAGGCGGGCTCGTCGTGGCAGGTGACGCAGGCCAGCACGCCGTCCTGCAGGAGCAGCTCGGGTGGGCACTCCACCTCTTCGGGCTCGACATCCACCAGGTGGAAGTTGGTGTCCGGGTGGCAGCGCTCGCAGGCGGCCATGGTGGGCCAGGCCGGGTCCAGATCGCCGCTGGGGAGGGAGCCGTGGCACTCGGTGCAGAGGTCTGGCGAGCCGTGGGGGTCGGGCACGTCGGGCTTGGTGATGACCTTGCGCTTCTCCGTGTCCAGGGGCGAGGTGCCCCGCAGGTGCTGCTCGCTCTGCTGGGCGGTGGCGAGCCCCGCGACCAGGAGCGAGGCGACGAGGATGATCATCGAGCGGGTCATGGCTGCACCCCGTTGTCGCCGTGGCAGGTGGCGCAGGCCTCTTCGCCCTGTTCGTCCACCAGCGCGCGGATGGCCGCCACGTCCACCTCGGGGATGCCGGTGCAGTTGCGGAGGTGCATTCGCTCGATGCTGTGGCAGGACATGCAGCGATCCTGGCCCCAGCCGGGGTGGTCGTCGGCGGGTACGATCTCGAGGCCGGCCGGGCCGTGGATCACGTCTGCCAGGCCGTCACAGGGGGCGGGCTCGGGGTCGCAGGCGGCCAGCAGCAGGCAGAGGGGGAGCAGGCGCATCACAGGCCACCGCCCGCGTGGCAGGCTTCACAGGAGCTGCGCAGGTGGCAGCGCTGGCAGCGGGCCGGGTCGAGGCGGGCTTCGATGCCATGGGTGGCCCGGAACGTGGCCGGGTGTACCCGGTGCTGGGCCGGGTCGCGGCGGGCGTGGCAGGTGTTGCAGTCGCTCACGGGGTGGCAGAGATCGCAAGAGGAGCCGTGCAGGAGTGACGCCTCGCCGTGGTCGCTGGCCCAGCCCTGGTCGTGGTCTTCCGGGAGCAGGCGAGCCAGGTTGGTGTGGCAGCTGTCGCAGCGGGAGGGCGCGCGGGGAAAGCGCAGGGCCCCGGTGTGGCAGTCGTGGCAGATCTCGCGGGCGGGCACCAGCACGGCGGCGTCCACGGCCTTGACCGCCAGGAAGTCGTCGGTGCCGGTGGTCATGCCGATGACGTGGCAGGCCATGCAGCTGATCTTGGTCTCGAGGAAGCGCGTGCGGTGATCCTTGTGGACGAAGCCGTTGTAGGGGTCGTCCGGGTCGCGCGGCTCCTGCTCGGGGTCGTCCGGGTCGGCCTGTGGTGTCGCGGTGACCGGCGGCTCCTCACCAAAGGACGAGCGAGGCGACCACAGCGCGAGCGACAGCAGGGCGCAGCACAGCGCGAGGATGGCGGTGACCCTAGGACGCATCGTCGTTCTCTGGGGGCATGGGCACGGAGGGATAGGGATCGGAGCCAGGGGCGGTGCCGGGAGAGCGCGGCAGGTCGTCCTCGGCCCAGCGCCAGGGGCTGTAGGGCGAGAGGAAGCGGTCCCGGGTGGGCTTGGGCTTCCGGGTCCGGCCGCGGACGATCTGCTGGGTGGCCACGAGATAGATCTCCGACTCGGGCACGGGGCCCTGGCCGATGGAGATCTGGCCCAGCAGGGACAGGCGCCAGGCTTCGCCCGCGGAGGTGGAGGCCCGGGTGCCCAGCACGGTCATGCCGCGCCAGCTCTGCTCGGCGAAGCGGAACAGCGCCTGCTCGCCGAGCACCGAGATCTCCATCGGACCGATGGGACGACCGATCTCGGCCAGCAGCGCGGCGGCCGAGCCCGATGGCCCGCCGAGGCCCGACAGCCTGACCACGTGCTCGTAGGGCTTGCCGGCGTGGCCGCTGCGGGACACGGCCGCGCGCCAGCCAAGATCGTTGCCGTCGGCCTGGTCGGACAGCAGCAGGCCCCCGACATCGGCGGTGAGCACGCTGCGCTCGAGGGACACGCGGACCATCGCGTCCGCGAAGCTGGACGGACCGTCCTGGAAGAGCGAGCCCAGCGCGCCGCCGCGGCCGAGGCTGTCGGCGGTGGGGTGGCTGTAGCCGCTGTCGACCCGCAGGTGGACGCGGTGGTGGGGGCGAAGCTCGGCGCCGATGGAGGCCAGCTCCACGGGGTCGTCTTGGACCACCGCGTCGGCCCTCGCCACCACGCGCAGCCCGGCCAGGGAGGCCAGCTGAAGGGAGGCGTCGGCCCCGACGCGCTCGACGCCGCCGCCTTCCTCGGCCGCCACATGCTCGTAGCGCAGGGCGCCGCCCAGGGGCTGCGCCGAGCGGTGGGCCAGGTCCAGGCCCCAGGTGGGGCCGCCGGAGCCGAAGGCCGCGCGCTCGGGGTGCCAGGCCGCGCCGCCCCAGGCCGCCAGGGTCACGTCGCGCCCCATGTGGTAAGCCAGGTCGGCGCCGTCCACGAAGCGAAAGCGCCCGCCGCGGGCGATGCTGAGCCGGCCCACGCGCAGCTCCAGGGCGTCCGATGGGTTGCGGCGGTACAGCTCGAGCCCTCGCAGGGCGGCGGCCGTGTCGGGGCCGAAGGGGTCTGCGCCGATGGTGATATCGGCCATGGCGCCCATGTCGCGTCGGCCGTCCGCGGCGTCCAACAAGAACGAGCCGCTCAGGGGCATGGACAGCGCATCGTAGGGCGCGTAGCGCAGGCCTGCCTGCAGCTCGAGTTCCCGGGTGATCGTGAGCGGCGTCCCCAGGACCGTCACCTGGCTGGTGGCGGGGGGATCGTCGGCCAGCGCCAGGTGTGGCGCCAGGAGCAGGGAGTAGATGAAAGCAGGGAGCATGGTGGACCTGGACCGGAAGTACGGTCCCAGGCAAGCTCCATGCCAGGCCTGTTCGTCCGTGTACCCGGCTGGGCTCGCGACCGTTCGGTGCCTTGCATCGACGGAATCTCGTGGGTCGATCCGACGCTGGTGAAACACCGCGTTTCGCGAGGTGGCGAAATACCGTCAGAGGTGACGGATTGTCGTCATATCATAACGAACCAGTTCGTCCACCTTGTCCCCGACCGAGGGGGTCCCTGGGGCGATGGCGGCGGGGGCCACCGGCGCAGCGGGCTCGAAGAGCACAGCCAGCTCCTGCTGGTACCCGATCTCCCAGGTGTGACCGAGGTGGGTGTAGAGCACCACCCTGTGCCCGGTCTCTGGCACCTCCCAGGCGCCCACCAGATCGGACATGCCCCAGGTGGTCAGGTGCAGCTCCCGCACCTGGCCCAGCCAGTGGAGCTGGACCAGCACCTCGTGGCATGGGGCCATGAGCCCGGGGTCCATCACTCCCAGGCAGCGCTCGATGGCCAGCTGACGCTCCCTGAGCTCGAGGCCCACGATGTCCACGGCGGTGAGGGGCTGCAGGCGGGCACGCAGGGCGTCGATGCGGTCCAGCGTGCGGTCGGGGCCGGCGGCGCCCAGGTCCGCGTCCTGGAACTCGTGATCCATGACGAGCTGGCTGGGATCGGCGGCATCCAGCATCCAATAGCCGAGCTCCGGGTGCGCCCAGGCCTCGGGGTCGTCGTAGTGGACGGCCGCGTACACCTTGCGCTCCACGGGGTCCCAGCCCAACAGCTCGATGGAAGAGTGGCCCCCCACGGAGGCTCGGGCCACGTCAGCGATCAGCAGCAGACAGACGAGGATGGCGAGCAGGACGGCGTGGTACCAGCGGGTCATGGTCGAGCTCCCGTGGGGGGGATGCCCCACAGGGATTGCAACGGTCGTGCCAAGCTTCGCCATCCAGCCGTGCCGGGGTGGTGTTCGGTAGAAAGGGGCATATGGGTCATGGTGTGCGGTGCGGAAGCCACGGATAGGCGCGGGCTGTCTACGAATCGCAGCGGCGGCTCCGGCTGCACGCGGCGTGGCGTGGCGGGGCCATGAGGGGTGCCGGGGATCCTTTCGCCCGCCGCCGTCCACGGCATGGGCACAGGACCCCGTCGCGAGCCTTTCCGGGTCTTCCCGACGCCCTGTCGTCCGCCAGCCACACAACAACAGAGGCGTGCATCGCTCCTGCGGCTTCGACGGGGTCCCACGTCTCTCTTTCCACTCCCTTCACCCCCGAGGTCCCCATGGCCTTCTCTCGGACGCAGCCACGCGATGTCCTGGGCGAGCTGATGGAAGAGGCGCGCTGGGTGGAGTGTGTCGGTGAGCTCGGCCGTGGGCCCGTGCCCGTGGTCGAGCTGGACGCCATGCTCGAGGCGCTGATGCAGGCCCAGCGGCTGCGCCGTCGCCTGGCGGCACAGCTGGCCCTCGAGCGAGCCGGCGCCCAGGGCAGTGGTGGCCTCGAGGGGGAGCGCCATCGCTCTGCCGCTCCCTGCCGTCGGCAGGGTGAACGCAAGGCCAGCTGATGGCGCGGCGCAAAATCTTGGACAAGCCGTTGCAGGGCGGCTGAGCCTGCGCCATGGATCCAGGGTCCCTCGGAGGTCGACCCCATGCGAGCAGCCGCTCCTCAGACCCTGTCCCTGTTCGCCGCGTCCCTGGCCCTGGTGATCGTCTCGACGCTGCCCTCCTGCTACCCCTCCAAGCCTCCCGCAGGCGACAGCGGGCAGGACACCGGCCCCAGCGTGGGGCCGCACCCCGCGGGCTGGGCGGCGGCTGGAGAGCACGGCCTGGCCGCCAAGCTGCAGGATCTCGAGTGCGCCAGCTGCCACGGCCTCGATCTGCTGGGTGGCAGCGCCGGGCGCGACTGCGACAGCTGCCACCCCTCCGGCTGGCGGACCGACTGCACCTGGTGCCACGGCGGCGTGGACAACAGCACCGGCGCGCCTCCCCTGGACATGGACGACGCCTCCACCGGGCTGTCCTTCCCCGAGCACACCGCCCACGTGGGTGGCCCCAGGCACCCCGCCTACGGCTGCGTCGAGTGCCACGTCATGCCCGCCGATGTGCTCACGTCGGGGCACCTGTTCGTGGAAGACGACTCCGCCGCGGTGGCCGAGCTCACCTTCTCGGGTGGGCTGGCGGCGACGGGCAGCTACGCGGGGTCGGGCAGCTGCAGCAACATCTACTGCCACGGTGACGGCCGTGGCGCCGGCGGCACGGCCACCAGCGGCGACAGCTACGACTGCGGTGACTGCCACGGCGACGCTGGGTCCGCCCGGGACCTCTCCGGTGAGCACAGGGAGCACATCCACGAGGGCGTGGTCTGCGTCGACTGCCACCGCGACACCGTCAGCAGCGACACCCAGATCGCGACGCCCGACAACCACGTGAACGGCCACGTCGAGGTGGCGTTCGGCGAGAGCGGCATGAGCTGGAACGGCTCGTCCTGCGACGGGCAGTGCCACGGCGAGCGGCACTCGAACGAGCGCTGGTAGCGGTCGAGCCTCGATCCGGGGCGGCCCTGGAAGGGGTCACGGCGGGGCGAGATCAGCTACGTTGGTCGCGCCGACCGGACCGTGAGGAGCCGTCCATGACCATGCAGGAGCCGCCGCCGTACGCCAGCTTGGTGGAGTTGATGGAGGGCTCCGTCGCCCGCTTTGGGGAGCGACCGCTCTTCGGGTGTCGCCAGCCAGGGGAGCCCTATGCCTGGGTCAGCTATGGCGACGTGGGCGCTCGGGTGGACCGGCTGCGCGGAGGGCTGGCAGGTGCGGGCGTCGAACCGGGTGACGTGGTGGGGCTCATCGCCAACAACAGCGTGGAGTGGGCTGTGGTGGCCTTCGCTACCTATGGCCGCCGGGCGCGCCTGGTGCCCATGTACCTGGCCGAGCTCGAGGCCACCTGGCGCTACATCGTGGCTGACTCGGGCATCTCGCTGCTCTTCGTGGCCACCGTCGAGCTGGCCGAGCGGCTGGCGTCGTGGGTCCAGGAGATCCCCGGCCTCGAGCGCATCGTCTGCCTCGAAGGCCAAGGGCCCGACACCCTCACGGCCCTCGAAGCCGCGGGCTCGGCATCCCCCACGCCCTCGATGAGGCCTGATCCCGACGAGATCGCGCTGCTGATCTACACGTCGGGCACCACCGCCGAGCCCAAGGGGGTGCTGCTCTCCCACGGCAACCTCACCAGCAACGCCTGGGCTGGCTATCGCCGCTTCCCCGAGCTGGACGAGAATGGCTCGAGCCTGAGCATCCTGCCCTGGGCCCACTCCTACGGGCAGACGGGGGAGCTGAACTGCTTCCTGCACTTCGGGGGATCGCTGGCCTTCATGACCTCGGTCCAGAACCTGTCCGAGGACTTCCTGATGGCGCGGCCGACCTACCTGTTGGCCGTGCCCCGCATCCTCAACCGCATCCACGACGGCGTGCACACCCAGATGCGCGCGCGCGGCGGGGTCGCCCTGACCCTGTTCGACATGGGCCTGCTGGCCGCCAAGCAACGACGCGAGGCCAAGGCCCAGGGCCGGCGCGATCTGTGGGCCAGCGCCCGCTTCCATCTGGCTGACGCCGTGGTGTTCTCCAAGATCCGCAAGCGCATGGGCGGTCGGCTGCTGGGGGTGCTGTCCGGCTCGGCCACCCTGAATCCCGACGTGTGCTGGTTCTTCCACGACGTGGGCATCCCGGCATACGACTGCTACGGCCTGACCGAGACATCCCCTGCGGTCACCATGAACAGCACCCTGGGCTTCGAGCCCGGCACCGTGGGTCGCCCCGTGGACGGCGTGCGGGTGGTCATCGATCGCTCCCGGTGCGGTGACGGCTGCGATGACGGCGAGGTGGTGGTCTACGGCCCCAACGTGATGAAGGGCTACCACAACAAGCCCGAGCAGACGGCCGAGGTGATGACGGCGGATGGCGGCTTCCGCACGGGGGATCGGGGCGTGATCAGTCCCGACGGCTACCTGCGCATCACCGGGCGCATCAAGGAGCAGTACAAGCTCGAGAACGGCAAGTATGTGTTCCCGGCAGCCCTAGAGGAGGACATCCGGCGGGTGCCCGGCATCGCCAACGCGGTGGTCTACGGTGAGGGCCGACCCTTCAACGTCTGCCTGGTGGCTCCGGATCTGCCAGCCCTCGAGCACTGGGCGGGCGAGCGCCGCCTGGACGTCAAGGTCGAGGATCTGCTCGACAGGGCCATCGTCCTGGCCGCTCTGGGGGCCGAGATCGAGCAGGAGCTCCGCAAGAAGTACGGCGGCTACGAGGTGCCCAAGCGCTGGGCCTGGCTGCGCACGGATCTGAGCGTCGAGGACGGCACCCTGACCCAGACCATGAAGCTCAAGCGCCGGGTGGTGTACGAGCGCTACGGCAGCCTGATCGAGGGGCTGTACCGCAGCCCGGGGGTCCAGCCGGAGGGCTGAGGGCCGCCGGCCTCCTCCAGGGGACCGCCTGCGCTGGGCCGGTGATCGCCGTTGGTCCCTCGCGCCCTTGCCCGGCCTGCTCCTGACCGCTATTCCCCTGGTAGGTCGCCCGGAGTCGCCATGAGCATCGATGACATCGACATTCCCAAGCCCTCGCCCCTGATCCCCTTCGTGGGGCTGTGGGTGATGGTGGCGGGCATCACCATGTTGGTCACCGGGCTGCAGATCGCCGACATCATCATGCCCCTGTGGCTCAAGCCCGTGCCCGTCCTGATGATGGCCATCGGCCTGGCCACGGTGGTGTCCGGGGGTATGGTGGTGCGCACCCGCTTCTGGGCCGTGATGCTCGCCATCGCCCTGGTGGGGCTGCAGGGCTTCACCTGCCTGCTCTGGATCATCTACGCGGCGTTCCACGGCTTCTTCTCGGCCCTGCCGGTGGTCTGCGGCTTCGCGTCGCTGGCCGCGCTGGTGCTGGCGCCGCTGGCCATCGGGCCCGCGCGGCGCTTCTCGAAGGCCCGCGCGGCCCTGCTGGAGGACATCGAATGAGCCCTGCACTCCCCGATCAGGTGGACTTTCTCATCGTGGGCTCCGGCTTCGGCGGCTCGGTGGCGGCCCTGCGCCTGGCCGAGAAGGGCTACACGGTGCGCGTGCTCGAGGCTGGGCGGCGCTGGCAGCCCGCGGACTTCCCCAAGACCAACTGGAACGTGCGCAAGTTCGTGTGGGCTCCGCGCCTGGGTTGCGTGGGCATCCAGCGCATCATGCTCATGGAGCACTTCATGGGCCTGGGCGGCGCCGGCGTCGGTGGCGGTTCCCTGGTCTACGCCTGCGTGCTCATGGAACCCCTGGACGACTTCTACCAGGACCCCCAGTGGGTCCACTTGAGCGCCGACTGGAAGATCGATCTGGCGTCCCACTACGCCGAGGCCAAGCGCATGCTCGGCGTCTGCCCTACGCCGCAGTTGTGGGACGGCGACAAGCTGCTCGAGGACTACGCCGAGCAGATCGGACGCTCGGATCACTTCCGCACCACCGACGTGGGCATCTTCTTCAGCGACAAGCCCGGCGAGACCGTGCCCGATCCCTACTTCGGCGGGGAAGGCCCCTCCCGCACCAGCTGCGACTTCAGCGCCGCCTGCATGGTGGGCTGCCGCACGGGCGGCAAGAACACGCTGGACAAGAACTACCTGTACCTGGCGGAGAAGAAGGGCGCCGAGATCATCCCCGAGACCCTGGTCACGGGGGTCCGCCCCGACGGCCAGGGGGGCTACATCGTCGAGAGCCGCAAGGGCACCTCGTTGATCAACCGTCGGCATAAGCGCTGGCGGGCCCGCAATGTGGTGGTGGCCGCCGGGGCGCTGGGTAGCCTCGAGCTGCTGTGGCGCTGCAAAGAGCGCTCCTGGCTGCCCTACATCAGCGACGCCCTGGGGCGGAAGTTCCGCACCAACTCCGAGGTCATCTGCGGGGTCGAGTCCACCCGCAAGGACGTCAACTACGGCCAGGGCGTGGCCATCGCCAGCTACCTGCAGGTCAACGATCACACCAGCATCGAGCTGGTCCGCTACAACCCCGGCTCCGACGTCATGTCGGCTCTCTCTGTGCCGCTGGTGCCCCAGGGCTCCTGGTTCACCCGGCCCATGAAGTTCCTGTGGAACTGCGTGAGCAAGCCCATGGACATGCTCCGCACCATCCTGCCCTTCGGCTTCGCCCGGCGGGCGGTGATCCTGCTGGTGATGCAGGTGCTGGACAACTCCGTACACGTGGTCTTCGGCCGCAAGTGGTGGGCCCCCTGGACCAAGAAGCTGCGCTCCCGTGCTCCCCACGGCGCTCCCCCCAGCTACATCCCCGAGGCCAACGCCGCCGCCGCCGCCATCGCGGAGCGCAGCGACGGCATCGCGGCCACGGCTTTCTCCGAGGTGCTGCTCAACCGCCCGCTCACCGCCCACCTGCTGGGTGGTTGCTCCATGGGCGAGAGCGATGAGCAGGGGGTGGTGGACAAGCACGGCCAGGTCTTCGGTCACCCAGGGTTGTACGTCTGCGACGGCTCCATCGTCTCGGCCAACCTGGGGGTCAACCCCAGCCTGACCATCACGGCGCTGGCCGAGCACTGCATGGCGGCGGTGCCCCACAAGGCGCCGAAGTGATCGTCCCGCCTGCATCCCGCCAGCCAACGCGCTAGCCTCTCTCTCCACCCTCCCGGAGAGAGTCCATGCGCCTGCCCCTCGCCCTGCTTGCCTTCGCCCTGGTCGCCTGTGGCGACGAAGAGATCGACGACCCGCCCTGCGAGGTGGCCGGCGGCAGCTTGAGCGGCGTCATCGACGGGCAGAGCTACGACTTCGCCGGGGGTGAGACCAGCGCCTTTCTGTCGGACGACGAGGAGTTCTTCGCCACCCTGTACGGCGAGGCCTACGAGGCCTGCGGCTACGATCCTCCCGAAGGGTCCCACCTCATCGTCTCTATCCCCACCACGCCGGGAGAGTACGAGATGGGCGCCATGATGAACGGCACCTTCGTCTACGACGAAGGCGGCAGCCCCATGAACGAGGTGAGCTTCTCGGGGGTGGTGGTGGTGGACGAGGTCACCGAGACCACGGTCAGCGGTGGCTTGTGCATGGCCGTGGGCGACCACGAGGTGAGCGGGTCGTTCACCATCGACATCTGCGAGTAGGAGTCGTCGGGAAGCTCTCAGGGCGGCCGCTGGCTGCGCCTGGGGTGGATGGATCTGCCGCTGCGTCAGCGGTGCAATAGGATCTCTCCTCTCGACAGGGAAGATCGCGCCATGAACAGCCAGGATCGGCCTCCCGCGGCGAACGAAGACCCCGGTGGTCCTCCCGGGGGCGGTGCCCGCACGGGCCTGCTGCTGGGCCTGGTGGTCGCCTTCGGGCTGGCCTGGTTGGCCGCGGTCGCCCTTCCCCCCCCCGCGGCGTCGCCCGGTCCCCCTGATCTCGCAGGCTGGAGTGATGTCGACGCTGTGATCCGCGGGGTCGTCCGCGACCCCAGCGCGCGGCGGGTGTTGGTGGTGGGTGACTCGGTGGTGGCGGGGACCTTTCTCGAGGCGCGCTACGGTGAGGGGTCCGACCCGCTGCGCCTGGTGCCCCAGATGGCCCATGCCGTCGCGCCAGGGGTGGACCTGGGCCTGCACGAGCTGTCCCACCCAGGCCTGTTGCCCAGTGACCTCGAGGCTCTGGTCGAGCGCCTGGCGGCCCGGGATCCCGCCGCCGGGATCGAGCTGCTGGTGGAGCTGAGCCCGCGCTACTTCAGCCGGGCCTACGCCGACGCCCAGGCCCACGCTCTGCCCTTCCTCGCCCACGACGATGCCGGGGATGCTTGGCCCCTGCGGTTGCCCGAGGCGCCCGCGCCCCTGCGCGCCCTGGTGGCCTCGCGCTTCGGTCTGGGGGGCCTGCGGGAGCGCCTGGGTCAGGCTCTGCGGGCCTGGTCCCCCGACTTTGTTGCGCTGCAAGGCGGATCGAGTTCTCCGGACATGGCCTCGGCCATCTACCAGCTGCGGGTGCGCCCTCACTTCCTGCAGCTGGACACCAGCGCCGCCAACCCTCAGGTGGCCGCCCTGGAGCGCACCGTGGCCAGCCTGCGGCGGCAGGGGCGGCGCACCACCTTCTTCGTCACGCCCATCAACGAGGACTTCCTGGTCCCGCGGCAGGACGCCGGCCTGGTCTACGACGCCACCATCGCGCTGGGCAGGATGATCGAGGACGACGCTGTGGTGCGGCTGGTGCAGTCCAACACGGCCGCCATGCAGGCGGTAGATTTCCTCGATCACTGCCACCCCACCGCCAGCGGCAATCGGGTGCTGGCGGCGCACTTGCTCGAGGTGCTGGGCGTCCCCTCCACCCTGGAGCTGTCCCCTGCGCGGCAGATCCTTCCCCGCTCCGGTCCCCGCGCCTATGTGCTCGGCGCTGTGGGCAGTGGGGATCAGGACGGCTTGACCACCCAGGTGCGGTTTCAGCAGCCCGGGGATCTGGTGGCCGTCGGCGACGGGGACCTGATCGTGGCCGACACGGGCAACCACTGCCTCAAGCGCGTTCGGTTGGATCGCTTCACGGCGGAGCGCTGGGTGGGAGACCCTTCCGGGCCGGGGCTGCGCGATGGGATCGGCCGTCAGGCCGCCTTCCACAGCCCTATGCGCCTGGCCCGCGACGGCGCCGGGGGCGTGTTCGTGCTCGACGCCGGCACCGATGCCCTGCGCCACGCCAGGGCCGATGGCTCGGTGGTCAGCCTGCCCCCCTACGACCGAGCGCGCGGCCCCGAGGATCGAGGCCTGGTGGACCTGAGCTCCTGGCAGGGCCAAGCCTGGGTGCTGGATGCCGCGCGCAGTGCGGTGCTCGCCATCGACGCCACGGGCGGTCCCCCGCGCCGGGTGCTCGAGCTCGGGCCGATGGTGGCCAGCTCCATCGCCGTGGACAGCGACGGCGATCTGTGGCTGCTGGCCGGCCCGGCGGTCCCCGACGGGCTCTACCGGGTGCCCCGGGCAGCGCTGGCCGCCCAGGAGCCTCCGCAGCTGTCGGAGTTCTCGCCCCTGGCCTCGGCCTCCTCCGACAATGTCGGCGCCCAGGCCGAGGGCCAGGTACTCCCGCTGGCCTCGCTGCCCATGGTGGCGCCCTATCGCTTGGTGGCCTCGGCGCTGCACGATGAGCTGCTGGTGTTGGACGGCAGCTGGAACCGGCAGCTGAGCTGGCTGCTGCGGCCGGACAGCAGGGTGGGCTTCCTGCTCGACCCCCCGGGCGAGGATGCCAGGCAGAGCTGGCCCCTGCCGGGGGTGGACATCCCCACTTTCGGCCTAGGGCAGGGGGATCTGTTCTGGCTGGGCAGCGACCGCAGCTATCTGGTGCGCTGGGATCGCCGGGTCCTGGCGGCGGACTGGGAGCTGGGCGCCCCTGGACACCGCCTGGCGGCGGCGCCCCGCGAAGGTGCGTTGCGGCTGGCGGTGCTGGGCAGCTCGCTGCCGGGGGCCGTGGGGGGTACCTCCACCTCCTCGGGTTCCACCGGCGTGGCCACGTGGATCCAGCGCGCGCTCGGGGAGCATGCCCTGGTGGCTGGGCGGCCGGTCGAGGTCCACAACCTCTGCTCCACCGGTCAGCCGCTGATCCACTCGGTCACCGCGGTGGTCGCCCAGGACCCGGCCCTGCTCCACGCAGCGGTGCTGTTCGTGGACGGCGCCAGCATGGTCAGGCTCGACCTGCAGGACCGTGGCGCCGCTTGGGACGACCAGGGCCTGCCCATCCCCGTGGGCACCGCCCACCCCGCCCCCTGGGCCCTCCCCGTGCCCGAAGACCCCAGCGTGCCCATCGACCCCACAGGTCGGAGCCACCTCACGCACATCCTCGGCGCCCTGGCACACCATGCCCAGCAGCATGGCATCGAGGTGGTGGTGGTGGACCTGCTGCCCCTGGACGAGCACCAGGGCTTCGGGGTCGCGCCGGACCCCACGGGCGAGCTGACGCGGCAGTCTCAGCTGCTGGTGGAGGTCTGCCAGCAGGTCGGGATCGCCCTGATCGAGCCCTGGGCGTCGGTGAGCTCCCGGCTGCCGGCCAGGCATCCCATCGTGGCCTACCGCGACGACCACCACTACTCCCCCCGGGGCCTGGAGCTGATCGCGGACGATCTGGTAGAGCGCCTGGCGCCGTTACTGCAGCCCGGCTTCGCGCGGGTGGCGGCCGAGGGGGAAGGGGGGCGAGCCTCAGTGGCCTCAGGCCTGAGCCCTTGGTCCATGCCCACGCCCGTCACCGCGGACGACGCCTCGGCCCTGCTCCCGCGCGACCGCATCTCCGCCTGGACCCGGGACGGCCGATCGGGCTTGTTGTTGGACCTGACGGACCAGGACCTGGAGCCCGGGGCGTGCTGGCGCCTGGCCGTGTGGGCGGCCCTCACCCACGCGCCGCGGGCCACGGGCGCCCTCGAGCTGTCCTGCGTGTTGTTCCCCAACCGCGACGAGTACGGTGAGAACGCCTGGGACTCCCTGCGCTTCCTGGCTCGCTTCCAGATCGCCGCCGACCAGCGCCAGGCGCTGCTGACCCATGGGCCTGCCCTGCTGAGCGACCCCGGCGGCCAGCCTCCCGCGTGGCTCGAGCGCCTGCCGGACGAGCCTGGGGGGGCGGACTAGCGTGCAGTTCGACTCCTTCGCCTTCGTGGGCCTGCTCGCGGTCTGCCTGATCCTGTTCCACCTGGGGCCCAGGCGGGGTCGGCTCGCGTTGCTGCTGGCCTGCAGCGCCGTGTTCTACGCGGCGTGGAGCCTGCCCTTCCTGGCCCTGGTGCTCGGCGTCGCCCTGGTGGCCTGGGTGGGTGGGCTGCGCATCGAGGGGGCGGGGGCTGGCCCCAGGGCCAAGGGCTGGCTGGCGGCCTGCACCGTGCTGACCTTGGGCGCGCTGGCGGCGTTCAAGTACGGGCAGCTGCTGCTGGACACCTTGCACGTCTTGCCCGGGGTCACCTGGCTGCCCGCCCAGCTCCCTGGGGGCGTCCTGCTGCCCCTGGCCATCTCCTTCTACACCTTCCAGGCCCTGGGCTACCTGGCGGACGTCTACCGCGGGGAGCAGCGCGCCTGCCGGTCCTTCCCCCGGCTGCTGCTCTTCGTGCTGTTCTTCCCTCAGCTGGTGGCGGGCCCCATCGAGCGCGCCGGGCGCCTGCTCCCGCAGATCGAGGGGCTGGCGGTCATCCGGGTGGGGGGCGAGCGCTTCCGCGCCGGGCTGCTCCTGCTGCTGTGGGGCCTGTTCCAGAAGTGTGCCCTGGCCGACAACCTGGCGCTGCTGGTGGACGGGGTCTACGCCCAGCCCTCGGCCCACGGCCCCGGCCCCCAGCTGCTGGCCACCGCCGCCTTCACCCTGCAGCTCTACTTCGACTTCGCCGGCTACACCGCGGTGGCCCGGGGCGCAGCGCGCATGATGGGCGTCGAATTGGTGCCCAACTTTCGCCAGCCCTTCCTGGCGGCGAACCCCGCCGACCTGTGGCGCCGCTGGCACATCTCCCTGTCCGAGTGGTTTCGGGACTATGTGTACCGACCCCTGGGGGGCAACCGCGGCGGCCGCTTCTTCACCTTGCGCAACCTGCTGATCACCATGCTGGTGGCGGGCCTGTGGCACGGGGCCCACCCGCGCTTCGCGGTCTGGGGGCTGCTTCACGGCCTGCTGCTGGTGGCTCACCGCCTGCTGCGCCCTTGGCTGGCGCGCTGGGTGGGGGAGCGACCGGGGCCGGCCTTTCGCCTGGCCGGCATCCTGATCACCTTCGGGCTGTGGGGCCTGTCCCTGGTGCTGTTCCGGGCGGCGAGCTTGGGCGATGCGTGGTGGATCTACCGCTGCCTGGCGGGAGGCCTGGTGGGGGCGCTGTCTCACCCGGCGGGCCTGCTGTGGCCGCCCATGCTGGCCATGGTGGGGCTGCTGGGTCTGGTGCTGGGCGCCATGGCCCTCGAGGAGCACTGGGGCTTGTGGAGCGGCTGGGCCCGGACCACCCGGGGCAGCGCCGCCCTGTTGGCCATGTTCCTGCTGGGCATCGCCCTGCTGACCCCAGCTGCGGGGCCTGGTTTCATCTATTTTCAGTTCTGAGGGGGCGGGGCGCCGGGGCCGGTATGCCAGGTTCTATGGGGGTCGGGGTGGTGGGGTGATCGGTTCTACCCAGCCCGAGGGAGCCTGTGAGCGCCCGTTTCGGGCACAGTGCCGCCATCCTGCGGATCGTCGAGAGTTCGACGATCCGTCCGACACTTCGACGCTCGGGTACGCGAAAGTGGGTTTTGTAATCACGTCGGATTCTGGCACGGAGTGTGCTTTCACTCGTGGCCATGGCCACGACCGTCGACTATCAGCGCACCACCGTCGAGCTCCTGCAGCGCGTCGCCCGGGAGGAACTGCCCACGCTGGTCGAGGCCGCCGAAGATGCGGGCCGCTTCATCCCCCGCCACGTCGAGCGCACAGTCGAGCGCTTCCTCGGCTGCGGTGACCCGCGGGAGGGCTTCGCCTGGCTGGTCTGTGATGGCTGCGACCATCACCGCCTCGTCCCGTTCTCTTGCAAGACCCGTGGAATCTGCTCATCCTGCGGCGGTCGCCGCATGGCCACCCGCGCAGCCTGGCTCGTGGACAGAGTGATCCCAAAGGTCCCGGTTCGCCAATGGGTTCTCACGCTCCCCTGGGCCAGGCGTATAGTCCTGGCGCGCCGCCATGATCTGCTGCGTGGCGTGCTGAACCAGGCCTTGGAGGTCATCTTCGAGTGGTATCGATTCCAAGCCGCTGAACGACTGGCCGCCCACCCGAGCGGGCTCGTGACTTCCGCTGCGTGCCGTCACCCAGATCCAACGGTTCAGCAGTGCCCTGAGCCTGAACCCGCACTTCCACAGCCTCGTTCCTGACGGCGCCTGGCACAAGGACGAGCGGGGGCGCCTCCGGTTCGTCGATGTCATTCCACCAAACACCGACGAGATCGAGGACCTCGTGGTCGAGATCGCTGAGCGCTGCGAGCGATGGCTGGCCCGTCAGGGCTTCGGTGAGCACGACCCACACGATGACCCTGATCCCGATGATGCCCAGATGCTGGTCCAAGCCGCCTCGGCGGCAGGGCGTGCGGCCCTGGGCCTGCGGGCTGGCCGAAGGGCCAAGCGCATCCAGGTTCACCATGGCAGGGTCTATGAGCTCCCGCCGCGGTGCGCTGTCTGCGATGGCTACACCGCGTTGTGCAGCAATCCACGCTGGTGTCCGAGTGGCGCCCCTTGATCGCAAAGGCCTGGAGCGGCTCTGCAGATACCTCGCCCGCCCTCCGCTGGGCCGCGAGCGACTGGAGGAGCAGCCGGATGGCTCCATCCTCCTGCGGCTGAAGACGGCCTGGTCCGATGGGACCGCTGCACTCCAGCTCAGCCAAAGCGAGCTGCTGCAGCGCATCCTGGCACTCATCCCGCCCCCGAGGAAGAACGAGAACCTCTTTCACGGCGTCTTCGCGTCGCGACACGCCTGGCGCAGCGAGATCGTCCCCGACCCGCCAGCGGACTCCACGCCAGAGCATCTCCGCATCCGGCTGACGAAGGAGCCGGCGCTGGGGCCCCAGCCCGCGTGGCTGGCCTGGGCCGCGTTGATGTGGCGCATTTTCCAGGAAGACAGAGTTTCATGTCCACGCTGCGGCAAGCCCATGAAGGTCCGCACGGTCGTGATGCCTCCCGCCTCCGGGGCTCGGCTCGGCCCGTTGGGCCGACCGCTGCTGCCGCAGGCTGCCTCGCCCGCCAACAGTCCACTGG